>Ga0265313_10000213_pt1 | contig 62301 bp, 58 predicted proteins | sample 4123metaG_FD_203122 | JGI IMG/M metagenome (GOLD analysis project Ga0265313, IMG submission 203122) | Rhizosphere microbial communities from Carex aquatilis grown in University of Washington, Seatle, WA, United States - 4-1-23 metaG | ecosystem: Host-associated > Plants > Roots > Rhizosphere >... | reverse complement strand
CTTCACTTCCCCGGGGGACCTTCCGTCGCGGCGGCCGATACCGGCCTGGTTCGCATGCCGGCGGATTTCGTCTGGCCTCCCCATCGGCACGGCGGCGTCGAGCGTGCGCTGATACTCGAGGGCGCGTACACGGAGGCCGGCGGGCGCATTTACAGGGCCGGAGACATTCACGAGATGGAGCCCGCCTCCGAGCACGCTTTCACGGTGGCCCCGGACACACCGTTGCTGCTTGCGGATTCAAATCCTCTGAGAACCCTGGTGCTTTTCGCCGATAGCTTCGGTGCGCCAGGCGAAGCCTGCGATTGAGCCTCGAAAGTCGGTGGATGCGGTGGCCGACGCCGTCGAAGGAGCGGAAGGCAACATCGCTCGAGGGTACCGCCATGACGCCGTACGCGAGCAGCACCGAATCCTCGTGGCGAAGGTCCCCCGCACGTCCGGATCTGTGGGAGCCCCGGGGGGCAACCCCCGGAGCGACCCGAGCGATCCCGGCGTCGAGCGTGCTCGCGTACAGGAGGTCTAAGCATTCGTCACATCGTGTTGTGAACCGGCTGGTCTAGCTACCAGCTATTAGACCTCACCCCCCGGGAGCAGCGCCGGTATCGCGAGACGGCCCGAAACGAGGAGCTCGTTTTGATGCGCGATGCCGAAGACACCCCTCTCCGCTTGCGGAGAGGGGCCGGGGGGGGGCCGGGGGTGGGGTTCTTTGGGGCCGCGAGGCAAGGAGGGGGCCCCCGGAGCCAAAGGAGTGCGACGAATTTGCTATGTGCCCGTCTGTGAGTCGCCTCGTCCTTCATCCGCGCCGGCCCCCTCTTGCCGGTACCGCCGCCCCCAGTAGATGCGTTCGAGCATCTTGTGATTGTGGATGAGTGGACGGTCGAACTTGCCGAGACGCATCCCGTTCCACGAAAAAGGTGTGTCGGCCACCGTTCGGATGAATCGGCCGTCGTAGCCTATCTCGTGATGTCCGAGACGGAGCGCCGCCGCCTTGACGAGCGGCGCAAAGGCGGAGAAGAAGCCTGGCGCGATCTGAACGTGCAAGAACGTGTGGAACGTCGTGGTCCGCTCGTCCTCCGGAACCATGAAGATCGAGAAGCGCGTCGCGAGCGGGCGTGGCTTTCCCGTTCCGGCCTCGAACCAGCGCAGCGTGTAGCTGGTCCACACCGGGTCGTACCGGGTCACCCAATCGTTTTGGAATGTATCGCCCGGCTTGACCCCGAGGAGCGGCAGCCAGCGGTGCGGGCGCTGGGGGCCGCGGTACTGCACGCGCAGCGAGTCATCGAGCGCCTCGTGCTCGAACTCGACCTGGGAGGCCTGCTCCTCGGTCCACCCGAGCAATCCGTGCACCCACGGCGTGTGCTCGTCCTCCGAGAAGTTGTCGAGGGCCACGTGGAGCGGCGCGGGGAAGGGGACGCGCGTGTCGCCCGCCGCCTGCCAGCCGTCCCAGGCGAGCGCGGGCATGCGCTCCTCCGGCACTCCGGGCCCGGCTACCCAAATGTATCCGTGGCGCTCGACCACCGAGAGGGACGGCACGCGGCACTTCGCGATCTCCGGCGACGACGGGGAGCACCCCGTTCCGGCGCCGTCGTAGTGCCAGCCGTGATACGGGCAAGCGAGTCGCCCATCCGCACGGACCCGCCCGCGCGAAAGGGGGGCGAAGCGGTGGGCGCAGCGGTCGAGGAGCCCCCTGGCCGCGCCCGCCGAGTCCCTCCAGAGGACGTAACCGGAGCCGTCCAACCGAATGGGCACGGGCGCGTCGCGCAGCGAGCCCGCCGGGAGCACGGGATGGAACCAGCGGAGGATTCCGGTCGGGGTAAGGCTCGCGGGGATGGCCGCGCCGTTCAGCTGCATGGGTCACCTCCAGGCGGTTCGATCGGTCGCCCCGTCTCGCGAACTCCTACGATCGGCGCCTCCGGGCGGTTTCATTCGAAGGCCGAATTTTTTTGAGTCGGTCGCGGGCGGATCCGATAGGGCGCGCCGTTCGTACCGAGTTCGGAAAGAGTTCGCAGGGAGCGCGGGAGCCCGATGGCCAGCGAGAACGCCAGCGTCGCCTATTCGTTCGTCACTCGGTGGTACCTCGACGCGGACATCGCGAGCGTCTTCGCCGTGATCGAGGACGCGCCGGCCTGGCCTTCGTGGTGGAAGGCCGTCGCTTCGGTCGAGACCCTGCGCGAAGGCGGCCCGGACGGGGTCGGCGCCGTGACCCGGTCGGTTTGGCGCAGCGCCCTCGGCTACCGGCTGCGATTCGACGCGCGGGTCACCCGCAAGGTTCCGCCCGTGGAGCTCGAAGTCGAGGCGACCGGCGATCTGGTGGGCCGGGGCCTCTGGCAACTCGCGTCGGCGGGCGGCGGCACGCTCGTCGTCTACTCGTGGCAGGTGGCGACCCACCGGCGATGGATGAATGTGCTGGCCCCCCTCCTTCGCCCGGCGTTCGCGTGGAACCATCGGGTCGCGATGCGATGGGGTGGCGAGGGGCTTGCGCGCCGGCTGGGCGTACGCTTCGAAGACCGAACCTGAGGGCGGGTCACGGTGGCCACGCGCCTCGGGCTCTTCGTCACGCGCCGCGGCCGGCGGCCTCGATCGCGCAGAGAACACCGCGCGCTTTGCTGCGCGTTTCTTCCGCTTCGGCGGCCGGGTCGCTCGCCTCGACGATGCCTGCGCCGGCGGTCACCCAGAATCGCTCGTCTTTGCAGACGGCCGTTCGAATGGCGATCGCGAAGTCGAGGTCGCCCCCCTTCGTGACGTAGCCGACCGCGCCGCCGTAGATGCCACGGGGGCCCGACTCGAGCTCGCGGATGATCTGCATCGCTCTGAGTTTGGGGGCGCCCGAAAGCGTTCCCGCCGGGAAGGCCGACCGGAGCACCTCGAGCGGTGGGGTCTCCGCCGGGACACGCCCGGTCACTTCGCTCACGAGATGCATGACGTGCGAGTAGCGCTCGACCTCCATTTGCCGGACGACGCGCACGCTTCCGGTCTCGGCAACTCGGCCGACGTCGTTGCGGCCGAGGTCGATGAGCATCACGTGCTCGGCGCGCTCCTTCGGATTGGCCAGAAGCTCGCGCGCCAGCAGATTGTCCTCGTCGTCGGTCCGCCCTCGCCGGAGCGTCCCCGCGATCGGGCACACCGTCATCTTGTGGTCTTCCAGCCGGACCAACGTCTCCGGACTCGCCCCGGCGATCTGGGTGCGGGTTCGCTCGCCCGGCGCGGGCGGGAGGTCGAGAAAGTACATGTACGGGCTGGGATTGAGCACGCGCATCGCCCGGTACGCGTCGAAGGGGTCGCGTCCCGCCCGCGGCACGCTGAACTTGCGCGCGAGGACGATCTGAAATGCGTCGCCCGCGGCGATGTATTCTTGCGCTCGGCGCACCATCGCCTCGTACGCAGGGTCGTCGATGTCGACCTCGACGTTGGCGGGCAGCCTCGCGCCGTCCGGAAGCGCGATTGGGGACGGAGGAGGGAGCCGGTCGAGGTGGGCGCGCGCCCGCTCCACGTCTGCGGGATCGTCCGCGGCGATCGTCACGGTGTGCGACAGGCCGTCGAAGACGACGATCGTCGCGCCCCCGAAGAACCGGGCGAGGGGCGAGGTCACGCGGGCGCCCCAGCCGGGGACCTTGTCGATGACGTGCACCAAGTCCCAGGCGATGTATCCGACGTACGCGCGGGCAAAGCGTGCGGCCGGATGGATCGGGTCGTCGCTCTCTTCGGCGGACGGCTCGAAGAGCGAGCGCGCCGCGTCGAGTGCGTCGCGGGCCCCGGGCGCCGGCCGCATCCCGTGCGGCAGGCCGTGCGCGCCGACCCAGTGGCCGCTCGCTTGAAGCGTGGCTTCGTGCTTCGGGCGATAGCCCAGAATGGAATAACGCCCCCATCGCTCGCCTCCGACCACGCTCTCGAGCAGGAACGACGCGGCGTCCCCCGCCGCGCGGCGAAGCGCGGCGTAAGCCCGGACGGGCGTCATGGTGTCGGCAACGAAAGTGGCGATCGCGACCATGATGCCCGAACGAATAGCACGCGCGCGGCGGCGGCGCGGCCGTGTCACAGGCCCAGAATGCTCCTCGCCCGCGCGGGATCGGCGGGGTCGCGCCCGATGGAGCGCGCGTACGCGGCTGCGCGCGCGACGAGAGGCGCGCTGCCCTCCGCCAGCACTCCCTTGCTCGTGAAGATATTGTCTTCGAGCCCGACGCGCGCGTGGCCGCCGAGGCGCATCGCCAGCTCGGTCATCGGTTGCTGCCACCTTCCGACGGCGGCCACGGCCCAAGTCGCCCCCTCGGGCACGAGCGAGCGCATGAAGTCGACGACGTCCTCGCGCGCCGGGATGGCTCCTTTGATTCCGAGGACGAACTGGAAGTGAAGCGGTTGTCCAATCGCCCCCTCGGCCACGAGCGCGAGCGCTTCTTCGATGTGGCCGACCTCGTAGCACTCGAGCTCGGGAATCGCGCCCGCATCGCGGATCTGCGCGGCGATTGCACGGATGTCCCGGCGCGAGTTGACGAAGACGTCGTCGCCGAAGTTGATCGTGCCGCAGTTGAGCGTGGCCATCTCGGGCTTGGACGAGAGCGAGCCCGTTCGCTCTTCGATCGACATGCCGACCGCGCCGCCGGTCGACGCCTGGACGATGCAATCGCACTTGCTGCGGATCGCTTCGATCACTTGCGCGAAGCGCTCCCCCGACTGCGTGTTCTTCCCCGCTCCGTCGCGCACGTGCAAATGAATGATCGAAGCTCCCGCTTCGCGGCACCGCGCCGCTTCGTCGGCGATCTCCTGCGGCGTAATCGGGAGGTAGGGCGTTTGCTCGCGGGTGAGCTCCGCCCCGACGATGGCCGCCGTGAGCACGACGTCTTGGCCGGCGACGGGGGTGACGATCGCCGAGGCCCTCGGCGCCGGTCCGGCGGGAAGGCCCAGCATGTAGAGCTCCCGCGGTCTTCGTTGCAGCTCGGAGGGGACGACGCACGTGCCCACGGCGCGCGCCACGACGACCGGCTCGTCGAGGACGTCCGCGGCGCTCGGCGCGAGGCCGCTCGCCCGGATGTTGGATAGGACCTTGCGCGCTTCGAAGCGAAATTGTCTGCTCGTGTTGCCGACGGACAAGAGCTCGGCCGTGACCTCCACGTAGTCGCCCGAAAATACGGGGGCGAGGAACTCGACCATCTCGTACGCCCGGAACAGCCCCTCGTCGCCGTCGAGCCGGATGAGGAGCTCGGTCGCGGCGTCGCCGAAGAGGGCGAGGATTCGCGCGCCGTCGACGAGCTCCCCTGCATAGTGCGCGTCTCCCGCGTTCATGCGCTGACGCAGTGTGACCTTGGTCCCGATCATGGTGGAAAGACCTACCACGAGCCGGTCTTGGCCGGATTGGGGTCCTAGAGGGTTTGGCGGACGGGAGTCAAACCGTTCGGTGCTCTAGCTCCCGAGGACGATTCGTTCACGCACGAGCCGCCACGCCGCCGCCCCCGCGTCGACGTCGGCGTCGTGCGCACGCAGCACGTCCTTCGGCGCCGTCGGGAGCGTTTCCGGTCGTCCGATGGCCACGTCGATCTCCCAGTCCCCAGGGGGCACGCCCGCGAAGAGCGTATCCACCGGACCGCGGATGTGGGCCGAGCCGTCCCGAGACACCTCGAACGGCGGGTCCCACGGGCGGACGTCGGTTCCGCGCACGAGAAACGCTCGGGCGCCGACGGCGCCGGTGACCTCCTGGGTCGGACGCGCGTCGAACTCGAAGTGGCCCCCCCTCTGGAGCACCGTGACGTCACTGAACGTGGCGAGGGTGTACGGGGGAACGGTCGGCGGCTGAAAGTGAAGGCGAAGTACGAGGAGCGCCCCGGCGAAGACGACCGCGGCCGGTGCGACGAGCGCCGCCAGCCTGGAATGGCGCCGGGTTCGAGGGTTCGAGCTCATCGTGGAATCGGTTCCCATGCTATCCTCGTTCACGATGGCGAGCCTTGCGGCGTCCGTCCTTCTTGGCGTCGTCGTAGCTGGCCTAGCGGGTTGCAGCGAATCAAAAGCGCCGGCGGCCCGCGGCGATGACCTGAAGGTCGACATCGACGCTTCGGCGGCGCCTCCGCCCGCGGACATCGGAGACGACGCTTCGACGCACAACTCGCCCTTCGCTCCGGTCGACGGGCCCTACGGTCCACTGCCCGACGGCTACGCTCCTTTGGCCGTGTGCGCCCAGTGCGCGTGTGACGGGTCGACGTTCTGTTACGGTGGTTCGCCGTACACGTCCTTTTCGGGCGCGTGCGATCAAACGGCGAACGCGTCGCTGGGCTTAGGCTGCCACGCGATCCCCGCCGGCTGCGCGGCCGAGCCGGATTGCGTATGCCTTCTCCAGGCGCTCGGCACCCAAATGCCGTGCTACGCGGCATGCGCCAATGACGGCAATGGGGGTTTTACCATCTATTGCGCGCCGTGAACGCTTCGAGGCCCGCTTTGCTGGAGCACACCGACTCGGCCGCTAGTTGCCCGCCGACCGGCGGCCATGACACATTCAAGTTCGTACCCGTGTACGTGCTCAGGCGGCTCGCCGCGTTGCTGGTCCTGGCACCCCCGCTCCTGCTTCTCGCGAGCGCGGGGGCGACGTGGGGTGCTGCGCCCGTTTCTACCGTTGTGCCGCGCGAGCCGCACGCGCTCGACTTGCAGCCCCCGGCAATCGAGCGTGTCGCCGACGACCGGAGCGAGAGCGCGGTCGTTCTCGTCGTGCTCGACGGCGTGCGATGGCAAGAGGTGTTCGGCGGCGCAGACCGCGCGGTAGCCCGCCAGCACGGCGTCAACCCGGGCACCTGGCCGAACGCCCGCGCGCTGATGCCCAACCTGCAGCGCATGATCGAAGTCGAGGGGATGGCCCTCGGTGCGCCTGGGCACGGCCCCGAAATCACGACGGGTGGAACGCAGCGGATTTCGCTCCCCTCGTATCGCGAGATCTTCACCGGCCGGAGCGATCCTCTCTGCCAGAGCAACGAGTGCGCCCAACCGCTCGGGCGGACCGTGGCCGACGATGTGTACGACGTCGGCGGTCCAGGCGACGTCGCCGTCATCGCGTCGTGGTCCAACATCGCGCGGGCCGCGTCGGCGGACTCGTCTCGATTCGTGCTGACGACGGGGCGGAAGGTCGTCGGGCTCGGGGACGTCCTTCGCTCCGACCCGGTGACGGCGTCGCTCCTCGACGCCGGGTCGCGCGCATCCGCGTTTCCGGGCGAAGGAGAGTACCGGCCGGACTCGATCACGGAGCGCATCGCGCTCCGATACCTCGCGACCGCCCGCCCGCGATTTCTCTTCGTGGGTCTCGGGGACTGCGACGAGTACGGCCACCGCAACGACTACCGGGGGTATCTCACCGCGCTCCATGGAGCCGACGCGTTCTTGGGCGAGCTCGAGGTCACGCTCGAGGCGATGGGCGCGCGCGGGAGGCACACGACCGTATTGGTCACGGCGGACCACGGGCGAGCGCGGGACTTTCGCGATCACGGTGTGGGGCACCCGGAGTCGGGTCGCGTCTGGCTCGTCGCCGGCGGCGCTGACGTGCGAGGCCGGGGTCTCGTCGCTGCCTCGCGGCGCCACACGCTCTCGGACATCGCGCCGACCGTGCGCGCGCTCCTCGGAATCGCGAGCGCCGAAGGCGGGGAGCCGATAGCCGAGATCGTGAATCCCGTCGCCCGGTGAACCCCCTTCGCATCGTCGTCGGCTTCGCCGCGCCGATCGCCCTGGCGGCCGGCTGCGGTCGGCTCTCCGGCCAGAGGCCCGTTGCAAGAGACGTCGACCTCGTTTCCCCGTCGCCGCCGGGCCGCGACGCCGGCCCCGCTTCCGATGCGCCGTCGTCCGACCCGGCGGACGGCGCCGGCGCCGAGGCCGTCCCGCAACCGATGCCGCCCATCCCCGGTGACCCTCTCTTCACCAACCTCACCATCTCCGGATTCCCGGCCTCCGTCGTTTCCGTCCCCAATGGGGCCACGTCGCCGCGTCCGGTGCTCGTCGTTCTGCACGGCAGCGGTGACCGGCCCGACTGGAACTGCGACGCTTGGCGTCACATCACGAGCGCGCTGGGCTTCGTTCTCTGTCTGCGCGGAGCCTACGTGCAGTCCGAGTCCACGAAAGACGACCTCCGGTTTACGCATCGAGGCGGCGCGTACCTGCGGAGCCACGTCGAAGCGGCGCTCGACGCTCTCAAGCAGCGCTTCGCCGGATACGTGGATGTGGAGCGACCCCTTTTGGCGGGGTTCTCGCTCGGTGCCAGGGAGATTGGCCAGATCGCGACGGGCGACCCGGGCCGCTTTCCTCGAGTCGCGCAGGTGGAAGGAGGCCAGACGGTCTGGACGCCTGCCGCCGTCGGGGCATTTGTGGCGCGGGGCGGCTCCCGTGTCTTGTTCGCCTGCGGATCGCGCTGGTGCTTGCCGCCGGCCAAAGCAGCGGCGGATCGTCTGGCGAGCGGCGGCGTGGAGGCGCGCGTGGTCTTCGCGGACGTGGGCCACACGACCGACCGCCCCCTTCAAGAGGCCATCATGCGCGAGCTCGCCTGGTGGCTGGACGGAGATCGACGATGGGCACCGTATCCCTGACGCGGTGCCCCGCCTGTCCATCCTTCGCGCCGTGCGCGCGCTGGACAAGTGCGGTCACAAGGCCGGGACGTCGCGGCGGCGTGTGCCGCTCCACGCGACGACGAGCACAAGCGCGACGATCCCCGCGCCGGTCATCGCCGCGTCCGCCAATAGGACGCCACTTCCGCCCCAGCGCGTGTGCGCGGCCCCGTCGACGCGGGTCATGTACGAAATCGACGTATTCACGAGCGAGGCGAGGATGTTGTACTTGGTGGCGACCGCGCCCCGGCCAGCCACTTCGAACGCGAAAGCGCTGAACGCCGCGAAGGCGACCGCGTTGAACGCCTGGTAGACCAGGGAGAAGACCGCGTAGGCCGGCGCCGTGTGCGGGGCCAGCGCCATGACGACGGCGGTTGCGGCGGTCAGCCCACCCGCGAGCGCGTAGGCGGACCTCCGGCCCATCCGAGCTGCCAGCCGTCCACCGCCGAGCGCTCCGACCGCGGAGACCACGCCGCCCAGCGCTCCGGTCGTGACGGCGACGAGCTCGGGGGAAGCCTGCCACTCGTTGGCGATCGCACCGAACAGATTCCCTGCCGCCCCCGAACCGACCGGGGACACGCAGATGAAGAGGGCCGCGATTCCCCCCGGCGAGCGCCATAGCTCGGCGAGATCGCGGCCCAGACTCCCGAGCGCCTCCCGAGGCGTGCGTCTCGTCGCCTCCTTCTCTTCGTCGAAGAAGAGCAAGGGCAACGCGCACGCCCCGAGCACGACCCCGATGACGGCGCCGGCGATCGGACCGCCGAAGCGGGTGACCAACGCGAGCGCGGCGCCGCCACCTACGCCGAGCCCGAGGAAGGAGCCAGCCTGGAACCATCCGGCCGCGTGGCTCTTGCGCTCCGGACGCACGCCATGCCCGATCATCCCCTCGCACGCCATTCCCATGAGCGTCAGGCCGAACTGGGACGCGACGACCACAGCCGTCAAGGTACGCAGCGACGACTCGTCGATCGGCATTGCCATCGACGCGAACGTGCCCGCAGAAACGAGGGCGAGGGCAAGCACGTACCAGCGCTTTCGTGACCAGGTGACGTCGACGACGGGCGCCCAGAGAAACTTCGGTGCATGTGGCAGGAAGGCGGCGGCGACCACCGCCCCGATGGCGCTGACGCCGATGCCGCGCTGCCGGGCAATGTTCGGCAATGCCACCGAAACGAAGCCGAACGATGCCCCGTACGGAAGGACGAGAAAGAAGAAATGCCAGGGCTGAGGCGGGCGAATCGGTTGGGTACGGGAAGGGTTGGCGCCGAGCATCGGGATCGGTCACGGAGGCGACGGAGGCACGTGACGTTCTGGTGACGCAGCCTGCCGCGATGTGGGTGCGCTCGTCGAGAGAGGCGCGACGAATCTTCTCTCGCGGCATCGATCTGCGCTACAGGGCGGATTGCCATGTCGATGAAGCGCAGCAAGCAGCGAAACTCTGGGTCGAGTCGCGACTCGGGCAGCGACGACGATTCTCCCAGTTGGAGCAAGCCCGAAGGACCCGAACCCGTCTGGGCCGACGTCGAGTCCAAACCCGACGCGTCGTTCGTCCCCTTTGCCATGTCCTCCCGGTACGCCAAGGGCGACCTCATTCTGCACGCCAAGTTCGGAAAGGGTTTGGTCCTCGGCGCGGAACCGACGCGCATCGAGGTGCTGTTCCAAGACGGTAAGAAGAAACTCGGTCACGCGGTGGGATAGCGCGCGAGATTTTGGCGCGCTCGGCCCGCCGGGGCCGCGTGCAACACCCCGTGCTAGATCGGGGCGCGTGGAAGTTACCGTCAACGGAACACGGCAGAACGTGCCCGAAGGCGTGACCGTGCGCGGGCTCGTCGAGCATCTGGGACTCACGGAGGGACCCGTCGCGGTCGAAGTCAATCGCGCGATCGTGCCGCGGGCGCTCCATGCACAGACGCGGGTCGAGCCGGGCGACGTGGTCGAGATCGTTCACTTCGTCGGCGGGGGCTGATCGGCCCGCTTCGCCCAGGCAACGATCCCGTCGAGATCGGGCTTGCGGAAGACCGGTCCGTGGAAGCGAGCTCGCTCGAGGAGAGCGGGTGGGGCGCCAGCCGTGAAGAACGCGATCGGGAGAGAGCCGCGTTTGCCGAGCAGTGCGGCGGCGAGGTCGCTGCCGGTGCCGTCGGCGAGCTCGACGTCCAGGATCGCGCAGGCAAGACTGCTGACGTCCGCCGTGCGCGCGTCGGCAAGGGAAGACTCTTGCTGGACGCGGAACCCTTCGCCCTCGAGTCGCCTCGTCACCGCCCGACGGGCGACTGCCGAGTCGTCGACGACGAGCACGGTCCGCGCCAAACCCGCGCCCACGCCATGACTATACGAACTTCCGGCCATGCGGGCTAGAGTCCGCGCGCCATGGTCGAGCCCCCCGCATCATCCCCGCCCGTATCGCGCGAATCCGTGCGCGCCCTCTACGACACTCCGCTCTTCGCGCTCCTCGATCGGGCTCGGGCGGTGCACAGGACACATCATCCGGAAGACCGAGTGCAGCTCTGCACCCTCCTCAGCGTCAAGACGGGCGGCTGCCCCGAGGACTGCGCGTACTGTCCGCAGTCGAGCCATTACGACACGGACGTAGGCGCCGCGAAGATGCTCGACGTCGACGAGGTGCTCGCGGCGGCCAAGCGAGCCAAAGCCGGCGGCTCGACGCGGTTTTGCATGGGCGCGGCCTGGCGCGAAGTGAAGGACGGTCCGGCGTTCGACCGGGTCCTGGCGATGGTGCGCGGCGTGAAGGAAGAGGGGCTCGAAGCGTGCGTAACGCTCGGAATGATCACGGCGGCGCAGGCGGCGCGGCTGAAAGACGCGGGCCTCGACGCGTACAATCACAATCTCGATACGAGTCGCCAGCATTACCGATCCATCATCTCGACCCGGACCTACGACGACCGCCTGGCGACCCTGGCGAACGTCCGAGCCGCGGGCATCACCGTCTGCTGCGGGGGAATCATCGGCATGGGCGAGAGCGTCGAAGATCGCTGCGAGATGCTCCATACGCTCGCGACGCTGGAGCCGCAGCCGGAGAGTGTGCCCATCAACGCTCTCGTCCCGGTCCGGGGCACGCCGCTCGAACATGCCGAGCCGGTCGACCCGCTCGATCTCGTCCGAATGGTGGCGTGCGCGCGCATCCTCATGCCCCGCGCGCGAGTTCGCTTGAGCGCGGGTCGAACCGAGCTGACGCGCGAGGCGCAGTTGCTCGCGATGTACGCCGGCGCGAACTCCATTTTTTACGGCGACAAGCTGCTGACCACGCCGAACCCCGAGGCCGACGAAGACCGGGACCTCCTACATCACGCGGGCCTCCTTTAGAAGCCTGGCGTAGAAGCCTGGCGCTTTTCGCCGATAGCTTCGCGATCCCAGCGTCGAGCGTGCTCGCGTACGGTCGTACGCTCCGCGCGCTCGCCGCTGGCCTCGCTCGCTCTCGGCGAAAATCGCCAGGCTTCTAGCGCTACGGCCTTGGCGGGTGAGTGGGTGTGCAGGTGTGGCTGGTTTCGCTTTCGGCGGTTTCGCTCGCTCGGTTCGCTCCACGTTGACGGCGTTCCGGTGCCCGGACTGGGCACTGCTTTCGGCCTCCCTACGGCGTCAATTCGAACGCTGCGCGGGCGCCAACTGGAACGCTCGATCCGCTGACCTCGTCCTCCATCAGGAGGATTTCATAGGCCGCGGAAGGTGTCAGCTCCGACGTGTAGGCCGATGCCTCGCCACAGAGGTCGGTCGGTGAATTTCCGGGCGCCTTTAGCCAGTAGCCAATCAAATTGGCGTTGTCCCGAGTCAGCTGATCGAGCGGCGTCCCGTCGGGAAACACGCCGATCCAAATACCTGAGGCGGCCGCGCCCCGCGGCCGGCAGTAGCGCACGATCACATTGGCCCCTTCGCGCACGGCAATTGGCGTGCTGCCCGCACGGAGTGGCGTCGTCCCGAGGATCTCCACACCTGGGGCGTTAGGGGTTGTCTGCGATTGCGGCAGGACGGCAAAGGGAAGTGGCGCGTGTACAGGAGGCCCGTCTCCTCGCTCCAACCAGGCGCCGTAGGTGCCCGGCGCAAGCTGGGCGGTCGGTACCGTGACGAGACCCGATGCGTCGATGGGGAAGCGCCCGGCCGGCGTCGGTGCGCGTCCCAGGGGCGCGACGACGGCCGCTCCGGAAAAGCCGGGCGGCGCGAATAGTCGGAGCGCTTCGCCATTCACGACGGAAGTAGGGACACCCACGCGCCCGAAGGTGTCCTGCAGGCTGCCGCGCGTGGACGCCGCTTCGGACGGACGCAGCGTGAGCTCGGCCGGCTGCGAGGAGTCATCGGGGCCGGAGAAAATCTCGCCGAGCGGTCGCGCGTATGCGTCGAACCGCCCGAGGCTCTCCAAACCCAGCGCACTTTCCACGGTCCGCAAGACGCCATACCCATCGTAATGAGCGTCGATCACCTGCCCTTCCCGCAGCAGTCCGGGAGAGCCCACGATGACGGTCGGCACGTGATTGTCGGGCCAACCCCAGCCGTCGCTCTCGTCCCAGGTGACGATCAGCAGCGAGCGCGAGTCGCGCCATTGCGAAGATTGCAAGAGCGGTGCAAATGCCGACTGGAGGAATTCGTCCTGCTTTGCCAGCGATACGCCGACGTCGAAGTTGTCCATCCACGCGCCTTCGCCGTCCCACCAGCCGTCGGCCGCGATCCAGGCGAAGTCGGGCAACACGCCGCCGCTCCTCGCAGCCGCGTCGAAATCGTTCAAGTCGCGCAGCGTCGCCGTGCACCGAGTAGGATTGCCAATCACGTCGTCGAAGTTGGCAAACGGCTCGTCATCCGGCGAGTACCAGCCGCCGTTGCTGTCGGCCAAGAGGTTGCATGGGGTATTCATGTGCTGCACGTACCCGCGCCATGTCCTACCGTGCTTGTCCAGCAAGTCGCCGAGGTGGGTCACGGGCAGGTCGAAATCGGGGTAATAGACCGGGCCGTACCGGTACGTGTCGCCCGCCACCATGGCCACGTAGTTCTGGTCGCTCGGATGGTAGGTCGCCCACATGTTCGAGAGGAGCACGCCCCTCCGCGCGAGGGAGGCCAGAAACGGCATATGCCCGTCGATGCGCGAGGAGCCCGGGTCGCCATGCACGACATCGGCGTAGTTGGTGTTCTCCATCATGACGATGAACACGTGATCGAGCCGCGGGACGGCACGCGCCGGAGGCGCTCGAAGCGTCGCTGGAGAAAGCTGCGCGCCGACGCCCCCGACCTTCAGCTGAACGTTGTCGGCGAGCGCGTTCTGAAACGAGACCATGCCGCTCGGAAAATCGAGCGTGACGGCAATCGTCCGCGTTCCGGCGGGGACCTGGCCCCCGGTGCTGCGGGCCACCAAGCTGGCGGGCGCGGCGCCCGGCGGACGATCGAAACTGGCAAGGATGGCGGGCTCGCCCGTCGCTTCGCCGCGGTCGTTCAGGAACACCGCCGTCACGATGGCCGACTGCGCGCGATCGCTCCAGCCGCCGAGCCAGCCGGAAAGCTCGTAGCTCGCAGCGCCCGAATCAATCGCTGCGGCAGCCCGTCCGACGTCGACCGTTTGCTCCATCGCCGAATCGATCCCCGGACCAGCGAACAGCGCGTTTCCCGGCGGGAGATTTTCGGGCAGCTTCGGCGTGACTCCGGTGGACGCAAAGGCGCTGTAACAGAGAACGCTGGCGGCGCCTCGCACGACCCGCCAGCCCGGAGCGGGCGACTGCGCGGTCCAGTCGCTCGTGCACAGATGCGCCTCGGCGTCGCCGTTGACCAGCAGATTTCCGCTGAGCGTTTCCGCCGCGCAAGGCAGGCTCCCCATCAGCACGGAGACCGCAACTCCGGATTGAAAACATCGCATGACCATGGCCGATCGCCTCCACGCAGGTCGCACCCGTGAACCTGGGTGCCGCTTGGGCGAAGGTAGGCTCAAGTTGTGGCGGAGCGATGACTTGGCCGTGCCTGAAACGCCACGAGGTCACCTCTCGACGACCCCGCCGGCCCGGGCCGTGACGGACTCTCGTTCCCCGACTCGCGAAGACGTCTCGGGAGGGCGGTCGCACCAAGTCGCTCAGAAGTAGAGTGCGATCGTGCCGAGCACCGTGAGGGGCGGCGCGGCCGTGATGTGCGTCGCCTCGGACGCCTGCTGCTGACCGCGTTGCAAGCTCCAATTCGAGACGTAGTACTCCGCGTCGTCCGCATACTTGAGAGCCAATAGGTTGTAGGCGTCCACGCCGACCTCGACGTTCTCGTAGCGTAGCGCCCCCTTCGCGTTGAGCACGTTGTTCGCCGGTCCGACGATCGAGTCGGTCAAGTGCCGGCCCGACAGGAAGGTGTACCCGACCCCAAGGCTGCCCGTCAGCGGCCTGCCCGCGATCGTTCCGATGCGCCCGCGAGCCGTCGCGTCCGTACGAAAGAGAATGGGCGGGACGTTGGGAACATAGTGGCCGGTGCCTGCCACCAGCGTGGAGAACGTCGCTCCGGTCACCGAGAGCGCCGAGGAAACGAGCAACCATTCATACGGGCGCGCAATCACGGAGCCGACGATCCCGCGGCGGACGCTCGCGTTCTCGGTCGCAAGCCCGCCCGACGCGGCCTCGAAGACCAGCTCGTTGCCGACCCACGTCTCGAAGACGGCCAGGGTGCTCGTGAAGCGTCCGGCGCGTGTCTGTGCGCGAAAGCCGGCCTCGACCGATCGGATTTTCGAGTATGGCGCGGAGCCTTCCTGCAGGCTCTGCACGTCGAGAGAGCGGAAGCCCTCTCCGTACGACATCACCGGCGTCAGCTCGCTCCAGAGGTCGTACGACGCCGTAACGCGGGGACCCACCGCGATACCTTCGAGACCCCGGACGCCGGCCCCCGTCAGCACCGGCGGGGTCGAGCCGGCCGGCACGAGATTCGACAGATGATCGTCGACCGACACGAGGAGCAGGTCGGCGCGCGGACCTCCCGACAGGCGGAGCTTCTTGAAGAGACGCAGGTCGAGGTCCAGGTAAGCGCCCGTATCCAGTGTATCGAGGGTTGCGTCGATGCGGCGATCCCAGACCTGCAAGGTATTGGGGTCGAGCAAGCTCTTGGTCTGACTCGTGTTGCCCACGCGCAGAAAGACGCCCGACTCCAGCGCCAGTTCGCCTTCGGTCCCGATGCGCAAGGGACTCGTGTGAAAACGCGCGGTCATCCCGAATGCCGTTTCGCGATTGGTCAGCTCGAAGAGGTCGCCCTCGCCGGAAAGCGCAGGATCGATTTGCGAACTCTCGAGCGCCCCGGTGTAGTTCTGTCGACCTCGATAGTCGGTCCACATAAACCAGGGGGCAAACTCGAACCGGGCCCCCCCCGGCGCGACGTGGTCGAAGTCGGCGCCGAGAACGACCCGCGCGGACTGCACCGACTGACCGCCCGCGAAGAAGCCCGGACCGGACGGGTACGAGTCGTAGTAGCCGACGCGACCCGCATCGGCGTCATCCAGGCGCACGACGCCTGGCAGGAGAGCGCGCGCGCCGTACGCCGTGGCGACCACCTTCAATCGGTCGCGCGGACCGAGGTCGACCGCGTACTGCGCGTTGACCGACGCAGACTGCGACGCGCGGTTCTCGCCGAAGCCGTTGGTGCTGCGCAGCGAGAAGGCGGCGAAGGTTTCGTCGTCCGCCTGGGCCGGTGCCGCGATCCCGACGACGCGCACCTGACCGAAGGAGCCGAACGCCGACCTCAATTGGTACCCGCGCTCGGGCACCCCGAGGTCGAACTGCGCGCTCCCGACGATGGCGGCGTCGCCCTGGCGCGGATCGTAAGGGCCCTCGAGCACGCGGATGCTCCGCACGACTTCGGGGATGATGAAGTTGGCGTCGGCGTAGCCCTGGCCCTGGATGTGATTCGGAATGTTGATGGGAATCGATCCGAGGCGCATCTCGATGCCCGAGCCGTGTTCCAGGCTGAAGCCGCGCAAGTACACGTCGTTGCCGACGCCTTCGCCGTCCTCGTGGTCGACGAAAAAGCCGGGCGCGGCCGAGAGCATTTCGCTCGTTTGTTGGCGCGGCGACGCATCGAGGAGTTCGCGCTTGATGCGGATGTCGCCGAGACCGCGGGGCGACGACCATCCTCGGCCGCGGACCTGAACCACCTGCGCGTAGTCCTCGTCTTGCTCGCTCGTGGAGATGGGCCCTGGCGCGGCGATCGGCCCCGTGTGCGACTGGCCAGTCGCCGACGGCGGCGGGGCGGGCGGCTCCTGTGGCGGGCGAAAGACGACGACGTATTCGACCCGCGACCGGATCGGCCGTCCGTCGCGGGTGGAAGGGACGAAGAGCGCAGCTCGCACGGCCCTGAGTGCCTCGTCGTCGAACGACGGAGGCGCGCTCGGCGGCATGCGCGAGGTCACGACGGCCGACTCGACGTTGCCTTTCGCATCGACGACGAGCTGCGTCGCCACCTGCACCTCGACCGCGGGCGCGCCTGCCGGAAAGCTCGCTTCGATCGGTGAGCCGGGTTCGGCGGCGACGACTTGCGCTCGCGCGGGCGCCGCGGCCGTGACTCCGGCGAGCGAGACCCCGAGCAAGAAACGAGGGGAACGCGTCACTGCACCACGAACTGACCCCAGAGGCCCGAGACGCCGCCGTCGTTGTCGAGCTGGGAGTCGCCGGGCAGGTCCGACCGGAACGTGTAGATCCCTTCGAGGTTCGGGGTTCCGAAGGTCGTGCTCGCGCTCTGTCCGGGCGCGAGCGTGGCGATGTTGGCCCCCGAGGGGAAGCACTGCTGCGACGGGCATCCGGGGAAGTTCAGAGGGACGCAGCCGACGACGAAATCGTGCGGCTTGGTGCCGGCGTTGTGGAGCGTGATCGTGACTTGGGCGAGATTCTGGGACTTGAGAATGAACGGCGAAAACCGGGTGTCGTCGGCCGTGAGATCGAAGGCATAGCAGCCGCCGTTCATCCCGTCGGAGTCGGAGCTGGCGCACGAGCTTCCCCCGCCGTCGTCTCCGGCGCCGGCCTCTCCGCCGGCGGGCGACGTGGTCACGCACGGCCCGGTGCCTCCGAGTGTGCCGGGCGCCCCTGCCACGTTGCTGCAGCGTGCGGTGCTTGCCGGCAATGCGGCGAGCGCGAAGAGGAGGACAGCGCGCGCTCGTCGGGCCCGCATCGACTTTCGTTTTAGTCGATTCGCCGAGGCGCGCGCACCATTTCCGTCTCGGGCAACCGCACGTCTGCGGTCGCGCTCTCATTTCCGGCGGTTCCGGCGATGCCCCTGCTAGGCTTCGCCGCAATGGGCCTCTCCAAGAAGCCTGCGGGCATGCTTGGGCGGCTTACCTCGACCTCATGCCTCCTCGCGGTCGCCGGCTGCGGCAGCCGCACGGCCCTTCCCATCGAGCCGGACACGCAATGCCAAATTCGGTCGGACGCGGCCCTCGGATGGGGTGGCGACTTCTGTTATCCGGAGTCGGCGAAGCCAAGCGGCCGTTGCTCGTCGGACGCACCATCTTGTCCTTTTTGCTCGTATCCGAATTGCCCGGTCGTTTCGAATCTGCTGACGCCGCGCACGTTTTACGATTGCTCCTGCGTCGAGGGCTCTTGGACCTGCGCCGTGGTCCGCCAGGCCGGAAGCACCTGCGCTCCGACGATTTCATGTCTGCCGGGCGATGGCGGGACGGGCGTGGCTTGTCTCGTCGAGAGCGGAGAGAGCTGCGGCATGGCGGACGATGGCGGGGGACCGATTTGCGTTCTCACGAGCGGGGTTCTCGCCGGCCGCCCGGCGACCCGCTGCGGCGGCGGTTCGTGCTCGAGCGGCTGCACGTGCAGCGATCCCGTTGCGCCGACCTGTAGTTGCCCGTGACTCTTCTTCAGGGAATCGACAGAGCCTTTCTCAAACCCCGATTGCTCGGACCAAGACGCGGACCGTGAAGACGCGCACGACGCGACCTCCTCGCTCGACGCGAACTTCGCGCGTGCGCAACGTCGCGTGTCTCGGGAGCTCCGGCTCCGCGGGGAACCGGGCGTCGGCCACCCAAAGCACCACGTCGGCGTGACGCCAGAGGTCGCGCGGCCACCAGTCGTCGAAGTCGTCGCGGATGGGTGTGTCGCAGCCCACGGGCAGCTCCCCCTCGAGCGCCGCTTCGAGCTGGGCGCAAATGACCCAGTGCGGGCCGACCGCCGCGAGGTTGCCGGGCGGGTATCCCGCAATCGCGCGTGCCGCCCGCTCTTCTTCGCGCACGACGCGAATCACGTCCGGCCATCCGGAGAGCTCGTTCGCGAGGTCGACCCGTGGATCGTAAGAGGCGGGTGCGAACCGAAGGAGCGACGGGGCGAGAACCCATGCGTATGTCGCGGCGACCATCGCGCCGCCGACCGCGCAGGCCCAGGCGACAAGGCGCCGGGTGGGGGGGGAAGGGGACCGCGCCGCGGCCGGGACGAGCGCGAGAAGGCCCGGGGCAAGCCAATGCGGTTCGGCGACGCGGCTCCACAAGCAGAGGGGAACGAGCACCGAGAGGGGCAGGACCGCCGACACGAACAGGAGCAATCCAGTGGCATCGCTGCGTCCTCGCCAAAGCGCGCGACCGGCGAAAAAAACGAGCACCGCCGTGACTGGAGACAGGTACGCAATCTGCCCGCCAACCAGCGCGGCGAGGTTGCGAAGCGAAACCCCCGCATCGGTCTGAGAATCCACGAGGCGGTGATGGAGCATCGGCCAACCGCGCCCCGCCTCGAACCCGACGATCGGCAGCGTCACGAGCGCGCCGGCCCCCAACCCAGCCCACGGGCCCACGGTGCGACCGTGCGCCCGCAGTGGGCGGGATGCATAGGCGACCGCGAGGCCCACCCCGAGCAGCGCGCCGCTGACCTTGGCTGCCGCTCCGGCTCCCGCCAGAAGCCCGGCCGCTCCGAACGACCACGCCGCGCGCGCGCTCCCGGGCATCGCGCGGACCCCCGCTGCGGCGAAGGCCAAGGCCCCGATCCATAGGGGCGCCAGCAAGAGGTCCGGCGTCATGGCGAAGAGGCCGATCCCCATCTCCGGGGCCAGCGCGAACAGGAGCCCGGCGACGAGCGAGCGGCGCCACGTCGCGCCACATGACCGGCATGCCGCCGCCATCGCCCACGGGACGAGCGTCGAGAGCAAGGACGTGAAGACGTGGGCGCGTTCGGGTGCTGGAGCGAGCCCCAGGCCGATCGCGCGCGCCGTAGCTCCGATGAGGCCGGGGTGATCGAGGTACGCGGGCTGCGGATGCAGGGCATACGCCGCGTAGAGGGCTTCCGAGTCCCCGAATCCGACACGCGACGCCGCGAGCAACCGGGCGGCCAGCAGGCCCCCCGAAACCGCCGCGAGCGCCGCGAGCTCGAAAGGAACTCCGGCAGGAAAGAAGGGCCGAGGGGGGGCGGAGGCCGCGTCCATTTCAGGCCGCGCGGAGCCGTAGATCCAGCCAAGCGGCGAGCGCCCGAGCGACCGACAGCGAAGGGGTCCTGGCGCTGCCCAGGATCGCCTCGACTTGGTCGCAGTCCGCGAGCAGCTCCGGCCGCCTATCGAGGGTATCGGAGAGCGCCTCCGCGATTCGGTCGGCTCGCACGTCCCGCTGGAGTAGCTCTGTAAACGCCCGCCTCTGGAGTAAAATATTCGGCAATGCCACGTTGGCCGTGCGGACGAACGCCCTTGCAGCCAGCTCGGTCGCAATCCCCACTCGGTAGGCGATGACGGGGACGGCGCGTGCGAGGGCGGCTTCGAGCGTCACCGTGCCGGATGCGCAAAGGGCCACGTCGAAGGCGGGCAGCACGGCGATCGCCCCACTGTACGGGCCGACATCGAACGTCGATACGCGCCTCGCCGCGGCAGTCGCGCGCGCCCATGCGCTCGTTCGCCCGTCCAGGCTCGCGGCCACGAGCACGCGCGCGTCGACGCTCGCGCGGTCGAACCGCACGCGCTCGTAGGCATCGAGCATCGGGATGAGGAGCCGGCGAACTTCATGGGGGCGGCTTCCCGGCAGCAGCGCGATCGCGGCAGCAAAGGGTGTCAGCCCGAGGGCGCGCCGGGCGGTCTGCCGATCGAGCGGAGTCGTCTCGAACGCCGGATGGCCGACGTACTCGGCGTCCATCCCGGCGGCCCTCCAGATGGGCTCTTCGAAGGGCAACATGAGCGCCATCTTGTCGATGTACGGTTTCAGCGCCTCGATCCGATGCGGGCGCCAGGCCCATACCTGCGGCGCGCCGTACCAGAGCACGCGCACGCCCGCGGCACGCAGCCGCGGCGCGAGCCGCGCGTTGAACTCCGTGTAATTGACGAGCAGGGCGGCGCGCGGCCGTCGCGCGCGCACCCCGGTGAGTACGGCTCGCCATGCCCGGATGATGTCGAGCGTGCGGGCGGCCGCTTCTCCGAAGCCGAGCGCCGTCGAAGCGCGGATGTCGGCGACCAAATCGACGCCGACGCCGGAAAGAGCGGCGCCTCCCAGGCCGAACGTGCGGGCCCCTTCGAGCCGCGCGACGACGGCTGCGGCCGCGCGATCTCCGGACGCTTCGCCGGCGACGACGAGCAAGTCCGTCAAACGAGCTCTCTTCGCATCCGCTCACACCGACGGGCGTACCGTCGGAGCGCTACGGGCGGGCATGAAGGTGGGTCCAGTCGGCGACGACTTCACTCGCGGCGTCGTCGACGGACCGGCCATGCAGGACATCCGCGGCGAGCCGAGTCGCCTTGGACGGAACAATCGCTGGCGGCGGACTGAAGACCGCACCCGCCGCGCGGTTTCGAATGACACGGGCCGGAGCGCTCGGCGTTGCCGCGACGACCGGGAATTGGCCCTGAGCGCGCGCGGTCACTTCGAACGAGCCGGCCGGGCCCGACCGCAAGAAGAGCAGCGATTGGAGTCCGTCCGCGAACACGGCTTCCCCTTCGACGATCTGCCCGATCTTGCCGACCACTCCACCCATCGTCCGGACCCAGACATCGGTTCCCACGGGGACTTCACCGGCGACGACGCGATCCACGCGCACGTGCGTATACGTGTAGATTCGCCCGTTCTCCCAAGCGGCGCGCGACTCGATCGGCGTGGCCACCGCGGCCGCGGCGGACTCGTGCAAGAGGCCTTCCCATGTCACGGCCACGGAGACCGAAGCGCTTGCATCGCCGGGAAAGGCCAAAATCGCGAGCGGTCCGGCCATCGTGGCCATGGCCAAGACGAGGGACAGTGCGTGCCTACGCATGCGAATCACGATAGCACGCGGCCGGGTCCCGGCGCGGCGAGCGTCCAGCGCTCGCCGCTACCATCGAACCAGTGCGCACCCCCAGTGCACCCCGGCTCCGAGCGCCAGAAGCATGCACAGGTCACCGGGCTTCAATTGACCCGCGCGCGTCTGCTCGTCGATGAGAATGGGGAGCGTTCCCGCGCTCGTGTTGCCGAAGCGGTCGATGTTCGACGGAAGCTTCGCCGCCTCGACGCCGAGCTGCTGGCGGACGTAGTCGTTGATGCGGGCGTTCGCCTGGTGGGCGAGAAACCAGTCGACGTCGTCGATGCGCGTCTTGGTCTCCGTGCAAAGCGCTCGTGCCGTTTCGGGGAGCTTGGTGACCGCGAACTTGAAGAGCTCTCGTCCGTCCATCGTAGGAATGTACGTTTGCTCGTCGTAGTCGCTGTGCCGCCAATACGGACGTGTTCGGAAGCCGCCGCCCTCGACGTACAGCAGCTTTGCCGCGCCGCCATCGGTGTAGAGCTTCATTCCGCGCAGCCCCGCGTCGCGGTCGGTCGCCCGGAACAGGAGCGCGCCGGCGCCGTCTCCGAAAAGGACGGCCAGTGCGCGGTGTTTGCTGGCCCGCTGTTTCTGGTCGGGGGTCGCGGAGCGCCCGTTCGCCGGGTCGAGCGCTCCCCAATCCTCCCAGGGCATGAAGCCGGCGTGCGCCTCCGCCCCGACGAAGAGGATCGTCCGGGCAGCCCCGGTCTTGATCAGGCCATCGACGATCTGGAGCCCGAAGAGCATCGCCGCGCACTGCTGCCGAATGTCGAGCGCCGGGACTCCCCGGAGGCCGAGCTTGTGCGCCAGCAGCGCGCCCGAGCCTGGAAAGACGTAATCGGCCGTCATCGTCGCGAAGACGACGTAGTCGATGTCCCCGGGACTGATCCGCGCCGCTTCGATCGCGCGCCGGCTTGCTTCGACCGCGAGATCGCTGGGTCCAACGCCCTCCGGGGCGTAATGGCGCTGCCTTATCCCGGAGCGCTTGAAGATCCATTCGTCGCTCGTGTCCATCACGCGCGACAGGTCTTCGTTCGACACTGGTCGCCCGGGCACGTAGTGGCCAGTGCCGATGATCTCGAATCCAAGCATGCATTCCTCAATCGTCGGAGGCCCGGCTCCACGGATACACGAGCGGCGTCCAGACCGCCTGGAGACCGAGCCGCGCCCGTTTGGCGCGCTCCCAGTCGGCGATGCGCTGGCCAAGGAGCGAACTGGCCGTAGCGAGCGCGACCCCGGCGATGACGTCGATCAGATAGTGCCAGCGCAGAAACATCGTGGCGATGATGATCTGCGTGGCGAGGAACGCAATGACCGGCCACCAGAATTTGAATGGGACGAGCTTTCGGTGGCGGAAGCTGAAGATGGCGAAAAATGTCGGGACCGCCGTGTGGAGGCTCGGAAAGATGTCTTTTTGCGCTCCTCCCGCCTCGACCGCTTCGCGCACGAGCCGCCAAAAGGTGCCCCCTTCGAGCTCGTGTTGGAACGTGCCCTTGAGATACCAGTAGGGGCCGAAGCCGGGGACGATCATGTAGAGGATGTGCGCCGTGCAAAAAATGAGGAGCACTCCAGTGGAGAAGCGCGCGAGCAGATGGGTGTCACGCTGCCAGTACACCATCGGGAGAACGTGCACCGAGAGAATCAAGAAATAGAGAAAGTAGAAGAATGCGAACCACTCGGTCGTGCGCGGCGAGACGTACCGGTCGAGCACGGCGCTCGGCTCGAATCCGAAGACGTTCAGATCGAATGCATAGATCCGTGCATCGTCGGTCCAGGGGCTGACGGCGGGGAGAATCTCGCGGAGCTGGAAGAACGAGCTGAGCAAGGTGCCGATGACGGCGGTTCGGTACACGAGAGACGCCGCGGTGCTTCCCCATCGCAAGATCTGTCCCCTCACGAGGGCGATGACGAAGAGAAAAGCGCCGAGGTCCGCCGCGACGCGCACGAGACAAGCGCTGCGGTTCGGCCCGCGCCCGAGCATGAGCGCGCCAAGCAACGTGACCAGGTAGCCCACCATCAGCCAATCTTGCGACGCGAAGTTGCGGACCCACGACGTCGCCGAGCCGCTGGCGTTCAACGCGTCGACTGTGATCGCGTGGGAAAGGGCCGTCGTTCGCGCTCCAAGGTGGCGGCCCGTCCCGGTCGCTCGCTCTGTGCTCCGGTCTGGGATCGTGTGGGTCCGCCTTCGGTCCATGATGGACATCCGCCGCCTTACGTTAACCTTGTTTCCGAGTGACCACGAGTGGGGCCCCGCCCAGACGAGAAGGGGTGCGAAGCTTACTACGCACGGATCGCGACGAACGAAGATCGGTTCTCATGGTCCAGGCCGGGCGGGTGGCGGGATAGCCGATGACTGTCCTTTCGGCCAGCGGGCTAGAGCACCGAACGGTTTGACTCCCGTCGGCTTTGCCGCGATTTTCTTCGCATCGCTTCGTTGCTCCTCCTCAAATTACTCCGGTAGTTCTCGTCGTCGCGCCTCGCGCTGCTCGAAACTCGCAGCAAATCCCTCGGTCCGCCAAACCGTTCGGTGCTCTAGCGCCGCCTCGACGCCTGTCGGATGGTCCGAGGCGCGGCGCCATCGCGCGCCAGCCCGAGCACGACAAGGGGCTCGTCGGAGCGGCGCATCGTGACGACGTCACCGATCGCCACCTCGTGCATGATGCGATCGCCGTCGATGAAGACGCGGCCCTCACGCATCTGGCTCCGGATTGCGAGAACCTGGCCTTCGTCGACCGTGCCTGTGGTCATGCGGAGTGCGTCGACCTCCGGCCGGTAGGGCTCGCGGACGACGTACTGAAGCTTGCGCGACGAGAGCGGCATGACCCGGCCCCCGGCGCTCCGCTGGGCGGCGGTCGAGCCGGCGGCGGGCCCGACCCAAAGACCGCTCGACTTCTGCTCCTCTTCCTCCAAGACGCCGTCCTCTACCGTGGGGTCGAGGAGCCTCAAGATGTATCGCGACGTAGCCGCCGGGGATGCGTGACAGAAGAGGGCCTCGTTGAGGACGCGGTCATGCAAGATCCGGCCTCCCGTCTCGACCCGCATTCGCGTGAGCTCCGTCCGACGGAGTTCTCCGTCGAGCGCCGCGGCGAGGGCCTCGCGGACCGCGCCTTTGCGAGCCGCGCAGAAGAACCCAACCGAGTGGTTCGGCGCGCTGTTCACACCGAGGAGCGGGATTCCCGATCCGATGCCGTGCGACGCGGCCAGCAGCGTACCGTCGCCACCGACTGTGACCACCAGGTCACATCGCCCCTCGACGCGGAAGCCGGGCGCACGGTCGTGCCACGTGGCGACGATCCCGAGGTCGGAGAGCGCCTGACGCACTTCCTCGACGGTTTCGCTGTGCTCGCGGTGGCCCGGTCCCATCCGGCGCACCGTCTCGTCGCCCGCCTCGAGGAGGGCGGTGACTCGGACGTCGTTTTCTTCTTCCACCCACTTGCGCCAAGACGACCGCTTGACGACGACGCACACGTGCGGAGCGTTGGTCACGGCTGCTGCTCCGCGAGGCGACGCAGGGCGAGCTCGGTCTTCGCGTCGCGGATGGCTCCGGAGCGGCAGTGGTCGATCGCGTCGCGCACGGGCAGCGAAAAGACGGCGCCCGCGCGTTCGAGCGGAGAGCCATCCTCGGTCGGGGTCGCGCGTTGCCCCGGGTCGACTTCCACCGCGTAGAAGACGTGCCTCTCGCCGATGATGCCCGGGGCCGGGAAGGTCCACTCGCCCAACGCTTGCATCTCGCCGATTGCCGCGGTGAAACCGAGTTCCTCGGCCAGCTCGCGCGCCGCCGTCGCGGCGGGATCCTCGTCGGGCTCCACGAGCCCCGCCGGGAGCTCCCAAAGGGCCCCGTCGTGGGTTGGCGCGATCGGGCGGAGCGCGCACGGTGGTCGCAGCGCGGAGCGCAAGAACACGTGACGCACCCCGTTGGCGACGAAGTGGGCCGCGATGACGACGGCGTCGAGTGCTTCACGCGTCGCGATGTCGTACGAAAAGGGCGCGCTCTCGACGCCGTCGGGGTAGTGGGCGACGAGATCGAGCCTGCGAACGTCCAAGAATCCCCCTGCGGCTCCCGACTCAGCCGTGCGGTCGCGCGTGATGGCAATGCGGATGGTGGGCGGAGAGGGGAGGGGCGGCAAGGGCGTCGGGGATGTCATTGGCCATCCATCGCGGTAAGAGGCAAAGCTTATCGGGTCTCTCCTACCCTGTCGCGCGGGTATGCGCTCCGTGATAGCGTGACGCGCTTGCCTGGTCTCGATTCGTGACCAGAATCCATGTTCCCCAGTGAACATCCTCCGCGCGCCCTCGATGGATTCGAGATCTTGCGGCGCTTGGGCACCGGAAGTGCCGGGGAAGTCTTTCTCGCGAGGAGCCGCGGGGGAAAGCTCGTCGCAATCAAGACGATCGCCGATGCGCGCGGGGACGACGCTTCGGCCGACTCGTTCGCTCGCGAGGCGTCGGTCTGTGCCCGCCTCCTGCACCCCTGCATCGCGCAAGTGCGCGCGTTCCTCGAAGAGCCGGGGTTCGCCGCTCTGGTCTACGAGTACGTCCCGGGCGTGGCGCTCGCGCGCGTGATGCGGCTCTGCGAGAGTCACGAAGTCCGCCTCCCCGACGCGGCCGGCTGGCACATCGTCGAACGCGTGCTCGCGGCGCTCGCGTACGCCCACAGCTTTCGGGATTCGAGCGGCCAAGCGATGCCGATCGTGCACCGCGACCTATCGCCGTCGAACGTTCTCCTCGACTGGGACGGAGGCGTCAAGATCGCCGATTTCGGCATCGCCAAAATGATCGGAGTCTCTCCCGCCACACGGGTCGGGACCGTGAAAGGGACGCTCGGCTGCATGGCCCCCGAGCAGGCTCGCGGCGAGCCGGTCGACGAGCGGGCGGACGTGTACGCTGCGGCGCTCCTCGCCTGGCGGCTCTCGACGGGGCGAGTGCCCTTCGCGAAGCACCAGAAAGACGAGTTCGAGCTGCTGCGGGCGATGCGCAATCCGCGCATCAAGCCTCTCGACGTCATTCGGCCGGACCTTCCGGCCGGGTTGCTCGATGCCGTCGCGTGCGCACTGGAGCCGGATGCCGCGCGGCGAACGATTTCCGCCGCGGAGTTCGGCGACGCGGTGCGAACGCTCCTCGACGTGGAAGCGGGGCGCGTGGAGCTCGCCGGGCTCCTCGAACGCTGGAAGCCCGCACTCGAGCGGGCGGTCAGGCGCAGCGGGGACCAGGTCACCGGGTCGGCCGCCGGGGCCCGGGTGGACCGCACCGCCCGCTACGACGAAGTGGCCTTGGCGTTCGACGATGACGTTCCGTCGGACGGCCCTACCTTCCAGGCGCATGCGTTTCCGAGCGACGCCGCGGCGCTGGCGAGTCTCCCGCACGCGGAGCACGAGCCCCTCTACAGCACCACGCCCCCGATGCCCCCGACTCGCTCGCGCGCGCCGCTGATGTCGGCATCGGCCGTCGCGGTAGCCGTTTTCGTCGTTGCCGGCGCCGTGGTCGCCTTGCTCGTGAAGCTGGCGAAGTGACTCGCCGAAAAAAAGTCCTGGCCTGACGGAAAGTCCGCTGCGGCGCAACATGTTCCCGAAGGCGGTTGCGGGCGGCCCGGCGCAAAACCGATGCTACCGTAGTCGGCCGTGTCTTCGGACCTAGTGGATGGAGGTTTGCGTCAATGAAGATCGAAAGGCTCCTATTCGTCGCGTCGGTGAGCGCCGCAGCGATTGCAATGATCGCGGCAGGTGGCTGCTCTGGCGACAGCTCGAGCGGCACTCCCAGTGGCTCGTCCAGCGGCGGACCAGGAGAGAATTCTTCTTCCGGCAGCAGTTCGTCCAGCGGCGGGGGCGGTTCCAGCAGCTCCTCGAGCGGCGCCGGCCCGGGCGGCGGCAGTTCGTCGAGCGGCAATAGTTCGTCGGGCGGGAGCAGCTCCTCCTCGAGCGGCAGCAGTTCGTCGAGCGGCGCAGGGTCCTCCAGCAGCAGTTCGTCGAGCGGCAGCGGTTCGTCGAGCGGCGCAGGGTCCTCCAGCAGCAGTTCGTCGAGCGGCGGGGGCTCTTCGAGCGGCAGCGGTTCGTCGGGTAGCTCGTCGGGCAGCGGCGGCGGTTCCATGTCGACACAGTGCGGCGCCTCGATGTGCGCAATGCCCAGTGTGTGCTGCCAAGCCGTGCCCGGCGGCACTCCCATGAACGCCGCACCGGTGGACGCGGGCAAGGGCGGCGGAAAAGGCGGCGGAAAGGGTGGTGGAAAAGACGCCGGCGCGGGGGGTGCGCTGACTTGCCTGACCGCCTGCGATTACACGACGCAGCAGCAGCTCTGCTCCAATGACAACGACTGCCAAGCCGACCCGCAGTACTGCGTGAACGGGTTCTGCGCGTACAATCCCGCCGGACTCTGAGCCGCGCTTCCTCGGAGCCGATGCGATCGAGCGCGCGGCTGTCCCGGCACCAAACGAGATTCAGCCCCGCCGCGGCTTCGGCCAGGCGGGGCTGATCTGCTTAAGGCCCGGCGGGGCGGGCTGTTGTCGTCTCGAATTGGACGGTATTCCGGTCGCCAAGATGCCGCCGCTTAACGAAAAATCGCGTGCACCGGACTTACCGATGCACGCGATTTCGCCTTCGCGAGGACATCGCTCCGCTCGTTCACGAAGAGCGGAGCATGCGCCGGGTCTCACATCGGCTGCGGTCGCAGGTACTTCGCCAGGGGAAGGTTCTGGCTCTGGATGTTGGCGGCCACGATGCTCGCGATCTTTGCCGCGCCCACCAGGTTCGTGTGCGTGGCGTCGCTGTCGTTCGCGTGGAACTTCAGCGCGGCGGCTTGCGATCCCAGCGTGTTGTACCAAGCGACCGTCAGGGTCGTCAGCGGGATGAAGGCGACGTTGTGCGCGGCGGCAGCGGCCTTCGCCGCCGCTTCGTGCAAGCTCGACTGATCGCCGTCCGTGGTGCCGGCGCCGAACTGGACGCGCGCCGGAGGCGAAACGATGATCGGCGTGACGTTCGCTGCGATGGCGTCCGTGATGTACTTCTCGAGGTTCGCCTGGACAGCGGAGTCTGCGACGCCCTTGTCGTTGTGACCGAACTGGATCATCGCGTAGTCGCCGGCGGTCCAACGCGACTTGATGTCGGGCCAGAATCCACCGTAGAAGGAAGACGAGCTCGCTCCGCTGTTGCCGTAGTTCGAAACTCCGATCGGCGGCACGAAGAACTCCGGAAGCATTTGACCCCAGCCGCCGAAGGCTCCGCCGGTTTGGTCGCACTCCGTCGAGTCGCTTGCCATGTAGATCATGATCGGCTTGGTTGCCGCGGTGAAAAGCTCCCATCCGATCGCGGAGACCTGCGGGGGCGTGGCCATCGGACCGGAGAAGAAGAGGTCGAGCCCGGGGTAACCGCCCGGTCCGCCTGCGTGGTTCGGTTGACCTTCCATTGCCCGCACGTTGACGACGAAGGCATATTCGCTCGACTGTCCGGCCGCGGTGGTCACCGGGGCAAGCAGTCCGCGCTCCGACTCAGCGCTGATGTACGTCGAGCCAGCTGCGGCGCCGCCCACCTGCACGGTGACGATGTAGTTGCCAGCCTCGGACGTGCCGAGCGCGTCGGGGGTTTGCGCGTTGTTGTACGTCGATCCACCGAAGAGGCATTCGATGCAAACGTCCGTGGTGGCCTGGCCGGCGCACGCCGTGGCGCCCACCGGTACGGTCGTGCACTTCTGGTACTCGGCGGCCGTCGGGGCCGGGTAGCCCGAAGGAATGCCGCCATCGAAATTCGAGACGATCGGGGTGCCGCCGGAAGATGCGCTTCCTGCGCCACCGTCCGCACCGCCGCTGGAACCGGGGGCCACCCCGGATCCGCTCGATCCCGAAGCCGCCCCGGAAGAGGAGCTGCCCGTACCGGGCCCAGGGCCGCCGGGCGTCGCTCCACCAGACCCCGATCCCGAGCCAGCGGGCGTAGTTTGCGTACCTGAGGAGGTTCCCCCGGGTGCGCCAGAACCACCGCTGGAAGATGGCGGGGTCGCCGCGCCGCTGCCACTGCCCGTGGTCGAACCTGGGGCGGGGGTCGATGTCCCGCCGGAACTCGAAGACCCGCCTGTCGGAGCGGGGGTCGAGCCGGATGAGTTCTCTCCAGAACCACCTCCCGGGGTGGTCTCGGACGAGTTCGATCCTGAACAGGCCATCATCGGGCCAATGACTGTCAACAACGGGAGCAATGAAAGACGTTGCCGTCTGGTGGCCATAGTTGTCCTCGCCTTTCGGGTGGTGCAGCTCCGCGCTAAGCGGCGTAGCGGCTCTCTTTTTATCACGTTGTTTCTCGAGGGGAAGGCCCTCACAAAGAGATATCGTCGTTTTCGGCTCAATTTTTTATTGGCGGACTGGAGTCCGACGTCCTCACTGAAATTGGCGGCTGCCTCGGCCGGCTCGGACCTTCCGAGCGCCCGAACGTTCGGCATTTGCCATGCGAACGTTCGGCATTGGCCAGGGCGCGCTCGCCCCGGGCGTGGGAAGCCGCACTGCGTCGGAGCGGCAAGACGGGGCCTTGGCATCGCTTCGAGGGACGAGAAACACAATGGGCAAATCGGTCGCATGGTGAAAATGGATATTGTTTTGGCCAGTTGTGAATTCGAAAAGGAGAGCCAACCCATGATTCGAAATTAGGAATCGAAACGGCCGGCGAGCGGCGCACCGAGCGCGAACGCAAGCGCGTCTCCGAGCGGCCGGAGAGGGCCCGGGCGTCCGCGGAAGAGTGGCGCGGCTGTTCAGCGGACCGGCTCGCGTTCGGATGCGGGAACTGGCCTTCACGCGGGCAGCCTTCGCCCGGGTTCGCTTTCCGTTGCACACCGGCCCGCCGGCACGCACGTGAGTCCGGGTGCGCCTCAGCGGTCGAGCGAACGCCCCGAGCGCTCGATCGAGACGAATCAATGTGGAATGCGGGCGCTCTCGCGCGCGTCTCTTCTCTGAAACGTGTCGGGCGCCTTAGGTTTGCTAGTCTTCCAGAGGAAACTTGCCTCGCCCCTTACGTCCCAAGCCGAAAGGAGCCATCGCGTCATGATGATGGTCGGCGGCGCGCCCCCCGGATGAGTAGCCACGAGGAAGGCATCGGGCAGATTCGGCGACTCGCGAAGCGAGCGGAGCGCCGCATCCGGCTGAAGCGCGCCCTCGCAGTGGGATCCAAGGCACTTTGCGGTGCCCTTGCCGTCGCCATCGTCGACGTGGGTCTTCGGAAGACGGGGATCCTGGGCGAAAGGCAGGCTCTCGCCACGTTTGCGACCGCTGGGGTTGCCGTGTTCGTGGCGACCGCGGTCGCCTGGGCGCTCCGCCTGCCGAACCGAGCGGGCGCTCGCGCGCTCGACCGCTTCCACGAGCTCCACGATCGGCTCGCCAGCGCGCTCGATTTCGGCGATAGCCCGGCCGACGTTCGTACGCCGTTCATGAACGCCGCGATCGACGACGCCATCGCCGCGGCGCCTCGCGTCGATCCCCGACGCGCGATCCCAGTCGGTCTTCCGCGCCCCTTCGCCGCCGCCGCTGCGCTGGTCGTGCTCCTCGGTGCGGAGGCGTTCTTTCATGTCCGTAGACCCGCTCCAATCGCGCACACCAAGACGATCGAGCCGGTGGACATGTCGGCGGACGACTTGGACGACGTCCAAGACTTTCTCAAACAAATCGAACAGACGGTCCCGAGCGACGACACCAGGGCCGCGATCGACGAATTCAACAAGCTCGTCGACGACATCGCAAACAAGCGCCTCGACCGGACCGAGGCCTTCCGCCGGATGGAGGCCCTCGAGGACAAGCTTCTGGCGGGGAGCCGCGCGGACAAGCGAGCACTCGAAGAGCAGCTCGATCGAATCGGCGACGAAATGAAGAAGGCCGCACTGACCAAGCCCGCGGGTGAAGCCCTGGCCGAACACAAGCTCGATCAAGCGCGCGGCGCGATGCACGAGCTTGCGAAGAAGCTGCGCGCGGACCAGGAAAAGCCAGTCGACAAAGCGAAGATCGAACAGATGCGCGACGCGCTGAAGAAGGCCGCGGCGGACGCGGACAAGCGCCGCGCCGAGATGGAGCAGCGACGTCAGGAGCTCGCCGACGAAGTCCTCAAAATGAAGGAGAAAACGGCGGACGGCGGCTCCGACGAGGAGCGCAGCCTTCTCGAGAAGAAGGAGCGCGAGCTCGAACGGCTCGACCGCGACATCGACGCCCGGAAAGACGCCGGCCGTCAGCTCGACCGCCTCGATCGGGAACTCGAGCAGGCAGCCGAGGATCTGATGAAAGACCTCGGCCTCAGCGCGAACGATCTCGACCAGGGCGCAGAAGACATCAACCGGATGGAGCAGCAAGAAACGACGCAGCAGCAGAAAGAAGAGCTGCGTCAGAAGCTCCAGGAGCTACGCGAGCTTCTCCGCCAGCAAGGGCCGGGCGGCAAGGGACAGGTCGCGCGCCTCAAGCGCTTCGGGCGCATGGCGAGGGGACAGGGGGGCTCGCAGGGGCAAGGCGGCCAGCAGCAGGGCGGTCAGGGTCAAGGCCAAGGCCAGGACGACCAGGGCGGCTCCGAGGGACAGGGCGGCCAGGGACAGCAAGGCCGAGACGGGCAGGGCGGCTCCCAGGGAGCGGGGCAAGGCGGTGAAACCTGGGTGCTCGGTCCGAACGGCGAGAAGATGTTGATGCTCTCGAAAGGGCAGGGAAGCTCGGGTCCCAACGGACAGGCGGGCGAAGGCGAGCACGGCGGGGGACCGGGCAGCAAATGGGGGGAAGGGCACGACCCCAAACTCCAGGGCGGCGCGACCAATCCGAAGATGGGTACCGAAGACACGCAGGTGCAGGGCGCCGATACCGGGCAGGGCGGATCGCGCAGCCAAGTCATCCTCGGGGCCGCCGAGCGCGGTTTCGCCTCGCGAGGCTACAAGCGCGTTTATACCGAATACCATCAGGTCGCCGAACAGTCGCTGGCGAAGGACGAAATCCCCGCTGGGTTTCGGTCTTACGTGAAACGGTACTTTCAACTCATCCGCCCTCGCGAAGGGCAGTGAGGGAAAAGACGAGCATGGACAGCGAATCCGTTCGGGTAGAGGTCACGCTCTTCCGCAAACGCGTGGACGATTTGCGCGCGGAGATCGCCAAGTCGATCGTCGGCAACCGCGAAGTCGTCGACGGCGTCATCACCTGCATGCTCGCCGGCGGACACGCACTGCTCGAAGGCGTGCCGGGTCTCGGCAAGACGATGCTCGTGCGGACGCTGGCCGAGACGCTCTCTTTGACCTTCTCGCGTATCCAGTTCACGCCCGATCTCATGCCCGCCGACATCCTCGGCACGACCGTCATCGACGAGATGCAAGGCGGAGGGAAGTCTTTCGAATTCCGCAAAGGGCCGATTTTTGCGAACATCGTGCTCGCCGACGAGGTGAACCGCGCGACCCCCAAGACGCAAAGTGCGCTCCTCGAGGCGATGCAGGAGCACCGCGTGAGCGTCGGCAAGCGCACGCACGTCCTCGACGAACCGTTCGTCGTCTTGGCGACGCAAAACCCGCTGGAGATGGAGGGGACGTACCCCCTTCCCGAGGCGCAGCTCGACCGCTTCTTCTTCAAGCTGCACGTGCCATTTCCAGGGCGGGACGAACTGCACGAAATTCTCGACCGCACGACGGGTGGCGAAATCGAGAAGCGCACCGCCGTGCTCGACCGCGACGCCATCACCGCGATGCAGCATCTGGTGCGGCAAGTACCCGTCGCGCGCCACGTGCAGGACTATGCGGTCCGCGTACTGCAGGCGACCCACCCGGAAACCGCGGAGGCGCCGGACCTCGCCAAACGCTTCGTCCGGTACGGGAGCTCGCCGCGCGGGGCCCAGGCGCTCCTCCTCGCCGCGAAAATACGCGCGCTCTTCGACGGGCGATTCGCCGCGTCCGTCGACGACGTCCGCGCCGTCGTGCACCCGGCGCTGCGCCACCGGATCCTGCTCAACTTCGAGGGCGAAGCGGAGGGCGTGAAGACCGACCAAGTGATCGACGCGATTCTCAAGAGCGTCCCCGAAGCGAAATCGGAGAAGCCCGCCCGAGCCACGCCGAACTAACCGGGGATGGGACTCCTCGATCTTCTCCCTTGGCGGCGGGACAAGGCCCCTGCCGCGGCGCGCGACGAGGATCTCTTCGACGAAGAGTTCCAGCGCAAACTCGACTACCTGGCGCTCGTCAGCCGGCGGGTGTTCGCGGGAAGGCTCCGCGCGGAGCGGCGGACGAAGAAGAGCGGCAGCGGGGTGGAGTTCGCGGACCACCGCGAGTATCAGCCGGGGGACGATTTTCGATATCTCGATTGGAACGCGTACCAACGGTTCGATCGATTGCTCGTGCGTCTCTTCGAAGAAGAAGAAGACCTCGCGATTTACTTCATCCTGGACACGAGCTCCTCGATGGGGTTCGGGACAGGCGACAAACTTCGGTACGCGAAGAAAGTATGCGCCGCGCTCGCGTACGTCGGTCTCGCGAACCTGGACCGGGTGAGCATCGTCACGACCAGCGACCGCGTGCTCGAACGGATGGCCGAAACGCGCGGCAAAGCCCGCATTTTCAAGGCCTTTCGCTTTCTCCGCTCGCTCGAGGCAGGAGGAAAGACCGACCTCGAAGACGCCATGAAGACGTTCGTCGCCCAGCACAAGCGCCGCGGCCTCGCAGTGCTCGTCAGCGACCTCTACGATCCGCAGGGCTTCGAACGCGGGATCAACGTCCTTCGCTACAACAAGTTCGATCCGTTCGTCGTCCACGTCGTGGACCCCGCCGAGGCTCGGCCGAAGCTCCACGGTGACGTGCTCGTCTACGACTGCGAGACGGGCGACGAGCGCGAAGTGACCGTGACGGCGAAGCTCCTCCAGCGGTTCGCCGAGGCTCAGGCCCGGTACCTCGAGCAGGTCGAGCGCTACTGCGCGAGCCATCAAGTGCCCTACGTACGCGCGAGCGTGGAGGTCCCCTTCGACGAGATGATCCTGCGAGTGTTCCGGCGTGGCGGGTTTCTTCGATGATCTTTGCAGGGTTGCCGCTGGCGCAGCTCGCCGCGATCTTCTTCGCGGTCGGCTTCGGCGTCCTCGTGCTCTACATCCTGAAGCTCCGGCGGCGCGTCGCCGCGGTTCCCTTTTCCCCCATATGGGAGCGGATCCTCCGGGACAAAGAGGCGACGACACTCTTCTCGAAGCTCAAGCGCCTGCTTTCGCTGCTCCTGCAGCTCGCGCTTCTCGCGCTGCTCGTCCTCGCGCTCGGCGATCCGCGCGCGGCGGACACGCTGCTAGCCGGCCGCACCGTCGTGGTCCTCGTCGACGCGAGCGCGTCGATGCAGTCCACGGACGTGTCGCCGAATCGGCTGGCGGCGGCCAAAGACGAGACGCGGAGGCTCGTCCGCGGGCTCGGGGGCGCCGACCGCATGATCGTGGCGCAAATGGACGCGATGGTCACGCCGCTCGGACCGCTGACGAGCGACACTTCGGCGCTCGAACGCGAGCTCGACGGCATCCGCGCGACCGACACGCGCGCCGACTTCCCGCGCGCGCTCCGCTTCGCGACCGACGTCTTGCGCGGCTACGACCGCGGCGAAATCGTCGTCGTTTCCGACGGCGCGCTCGGCGAAGCCAGCGACGCTTCCGGGCCCGTTCACCTCGGGAGCGCGAAGCTTTCGTACGTCAAAGTCGGCAAAGGCGCCAAGAACGTCGGGATCACGCAGTTTTCGGTGCGGCGCTACCCCCTCGACAAGAGCCGCTACGAGGTCATGCTCGAGCTCACGAACACCGGGCCCGAGTCCGAGGACGTGGAGCTTCAGCTCTTGGGCGACGGCGAGCTCGTCGATCTCACCAAGCTGCGCCTCAAATCGGGCGAGAGGCTGCCTCGCTTCTATCCGCAGCTCTCGGGGGCGGCCCGCACGCTCGAGGCGAGGATCGCGCGAACCGACGGGACCCACGACGATCTCCCCGCCGACGACCACGCGTACGCGCTCTTGCCCCAGCGGCGGCGCGCCAAAGTGCTGGTGGTGACCGAGGGCGACACCTATCTCGACGCGGCGCTCCTGCTCGACGGATACCTCGACGTCACCGACGTGGCCCCGAAAGAGTACGCGCCGGCGCTCGCAAAGGGCGATTGGGACGCCGTGATCTTCGATCGGGTGACCCCCGCGGAGATGCCGAAGACGAACGCGCTCTACCTCGATCCGCGTGGCCCGGGCGCTCCCGTCAAGGTCGACCGAGAGCTCAAGCAGCCCGGCTTCGACAAGATCGAACGAAGGCACCCCGCCGTGCGATTCCTCGCCCTCGACGACGTGAACATCGCGCTCGGCCACAAGCTCGTCCCGGAAGCGGGAGACAAGGTACTCGGCGCGGCCGACGGCGGCGCGTCTCCGATCCTCGTGGCCGGGGCCCGCGCCGGCCACAAGTTCGTCGCCATGGGGTTCGACGTGCGCGACAGCGATCTACCTCTGCGCGCCGCCTGGCCCCTCTTCGTTCTCGACTGCATCGACTGGTTCACGGACGACGACGCCCAATACCTGTCGAGCCTGCGCACGGGCGAAGTCTGGCGGCTGCCGGTCGGCGCTGCGGTGTCCGAGGCGGCCGTCAAGCGCCCGGACGGTGTGACCCAATCCGTTCCGGTGCACGAGGGCAGGGCTGTCCTTCTCGGGGAGGAGTCGGGCTTCTACGAGCTGACTGCTGGGGCGGAAACGACGATGTTTGCGGCGAATTTGCTGGATGCGTCCGAGAGCAGCATCGCGCCTCAGGACAAAGTTCTCGTCGCCGGAAAGGAGGCGGGGGTGGTCGAGGGGTTCCACTCCGGGGTCCGACGCGAGATCTGGATTTACCTCCTGCTCGCGGCAGCGGCCCTTTCGGCACTCGAGTGGGCGACTTACCATCGCCGGGTGACGGTATGAGCGGGCCGGTAATCAGGCGCGTGGGCTGGGCCCTGCTCGTCGCCGGCGCCTGCGCGGTCGGTCTCTGGCTTTACGTGCATTACGTCTGGTACGCGGGGCCCTCGATCACGTGGAACCGCCGCGGTCGGGAGTTCGAGCTCCTCGCCCCCCGCATGCTCGGCGTCGCGCTCCTCGCGCCCTACTTTCTATGGATGATCGGGCGCAGCCTTGCGGACCTCCCGCCGGTGCAGCGCGCGCTGTCGCTCCTTCTTCGCGTGGCGTTCGTCGCCGTGCTTGCCCTCGGGCTCGCCAGGCTCGCCCGCACGGCGACCACGCAGAAGGTGTGCACCGTCTATCTCGTCGACGTCAGCGACAGCGTCGCAGACGCCGCGCTCGGCGACGCGCGCGCCGAAGTGCAAAAGGGACTCGACGCCAAGCTGGGGAGCGATCTCGTGCGCCTCGTGACGTTCGCCAAGCGTCCGAGGGTCGTGCCCGTCGACGACGGGGCCAAAGTCACCGCGCCGGTCATCGAGCGGCACGGCCCGGGCCTCGGGACCGCGACCGATATCGCGAGCGCGCTCCAGCTCGCGTACGGCCTCTATCCCGAGGGGTACCTGCGACGCGCCGTCGTTCTCTCGGACGGCGTGCAGACCGATGGCGATCTGCTCGCGGAGGCGAACCGGGCCAAGCGGTACGGCGTGAAGCTCTTCGCCGTCCCGTACAAGCGCCCGGTTCCGGGGGAGCTCGCCGTCCGCGACCTTCAAGTTCCCGAGCACGTCCACGAGGGCGAGACGTTCGACGTTCACGCCCAAGTCTTCTCGAGCGTGAAGCAATCGGCCAAGCTCGTCCTCAAACAGGGCGAAGTCGTCAACGGCCTCGACGGGGTGAAACAGGTCGAGCTCGAGCCGGGTGACAACGACGTCGTGTTCAAGAGCAAGGCCGCGGTCCCGGGCGAGGTCACCTACGCCATCGAGGCCACCGACGCGGCGCAAGACAGCTTCAAAGAAAACAATCGCGCCACGGCGGTCGCCGCCGTCCTCGGGCGGCCGGTCGTGCTCTACGTCGACGGCGACCCCAGCCGCGCCAGCTATCTCGCCTCGGCGCTCGCCGCGCAGCAGCTCAACGTGGATACCAACGATCCGCTGCCGACCAGCCTGCGCGAAGCGGAGCGCTACGACTTCATCGTGCTCAGCGACATGCCCGCCGAGCGCGTGTCGCTCACCCAGCAAGAGACCATCGAGCAGTACGTACGCGATCTCGGCGGCGGCTTTCTCTTCGCCGGTGGCGAGCACGGGTACGGCCTAGGAGGCTGGTACCACACGACGATCGAACGCATCTTGCCGGTACGGATGGACGCGGAGAAGCGCCGCGACGAGGCCGAAGTCGCGTTGGCGCTGGTCATCGACCGGTCGGGCTCGATGAGCGGCCTTCCGCTGGAGATGGCAAAGCAAGCGGCGAAGGCCACGGCCGACACGCTGGCCGGCGACGATTTGCTGGAGATCATCGCGTTCGACTCGCAGCCGACCCGCATCGTTCGCATGACCCCAGCCAAGCACCGGGCGCGAATCCAGAACGACATCGCGCGCATTCAGGCGGGAGGTGGCACCGAGATCTTCCCGGCGCTCGACGCGGCGTACCAGGCGCTTTCGACGACGCGCGCGAAGAAGAAGCACGTCGTCTTGCTCACCGACGGACAGGCCCCGCAAAACGGCATTCGCGATCTCGTGCAAGCGATGGCGAGCGAGAGCATCACGGTCACCACGGTCGGCCTCGGCGGCGGAGTCGACGAGAATCTGCTCCGCACCATTTCGGACGTGGGCGGGGGTCGCTTCTACAAAGTGGCGGACCCGCAATCGCTCCCGCGCATCTTCACGCGCGAAACGGAAATGGTCAGTCGCTCGGCGGCGGTAGAGGAGTACTTCCAGCCGCGCGTCGCCGCTCCCGCGGACTTCCTTCGCGGCATCGACGTGGGCGGTGCGCCGTTCCTGCACGGATACGTGGCCACGAAGCTCCGGCCTCCCCCGGCGCAGCAGATTTTGGAGAGCGAGCTCGGGGAGCCGATCCTCGCGCGCTGGCACGTGGGGCTCGGCTGGTCGGTGGCGTGGACGAGCGACGTGAAGAATCTTTGGGCGGTGGAGTGGCTGCGCTGGCAGGACTGGGGGCAGTTCTGGGGGCAGCTCGTGCGCGAGCACATGCGGCAAAAGAAGCGGCAGGTGTACGACATGCGCGCGGAGATCGATCCGGCGACGGGACACGTGCACGCGGCGCTCGACGCCATCGGCGCCGACGACCGCTTCCAAAACGGTTTGGATGCCTCGATGACGGTCACCGGCATGGCCGGTGGTCCTCGGCGGGAGCTGACGATGCCGCAAACGGCTCCGGGCCGCTACGAGGCAGACTTTCCGCTCGATCACTACGGATCGTTCCTCTTGCACGCCACGCTGTCCAGGCCGGTCGACGAGCGCGAAGGGAACGCCAAAGCCGCCCCCGTGGCCGAGAGCTTCGGTCACGTGACCAATCCCTACCCGCGCGAGTATTTGGCGCTCGCAGCCGATGTCGTCACGCTCCGCCAGGCGGCCGTTGCCGCCGGCGGTACGCTCGATCCGGCGCCAGCGGTCATTTTCGATCCGGCCGGGGAAGTCATTCGCTACCACCAAGACCTTTGGCCGCGCCTGGTCGGCGTCGCCATCGCACTGATGCTCGTCGATTTGCTCGTGCGCCGTGTGCGCCTCTTCGATCGAAAGCGTACGGCGAGACCGGTGGAGAAACGTGCTGGTTTCACGGCCGCGTGAAAATCGGGTTCGCGTCCGACGCGCGCGTGCGCTATTCGCCCGCAACGGCGCGTCGTCGAGGGCATCGAACCCGAGCACGACGCCGCCATGGGAAACGCCGCCGTGACGACGACCGAGCAAACCGACTTCGAGCCGATTCGCCGACGGGGAGACCTCTTGGCGCCCTTCGTCGAGGCGTGCAAGCCGGCCTCGGCGTGGCGCATCGGCCCCGAAATGGAAAAGTTCGGGATCTTCGAGGCAACGCGCGCGCCGATCCCTTACGAAGGTCCGCGGAGTGTCGTGCGCATCCTCGAGGAGCTCGCGAGCTTGCACGGGTGGACGCCGGAGCGCGAGCACGAGGGCGGCCCGATCGTGGCGCTTGCCCGCGGCGACGCGTCCGTGACGCTCGAGCCCGGCGGGCAACTCGAGCTTTCGGGGGGAAAGAGCGACACCATTCACCAGGTGTCGGCCGAGCTGCGCGGGCACATGCGCGAGATCGGTCCGCTGTCCCGTTCGATGGGCGTTCGCTGGCTCGGCGTCGGGTTTCACCCGTTCGCGCGCCGGGAAGACTTCGCGTGGGTGCCGAAGCAAAGGTACGCGATCATGAAGACCTATTTGCCGACGCGCGGCGGGCACGCGCTCGACATGATGCTTCGCACTTGTACCGTGCAGGCCAATTACGACTACTCGAGCGAGGCGGACGCGATGCGCAAGATGCGCGTGGCGCTCGCACTGGCACCGCTCACGACTGCCGTATTCGCCAATAGTCCGTGGAAGGAAGGCCGCGCGCACGGTGGCGTCACGTACCGCGGGCGGGTGTGGCTCGACGTCGATCCCGACCGCGGCGGGCTCGTACCGCAGCTCTGGAAGAAGGCGGCGGCGTTCGACGATTACGTCGAGTGGGCGCTCGACGTACCCATGTTCCTCTTCAAGCGCGCCGGGCACGCGATCGCCAACACGGGGCAGACATTCCGGTCTTTTCTCAAGAGCGGTTTCGACGGTCAGAGCGCCACCCTCGACGACTGGAAGCTTCACCTGAATACGCTCTTTCCGGAAGTGCGCCTCAAGAAGACAATCGAGATACGAGGCGCCGACTCCCAATCGACCGACTTGGCCAGCGCTCTTCCCGCGCTTTGGACGGGGATCCTCTACGACGAGGTGGCGCTCGGCGAGGCCGAGGCGCTCGTCGATGACTGGGGGCACGACGAGGTCGCCGAGCTGCGTGCGCACGTGTGGCGCGACGGGCTTCGTGCGACCTTCCGCGACGCGCCGCTCGCGTCGGTCGCCGAACGCGTCGTGTCGATCGCCGAAGGAGGGCTCGCGCGCCGCAAGAGAATCGACCCTGCCACGGGCAAAGACGAGCGCTTGCATCTCGCGAGTCTGCGCAAACTGGTGGGCGAGGGGCGCACCCCCGCCGATGTCCTCGTCGAGTCGGTCGCGCGCGCGAAGGATCCTGCCGCGGCCATGGTCGAGCACGTGTCCCTCAATTGGGAGTGAGCACGAAACGGAAGCCCGCGCGTTTCAGGTCGCGTGACGCGCGGCCGCTATGAATTCCCGCACCTTGTCGATGTCCTTCACCCCGGGCGCGCTTTCGACGCCGCTCGAGACGTCGACGCACCAAGGGCGCACCTGCCGAACCGCGGACGCGACGTTCGCGGCGGTGAGGCCCCCCGCGAGGACCAGCTTGCGCCGCTGCGCAATCGCGACCACGAGGCCCCAGTCGAGCACGTGACCCGTGCCGCCGAGCACCCCGTCGACCTTCGCGTCGACCAATACGTACTCGCCGGGCGCGGCATCCGCCCGCGCGACGTCCGGGGCGCCGGCCACACGCACCGCCTTGTACGCGTGCGGAAGAAGCGCGGCCACGTCTTCGTCGCTCTCCGCGCCGTGGAGCTGCAGGCAGCCCACACCGGTCGCCTCGCGCAGCGCCCACATCGCCTCGACGGTCTGATCGGCCACCACGCCGACGACCAGCGTGCGCGCTGGCACGGCGCGCGCGATCGCTCGCGCCGTTGCCTCGTCCACCCGCCGCGGGCTCGACGCCACGAAGTTCACCCCGATGGCATCTGCCCCTGCTTCGGCGCACGCCCGGGCCTGGTCCTCCGTCGTTACGCCGCAAATCTTGATGCGAATCACGCGACTATCTTGAGTAGTTCTTTGACTTTCGCAATCACCTGGGGCGCCTGAATCGGCTTCGTGATGTACGCATTCGCACCCAGCTGAAGCGCGCGATGACGGTCTTCGCTCGACCCTTCCGTCGTGATGACGATGATGGGGACGTCCTTGTGGGTCGGATCGGTGCGCACCCGCTTGACCAGCTTGAGCCCGTCCATGATGGGCATATTGATGTCGGTGAGAATGATGTCGAACTTCCCCGCCGCGAGCTTTCGCAGCCCATCGACCCCGTCATCGGCCTCGGTGACGCGCAGGTCTTTGACGCGCGACAGCGCGAGCACGAGAAGCTGGCGCATCATGGGCGAGTCTTCGACGACCAAACAGGAGTATTGGGCGCTCATCTCGTTTCGTCGTTCCTGCTTCCGGCGGATTCGTGGGGCGTTCGTGCCCAGATTCGAGCACGGTTCAGCAAGTTGACCTCAACGTACACGACAACGATTGGCAAAACGTGGTGACAAGCGAGAATTCTAAGCACACATCCCGCGAATCGATTCGGGGCTCGGCAAGCGCCCGTCTTGCGCCGCCCAGAGGTTCGCCGCGACGAGGACGGCGCCGGCATGCGCGCCGAGGAGCTTGAAGAGCTCGCGATCGACCGGGACGAACCGGGTCTTGTGGCCGAGGAGGGCGTAGACGACGATGGCGCCGACGACCCTCTCTTCGATTTGCAGTGGGATGCAAGCGGCCGGGGACGAGGTGATGTCCCCCTCGGCCACATGCGGCACACCGGTGAGGAATGTGCGCTCGATGACCGTCACGACTCCGTCGGCCGTCGATCCGTCGTGCGTGGTGACCGTCGGCAGCGTCGCGATGTCGACGCCCTCGCTGATGACGGGCGTGAGCTTTCGGCCCGCCTCGTCGCTGAAATAGATGGCGGCCGAGCGCGCCCCCACGAGCTGCACGAGCAGCTCTTTCAAGTTCTTCACGACGGCGTGCGAGCGGAGCGTGGCGTGGAGCTGGAAGCTCGCGACGTACAGATTGGCGAAGCTCTCGAGCTCGGATTCGATCTCCGCATATCGATTGGTCACGCGACTGGTCAATTCCTCTTGCTGATGCACGGTCGAGAGAAGCCGCGACTTCTCCCGCTCCAGGTGCTCGATCTTCGTCAGTAGGTCGCGAATCGCGCGGTCGCTCGCGAGCTGCGTCTTGAGTGACGCGTTCTCTTCTTCGTACTTCGCGAGCTGTTCGTGCAAACGGCGATTTTCGCCCACCAGTTCGTCAGTGAGCTCTGCCCCGCGACGAAAGAAGGTCTGCAGGAAGGCATCGCGCTTCTCGAGGAGCTCCGTTCCGACCGTCGGTCCGGGCTGATCGCTCAGGTGCAATCCGCGAGCCTTTTTCTCGCTCATGCAGTCGAGCGTATCACTTCTCCCGCGCGTCTTCGCGACCGAGCTGCGAGAGCCACGACACGAGCTCCCCCACGACCACACGTGGGGCGCGGCGAAGCGAGGCGACGTCGCGGCAGCCGGTCAGGAGCATCGCGGCGCGCAGCTCAGTCTCGACCGCGTCCAAGAACGCCGTCGCACCCTGTCGCCCGCCCGCCGACAAAGCCCGGAGGACCGGGCGCGCGATGCCGGCCGCGTTCGCGCCGAGCGCAATGGCACGCGCCACGTCGAGCCCCGTACCGATCCCTCCGGTCGCCACGATCGTCTCGAACCCCAGCGGCGCGAGCATGCCGACGGATGCGGCCGTGGGAATCCCCCAGTCCCAGAACGCCTCGCCGAGGCGCCGCGACGGCTCGTCGCCCGCGGCCGAGGCCCGCTTCGTTTCCACGCCCACCCAGGACGTTCCCCCGGCACCCGAGACATCGACGTGACGGACGCCGACGTCGCGCAATCGCCTTCCCGTGGAAGGCGAGATACCGCACCCGGTCTCTTTGACGACCACCGGGACGGGGAGCTCCTCGACCAGTCGCCCAATGGTGGCCACTCCCCGCGAGAAGTCGCGGTCGCCGTCCGCTTGGACGATCTCCATGGCGGGGTTCAGGTGCACGCATAGCGCGTCGGCGCCGACCTCTTCGACCAGCGCGCGAAGCTCGCCTGAAGTCATCGAGCGCGCTTGGACCACCCCTACGTTGCCAAGCACGAGGGTGCTCGGAGCCAGCTCGCGGACTCGGTACGTCGGGCCGCTCTCGGGCCGAACGTGCATCGCCCTCTGGCTGCCGAGACCGAAGCCGTAGCCCCGCTCTTGCGCGATGCTTGCGAGCTCGCGGTTGATGCGACCGGCCTCCTCGGTGCCGCCGGTCATCGAAGCGATGACGAGCGGCGCGCGAAGCTTCTTGCCGAGAAGGCGGATCGACGTATCGACGTCGCCGAGCGACATGTCCGGCAGCGCGTCGTGCACGAGACGAACGCACTCGAGGAGCGTCGACGCCCGCCGGAACCCAACTTCGTCTTGCGCGCAGAGCGCGAGGTGGTCGTCCTTGCGCTTTCCGATGCCGCTCATGTTCGACGTAGAGGGTAGCTCGATTCCGTGGCGGCGCCGCGTCCTCCGGGCGAGTCAGGGCGATTGAGTGGCTTCAAAGAAATATGAAAGTACGCGGACTTGTGTGCAAAATCAGCTTGACCCTGGGTTGACGAGCCAACCTGTGGCCCCTACGCTCGCCCGCACGCGCGATGGTCCCGGCAAATCTGTTTTCGTCGTCCGGCGATGTGCGAGACGGTCGCCCCACGAGCGATCAAGCGAGGTTCCAGCAGTTCGTCGCCGACGTGCGCGCGCGAACCGACTCGTGGCTCGCGTCGTGGCTTGCGGCGCGGGTGTCCGAAGCTCGCAATCGCGGAGCCGACGTGGGCGCGGTGGCCGATTCCATCCGGCAGCTCGTCTTGCGCGGAGGCAAGCGGATGCGGGCTGTGCTCCTTGCCGCAGTCTACGAGGGATTCGAAGGCGAAGGGGGAGTCGAAGCGGTCGTGCCCGCCGGCGCCGCGCTCGAGCTTCTCCAGGCGTACTTGCTCTCCCACGACGACTGGATGGACGGCGACGATCTACGCCGGGGCGGTCCGAGCGTTCCGGCGATGATGCGCGCTCGCTTCGGAAGGCCGAACCCGGCAGCGCCCGGTCCCGATCGCGCCGACGCGGCGGCGATTCTCGCCGGGGACTTGGCCTCGGCGTGGGCCCTGGGCTCGCTCCTCGAGCTCAAGGTAGCCCCGGCGCGCGTGCTCCGCGCGATGCAGGAGCTCGGACGTGTCGAGGCGGACGTCGTCCAGGGGCAGGTGCTCGACGTGTGCGCCAGTGCGGGGGATCGCGGTGACGTGGAGGCGGGGTACGCTCTCAAGACGGGCAGTTACACGGTGTGCGGTCCCATCCTGATGGGCGCTCGCCTCGCGGGTGCGAGCGAGGACGACGTTTCCGCGCTTACCGCGTTCGCCGAGCCGGCCGGGATCGCATTTCAGCTCCGCGATGACGTGCTCGGGACCTTCGGCGATGCTAAAAATACGGGCAAGTCGTCGGGAAGCGACCTGCGGAGAGGCAAACGAACGGCGATCGTGGTGGACGCGATGCGAGACCCCCGAGCGGTCGCGCTCCTGACCCCTGTGCTCGGTCGCGCGGACGCGACCGAAGCAGAGACCGAGCAGGCCGTGGCGTACCTCGAATCGTCCGGCGCGCGCGCGCGCGTCGACGAGCGGATCGCGACTTTGGTGAAGCAATCGCTCGGCGAGCTGGAGCGCGTGCACCTCACGGCGCGCGGTCGCTCGCTCCTCGCCCAGGCCCTGGTCGCGCTCACGACGAGGGACCGCTGAATGACCGCACATCGAGCGGTTGCCGGACCCGGAGCGGGTCGCGCCTGCGGCAAGGTCATTCTTCTGGGCGAGCACGCCGTCGTCTACGGTGTGCCGGCGATCGCCGTGGGCATCGATCGAGGGGCACGCGCACACGCCACCCCGATCGCGGTTGGGCCGAGTCGCCTGCACGTACGCGGCTGGAACATCGACGTCAGCGAGAGTGAGACTGCGCACGATCTCGCGTTGGCCTTCCGCGCGCTCCTCGAGACCGCGCGCGCGACCGCTCCGTCACTTCCGCCGGTCGCGGTCGAGGTCGAAGCGGATCTGCCGCCCGGCGGCGGGCTCGGATGCTCCGCGGCCATGGGCGTGGCAATCGCGCGCGCCCTCGACGCCGGCGCCCCGGACGACGTGCTTCAGCATCGCGCCATGGCTTGGGAGCGGGTCTTTCACGGCAATCCGAGCGGCGTGGACGCGGCGGTCGCCGCACGCGGGGGATGCGTCCTCTTTCGCCGGGGAGAGCCTCTCGACCCGGTGCGCGCCCGCGGAACCCTGCGGCTGTGCGTCGGCAGCACCGGAATTGCGTCGAGCACGAAGGCGATGGTCGACGCCGTCGCACGACTGCGCGAGCGCCGGTCCGCATTCGTCGAAGAGTCGTTCGAGACCGTGCGCTCGCTGGTCCACGGCGCTCGCCACGCCATCGCCGAGGGCGACCGGCTGACCCTCGGTCGGCTCATGGATCGAAATCAAGCGCTCCTGGGCGAGCTCCTCGTGTCCACACCGGATATTGACCGGATGTGCGCGGTCGCGCGCGACGCCGGCGCGCTCGGCGCCAAGCTCACCGGGGCGGGGGGCGGCGGCAGCGTCGTCGCGCTCGTGCCGTCGCCGGCCGTCGGCGAGGGGGTGATCGCGGCGTGGCGGGCAGCGAAGTTCGACGGCTTTGCGACCTCCGTCGCTCCCGAGACGCGGGCGCACGCGCTGGAGAGTGAGTCGATGCCGTGAGCGATGCGGTCGCGCTGGCCCACCCCAATTTCGCGCTCAGCAAGTACTGGGGAAAGCGCGCCGGACCCGGAAATTTTCCGGCGGTACCGAGCCTTTCGGTCACTTTGGCCGGCTTCGCGACCCGCACGAGCGTCCGGTTCGACGAATCGTACTCCGGCGATGACGTCGTGCTCGACGGGCAGGAGGCCGCGGGCCGACCGCGCGAGCGCGTCGTCGCTTTGCTCGACCGCGTGCGACGTGCCGCGGGCGACGAGCGTCGCGCCCGCGTGGTCTCCACCAACGACCTTCCCGCTGCGAGCGGGCTGGCGTCGAGCGCGTCCGGTTTCGCCGCCCTCGCCGTTGCCGCCGTGCGGGCCGCGGGGCTCGATTGGGACGCGGCCAGGGTGAGCGATCTGGCGCGCCGGAGCTCCGCCAGCGCGGCGCGCAGCGTCTTCGGAGGCTTCGTCGAGCTCGAGGCCGGGCCGCTGGACGTGACCGAAGACGTACTGCTCGCCGCGCGCCCCATCGCCCCGGGGGAGCACCTGCCCCTCTGCGTGCTCGTGGCGATCACGTCCGAGAGGGCCAAGGCAGTCGGCTCGACCGAAGGAATGCGCCGGACGATGGACCGCAGTCCATTCGCAGGCGCGTGGCTCGAGCAGGCGCCCAAGCTGCACGCGCAGCTTCGGGAGGCTCTTTTGTCGCGCGACTTCATTCGAGTCGGCGAGCTGACCGAGGCGAGCACGCTCGCCATGCACGCGAGCGCGATCGCCGCCGGGGTAATCTACTGGAACGGCGCGACCCTCGCTGCCATCGACGCTGTCCGCGCGCTGCGCGACGGCGGCCTCGCCGCGTATCTGACCATCGACGCGGGTCCCCACGTGAAAGTGCTCGTCCGGCCGGCGGACGCCGACCCCGTGGAGTCCGCGCTGAGGGCGGCGCCGGGTGTCCTGCGAGTCGTGCGAGGTCATGCGGGGGAGGGGGCGCGCATCATCCGCGAAGAGGGCGCGCCGTGAGGGCGATCGCGCCGGGCAAGCTCGTATTGACCGGCGCCTATGCCGTGCTCCTGGGCGCGCCGGCGATCGTCGCGGCCGTCGATCGCTACGCGGTGGCCGACGCGTCGAGCGAAGACGCGAAGGCGCCCGACGCCGATGTCCGGGCCCTGTACGACGAACGCGGGCGCAAGCTCGGCCTCGGTTCGAGCGCGGCGGCGGTGGTCGCGTCGCTCGGGGCGCGGGCGCTCGTGGGGGCCGAGGACATTCGATCTCCCGCTTCGCGCGCCCGCATCTTTCGCGCCGCCCGTGAAGCCCACGCGCGCTCCCAGGGCGGCGGCAGCGGCGTCGACGTCGCGTCCAGCGTTTACGGTGGCGTCCTGCGATACGCGGTCGACCCGAGCGGCGAAGCGAAGCTGCAACCGCTGGACCTGCCCGCGGGGGTCCACCTGGTGGCCTACGACTCGGGGGCCAGCGCGCGCACGAGCGAACTTCTCGCGCGCTTCCATGCGCTGCGCGCAAGCGGTCGGTCGAGCGGAATCCTTTCCTTGCTCGAAGACTTGGCCATGCGAGCCGCAGCGGCGGTGGAGCGCGGCGACCCGGCGGCGTTCGTCGGCTCGGCGGCCCACTTCGGGCGCGCCTTGGCTCGGCTGGGCGAGGCGTGCGACGCGCCCATCGTCCCCCCGGCGTTCGCGGAGCTGGGAGCGCTGGCCGAGCTCGAGTCCGCGGCGTTCTTTCCGTCCGGAGCGGGCGGCGGGGACGTCGCTGTGTGGCTCGGCCTCGCGCCCCCCTCGGCGGCGTTCGAGTCACGCGCAGAGGCCCTGGCGATGCGCCCCCTCGGGCTCCGCATCGACCGAGGTGGCCTCCGACCCGAATCGCCTCTGACGAGCGACCCATCCCCCGCAATCCGGGGTCGTGCTTAACCCGCAAGGAATGCCCCAATGACCCGAAACTCTCGACTACCCGGCTTCCACAAAGGGACCGTACGCGAGCGCCGCGCCCTGGTGAGCGACGCGACCGGCGCCGATCTCGCCGAAATCGAACACGCCCTGCACGCGGGCGGACTCGAGGCCGCCACCGCGGACAAGTTCGTGGAGAACGTGCTCGGCACCTACGCTCTGCCGTATGGAGTCGCCCTCAACGTCCGTGTGAACGGGCACGATTACGTCGTCCCGATGGTCATCGAGGAGCCGAGCGTCGTCGCCGCGGCGTCGAACGCGGCCAAAATGGTGAGAGAGGGCGGAGGCTTTGCCGCCGAGGCAGACCCTCCCCTGATGATCGCGCAGATCCAACTTCGAGACGTGACGGACGCAGAAGCTTCCGTCCGCCGTGTGCTCGATCGGGAGAGCGAAATCGTCCAACTCGCCAACAACTCGGTCCCCGGCCTGGTCGCGCGCGGCGGGGGCGCCCGAAGCGTCGAGGCGCGCGTGCTGGCCGAGGACGTCGCTGTCGTCCACGTCGTCGTCGATTGCAAAGACGCGATGGGCGCCAACCTGGTCAACTGCGTCGCAGAGGCCGTCGCCGACCGTGTGGCGGAGATCGCTCGCGCCCGGGTCGGACTGCGGATCCTGTCGAATCTTTGCGACAAGCGCTGCGTGCGCGTGCGATGTCGCGTCCCTGGCGAAGCGCTGGCGACGGCTCAGATGACCGGCGCCGACGTCATCGACGGCATCGTCAACGCGTCCCGATTCGCGGAGCTCGATCCGTATCGAGCGGCCACCCACAATAAGGGGATCATGAACGGCATCGATTCGGTCGTCATCGCCACGGGCAACGACTGGCGCGCGGTCGAGGCGGGGGCGCACGCGTATGCAGCGCGCACGGGCCGGTATCAGCCGCTGGCGATCTGGCGCCGGGACGGGGCGCACGCCGTCGGTACGCTCGAGTTGCCCCTTGCGCTCGGGACGGTGGGCGGAACGCTCCGCGTGCACTTGGCGGCCCGTCTTTCGCTCCGCCTGCTCGGAGTACGCGACGCCCAGGAGCTCGCCTGCGTCGCTGCCGCGGTGGGCCTGGCGTCCAACCTTGCCGCGGTGCGCGCGCTTGCGACCGACGGCATTCAGCGCGGTCACATGGGCCTGCACGCGCGCTCCGTGGCGGTCGCCGCCGGCGCAACCGGGGATCGCGTGGAGCGGGTCGCCGCGATGATCGTCGAAGCGCGAGACATCACGCTGGAGGGCGCGCGAAAGGCGCTCGACGTGCTCGGTCCGGAATCGCGCGACACCTCGAATGCGATCGGCGACTGAAGTCTTCTGGGCGTCTCAAAGGAAAACGTGACCGAGGCGGGTAGATGTCGTAGTTTTCCAATGTGCCGCGAGACGGTGATGAATCGCGTCAATCCATGCGCTGGAGCGAACCGCCTCCCGGCGATCCGCACCGTGACGTCACGGGCGCGCTCCACGACGTATCGAACGCGTTGACCGTGCTTCTCGGTTGGGTGGCCGAAGCGCGTGCGGGCGGCACGTCACCCGAACAGGTCGATCGTGCGCTCGCGATCGTCGAAGGCCGTGCGCGGACGGCGCGGGACCTTGCGCGGCGCGCGATCGGCGCGCCGTCGATCGTGGACGACCGCGAGGATGTGCTCGATCATGTGATCGACGACGTCGTCGAAGCGCTTTCGGTCGAAGCGCAGCGCGCCGCGGTGAGCATCGACGTGTCCGCGCGTTGCCCGGGGGTGCACATTCCCCTGGCGGCCGACGCGTCGCAGATTCTGACGAACTTGGTGCTCAACGCGCTCGCTTGGGCACCGCGCAAGACCCGGGTGACCATCGAAACCCGCGCCGAGGTGGGATCGCTGTCGATCTTCGTGCAGGACGAAGGCCCTGGCGTCCCTGCGGGCCAGGCGGGGCGCGTGTTCGGCGGCGTCAGCGGACGCCAAGGCGGGGCGGGCGTAGGGCTGAAGCATGCCCGGGCGCTCGCCCGCGCGGCCGGCGGCGAGCTGGAGCTGCTCGGAGGCGCGACGCGTGGCGCATGCTTTCGACTCCGCTGGCCGCGATTCGAGACCAAGATCCCCCTTGCGCCCGTTTCGTCGCCCCGCCCCGCGACGCTCGCGGGCATGCGCGTCCTCGTCTTGGAAGACGACGCCGATGTCGCGGGCCTTCTGGAGTCCGCCTTGGGCGCGCGCGGCGCCCAAGTCTCCGTGGCCCGCACCGTAGAGGAATTGACGGAGCGCGCGCTCGAACGAAACGACGCCGCGCTGATCGACCTTTCGCCGATCGCACACGACGTGCGAGGCGCGGTCGAAGTCCTGCGGCGAGGATCCCCCGAAGTCGCCCTCGTGTTCATCAGTGGAAGCGCGGTCGGCTTTCCGGAAGGGCTCGACGAGAGTCGGGTCCGGTGGGTGCGCAAGCCGTTCGACATGGTGGAGATCGTCGCGGCCATAACCCAGACTCGAGCGGACCAAAGGACGGATGAAGCGGCGGGGGACGGGGCGGAGGACAGTCAATCGTCTCGCTATTGAGCCATTCCGCGTCTCTTGACCCAGCGCCCGACCCGTGACGTGCTTACGCCCGCGCTCGCGCGCGTTCGTCTCGGAGGACCCATGACGATACGACGATTGTCTGCCCCGCTTTCGCTCCTGCTTCTTGCGGCATCGGCCTGTGGAACGCAGTCGGCGCCCGGCGCAGCCGCGACGGCGGCGGATTCAGGTGGAATGCAGGCGACTTCGAGCAGCTCGGGAGGCGGGGGAGGTTCGGGATCGGCAGCAGGCTCGGACGCGTCTTCGTCGACCAGCGCCGCCGCCAGCGGCTCGGACGCCTCCGGCGAGACAGCCGATGTCGGATCCGGCGCGACTGCCGACGCCGGCTCCGGCGGGTCGGGTTTGGCCACCGTCCCGACAGACGCCTCGGGCTCGTCGGCTGGTGGAGAAGCGGGGGCAAGCGCGACCGACGGCGGCGGATCGTCGGGCCCGCCCGACTCGGGCCCAGCCGGCGACGGCGGCGTGCCCAGCCCGATCATGAACTTCTTCGTCAGCAGCGACACGAGCACGACCGGCAACCTCGGCGGCCTTCAAGGCGCCGACGCCCGGTGCCAGCGCCTCGCCGCCGCCGTCGGTCATGGCGACAAGACCTGGCACGCCTATTTGAGCGCGGACAGCCCCGCGACGAACGCCCGGGATCGGATTGGAAGCGGCCCGTATTACAATTCGCTCGGCGCTCTGGTCGCGGCCGACATCAATGCCCTCCACGCGCGGACCGGCGACCCGGCGGTCTTCATCGACGAGCATGGCGGTCGCATCAACGGGCAGTGGACCGGTTCGCCCGCGCCGCTCCAGCACGACATCCTGACGGGATCGACCACCGCCGGGATGCTGAATGCCGGGATGACGTGCACGAACTGGACAGCAGCGACCGGCGCTTCGTTCGTCGGACATGCCGACGGCCTAGGACCGGCAATGAGCATGGCCGCGATGTACACGCCCTGGAACTCGTCGCACGCGGCCGAGTGTGCGAACACGGCGCCGCTCGGGGGCGCGGGCCGCATTTACTGCTTCGTCGCGAATTGAAGGAGAAGGAGCAGAAGGGGAGGCGCTGGCCTGAGCCCGTGGATGAGGCCCCCCTTGACGAGCCGCAACCCCGCGAGTACACGGGCCCTTCGCTTCGCGAAGGTGGCGGAATTGGCAGACGCACTAGCTTGAGGTGCTAGCGCCGTAATTGGCATAGGGGTTCAAGTCCCCTCCTTCGCACTCCCTTTGATTCCGCGGGGTTGGCTCGAGTTTGGCGGGCGCGGGGGGAGAGGCGGAAACGGGGCGAGTGTGCAACCCCGTGTGCAACCGGGCGCCCTCGGCGAGCTCCGGGATCGCCTCGGTCACGTCGGGGAAGGGCTCGTAGTTGAGATCCGCCCGAGTCACAGCCATGCGCGTGTAGCGGTCCAGCATGTTCGAGGTTGCAGTGTGTCCCGTGCGCTGTTCGGTCCATGCGCCTTGCGAGCACGTCTGGCGTCGCAACGAAGAAGATCGGGGTGCGTTGCTCGCCCTCGTCGCCCGACCCGGCGTCGAGCTGCTGTGCGCCCTTCTGCTTCATGACCGAAACGGTTCCGTCCACGCCCAGCTCGCGCGGGATGTCGCCCGGCTCGGCGCGGGTCGCTCGGTCCAGAAGCACTGAGGAGAGAAGCGACAACTCGTCGCCCTCCATGGGAATCGCGCCCTACTCTCGCCTCCAGCGGTCCTCATCCGGTTCGAGTTCGCGAGTAGAGGCCTCCGTGTCCATCGCGGAGCGCCATCAGCGTGCCCCCTGGAGGTCGTGCCGGCACCGCCGCGCTGCGAAATGGGTATGCTGTGTCTCATGAACTGGAGGGGACTTATCGCGTCGCTGCTGGCGTTGTGCACGGGAGCGTGCGGGCGCGTCACCGTTCTCGACACAGATACCAGCAAGGTGGACGCAAGCTCGGGCCAGGTCGAAGCGGGCGCCGACCAGAGCGATGCGGAGGCAAGCCAGATTGACCTGGACGCCCGACCGACCGACGTGGATGGTGGGCAGTCCGAGCCGTGCGATGCCGGCACCTCGTGCGTGTACTCCTGCGAGGCAGGACCGCCAGATGTCGACGGCGCGTGTGGAAACTTTGCCGGGGGCGGGTTCATGCCAGGGTGCACCGACAGCATCAACGCGTCCTACCCGGTGGGTTGCAGGGCGTGGATCCCCAGTTGTTCGCCAGGGGTGGCTGCGTGCGTTTGCATCACGGTCCCGCAGACGCAGAAGCCGGATGCCACGATGATCACCGGATGGGGTTGCCCCGCGTGATGCTCGCAATAGTGCGTTCGCTTGCCCCCTTGGAAACGATGGTCTCGTTCTCATCGTCGGCGAAGGCCTCGACATTGAGTAGACCCCGGTCGGGGGCCCGGCAACGGTCCCCTCGACAACGGCGAGACCTGGGGTCCCTACAATCCATGTCAAAAAGAACCGGCGCCGCGGCGCTGTCGCCCATTCGGGCGCTCATGTGCAGATGGTTTAGGCGAGCGCCTACGGAGGCAATCGTCACCCGCACCAGAACGCGCGACTCCGGGCCGTCGAGACCGTAAGCCAGCAGCGTTCAGGTAGGCCCGGCCGAAGACAGAGCTACCGCATCGGTCGCCGTGATGTTCTCGCCGATGAGCCGAAACTGTCCGGGCTCCAAAGCGACGCCGCATGCCACGGCAAGCAGGGCGAGCGCGGCCAGGATAGTGGAGCGGCTCATGGCGTCCCGGCGATTGTCGCGGTGTACAGCACGGAGCAATCCGGGCCGGTGTACTGGTAGTTCCACGTGGAGCCGTTCCACGTGAGCTCCGTGCGCTCGCTGCCCGTGTGGCAGACCAGCGAGCAAGCGGATTGCTCGCATCCGATGAAGTCCATGAGTCCGGACCACGATTGCCCGGGGGGCTGGTCGCCGTGGCAATCGGACGAGAGGACAACCGCCGAGACAATGTGCGTCCCCGGGGGAATGCTTGCGGGGCATCCTTCCCCCGCTTCGAGTCCCGTCGCGCCGCCGCATCCGACGAGCGTGACGAGCACGGCGAGCGCGCCCGGGCGCCTCACGACGTCACCCGCTTCCTGAATGGGACGACGTTCGCCGGAACCGTGGCACGGCGCCTGTCCTCGAGCTGAGGGGAGAGAGTTCGCGCTGCGTCGTCGAGACCGAGTCTCACCACTTCCCGAATACGGCGCTCTAACTCGGCTTCGGTAGGCTGCGAGTTGGCCACGGCGTTGCCCACTTGTGTCCGCGGGGCCTCCAGAGGCACCGAAACAGGGTTACCGTGGGATGTGATTACGCCTACTTGGGTATCCTCGGTACCACTCGTCCCGCTCGAGGTGCTGGCGCCGTAATGGGCATAGGGGTTCAGGTCCCCTCCTTCACACTCCCTTTGATTCGCGCGGTTGGCTGGATTCTAGCGGGCGCTGAGAAGCGATTCGCCGATCAGCGCCACGCAAGCCCGAATTGACCCACGCCCGCGCCCGAGGCAGCATGCGGGAATGCGCTCGTTCGTTCGGCAGGCTCTCGCATGCGTCGTGCTCCTGGGGCCGGGGTGCGGCGGCCGGGCCACGTCCGTCGTCGACGGAAAGGACGGCGGGACCGGCAGCCTCAGCCCGCAGAGCGCCGATGCCAGCGCGGATGGGGGAGCCGGACAGGCTCCTGCCGCCGCCGAGCGCGACGCGAGCGACGGGTGGTCGGCTCCCTCTGACGCCGCCCCCACGGACAACGAACCGGCCGATGCGCCCGTGACGGTATATCCGTGCGAAAGCCCGCAAGAATGCACAGTTCACATGGTATTCGGGCCTCAAATCTATTGCTGTATCGACCACGTTTGCATCGCGGGACAGGGCGCCGAGAACGAGGCGCTGGCCTGCGACGACCCCGATGCGCAGGTCATCCAAGCGTCGAACTATGACCAATCCTGCGCGACCGACTCGGACTGCGTCCCCGTAGCGGAAGGCACCCGTTGCCACCCCGGCGGGGGTGGGTGGTGCCCGACCGCAGCTATCCGCACGAGCGCCCTCGCGCAGTATCAAGCGGACGTCTTCAAGAGTTCGGCGAATGCATGCATCGCCTTAGGTTTTTGCCCCAACTACGCGGGTCCGTGCTGCCACGCGGGGACTTGTCGAATGAACCAGGGGTGCGTTGCGTCCCCGGCCGATACGCTCCCCGCCTGTGCCGACGCGGGAGGTTCTTGCAGCACCTTCAGCGGATGCGGCGTCAAAGGGGCCGGGCCCCCAGACTCGTGCGCTTACTCCGACGAGATGTGTTGCCTGGATTGACCTGGCACCTCATCGAGCAGGGGCTACATCCCTCCTTGCCTCGCGGCCCCAGAGCGTACCGTGCTCTCAGGATCGAAAGCGTGGGCTCGTGTACCTCCGGAGAGCTGGCCACTGTGGGCTGACGACCTTTTGGCGGTCGCCCGTCATGCGTTCGTCGCTGCGATCTTGGGAGGCCCGCGGTTCCCATACTTGCCCGTCGCAATAGATTTTCGCGCGCGCGGCCAGCATCTCCCTCACCGACTCGCGCTCCTCCGGTGTGCGGGCGAGATCTTCATCGAGCGTGATGGCCCGGCATTTCGTGCATTCGAGCGCGCCAAAACTCGCTCGGGGCGCCACGTATTCGCAGAGTACAAAGGTCTCCCCCAGACACACCTCGCAGACCAACTTGCTCGCCATCGAACAGTCTCCTCCCTGCGCGCGCTACTGCGATTCCCGTACCGTTGAGGGGAGTACGGGGGGTGTGCGTCGTCCCCGAGTCCGCAACCGACACGCCGCGCGTGTCGATGGGGTTCGGCATGGGCTTCCTCCAGCGCGCTTGGTTTCTCGCCCTGCCGATCGCTCTCGTCGCAGGAGGGCTCTCGCGGCGAGTCGGCCATCGCAGCGCGTCCGCCCACGGTCCGGAGCCGCGGCGCCCCGCGGACGACCGACTCGTCTTGTACGTTCCGCACCTGCGAGGGAGCATTCTCCTCGACGGCGACACCGACGACCCGGGCTGGACGGCTCCCCCGGGCCCCGCCCGCACGGGGCCTTTCGTTCGGGCGAACGGCGCTCCTTCGCGTCCCTACTCCGACGCGCGTCTGGTCTGGGGCGACGGCCACTTGTATGTCGTTCTCTACGCGGCTGACGCGGACATCCGCGCGCACGCCCGCGAAGCGGACGGACCGGTATGGCTCGACGACTCCTTCCGCTTGACCTTTGCGCGGCTTGACGTCGCGTACGCGATCGATGTCTCGGCGGTAGGCGTCGTGGCGGACGCCGTTCGCAAGCCGGGAGGGGGATTCGACTATGCGTGGACCAGCGGCGCGCACGTTTCTCACGAGCAGGACGGCACGACCAACGACGCGACGGACATCGACGAGGAGTGGCTCGTCGAGATGGCGATTCCGCTCGAATCGGTGGGTTTGCGCGGTGAGCGAGGCGAGCGCATCGGCTTCGCGGTGCGCCGGTGCGACGTCCGCGAGGGCGCGGTGCCAGTTTGCGCGGGCTGGGGCGAGGCCCCGCTCTCGGGCGAGGTCATCCTGGACTAAAGGCCGGTCCCTATATTTCGTGGCCCAGCGAAGGCCGTCGTGGACGTGGACCTTACGTGGAAGCGGACGTGCGCCTCGAACCTCACGCGCCGACGAAAATACGCTGGACTGCGCGAACTGCTTCACCGACGCCGGTCATGCCGCCACCGATCGCCGCGAAGTAGACCAGGCCGTCGCGCGTCGCGACCGTTCGTGCGGTCACGTCTTGCCCGTGCGTCGCCGCGTCGATTTCGGCGGTCGAGGCCCGCCGCCAAGCCACGTCGCGAGCCGTCCGCGCGAGTCCGGCCACGTCCGTGGGTACGCCCATGCCGGCCATGATCTGGCCGGCGTCGTCGACGAGGACGAGCGCTTTCACGCCGCTTCGGTCCGCCACGGTCTCGACCAGATATTGAAGGGCTTCGCTTCGATCGTTGCTTCTTTTCATCCGGCGTTCGTTCATGAAAGGAATGCTGCGTCAACCGGAGCCGGGCGGCCCAGTTCTCGGGCAATCGAAGCGGCTAGAGCACCGAACGGTTTGGCGGACCGAGGATTTGCTGCGAGTTTCGAGCAGCGCGAGGCGCGACGACGAGAACTACTGGAGTAATTTGAGGAGGAGCAACGAAGCGATGCGAAGAAAATCGCGGCAAAGCCGACGGGAGTCAAACCGTTCGGTGCTCTAGTCGCCCAGGGTACCCTTCGTGGAAGGCACGCCGGTCACGCGCGATTCGATCTTCACGGCCTCTCGGAGCGCCCGCGCAAGCGCCTTGAAACACACTTCGACCATGTGATGCAGAATCTCGCCTCGATGAAGCACCACGTGCAGATTGCATTGGGCGCCGCGCGCAAAACCTTCGAAGAACACCGGAGCGAGCTCCACGTCCCACGTCCCCAGCTTGGCTCCGCTCGGCAGCGGTACCTCCCACACGAAGTGCGCGCGTCCCGAGAGATCCAGCGCGCAGGTCGCCCGTGCCTCGTCCATCGGCAACGTCGCCCACCCGTAGCGGGAGATTCCTACCTTGGCCCCCAGCGATTGGGCGATGCACTGCCCGAGAACGAGAGCCAGGTCTTCCGTCGTGTGGTGCCCGTCGATCTCGACGTCGCCCTTCGCTCGCACGGTGAGATCGATGAGACCGTGCCGCGCGATCTGTTCGACCATGTGCGTCAGAAATGGGAGCGGGGTTTGCACGTCGGCGCGGCCCGTTCCGTCCAGATCGAGCGCGACCTCGATGCTCGTCTCTTTCGTCGTGCGCGAGAGGCTCGCCGACCGGCCCATGGTGCCGGTCGACCCTAGCACCTCGACTTGCGAATCGGTGGACGAGCTCGCCGGATAGTTCCGTATAGCCGGAAACCGTGCTCGACCCGTTGACGTGACCCGGTCGCCTGCGGTAATTCCCGAGGCCGCCTGGAGGTGTGGCGTTTTTGCAACGTTTCGCGAAAGTTACGATCTTCGTGATCTCCACGCTGTGGGCGCTGTCGGCGGCGGCGGCGGCGTGCAGCGTACGGGGTTCGAACGCTCCCGGCGCGAATCCTGAGCGGCAAAGCGAAGCGGAATACGATCTCGCTCGAGACATTTTCTTCAAAGGCCAGCCGAGGAGCGCCCTCGATCATTGCCGCAAGGCCATCGACCTCGATGGGGAAAACTCCAACGCTCTTTACTTCGCGTCGACCATCTATCTTTCCTTTTGCTCGGGGCGACTCGAGCTGAACGACCCGGACTGCAGGTTGTCCGATGCCGAGCTCTATGTGCGCCGTGCGTTGCACGTCAACGAGAGCTTCCGCGAAGCCAAGAACACCCTGGGGCAGATCCTGATTCTCGAAGGCAAATACACGGACGCGGTGGCCGTCCTCGAGCCGCTCACGAAAGACCCGGCATTCGAGTCGAGCTTTCTTGCGTGGGGCAATCTCGGCTGGGCGCAGGTGCTGTCGGGGCGTGTGGATCAGGGAATCGAATCGCTCAAGAGTTCCATCACGGAGCGGCGGTTCTGTGTCGGTCACTACCGGTTGGGAATCGCGTACGAGAAGAAGGGAGACCTGGCCGCCGCCGAGCAGTCTCTGACCAATGCGGTCACCGTGGAGGATGCAGCGTGCAAGAACCTCCAAGACGCGTGGCAAGAGCGGGCGAGGGTCCGCGTGCAGCTCGGCAAGGTTGCCGACGCGCGGGCCGATTTCGAAAAGTGCCGTGAGATCGCCGCCGATTCGCGCGCCGGAAAGGCGTGCATCGAGGCGCTGGCGAGGATCCAATGAGCGCTTCCGTGCAAGCACAAACGACCAACACGCTGCCGACGAACTACACCCTCGGCACCTTCCTGAAACACCAGCGCGAGCGGCGAGGGGTGAGCGTCGCCGAGCTGTCGCGCGTCACACGCATCCCTCTGATGTCGCTCGAGGCGATCGAAAGCGACCGGTTCGACGAGCTCCCCGGCGAGGTCTTCGTCCGGGGGTTTCTCAAAGCGTACGCGCAGGCCGTAGCTCTCGTCCCCGCCGACGTACTCGCCCGCTATACGTCGAGCCGCCGCATCGCCTACGTCACCCCGCTCCCCGTTCAAACACCGCTGCAAGCGGCGCGCGAGGGCGGCCAGGGCCGGCGGTTCGGAGTGGCGATCGCGTTCGTGCTGCTTCTCATCCTTCTCTCGCTTGCGCTGTCGATCGTGCTCAAGCCGCGCGGTCACGACATGCCGAACGAGCTCTCGCGAAGCTCGTCCGCGCGGCACGTCGTGGTGTGAGCCGCATCGAGGGCGCCGCGCTCGTCGTGCGTACGGTGGAGATCGGCGAAGCGGACGTCGTCGCGACGCTGGTGACCGAGCAGGCCGGGAAGGTCGGCGCGCTGGTGCGCGGCGCGCGCAAGGGGTCGCGCCGCGTCGGCGGTGCGCTCGAACCGCTGCACACGATCTCGGTGCTTCTCGAGGACAGCGGCGGTGAACTCGCGACGCTCAAAGAGGCGCGAATCGTCCGGACGCGGGTAGGGGTGGCCGGCAATCTCGAGGCGCTCGGAGCGGCCGGCACCGCGCTTCGCTGGGCTCGTCACCTGTTCCCGCCGCGCACGCCCGAGCCCGTCGGATGGCGTGTTCTCGTCGACCTTCTGGACGCGCTCGACGAGGCGGGCCGATCTCCCCACAAAGAGCTCGCGAGCGCCGGGCTGGCGCTGCTTTCTGCGGTCGGATACGGCCTGGAGTTGGGCGCGTGCGTCTCCTGCGGGCGTCCTTGTCCCGAAGGCCGAGCGGCGTGCGTCGACCCGGCGCGCGGGGGCCTCGTCTGCCGCGCATGCGGCGGAGCGAGCACGGTCCTTTCCCCGGCGGACCGGGAGGGCGTGCGCGCGCTCGCTTCGGGTCGTGGTCACGAGGCCGACGAGGGGCACGCGGCCGTGGTTCTCGACCTCATCGATCGGGCGCTCGCGGCCCACACCGGGCTCGAGCGCCGGTGGCGGTGACGCCCGAGGTCGTTTGCTTCGGAGAGATCCTCTGGGACATCTTCGAGGCGCGCGCGCGAGGGGCCGCGCCCATCTCGCGTTTCTTCCGGCGGGAGCTCGGCGGGGCCCCGGCCAACGTGGCGACAGGGCTCGCCCGCCTCGGCGTGCGTGCCGCGGTGGTGGGAGGCGTGGGGCGCGACCGCTTCGGCGATGCCCTCGTCGATCACCTTCGCAGGGACGGCGTCGACGTGCACTCGGTCCTCCGGCTGCCGAATCGCACCGGGCTGACGTTCGTCGTTCGCGACCCGCGCGGCGAGCCGGCGTTCCTTTTTTACCGCCACGAGTCCGCGGATGTCTCGATCCGCGCGGAGCACATCACGCCGGCCATGGGCCGCGCGGTCTGGGCTCTCGTCGGCACGAGCACGCTCATGACCAAGGAGCTGGCCCGCGCGACGGATCGCTTCCTCGACGCGGCCGAACGCCAAGGGGCTCACGTGATGGTCGACCTGAACGTGCGCGAACACTTGTGGCCCAACCGGCGAACCATGCAAAAAGCGATCGCCGGGCTCGCCGAGCGCGCCTCGCTCGTCAAAGCCAGCGACGCGGATCTTCGAGCCGTCACCGGCGCCCGAGGCGCGAGCGAATCGCCGCTGCTCGGGTGGCTCGAGCGGCATGCGCCCGGCGCCTCGTGGCTCGTGACGCGCGGGCCCCGCGTCGCGAGCGCCATCGGCGAGCACGGTTCGGTGGAGCTGCCGGCCCAGCGCGCCCGATGCATCGACGCGACGGGCGCGGGCGACGCGTTCATCGCCGGATCGCTGGCGACACTCGTGGCGGCGGCGGCGTTGCCCGGCTCGAGCGCGTGGCGCGACCCCGCTCTCTGGCGTGCCGCCTTGCGGACGGGTCACTTCATGGGCAAAAAGGCGGTATCGCGCGTCGGTGCGGTCGCGGGCCTCGAACGACTCGGGCGAGCGCGCGCCGCGATCGACCGCGTTCGGAGGAGTGCCCGATGACCAAAGACCCACGCTACAAACCGATTGCGGTGCGATCGCCACGCGGCGCGCGAACGACTGAGATCGATTGGGCCGACGGTCACCGCGGCATCTATCCGCATGTCGTCTTGCGCGGCTATTGTCCGTGCGCGGGCTGCCAGGGGCACTCTGGCGAGATCCACTTCGTCGAGACCGAGGACGTCCAGCAGGAGCTCGACACGATCGAGACGGTCGGCGGATACGCTCTGGCGCTCAAGTGGTTCGACGGCCACGCGAGCGGCATTTATAGCTTCACGTTCTTGCGCCAGCTCTGCCGATGCGGGGCCTGCCGGCCGCCCGGGCAGGGCGGTCCCCCGTGACGGACGCCGCATCGGTCGGGACGGGTGAGCGTGAGCGGCGAAAGCTCGTCGCCCGCGCGGGGATCGTCGCCGCGGGGACGCTCGCGTCGCGCGTGCTCGGGCTCGTCCGGGAGGTCGCTCTGGCGGCGATGTTCGACCGCGAAGCCACCGACGCGTGGTCGGTCGCGTTCACGATCCCGAATGCAATGCGGTCGCTGCTGGGCGAAGGCGCCGTGACGAGCGCGGTGGTTCCGGTGCTCTCGGCGAAGCTCGAGCGGGAGGGCGACGGCGCCGCCAGGATTCTGTTTTCGCGCGTGCGTGGAGTTTCCCTGCTCGCGCTCGCCGTGATGACGGTCCTGGGAATGGCTTTGGCGCGACCGCTCACCCATCTCTTCGCGGCGTTCGCGAAGCCGAGTGAATTCGAACGCACGGTCGTGCTGACGCGCGCCGTCTTTCCGTACATCTTCTTCATGGGGACGGCGGCGCTGGGGATGGCCGCGCTGAACGTGAAGCGACGCTTCGCGGTCGCGGCCTTCGCGCCCGGACTGCTCAACGTGGCCCTCCTCGTAGCGACGTTTGCGCTGCCGGCGGCCCTCGCGTCGCGCGGCATCGATCCGGCCCTCGCGCTTGCCGCCGGCGCCCTCGTCGGCGGAGCCCTACAGGTTGCGGCGCAGTGGCCGGCGCTGCGCGCGATCGGATTCGCCCGAGCCCCGACCCTGGTCCTCGACGACGACGTGCGCACCATCTTGCGCCGCATCGGACCCCTCACGCTGGGGTTCGGAGTCTACTACGTGGACCTAGTCCTCTCACGTCGCTTTCTTTCGGGGCTCGGCGTCGGCGCGCAGAGTTACTTCTGGTGGGCCATGCGGCTGTGCGACTTTCCCCAGGGGATTTTCTCGCTCGCGCTGTCGACCGCGGCGCTGCCTTCGCTGTCCGCCCTCGCGGCCGCGGGGGACCGAAGCGAGTTCGCGAAGACCTGGGCGCACGGCTTGGGGCTTTCGCTCTTCGTGGCGATTCCGGCGAGTGCGCTCTTCGTGGCCGTCGGTGAGCCGATCGTCGTGACGCTCTTCCAGCGAGGGGAGTTCGACGCGCTGGCCGCGCACGAGACCGCGCGCGCACTGGCGTGGCAGGGCGCCGCCGTATGGACGGTTGCTGTCGTTCGTCAGACGGTCTCTGCGCTCTACGCACTCGGCGATACGCGTACGCCGGTCGCCGTGAGCGCGCTCGACCTCTTGGCGTTCATCGGGCTGGCGGTAGCGCTCATCGGACGGCTCGGACACGTGGGGGTCAGCGTCGCGGTGGCCGGATCGAGCACCGTGCAGATGGTTCTGCTTCTGGCAGGACTGAAGCGGCGTCTCGGCGCGGTGGAGGCGAGGCCGCTGGCTCGTGCGGCGGGGGGGGCCCCCCCCGCCGCCCCCCCCGC
>Ga0265313_10000209_pt1 | contig 62806 bp, 97 predicted proteins | sample 4123metaG_FD_203122 | JGI IMG/M metagenome (GOLD analysis project Ga0265313, IMG submission 203122) | Rhizosphere microbial communities from Carex aquatilis grown in University of Washington, Seatle, WA, United States - 4-1-23 metaG | ecosystem: Host-associated > Plants > Roots > Rhizosphere >... | reverse complement strand
GGGCCCGACCGGGCCGACCGGCGCGGGCACGGCCGGCGCGACCGGACCGACCGGTGGCGCGGGCACGGCCGGCGCGACCGGACCGACCGGTGGCGCGGGCACGGCCGGCGCGACCGGACCGACCGGCGGCGCGGGCACGGCCGGCGCGACCGGACCCACGGGCAGCGCAGGATCTGCGGGCGCGACCGGACCGACGGGTGGCGCGGGGACGATCGGATCGACGGGGCCCACCGGGCCGACCGGCGGCGCAGGGACGGCCGGCGCGACCGGGCCGACCGGCGGCGCAGGGACGGTCGGTGCCACGGGGCCGACGGGTGGCGCAGGGACGGCCGGCGCGACCGGGCCGACGGGCGGCACGGGCCCGAGCGGCGCCCTGGACGCGGTGGTCGGCGAGATGATCGAGATCACGGGCTCGTCCGCGCCTGGCTCCGTGTACAGCAACGGCGTGCAGTTCGTGCCGCTGCGCGTGGGCGAGGCGGACACGATCAACTTCGAGTTCTTCTCCTCGTACACGGGGAACATCGAGATCGCGATCGCCTACGCGATGAGTGCCGCGAACAGCGGCGTCGTGGCGCTGACGATGAACTTCATCGACATGACCGCGGGCACCGCGGTCGGCACCGCGACCAACGACCCGAGCGCGGCGTTCAACGTCGGCACGCCGGCGACGTTCACCCCGGGGAACGACGACCTGTACCACCTCATCGACCACACCGTGTACGCCGGCGTGCAGATCAACGGCGTGACCCGCGGCGACTTCGTCAGCTGCGTCGTGCAGCGGCCGACGTCGGGCGACACGAACACCGCCGACCTGCGCGTCCTCAAGCTCGCCGCACGCAAGGTGTGACGCGATGATCACCACCAACGGCATGACCACGCTCGCGCAGGTCACGAAGAACCTGATCACCGATCAGACCTTCAACAACTTAGCGATCCTGCTCAACCAGGCGTCGTGCGTGTTCGACCCGGTCCAGGGCCTGGGGGACGCCGCGAACACCAGCAGCGTGATCGAGCTCCTGATCGGCGGGTTCGATGCGCAGCTGATGACCGCGACCCTGAACTTTCCTTCGCCCACGACCGCCGGCACGGAGAACCTCGGCGTCTTCATCGGTGCGCTGAGGATCGGGACCGGGACGGAGAACTACCTCTACGCATGCGCGGATGCCGGCACCGCCCGCATCCAGACGATCGTCGCCGGCACGACCACGACCCTGACGTCCACGCCGTGGTCGGTCGCGCAGGCGGTGGCCATGACGATCTCGTTTCAGCGGGTCGGCACGTTGCTCACGGCGAACTTCTCCGCGGCGAGCGGGCCGGCACCGGTGCAGCTCCAGACCAACCTCTCGGGGACCGGATTGACGTTGCAGCACGGCGGCGTCATGGGAGCGCGATCGCTGGCCAAGGCGATCTGGTGCACCAACTTCGACGGACAGCAGATCCAGTGATCAGGCTGCGCAACCCGCTGCGCCAGATGCCGTCGTGCGCGTACGTGTGGGCGCAGAGCGCGTCGGCGACCACGGAGGCCGTGCGGAGCAACTTCGGCCCGCGCTACTTCCCGGCGCACCTGGCGACGACCGGGTACGCCGAGGACTTCCACCGCGGGATCGACTTGCCGTTCGCGGCGGGCGATCCCGTGCACTCCGTGGTTCCCGGACCGATCACGCGGCTCAACCAGTCGATGTTCGGGTTCGAGAACGTGAGGCAGTTGGCGTTCTGGACGCAAGTCGGCAGCGCGGCCGTGTTCTCGCAGACCGTGAACGGCCTGAACATCGCCGGCTCGCGGGTCGGCGCCGAGACGTTCGCGACCGCGACGAAGTACGTCGTCGAGACCGGCGCGATCGACATCGCCGCCGTCGGTGACGGCGTCTCGACACCGTACGGCTGGGAGACGCGCCTCAACCCGAACAGCGTCCCGGCGCTCGTCGGCGGAGTCGTCGGCTTCGGATTCTACGACCCACGCAACACGCAGTACGTCGCGCTCGAGTACGACGGCACGACCCTGACCGCGCGCGGGATCCAGGCGTCCGGGACGTTGTCGGTAGACGGCACGGCGGCGACGGCGAGTCCGCCGTGGGTGCGGATGACCTACACGGCCATCTCGGCGACGATCGCGTGGCAGTACACCATGGACAACCCGATCACGACGAGTACCGTGTGGACCACAGTCGCGTCGGAGTCGGGCATCGCGATGACCAACCAGGGGTGGCCCGCGTGGCTGCCGGTGGTGTACTGGCGGTCGACCGACACGAACGCGGCCGTGGAGAGCGCCGACCTCCGGTTCGTCGGCTGGTACGGCGCGAACGTCTCGAGCGAGTCGATCGGTCGCTTCGGGAACTGGCCCCAGATCCTCGCGATCGGCGGCAAGATGATCCAGGTCCACATGCAGTCCGTCGCGGTCGCGATCGGCGACTTCGTCGAGGCGGGCGACCTGCTCGGCTACGCCGGCAACACGGGCTTCGACGCGCGCTCGGGCCCGGTCGTCGACGACCACAACCACGCGGAGTGGAGCCCGGACACCGACTTCTACTACAGCGACACGACGTCCACGAACCCGCTGGCCGTGGGGATCCTGCCGCGCGTGAACGTCACGAACAACGTGGCCGTGGCGGTCTCGACGGCTAACGACCCGAACAGCGTGCCGTCGACGCTGCTGACGCTCACGGTCACGCGCGACGACCAGAACTGGGACCTCAACGAGATCAGCCTCACCGGCACCCTGGGGACCGGCACGATCAACTTCGACACGCGCGCCGGGCTCGATCCCGACGAGGACATCCCGGTCTACGGTGGCGTCTACTACGTGTCGCCGCCGCCCGTGCTCGACGAGTTCATGGCGACCTACCAGCTCCTGGTCTACTTCAACCTCTCGACGTTCGGCACGATCGTGACGGCGTACGCGAAGGACTGCACGGGCAACGTGCTGTGGTCGTATCCCTGATCTCCTCGCGGAGGCCCCGCGCGAGCAGGCTCGCGCAGATCTCGGGGGACACCGGTGCGTTTGACGTGCCCGCCGTCGCGGCACTATAAGCGAGTGCAATGGCGAAGCGCGGCAAGACGGTGATGCTCACGCTGCGCATCCCGTCGTCACTCCGCTCCGCGCTGCGACGTGCCGCGCAGGACGACCACCGGTCCGTCAACGGGCTCGTCGCGATGTTCTTGTGGAAGGGCCTCCAGGACGTGGTGTCCAAGAAGATCGCATGAGCACGACCGACCCACAGGACGCGCACGCGCACACCTCACGAGGCACGCACCCCAGGATCTACGTCATCAGCCTGGCGTCCGCCGGGGCCCGTCGATCCAGGATGCTCGCACGGCTTCGCCGCCAGGCCCTCGACCACCAGGTCGTCGACGCCCTCGATCGTGACGATCTTGCCGTCCAGGTCTACCGAGATCCCGATCGGGACACGCCTCAAGATCGCGGTGCCGCGGCGTGCCTCGCCTCGCACCTCCGCGCGCTGCGGTGCTTCGTCGCCGCTGGCGCGGACGAGGCGATCGTCGCCGAGGACGACGTCGAGTTGGCGAGGGACTTCGCGACGCGCTTCGCCCAGCTCCGAGCGAACGTGCCCGCCGACTGCCCGCTCGTCTGCCTCGGGTACCTCGTCTGGGACTGGACGGGCTTCCTCCCGGCGGGACGCGATCCGGCGCGCGACGACCTCCGCACGCTGGGACCGGACACCTGGGGGACCCAGATGTACTGGATCCGGAGGAGCTGGGCCCAGGAGTGCCTGCACCGCCTCGATCGGCCCTTCGCCGCGATCGAGACCCTCCAGCAGCATCGCAACAGCGAGACCATCACGCGTGACGCGGCGCCGCGCGGCGGGCTCGTCGCGCATCCGCCGCTCGCGATCGAGGACCTCACCGGGTCGCTGATCGTGCCCGAGGCCGGTACGGCGAACCATCCCGAGGCCCTCGCGCGGTGGGATCGTGCGGGCTTCGACGGCGACGCGCGCGCCGGCGAGGAGGTCCTCCTCCGTCCGGCCTTCTCGCCCGCGTCCTGCTACGTGCTCCGAGATCTCGACGAGGTGGCCTACTTCACCCGTCACGGTGGAGCGCCAGAGGCCGCGTTGATCGACTGGGCGACGCAACTGGTGCGCCCCCACGAGAGCTTCGTCGACGTCGGGGCGCACGTCGGCTCGTGGACGCAGCACTTCGCGCAGAAGTGCCGGGAGGTCCACGCGTTCGAGCCGCAGCGGTCGACCTACGATCGACTCTGCGCGGGCATCCGACAGGCGGGACTCCCCAACGTCACGTGCCACGCCGTCGCGCTCGGCGCGACCGGCGAGGTCGATCTGCACGTGATCTCGGCCGACGGCGGCGGATCGACGCTGCGACCTCGGAGCGAGCTGGGGCCCGCGCTCGCAGTCGAGCGCGTGAGCGGTGCGCAGCTCGACGACTTCGCGCTCGACGACGTGGGCCTCATCAAGATCGACGCGGAGGGGGCCGAGGCCGCCGTCCTGCGCGGCGCGGCGCGGACGCTGGCGACGCACGGCTACCCGACGCTGCTGCTCGAGGCGTGGCTCCACGACTGGTACGCCGCAGAGCGCGCCGCGCTGATCGCGCAGGTCGAGGCGCTCGGCTACCACGTGCAGCCGGTGTTGAACTGCCCCGAGATGCTCCTCGCCGAGCACCCCGCCAGGCGCGCCGATCGCGGCGACGGGACGCGCGAAACGCCGCGCGGGGAGCACCCGCAACTGGTCACGCGCTCCGTCGGAGAGCGCCCGCTGCTCGGCCTCGTCATGATCGTGAAGAACGAGGCGAGCCGCATCGTCGAGGTCCTGCGATCCTACCTTCCGCACATCGATCGATGGTGCGTGCTGGACACCGGATCGACCGACGGCACCCAGGACCTGGTCCGCCGCGAGCTCGCCGGCGTCCCTGGCACGCTCCACGAGGAGCCCTTCGTGGACTTCGCGACCTCGCGCAACCGCGCGCTCGAGCTGCACGGCAGGACCACGGTGTTCACGATCATGCCCAACGGCGACGTGCTCCAGGGCGGCGCTGCGCTGCGCAGCTTCCTGGAGACGCACCGGGACGATCCCGCGGGCGCGTACCGGGTCCGCATCTCTCCCGGCCACTACTACCACCCGCTCGTGATGCGCACCGGGGCGGGGTGGCACTACAAGTGGCGGACCCACGAGTGCGCGGTGGGGCCCCACCAGGGGCCCCAGATCCCGGGCGTGACCGTCGTCCGCGATCGCGACCGTCGCACGGACGCGGAGTGGCGCGAGAGGTGGACGCGCGACCTCGAGCTGCTCCAGCGCGATCGCGAGGCAGATCCACGCGATCCGCGGCCCTGGTTCTACCTCGGCCAGACGCACGAGTGCCTGGGGCAGCCCGCGGAGGCGCTCGCCTGCTTCGAGCAGCGCGCGACGATGGGCGGCTACTTCGACGAGGTGTACGAGGCGAAGTTCCGAGTCGGCAAGATGAGGCAGGCGCTCGAGCGCCCGTGGGCGGAGGTCCAGCAGGCGTACCTGGAGGCGCACGCCCACGACCCGCGGCGCGCGGAGCCCCTGCACGCGATCGCGGAGCACTGGCACGCCGCCGAGCAGCACGCGATCACGCGCCTCTTCGCGGCCGCCGCGGCCGAGCTGCCCAAGCCGGCGACGGACCTCTTCCTCGACGAGGAGATCTACACCTGGCGGGCGGCCGACCTCGCCGCGATCGCGTCCTTCTACAGCGGGCACAAGGACACCGGCCGGCGGTTCGCCGACCAGGCCGTCCGGCAGCGCCCCGACGACGAGCGCCTGCGCGCGAACCAGGCGTTCTACGCGCAAAGCGCGGGCGATCTGTTCGGCGCGACGGCGCGCGCGATCGACTTCGTCCCCGAGCCGGGCTGGAGCGCGAGCAACCCGTCGATCTGCCGCGGACCCGGCGGCCTGCGCTGCGTGGTGCGCACCGTGAACTACCAGATCATGCCCGACGGCGCCTACGCGACGCCCGCGGGGGACGGCGTGATCCGCACGCGCAACTTCCTCCTAGATCTGGACGACGCCCTCGCCACGACGCGGGTCGTCGAGATGGTCGACCGAGATCCGACGCCGCGCACGGACTTCCCGATCCACGGCTTCGAGGACGCCCGACTCTTCTTCTGGAAGGGCGGCTGGTGGGCGACGGCGACGGTGTGCGACTTCACCCAGGGGCGGCGCGAGATCGCGCTGCTCCAGGTCGCCGAGAACGGCGCGATCGTCCGCGCCGAGCCGCTGCGCGGCCCGTGGAGCGACCAGACCCAGAAGAACTGGATGCCGATCGTCGACGAGGCGCGCGGTACGGCGAAGCTCGTCTACGCGACGCACCCGACGACGATCTTCGACCTGGTCGGCGCCGACGACCCTGACGTGCGCCGGCTGTCCTGGCACGTGGCCGATCGGGCCGCCGTCGGCTGCGAATTGGACGCGACCTTCGAGCACGGGCGCCTGCGCGGCGGGTCGCAGGCCGTGCGCGTCGACGGCGGCTGGCTCTTCGTCGTCCACGACGTGGCGTTTCCCGGCTCAGGCCGGCTCTACCTCCACCGCTTCGCGCGGCTGAACGACCGGCTGGAACTCGTCGGGCTGAGCGACCCGTTCTACTTCGAGCAGCTGGGGATCGAGTTCTGCGCCGGACTGGCGATCGTGGGCGAGCATCTCGTCGCGAGCTACGCCGTCCGCGATCGCACCGCGCGACTGGGGATCTTCGCGCGGGAGGCCGTCGAGAGGTCCCTGCGGACGGACTTCGTGATCTGAACCCAGCCCTCGCGAGAGGGCTCGAGCGCCTCGCGTCCGCGACGATCCGGATCACCAGAAACTTGGCGGCGTCCGTGACTTGGGAGAAGCTGGAGCATGTCCGACATCCGGCTCAACTCCGAGGGACCGCGCGGTCCGCGCGGTAACGAGGGTCCCACAGGTCCGACGGGACCCGCGGGCGCGCTCGGTTCCACGGGACCCACGGGGTCGGGCGGCGCCGTGCCGGTGATCGCCTCGGCGATCGTCCTGTCCACGGGCGGCCTCAGCGCGTCGAAGGGCATCTCGGGCATCACGCACCCGGGGACCGGTCTGTACCAGCTCACGCTGACGCACCCGCCCGCCAGCATGGGCAACGCAGCGATCGTGGCGCTACCCTTCGCCCCGTCCGGCGACGTCTCCGGGCAGGTCGTCATCAACTCCACGACCAATCCGAACCTGTTCGAGATCGCGACGTTCGACGCGACGGGCGCTCCGGCGGACCGGAGCTTCAGCGTCGTCGTCTACGACCTGACGTGAACGCGCTGGTGGTCGGTGGTCGACGGGAGGCATCGACGTCTCTCCGCGCCTCTGCGTGACTGAGCGATGTCCCCCGGAGCCCCGGAGCGACTAGCACGTCATAGGTAGCCGGCGATAATGCGCCAGTCGGAGACGCCGTCGCTCTGGAAGATGCGGCAGCCGCCCGCGGGGACCACGACCGCGCTGGCACCGCCCTCGATGGTCTCGCCGGAGAAGGGCGTGCAGCTCACGCCGTTGTCGCCGGAGAACTCCTTGATGACGACGATGCAGCCCTCGGAGTTCAGGACGCCGGACACGCCGGCCCCCGACCCGATCGGCGGTGCGGCGGCGCGGATCTGCGGCAGCACCTGCGCGATGACGCCGCTCGAGCAGTTGAGGCGGTAGGTCGTGTTCATGCCCGCGCCGGTCGCGGCCGTGAGCGCGACGGTCGACGGCGCGGTGGTCGTCTGACCGGGGCCCGGTGCCGGGAACATCAGCGTGCGCACGAGCGGCGTGGCGCCGACGCGGGGGAGCGCCGCGCCCGGGTCCTGGTTGCCCTGGCCGCGCCGGATCGTGCCCGCGAAGTTGGGCTGCCGCGTGAACTCCGCCATCCCCAGGAACGTGTTGACGAAGGCCGCCGGGTTGCTGCCGGCGATCATGCCGGACGCGAACCGGAACTCGAACAGCGTGAGCGCGAGCGTGCACGGCGAGTTGCCGAACTCGATCGCCGGCGACGCGCCGGAGAGGATCGCGTTGCCGCGGATGATCAGCTGCTGGCCGGCGACCAGCGACGAGATGTCCCAGAACGCGGCGGTCCCGGCGTTGGTGATGAACGGCTGGTCCGCCAGGTCGCTCACCCCGACGGAGAACAGGGCGGTCGTGTCCGATGCGGGCATCGTGATCACAACCGGCGCGGTCACGTTGTTCTCGTTGGTGATCGCGAGGTGACCGCTGAGCTTCCGCAGGTTCGGCAGGCTCGCGCCATCGCTGATCGTGACGGCGACGTTGAAGGTGAGCGACGTCCCCACCGGATGGAAGAAGTCCTCGAGCACCACGTCGGTCATGTCCCAGACGCCCGGGGGGATCACGCAGGGGGTCACGATCGAGTCGTCGAACTGGATCGACTTCCAGCCCTGGACGTCCGCCAGCGCTGCGACCAGCGTGGCCCAGTCGGTGTAGACGTTGTCCTCGGCCACGCCGCCCGGGCGGAAGACGAAGTTGTTGCCGGGGAAGTCGGCCGAGCCCGCGGGACCCGTCGGTCCGATCGGTCCTCGGGCCAAGCCGCTGACTTTGATGTCTGACATGCACCGATTCAAACACCTTCTTGAAACCAGCGCCAAAAAATGGCGCTCGATCCGGAGGTGAGGTTCGCACGCGACGCGATCGCCGACGCACCGGCGGAGGTCGCCGCCCCACGGGCCGATCGTCCGCTGCGGCGGAGACATCCGGCGCGCCTAGAAATTGGACTCTGCCCACGATCGCGAAGAACATGAGCCATGTCCGACGTCAGCAAGAGCCCCGCGTGTAAGGCGCCGCGAAATGGCGGGGGGCCGCGGGGTCCGACGGGCCCCGCCGGGGCGACCGGAGCAGCCGGGGCGACCGGAGCAGCCGGGGCGACCGGAGCGACGGGGCCCGCAGGATCGTCCCAGCCCTCGACGCTGACCAAGATCGCGGGCGCGAACCTGTCTGCCGGGATGCCCTGCTCGATCACGGCCGCCGCCGTGCCCGCGCAGGCGGCCACCTCACCCTCGACGGCCACGGTGGCGGGACTCGTCGTCGCGGACGCGGCGGTCACCACGACGGTGATCTTGCAGTACGCGGGGCCCCTGACGCTGACGACCGCGCAGTGGGACGCGCGGACCTCTGGATCTGGCGGACTGTTCGCGGGGCTCTGGTACTACCTGAGTCCTTCCACGCCGGGCGCCATCACCGCGACGGCCCCGAGCGTGGGCGGCGAGTTCGTCACGCCCATCGGCTACGCCTACGACGCCACCACCATGATCGTCAATCCGGGACCTCCGGTCGCGGCCTGACCCGACGTGGGCGGCGCGCCGCCCACGGAGAGGAAAGCATGTCGGACATCAAGAAGACGCTGGAGAGCCAGAGGGGTCCCTGCGGTGCGGGACCGACGGGGCCCACGGGCCCGACGGGCCCGACGGGATCGTCGAGCTCCGCGAGCTTCCTCGAGCCGCTGGTCGGGACCGGGTTCGAGCCTCGGACCGTGCCCGGGATGCCGGTGGTCCCGCGCAGCGACGGCGGCTGGGATCTCGCGGCGCTCGCGGGATCGCCAGGCGGCACGCCTCCGACCGGACTGTTCGTCACGATCGCTGGTGACTCGTACTTCCAGTGGGCTGGACCGCTCACGCTGACCACGTCCCAGTGGGACGCCGTAGTCACCGGCGAGTCCGGCGGCCTGACCGAGGGCGCCGTGTACTACGTCAGCGGCGGCACGAGCGGCGCGCTCACGACGACTCCCGTGGGCGCGCAGGTGGGGCGCGCGCTCAGTCCGACCACGCTGCTGATCCAGATCGGGTCGGTCCCCGCGACCCTGAACCTGCCCAACAACGGGGCCTTCGCCGGTGAGGCGGTGATCGTCGACCAGCCCGCGAGCACGACGGTGTTCTCGCGAGCGCCGAACCCGGGGTCGAAGGCAGGACGCGTCGACGGACTCGTGATGATGATCGACAACGGGCGCGCGATCGCGGCGCTCGACGGCGAGGTGGTCGCGCTGACCACGGCCCAGTGGGACGCCGTCGCCGGCACGTCCGGTGGACTCGATCCCGAGGTGGTCTACTACCTCGCGACCAGCGCAGCGGGCCAGTTGGTGACTCCGGCACCCGCGACGTCTGGCAGCTACGCCACGCAGGTGATCGTCGCCTTGTCTCCGACCCAGGCACTGGTCGCGATCGGCACTCCGATCGGACCGCACACCTGAGGTGTCGGTCCGACGGAAACCTGGGCGCAGGCGCGTCGGGTTTCTTGTCCCAGCGGTCGGAACAGCCTAACGTCGGGGCATGGCGGACACGCAGATCCTCAACGTGCCCTGCGAGCAGGGGCCGCGAGGTCCCCGCGGGCCGACAGGGGCCGCGGGACCGACCGGACCGACCGGCGGCTCGACGGGACCGACCGGCTCGACGGGACCGACCGGACCGACCGGACCGACCGGCCCGATCGGACCGACGGGCGCGACGGGCAGCGGAGGACTGGGGGGGCTGCTCAAGTTCTCGAGCCTGGTGATCGCGACCGACACCTTCCTGGCCGATCGCGGGTTCTCCGAGGCCGATCCGCCGGACTCGGACAGCACCTTCATCAGCTACCCGGCCGCCAGCCCGCGCACGTTCGTGAGCTTCGCGACGAACATCCAGCTCACCGTGCCGGGTGGCGGAACCGTCACGATCCAGCTGGTCAAGAACAACGTCGCCGTGGGCAGCTTCCTCACGACGTACACGGCCGGTGAGGGCGGCGTCAAGACCGTGCCTGCGCCGATTCCCGAGGCGTTCGCGGTCGGGGACGAGTTCTTCATCCAGGTCTCGTCCGACGGCTTCGACCTCGGCGACGGCTACGTCGCCTCCGCGACGATCGGTGCGCTCTAGTTCGTCCACGATCCTTCGGGATCACTCACAGCGAGGTCTCCGTGGCTGAGGGTCAGATCAGAGATGCAGGCGACGCCCCGTGTGACGACCGTGATCACGACCGGGGTCGCCGCGAGTGTCGAGGGCCCACGGGGCCGACCGGGCACACCGGCCCGGTCGGAGCGACCGGGACGACCGGACACACCGGCCCGACGGGACCGACCGGACCGACCGGACCGACGGGGAGCACCGGCGCGACGGGGACCGCGGGGACGCCCGGGACCCAGGGCGGCCTGATCCGCTTCTCCGGCGCGGTGGGTCCCGCGACGAACCCGCTGACGGCCTACCTGGACGACGGCACCATCCCGCCGGCCGCGGGATCGGGCGCCACGGTGCCCATGAGCTACCCGGTCGCCAGTCCGATCACCGTCGTGAGCTTCGTGGCGATCTTGTTGAACGAGCTCGACGCCGAGGGGATCATCGGAGCGTTCACCGTTCCCACGGGAGGTCTCGTCACCCTCCAGTTGCTCCACAACGCCGCTCCGGTGACGACCCTCGTCGTCTCGTACGGGCCCGGGGAGGGCGGCATCAAGGCGGCCGCCGCGCCGCTGCCGGAGGCCCTCGCCGTCGGGGACACCTTCGACCTCCGGGTCCAGACGTCCGGCTTCACCCTCAGCGAGGGGACGTTCTTCTCCTGCGCCATGACGCTGGGGTTCACGTAGGCGCGTCGTCGCAGCGCGCGGTCGTTTTGTTGTCCCGATCGACGCCAGGGCCTAACGTCACGTCATGCCCACCGTCCAGATCTCGGGTCCAGACTGTGGCCCCGAGGAATGCATCGAGCGGGGTCCGCGAGGTTACCACGGCCGCGGCGGACCGACGGGGGCGACGGGACCCTCGGGCCTGACCGGGCCGACGGGACCGACGGGGGCGATCGGGGCGACCGGGGCGACCGGCACCGGAGGTGCCGGGGGCGGCGCGGGCACGTCGGGCGGGAGCCTGCTCCGGTTCTCGGCGGCGTTCTCCGCGCAGATCGCGGGCACGACCGTGAACCTGCCGGACACCGTCAACGCGCGCTTCGTGTCCGACGTGGAGTACCCGGTCGCGAGCACGCAGGTCCTCGAGAGCCTCGCGGTGCGGCTGCTGGAAGTAGGATCGGTGGCGCCCGGCGTGGACTTCACGGTGCCGACGGGCGGCACGGTCACCGTCCAGCTGTGGCACAACGGAGCCGCGGTGGCGGGGTGGCTCATCACCTACGCGGCAGGTCAGGGCGGCAAGCGGACGCTGCCGGCGCCACCCGCGGAGACGCTCGCGCCCGGGGACACGTTCTACCTCCAGGTCGTCGCCACGGGCTTCGACACGGGACCGGTCTCGGGAGACATCGTCGTCGGCGCGACCATCGGCGTGCGGACCTAGCTGCGCGCGCCGCCCTCAGCGGACCTCCCAGCCACCGGGAGCCCAGCCCTGGAAAACGATCGCAGCGACGCAGTGGCGCTTGGCGTCGGCGAGGGTCGTCGCCTCATCGTTCTCACCGCCGACCCCATCGGTATCCCACGTGTGCCACGTGAACCGATCCCCGGCGTTCTGCCAGATCGTCGCCCGATCGCGCCCGCATCCGTCGACGAGGTCCCACGTCCCATCACGCACCAAGATCCTCGGCTGAGGAGATCGATCGACCCAGCACCACGGCGCTCGCGGACGTCTAGCCATTCGGGACAACTTGATACACCGACGTGGCGTCCGGTGTCGTCGCCCACGTGCCCGCCATGGTCGCTGTCCTGGTGGAACCCGCGTACGCGGTGATGACCTGCGACTGGCCGGCGCCCGTCCCGGACACGATGTAGAGCCGCATCGTGTCGTAGGTGTTCGAGACCGACGACGCCGCGCTCGCGAGCACCGCCGTCGTGCCGGTCGATCCGGCCTGCATCGTCCCGGTGTTGGCGACCTGGATGTTCACGGTGTTGTCGAACTTCGCGGACGTGAGCGCGGCCGAGGCGATCTTCGCCGCCGTGATCGCGTTGCTCGCGATCGCCGACGCCGCGATCGCGCTGCTCGCGAACGCGTTCGCGTTGATCGCGCCGGTCTGGAACGTTCCCGACGAGATCGCGCCGCTGGTGAGTTGGCCCCCGCCCAGCGCGAGGATCGCGAACACCGAGGTCGCGTCCGGCGCGGTCTCCCAACCCGCTGTCATCTGCGCGACCCGCGTCGAGCCGGTGTAGGTGTTGACCAGTCCCGTCTGCCCCGCGCCCGTGCCCGCGAGGATCGCGACGCTGGTGCCGTCGTAGGTCTGATCGGTCGTGGACGCGCCGGCGTCGAACGTGATCGTCGACCCGCCGCCGCCCTGCGCGAGGTTGACGCGCACCGTGCCGGTCGGAAACTCGCTCGAGACCAGCGTGTAGACCGTCGTGTTGTCTGGGTTGGTGGTCCACGGCCGGTCGACCGTGGCGACCTTCGTGGACCCCTTGTAGTAGCAGACCTGCCGCGACTGCCCTTGACCGGTGCCTCCCACCAGGACGATGCGGTTCGCCTGGTAGCTCTGATCCGTGCCGGACGCGCCAGCCTCGAGCGTGATCGTCTGCGCGGCGCCGGCCTGCGCGGTGCCCGCGTCCACGGCGTCGGCCGGCATCAGAACTTGTAGTGTGAACGGCGGACTGAACGCGGTCGGGACCGCCGGGTACAAGGTGACTGGGCCGGGCGTCGAGATCTCCGTGGCCGTGCACTGGTAGATGTACAGTCCGGGCACGGTGACCGCGGAGACCTCCGTGAAGGTGCCGCTCGAGTTGACCGGCGCGGCACCGTTGATCACGACCTGGATCTGCGCCGCGGTGAAGCCTGCCGCGAGCCCCGTCGCCGGCGTGTTCGGCGCCGCAGTCTGGGTGAAGTACAGGTAGACGTTGCGCAGCGACGCCTTGGGAGTGGCCAGTGGGACCGTTTGTGTGCTCATGGCTTGTCCGCTGAAGACTCCCTGCGATCCGGCGCTGCCCGTCGGTCCCGTCGGGCCCACGGATCCCGCGCCGCCCGTCGGTCCGGTCGTGCCTGCCGTGCCCGCGCCGCCGGTCGGTCCCGTCGCGCCCGCGGATCCTGCGGCGCCCGTCGGCCCCGTGGCACCGACCGTCCCTGCGCCGCCGGTCGGCCCGGTCGCGCCGGCCGTGCCCGCGCCACCCGTCGGCCCCGTGACGCCCGCGGATCCTGCGTCGCCCGTCGGCCCTGTGACGCCCGCGGATCCTGCGCCGCCCGTCGGCCCCGTCGCGCCCGCGGATCCTGCGGCGCCCGTCGGCCCCGTGGCGCCCGCGGATCCTGCGGCGCCCGTCGGCCCCGTGGCGCCCGCGGATCCTGCGGCGCCCGTCGGTCCCGTCGCGCCCGCGGATCCTGCACTTCCCGTCGGTCCTGCGCCGCCCGCGGATCCTGCACTTCCCGTCGGTCCTGCGCCGCCCGTCGGCCCCGTGGCACCCGTCGAGCTCGCGACACCCGGCGCGCCCGTGGGACCCGTCGCCCCAGATCCCGTCGACCCCGTCGGTCCCATCGGTCCCATCGGTCCCGTCGGTCCCGTCGATCCAGCGCCACTTCCCGCGGGACCCGTCGACCCTGTCGGACCCGTCGATCCAGTCCCGCTCCCAGCGGGACCCGTCGATCCGGTCGGCCCGGTCGGCCCGGTCGGCCCGTCGCAACCCCGTGGCCCGCGAGGACCTTCAGAGCTGAGGCGCACGTCGGACATAGTCGAGGCTACCGCGCCGACACCCGCATCTCCAAATTTCAGGGACGGCTAAGCGCTAAGCGCTCCAGGCCCCGCACGCGCGCCGCGGCCGATGCCGCGCGTGTCCTGGCACGTGAGGCAGAACCTCATGCGTCGCGACTGCCCGCGCCAGCGCCAGGTGACGATCGACGAGCAGCTGCGACAGACGTCGTCGGCGCCGTCGCCCAGGCGCACGAGGTAGTGCACGCGCGCGTCGCCCCAGCGCCTGAGCTTGCCGATCGCGCGCACGTCGGACGCCCCGAACTTCTCGGCGGCGCCTCCGGCCCACGGACCCCACGGGTGCGAGAGCGATCGCGTGCCGATCACCGGATCCTCGACACCGGGCCGACGTGACCAGACCCGTCGCAGCCGGTGCAGGCCGCTCCGCCCTCGCCGCAGCACGCGGTGCAGAGCTGGTAGGGCGGCTCCGAGATCTTGCACTTGCAGGCGTGGCCGTCCCACGAGTCGACGCCGCCGCGGCGCCAGCCGCACGTGCGGCAGAACGGATGCAGCGACGACTTCGACTTCGGCGTCGTCATCGCCGAACCTCCGGTCCGTCGAACTGTCGCCTGCACTCCAGGCACTGCCACCACGAGGTATCCGGTGCATCACCCCCGATCGGACGTCCGTAGTTCCGCAGCGGGATCGTGTCGGTGTGACCGCAGTGCGGACACAACACGTCCGGGAGTTTTTTCTTCAAGTCCGCCATCGAACTCCTCACGCTCGGATCGCGCGGCAGCCGGACGAGCGCGCCGAGCCGGTAGAACTTCCCGGGCTCGATCTCGCGAGCGTACGGCACGCAGCGCCCGCGGCCCGCGTCGGCGAGCTGCTCGATCGTCGGGCGCGCCGCGAGGCGTGCCGCCCCCTCGTCCGGCGCGTCGACGACGGCGATCGCGACGTCGGGCTCGCCGTAGAGCGTCTTGTCCTGGATCGTGACGAGGAACCAACTCACGCGCACCTCCGGCAGGCGATCAGGACGACCATGCGTCGCAACTGCCGCTTCTTCGTCTTCGCCATGTGCGCGTCCAAGAGCAACCTCCGCGCCATCCTGACATCAGAGCGAGTGCAGGCAAAGTCCCAGGTCGCCGAGACGTGGCGCACGAGTGATCTCCCACCCAGGGCGGCACGTTCACACCGCACCGATGCGCCCGAGACACGGGTGATCGGCCACCCAGGATCACGCAGATCGCGAACTTGACGGCTTGACGGCCTCAGTTCTGGGCGGCTGCCGCCCTGCCGGACAGGTCGTCGAGGCGACGCACGTAGCGCAGCGCGACGCGACGGTCTCCAGGTCGAGCTGCGCGCCGTCCTGCGAGAGCGCGCCGCCCCCGCGCGCCCGCGGCGTCGGCGAGGATCATCGCGCAGAGGCGGATCGCGGAACGGCGCAGACCATCGCGCTCGTCTGCGAGCTCCTCGATCGGGACGGTCGGCGTCAGCTCGGACATCCGAGCAACCTACCTCCGTGCATCAGCAGGGCGCGAGGGCGTCGACTCCCTACTTGACGCGCCACACCGTGATGAAGAACGGCGAGTCCACCGGGCTGTTGCTCGCGTCGAAGCAGTTGATCTGGATGTTCCCCTCGCTCGGCAACGAGGCCACGACCTTGGCGGCCACCGTGTTGTTCAGGGTCACGTTGACGACGATCTCGTGGCGGTGGTGCTTGCAGTCGAGCTCCAGCTCGTAGAGGCCGGCGCTCGACCGCGTCGCGGTCTTGAAGCCGGCGTTCGACTTGAACTCGATGCCCGCGGGGGGACCCGCGAAGGCGTTGACTTGGGAGGCTGCGATCAGTTCGACGTTGTCACACATGGGCGGCAGCCTACCTCAAGATCTGAGGCGCCGCGAAGAAACGGCAGAGCTTCGAGATCCCCGGCGAAGCTACGCGATCCCCGGCAGCTTCCGCGCGACGACGCCGTCGCCGCTGTGCAGGCGATCGTGCCTCCGCCGCCAGCTCGGCAGGTGGCGATCTAGGATCGCGTAGAATCGCGCATCGTGCCCCGATCCCTCCTCGCCACCCACGGCCAGGTGCGCGAGCTCGTGCACGACCACGTACTCGAGATCCGCCGGCGACATCGTCGCGAGCGCCTGGCCGATCCACAGTCGGCCGTCGCGCACGTTGAGCGACCCGAACGCCCGCATCTTCTTCACGCGGAACTCGCTCACGCGCACGCCCAAGATCGGCTGCCACTTGTCGAGGAGCCGCTGCACCCGGGCCTTCAGCCGCTCGCGCTCCGTCGGCGATCTCGCGATCGAGCTGCCACGGCCTCTTCATGGACGCGATCGTAGCCCAGACTGTCGCGCTCCGCGACTAGCGGTGGCAGCGCCCAGAGCCTCCGGCCCGATCGTCCCCCGCGCAGCCCGACCATCGCCGCGAGCATCACGCGACCACACACCGGATCACTCGTCACTCGTCACACCTAGCACTGCCAGCGGCCACCTCCCGACGATCTGGTTGCTCGCCGCCGCGAGCTGACGTACAAACCGAACCACGAGGACTCCCACATTGACGCGCAAGCTCGAACCCGCCCGAGGAGTCGACCCTCGGGACTCCCACTCATGAACGGCCGCCCGTCCGGCCGCTTCGACCGCCGCCGCCCCGACGCCGGGCACCGCGTCAACCACCGGATCCGCGCGCCAGAAGTGCGCGTCCTCTGCGAGGGTGACCAGCTCGGCGTCATGCCGACCCACGAGGCCCTGCGCCTCGCCGAGGAGAAGGGCCTCGACCTCGTCGAGATCTCACCGAGCGCCTCCCCGCCGGTGTGCCGGATCATGGACCACGGCAAGTTCAAGTACGAGGAGGCGAAGAAGAAGCAGCAGCAGCGCAAGGGCGCCACGAACTTCGGGACCAAGGAGATCAAGTTCCGGCCGAAGACCGACGGCCACGACATGGACTTCAAGGTGAGGCACATCCGGCGCTTCCTCGCGGACGGCGACAAGGTCCGGCTCGTCGTCGTGTTCCGCGGGCGCGAGATGGCCCACCCGCAGACCGGCAGGGCCGTCCTCGATCGCGTGGTGGACCGCTGCGCGGACATCGCCGCGGTGGAGGTGAGGCCGAACCTCGAGGGCAAGCGCTTGATCGTGCTGATCGCGCCGACGCCCGCTGTCATGCAGCGGGCGATCGCGCTCAAGAAGGCCCAGGCCCAGGCGCAGGTCGCCGCGCAGGTCGCGCGCAAGGACGCCGAGGCTGCGGTCTCCCAGGACGACGAGCCCGACGAGGACGCGATCAACGCCGACGTCGAGGACGACGAGGGCGAGGACGAGGACGACGGCACCGTCCGCGCGGCGACGAGCGCCTAGCGCCTAGCGCTACTCTGCCGCGCGCTCGGCGTCGCGGATCGCGGAGTTCACTGCCCGGTCCAGCGCGGACTGCTGGGCCTTGGTCAGCTTCTTCCAGCCCGCGATCGCCATCGCACTCGGCGTGGACCACTCGAAGGCTCCGATCATGTGCGTGAGCGCCGCGGGGCGGTTCGCGCGCGAGTTCTTTGAGAACGCGCTTTGCCATCAGCATCGAGCCGTAGCCGTAGTTGCCGTCGAGGAGCCACCCGACGCGCTCGCCGACGAGGACACTGGGTAGCGATCGACCCTCCCCAAGTGACGACGACGCGTCGCCAACTTGAGGGAGATCTGCCCGCAGTCCACGAGCGGCACGCCGCGCGCATTGCCCGAAGATCGTGACCGGCGTCGATCTTCAAGTCACGCGTGGCAGCACTTGTGATACAAGTGCCTCTATGCTGAGACGCGAGACCCGCGACAAGCGCGTGAACCTGCGACTGTCCAAGCGCCTCGTGAGCAAGGTCGAGACGGCGGCGAAGCGTGAGTTGCGGTCACTCAACTCGATGTTCGAGGTCATCGTCAGCGCGTGGGCGGCGAAGCAATGAACGCGAAAACGGCCGAGCGCACGTCGGAGTTGGCCGAGCGCGCCGCTCTCACGACCGAAAAGGAGACCAACCAATGACCGCCCGCGATTTCTGCTACTGGCTTCAAGGCACGTTCGAGATCCACAAGGTGACCACACTCGACGAAACCCAAATTGAGGTCATCAAGAATCATCTCAACCTCGTGTTCGTGCACGACATCGACACACCAGATCCAACCGGCAAACTGCAAGCTGCTCACGACGGCAAGCATGGCAGCGGCATCATCAAGCGCTGCTGATAGGTGACGATAAGCATGAATGAAGCCTCCGAGGAGATCTCGTGACGCGCGTCCTGCTCGTCGAGGACGACGCCCTCGTCCAGCGCGCGATCCTCCGCGTCATCCGCGGCGTGCACCCGATCGCCCTCACGGACGTGGTGGACGAGGCCCCTGCGGCCATCGCCCGCCTCGACGCGTGCGCCTACGACTACGTCGTGAGCGACTACGACCTCAAGATCGGCACCGGCGGCGACGTGCTGCGCCACGTGCGCGAGCACTTCAGGTCCTACGTCGACCGCGATCGCTTCATCCTGATGTCGGGCGACCTGCGGCCGGCCATCACCGACCTCGGCCATCTGCTCACCTTCGAGAAGCCGATCACACCGAAGCAGCTCCGCGAGTTGCTCACGGGAGGACGTGCGTGACCGACAGCGTCGCTGCGCAGGTCACGGAGAAGATCGGCGAGTCGCCGCTCATGCCCGAGCTGGTCCGCCGCGTCGTCGCCAATGGCGGTCGCGTGGCTAAGTGGTTGGGCGATTCAGCCTACAACTCTTGGTACAACGTTCTTGCCGTCGAAGAGATCGGCGCCACGCCGTTCTTTGATTTTCGAGACAACGTCACGGGGAAGACGCAGCCTGAGACGGTCGGTCGCCTGTACACCAGGATGAGAGACGATCAGGATCTGTATTGGGAGAACTACGATCCGCGCACGCTCGCTGAGGCGGGCATGAATTCGATCAAGTCGCGCTTCGGTCACTCGCTTCAATCACGCAAACTCCACGCGCAGTGTGCAGAAGTGATGCTCCGTCTGATCTGTCACAACATTGCGCAGCTCATTACGGCGGTGCAGGAACTAAACGTCGACCCGCGCTACTGGGCGAAAGATCTGATCGCCAAGTTGCCTGACTTCGGAAGCATGCAGCCTCCTGAGACAACGCGCGCACGGTTCGATCGTCCGACGGAGATCAAGTAGCCATGCCGTACCGCGACCTATCCCGCATCGAGCAGCAGAACGTGCTCGATACGCTACGCGCACTGCGAGCGCGGTTCGGCAACTGGCTCACCGTCGAGAGGGCGCTGCCGATCTCGCACAGCCAGCGCGTCGAGATGACCTCGGGACGGTCCGAGGTGAGCACGACGATCGCCTTCCGAATCGCCAAGCTCCTGGAGGTCTCGCTCCACGACGTGATCCAGGGCCTCGCGCTGCCCAAGCCGACGTGCCCGCACTGCGGGAAGGTGATCTCCTAGCCGATGAAGCACTTCGGGCACGTAACAGAATGCCTTAAATGGAGCGCGTTTTGTTACCATCGCGGCATGACGACCGCAGAGCAGCACCGCATCAGCGTGACGCGAAACGTTACAGGGGCGTCATGAAGAACAAGAAAAGGGTCGAAGAAGCCCTTTTTGCGGTTGCTGTTCACATGAACGGATGCGCTGTATGCATCGAGTCCCTGTTAAGTGCTGGCGACTCGAAGGCAGATCCGGCCTGCGCTGAATATCAACGACTAAAGATGGCAGCGAAGGCCCTGGCTGGCCGTGCTCCAACATGATGAATCACACCGACGAGGCGCCCATCGATCCGGCCTCTCCTGCCCGCGAGATCATTCCCTTGTCTGCGCACGCGACCGGCGCGAGGCTGCGGATTTCGACGTCGCCAACACGCAGCGTTCGTCCGATCTCGTTGCACGTGAAAGAACCGGACGGCACCGCGTGGCGCGTGATCACGGTAACCATCGAAGGCGTCGCGCATTGGTACGGCGATCCGCCGTATCCGGCTTGTCGAGGTAATTGCTGGATCGATCTTGAAGTGGAGTGCCCGCACGATCATCCACCCACCGAAGCGAATCCGACGGAGCTGCGTGGCGTCATCGTGTGCGAAGCAAGCGACCTGCCGGTAGCCGCGGGCGATACCGAACGGGACCGGCAATGGGCGGCGGATTTTCGCAAACCTCGTGGAGCCCGTAGGTTATCGAACGACGAATGGGAAACGACGTTTCGGGGCGACTCGTTCCCCTTACACGAACCCATGGCAATGACCGCATGTGACGGCCTGCACCCGCCGCCGATCTGTGGCGCGATGTGCTACGCCGACGGCCAATACAAGGAGCCGCCGTCGATACAGGCGCAGATCGCGGCCATGCCGCTTGTCGCGCTCATCGCGAAGCTTGTGAACTGCGCGGCGGTGCACATCAAGGAGTACGAGGGTGACGTCGACTGTGCCGAGGTGAGGCAGGCGTTCGCCGATCGGCTCGCTGAGTTAGGTGTCGCGACCCTCAAGCACGCCGAGGACTGCGCGAGAGACCGCAGTGGGCTGTGCGCGGCAGGCTGTACATGGCGCGCTGGAGGTCCGAGGTGACTCCAGCGCCGCCACGCGTGACGGACAGCGAGTTGTATTGGTCCAGCGCACCACCAGAACCGTCGCCACGGTGCACGTGGTGGCTGAAACGGATCGACGCTGGATGGCGGCCGAACAAGCGCGTTCGTCGTCTCGGTTACTATGATCGAGCGGCGTACTACGGTGTGTATATTTGGGAGTTGCTGAACAAGATCGATCCGGCGCTGACTCAAGGAGTGCCGATGTTGGCTCAAGGAGTGTCACAATGAGCACGCTCGACGATGCGAAGGTTTACGTTGACCTTCCGAAGAAGTTGCAGGACGAGGACGCGCTGCAATTCGCGCGTGCAGTCATCGCATTGTACGAAATTGTCGACCGACTCAAAGGACCTCCGTTCGAGGAAGCCTGGGGTGTATTCGAGAAAGCCGGCTACCGATATGGCGAGGACGCGCTCGAAAACGTTCGCTTCGGCTTTGAGATAGGTCGAGGGCGCCGCCCGGAATCCGAGCCGGAATCGCCGACACTTCCTCGTCAACACTAGAAACTAAGCACTCATTTCGGAGGCCAACGTGACCACATTCCAGAATCGAAGCTCTTGTGGATTGGTGGCGGTGTCGTGGGCGGTCTGATCGGCTACTTCGCTACCAAAAGCGGCTCCAAGACACTGGCAAGCGCAGCGCTCGGATCGATCCTCGTGGGAGCGACCGGGGACGCGGTGCTCGAACAAGAGCAGCGAACTGGAGTGTTCTCGCTGCTTCCGTTGGGCAGGTAGTCGTCATGGGCATCGATTGCGAATTCAGGGCTTCCGGCGTATCCGACGTCGACCGTGTCTTGGCGGTGCCGGGCGTTTACGAGGGCTATCGTCCGGGCCAGACGTCCTTCTGCCCAGCAGATCGCTGGGTGATCACGTCGCTGATCAAATGGGTCGGCGAGGGCTATGACCCGAGAAATGACCTGGAAGACCGAGGGCCGAAAGTGGCCGCTCTGCTGCGAGCACTGCGGCCCTACTGCACCGATCTTGAGTATGGCGGAGACAATGGAGTCCCCTTTGAAGAGGTAACAGACGCCTTGATTCTTGAGATCGAGAGCGCTCGGTGAAGCGCCTGCAATTGATCCGTAAGCGTGCGGCTTACTTTAAGCATCTCTCGCAAATGTATGAAGCGCCGGGCAGCTTCGCGCGTAACCTGACACCCGACGAACAGATCAAAATTGAGCGCGAAGCGGCGGACAGCATCGGCGGACGTTGGGCTGCCCGCAATCGAGGTGTGCTGTGATCATGCAAGCCGCCTGCGATCATCGACGCGAGTACGGCTTGACGCGAAATACTGGTGACCCCCTCGGGCCGCCATGCTGCGGACGATGCGGCAAGGAGCTGGAGCTGACCTGCGTCACTACGAGCATGGACGTCGTGTTCACTGGCGCGCTCGCCGATGCCTACAAGCAGTTGGGCTACGAAGCACAACTGGGCCATCGCGTACTCGTCGGTCCAGATCCAGACGGTCAAGGCGGATCGTTTGGCGTCGTGATGGGTGACCAGGTTCGCATCGTGTCGACAGGCCAGATCGGCAAGTTGGTTCGACGGCGAATCGGATCGCCTGATGATCGCGTTGTTGTACTCGTCGACGGCGAAGCGGTCGAGGCGCAGGGGCAGGACGTGGCGCCGTGGGAAGGCGTGACCGCGTGAATCGAGGCGATGAACTGGACCGTGACATTTCCCTGGCACTCGCCAAGCGTGTCGAGAGCGGCGAGCCCAGTTTCGCTACAGCACGCAGACTCCAGCGCGAGGGCAAGAAACTGCGCAAACGTTTTCTGAGTCCTGCCCGCAACGCGGGTGAGATCGCAAAGCGCGATGCTGTCGATTGGGCGAATGACTCAGGATGGAGCAACCCCTCGCCTGGCGCGGACGAGGCTGGGAAAGAGCGCTGGGCGCGACGTTGGCTCGCGCTCTACGACGTCGCGTTCAGTCACGGCGGGACGTGGAAACCGAAAGAGGAGCATGCAAATGAGCGATAGCACCACCATAACGCTTTTCTCCGACATCGCGGCCGAGCCCGGCCAAGACGTAGTCGTCGAGGGAGTTCTCGACAAAAAGTTAGCAGCTTTCTTGCCCGACTCGTTCTTGTTTGACGACCCGCTCGATTGGCTCGTTACCTCTTTCGAGGTTCACCGTCGCGAGCAACTCAAGACGAGCCTGCCCGCGTCCAACATGCGGGTCTCGCTGTTTCATAACGGACGTTGCGAAACACTCCAGGCTCGCATGACGTACAAGTTGACAGCGCGACCGCAGAAGCGGGGCATCAAACTGCGATGCACAATCACTGGAAGATTCGCGCCGAACCCCGGAGACACTGCCGATGGGCGCCCCACGCAGTAGGGATCTCTCCTGCCATTGCCACCTTGCCGCGAGCGCCTTACGAACGTCGGATGCGCGCGCGAAATCCCAACCGCATGCCGCCCGTGGGCACGAAGCACGTCGTGACCGTCCAGGCTGTCGCTCGCATGTTGGGATGGCCCACACAGCGCATTCGCCGGATCGACGACATCCTTCGCCCCACCCGAGCCGCGAACGATCGAGCTTCTGAGGAAGAGGGGTGGGTATTGGGGAACCTGAGGCTTTTGGGGCACACTCATCGTGACCGCGTCGCGACGGGTAGTGAGCTACCCGGGCCCTGCCGACGCTTGCTCGCGCGCGAGCGCGCGACGGCTCTCGGCACGCCGCGCGCAGTAGGGGTCGATCGTCCCCCGAGCATCCCCCGAAGGAGTCCTGACATGCTCTCGATCTTGGCCGCCCTCTTCCAGTTCGTCCTGTGCGCCTGCGACCCGCACCAGGCGTGCGCGATCGTCCACCGCGATCCCGGTGTCGCCGGGACCTACTACCTCTACTGCTCGCAGACGGTCGGTGACGTCGAGGTCATCACGGTCGGCGACTTCGAGCCCGACGTCCCGAGCGCGCGTGCGCACCGCGAGGTGCTGCCTCGATGAGCGTCATGGCTGGACCGAAACGTGATCCGTTGCCGCCGCCGTTTCCCATTGGCACGCGACTGCGCTGCATCAAGGGCTTCGACGCCTATGTGAGCGCCGTCGATCATCCGCGTGACATCGCTAAATACCCCGAGGACTGGAAGCGCGTCTCGGGGTGCGGCATCGAAGTCACGATCGACAAGGTCGTTGAGGGTCGCCGTGGGACCGGACGCCAACTCCGCGACGAGGACGGCCTCATGTACTACGAAGACACTGGCGAGCCGATCCTCGACGAGACGCGCGACGGCTACAGCGTCTACCACGTCGTGTCCGGCGATACACGCGCCGCCAAGATGAGCGGTCGCTGCATTCGCCCCGATGACGCCAAGGAGCGCTGGGAAGTCATCGGACAACGCAAGCGCCCACAGCGCGAGCGGAGAGCCAAGTAGATGCCGACGCGCACATACGTCTGCTACAACTCCGCGTTTCGCGGCGACTGGGCACCGTGCATCTCGCACGAGACCCTCGACGGCGTGAAGACGCTCTGCGGCCGGTTGGTCGCCGATGCTGCGACTGTCGAGCCCGATTCCAACGATCTCGATCCCGACTGCAATACTTGTCGTCGCATCGTGCACGCCCGGAAGGCAAAGGGAGGACCGCCGCAATGAAGGTCGTGAAGACGCGCAAGACCGACGACGAGGCCCGGGCGATGGGCACCTACGTCGCCCAGTTCTCCTCCATCGACGACGCGCTCGCCTTCGAGAAGGCAGCGCTCTCGGCGCCCAACGTCCACCTGCCGCCGTGCGCGCGCAGCGTGCGCGATGGTGGCCAGCGCACCACGCTGTACTGGCGTTGGCTCGACGTCCTCGCCGAGGTGTGGTCGTGAGCAGGGCCCGCAAGGCTCCGCCGCGTCGCCGTCGCACTCGCGCCGACGAGTTGTCCGCGCAGGACTGGCGGGACGTCTACGACGCGCTCATGGACGCCGCGAACCTCCACCACTCCGGCCCCAGGGCCGATCGGATCGTCGCGCTAGCGCGCAAGATCCGCGAGGCCAAGATCCCCGAGGGAGGTGCGTAGATGACAGCCTCAGGCACGCCGGGCGAAGCCCTGACGCATCTTCCCACTCGAGTCGGTGCTGATCACCATCACGGCGGTCTGCCGCAGCTCGGTGGCCAGGCGCCGAGCGAGGCGGGTCCCGCGCTGGAAGAGCACGTCGCAGTCGACGTGCTCCGCGGGGAAGATCTCGATGACGTAGGAGTCCTCGACCTCGCCCTCCCAGAGACCGAGCGTCTGGGTGAACGTGGCGCCGATGAACTCAGCGCTCGTCAGGTCGGTCAGGACGCGCCGCAGCGTCTTGTCGCTGATCCGCTTGCCGGGCTGATCCGGGAGGTCGGACCCCACGAAGAGACGCACGGAGCAGGTAGCGCCGGACACGCGCCCACTCTACACGAGCTGAGGCAGCGCAGAAAGTACCACTCGGACCACTTCTACCTGTACTTCGAGGTCGATCGGAGCGAGGACCAGGTGACCATCGAGACCGCGTGGCTCCCGAACCTCCAACTGATCCGAGAGCAGCTCGCGCCCCTGGGCTTCGTCCGATCTGCGCGAGGATCGTGGCAGGTCCGCGTCGCCGTCGCTGACTTCGTGGGCGTGCGTCGACGGGTCACGCGGGCCCTGGAGCTCCTGCTCGTCGAGGCCACGCGCCTGATCGACGCGGACGAAGACACTCCCGACAAGAGCCCGCCATGACCAAGCCCACCACCACGCGGAGCGACGAGCCGCAAGATCGCCTCACGCGCGTCGGCGACGCGATGCTCACCACGTTCAACGAGCACGCCGAGAAGCGCGCCGTCGATCGCGCGATCGTGTTCCTCAAGGACGAGGCCAGGGGCGGCATCGCCATCGCCGGCTACGACGACGACACCGACGCCGTCGTGGACCTGGTCGTCCACCTGCGGGCGCTCTTCCGCGCGCGCGGCCAAGACCTCCACTTCGTGCCCGTCGGCACCACGCCGCCGAAGGACCGCGCGTGAAGACCACCGACATCCCGCGCGAGACCGAGGTCGAGTTCGACCGCGTGCAGATCGCGCATCCCGAGATCGACTTCGCGCAGCACGTGCTCGAGCGCGTGTTCCACCGTCCGCTGACGTTCACGTGTCCCGCGTGCTACGCGGGCGACGACGGCCAGGAGCACGTGACGAACGGCTGCACGTGCCTCGTGCTCACCGGCGGACGCTGGGTGCTCGCGTCCGAGCGGCCCGGCCTCCTCCACGAGCCGGCGCTCGAGGAGCTCGTCGGCAAGACCCTCGCCGCGGTCACGCAGGACGGTCGCGCGTCGATCGACTTCGTCACCACGACCGGCGATCGCTACCGCATGCACCACCGCCCGGACTGCTGCGAGTCCGTGGAGATCGAGGACGTCGCCGGCGACCTCCAAGATCTGGTCGGCACGCCGATCGTGATGGCCGAGGCCAGCACGAACTCGGGCGACCCGAAGCAGCAGGACTATCAAGACGCGAGCTTCACGTGGACGTTCTACAAGCTCGCCACCGCGAGAGGCCACGTCACGATCCGCTGGTACGGCTCGAGCAACGGCTACTACAGCGAGGGCGTCGACTTCGAGCGCGTGGAGGAGGGCGCGTGAGGACGGTCGCCGTCGGACGCGCGTGGCAGCTCTGGGCCCACCGCTACAAGAACGAGGACAAGACATGAGCAAACCCAAATACAAAGTCGGCGATGTCGTGACTATCGACACGGGCTGGGATCGGCAGGTACTCCGCACGCTCATCATCTCGGAGGTGCGCGCGAACCATGGCGCGAAGGGTGCGCATCGTTACTGGGGCATCGACGAGCACCGGCAGACACACGGGGTCTACGAGAACGACATCCGACAGGGAGACCGCCCGTGGACGCGGTCGGACTGGGAAAGCCCGCTGTGATGTCCAACGTCGCCAAGCGCTGGTTCGAGGTCTGGTACTCCAACCCTCGTGACAACGGGCGTGCTTGCCGTGTCGACGGGTACCGACGTTCCGAGAAGGCCGCGCGCGCGCTGGCCGATGACCTGATGGCTCGGGGGATGGCCCACAAGCCTGACGGTGCGTGGCTCGTCGAGGTTAACCGTTTGAAGCGGAGTCCGGTGTGAAACCGGATAAGCCTGGAATGAACCGCGATCACGTGAAGCAAGGAGCTGAGGATCCCATGAACGACGCAACCAGACACGAGCACACGCCACGGATCTCCCTGGACCTCACGCGGATCGTCGGCTGCACGTGCGGCTGGCGGACGCCGCCGGGCACCTCCGACTCCGACACCGCGTTCTCCGGGCACGCAGCGATCGCCCGCGCGGCAGGAGGAGCTTCCCGATGAGCGTCTTCAACGGAGTCCGCGTTTTCAGCGCGACCATGGTCGCCCAGCGCCAGGTGCTCGGCGAGACCGTCACCGCGTGGCTCGAGGACGCGCGCGCGAACCGGCCGGGCTTCCAGCTCGTCGACGTCGTCGTGAGGCAGTCGAGCGACGCCGCCTTCCACGCCGTGACGATCGTCATCTTCTTCAGGGAAGACACCCACGTCTCGCCGCGCACCAGCAGGAGGGTGCCGTGAAGCGCGTCGAGTTCAGCGGCCACAGAGACGACACCTTCGGGTGGGGCCTGTTCGACTCCGACGAGCGGCGCGTCGGTGGCGACGACCACGACGACGGCGCGCGCGGCCAGCTGCGCGCCTTCCTCGTCGCGTCGACGCAAGGCAGCGTCGTCGTCACCGGCGTCTACGGCAAGCTCCTGGGAGCGACCTGGGCGATCGGCCTGGGGATCGCAGAAGAGTACGCGGCGTGGCCGGACTGGGCCCGGCAGCCGATCTGGAGCGTCCGGGGCCGCACGTCTTGTCGCTGCTCGTGCCGGACGACGCGACGATCGAGCTGTGGGCCATCGACGGCAAACCTTCCATGTAAGATCCATCATGACCAGCCCCGCCATCATCACCGACTGGCGCGTCCGCGACGACGTCCTGCCGAACGGCACCCCGGGCGAGACGCACGAGTGCGCGATCGCGCCGCAGACGTTCGTGGTGCTGCGCCGGATCCGCACCTACGGCATGACGCTCGTCAGCCTCCGGATCGGCGCGGTCGAGGCCGTCCCGTTCGGACGGATCGCCGACGACGGCCACCAGCACGACTACGCACCGAAGGACCTGGACGACGCGTCCCTGCGCGAGCGACTCGTAGCCACCGGGGCGGCCGTCGCCACGGCCGACTCGATCGCGATCGTGCCCGGCCTCGAGGTCCGCGTCGTGCTGCGGAACGAGGGCGACGTCCCCGCCAAGCCCCGAGCCCTGATCGTCCAAGAGGAGAACTCCTGATGCCCCACCACCAGCAAGTCACCACGTGCCGCAAGAGCGGCGGTCCCACCTCCAAGAGCTGCTCCTGCGAGCACTGCTCGATCGCCGTGTGCTCCGTGTGCGGAGCGTACGAGGGGTCGCTCACGACCGACTGCCCGGGCACCACGGTCAGTCACGATCGTCAGAAGGAGGTCTACGAGACGGCCCTCGACTACACCGACGCCCGCGGCTGGCACCTCGGAGAACCCGAGGCGCGCCGCGAGGCGCGCTTCGAGCACGCACCGCCCGTGACCTCCGCACCGCCCCGCGCGGAGCCGCGCGCGACGATCACGCCGTGGATCGACTGGGTCGCGGTCAGTCACGTGACAGATCTCCAGCACGATCTCGCGCGGAAGGCGATCGCGTGGGTCCTCGCCGATCGAACCTGCGAGGAGCACTCGTCCGCGCTCGTCCGCGCCGAAGACGAGGTCCGCGACCACCTGGCCCGCGAGGGGCTCGACGCCGCGAGGGAGCTGCTCGCCAAGCTCGAGCACGAGAAGATCGGCTTCCACCTCGCGGACCAGCGCGCGCAGCGCTGCGACGAGGAGCTCCACCAGGCCGCGCGTCTGCTCGTCGACGCGCTGAAGAGGGCCCCATGAGACGCGAAGATCCGCGCGAGGCGCACCGCGCCCTCGCGCGCGTCGCACTGTGCTGCGACTACCCCGGGAAGCGCGGCGGTGCGTTGACGCCTATGACCTTGCGGTGACAACCGGATAAGAGCGAACGGAGACTGCCGATGGCGAACAACCGCATGACTCTAGTCAACACTGCGACGGGGCAGCGCGTCCTGCTCGCGACGCACCTCGCGACCGAGTGGCGCGCGCTCGCTGGCATCGAAGAGAAGCTCGACCAGGTGTTCACTGCTGAGTTCCACGACTTCCCGACAGCCTGGGGCTCCACCGCGTGGCGCGTCGAGTACGAGGAGGAGGAGCCCGAGCTCGACGAGGAGCTGCGAAGAGACGTCGCGGATCGGAAGGACGGAATGGATCCCCGGGGTCCGAGCCTGGCAGACAAGCCGGCGTTCACGCTGTTCTACGAGGGCCCGCTCTCGCAGTGGCACCCCGCGCCGTTCACGCTGGAGGGCCACGCGTTCACGACCGCGGAGCACTACATGATGTGGTCGAAGGCCCGTCTGTTCGACGAGGCGGCGTGCGAGGAGATCCGGACGGCGGCGCACCCCGGAGACGCGAAGCGCCTCGGTCGCCAGGTGCGGAACTTCGACGAGCGCGTCTGGAGCGCCGTCGCTCGACAGGTCGTGTTCGTCGGCAGCGTGGCCAAGTTCTCCCAGAACCCCGATCTGCGGGGCGTGCTGCTGAGGACGGAGGGCCTGCTCGTCGAGGCGTCCCCCACCGACCTCGTCTGGGGCATCGGCCTCGCGATCGACGACCCGCGAGCAGCCGACCCCGCGCGCTGGCTCGGGTCCAACTGGCTCGGGACGGTGCTGACGGAGGTCCGCGAGGCGCTCCGAAGGGTCCTCGATCACCCACCGTCCGCGGTGCATCCTTGACGACGACAGTACCTCGACGATCTGACCGGTGCCATGCGAAGGTGCCGACCTCGGATCTCGTCGACATCAAGGGCAACCCGGCATCGGTTCGGCCATGCGGCGCGCCGTTGGTAGAGATCGGGGAAGATATTACGGAGACGCTCATCGGCTATGGCATCGGCGACTGCGGCGAGATCCACGATCCCAACTGCATGACGCGATCGGCGTGGTGTCGCGACGATCATCGCACGGTGATCGCGCTGCGACGCACGTGCGTCGCCTGCGCTTGGAAGGGTCCCGAGACGTGCGGGTGTTTCAATGGCACCGCGCTCGACGCGTGGCCCGATCTGCCTATTCGTGGAAGCAGACCATGATCGGTGACACCGTCATCTTCGAGTCCGCCGGGGAGGAAGTCTGGACGACTCACGCCGGACGCACTCCTTCTCTTGCTGTCCGCCGCATACTCCCGGGTAGGAGGATACCCGGATTCAGGTCGCGCCAGTTCCATGCAGCCAGGGCACACCTGTCCGGCCACGTGCTTCGTCGATCCGCTGGCTTGAACGTGCGCGGGACCTGGCCCGTCGCGCGCAAGGACGAGCGAGCATGAGCCTCAGCAGCCTCCTGACCATGCTCCTCGGCGCCGCACTCGTCGCGATCGGCGTCCTCGCCTCCGCGCTGGCCGACCGCGTCCGCGGCCTCCGGATCTCCCGCGAGGGGCAGCCGCGGGAGCGCGCGAGTCGCGCGCCGGTCCCCCCCGCGGTCGCCGAGGCCGCGGAGCTGCCGCGCGCGACGCCCGCTCCCGCGAGGACTCCCCGCGCGCAGCCAAGGCCCGCCGCCGCGCCCGAGGGCGGCGAGGAGGTGATCGCAGCGCTCGTCGGATCGGGCTACAAGCGGCCGATCGCGACCGAGGCCGCGTGGGCCTGCACCGCAGCCGAGCGGGCGACGGTCGAGATCTGGGCGGTGGCTGCCCTGCGTCGCGCGCGCGGAGGGCTGTCGTGACCCAGCGAGGGCGCGTCGCGACGCGACAGCGCGCACTCACTCCCTCGAGCCTCACTCCCTCGAGCATCGACGCGATCAGCGCGTTCTCGCATCGAAGTGCGAGGCTCGTCCTGGCGCTCTGCAAGTCGGAGGCGCGCTACGCACGCCTCCGCGACCTCGTGGAGCAGGAGTTGGGGGCCTACGCAGCCAGGCACCTGGATGAGCTGCGCCGGATGGTAAGCGCATGACGATCCTAGTCGTGAGCGCGACGTGGGTACCTCGTCACCCGGCTCCGCGGCGCCACGTCGTGTGTGAACGCCAGACGCTGGGTAGTGACAGACCCACGGTCAGTGCACGCGAACTTAGCGGACGATCGGCGACGGCACGCGGGTCGCAGCAGCAGGAGGTCATGACGACTCCCGCACTCCGCCTCGTCCCGGATCGCGTCCAGCCACCCTCGGAAGATCCTACTCTCCGTCCCGCGAGCTTCGACGACTTCGTCGGCCAGACCGAGGTCGTCGACAACCTGCGCGGCGCCGTCCGCGCCGCCCAGCGCGGCGGCTGGCAGCTCGACCACGTCCTGCTCGCCGGTCCAGCAGGCACCGGCAAGACGTCGTGCGCGCAGGTCATCGCCAGCGAGCTGGGGACCCGCTGCCACGTCACCTCGGCCCCCGCGATCGAGCACAAGGGCACGATCGCGTCGCTGCTCACCGCGCTCGCGGACGGCGACGTGCTCTTCATCGACGAAGTCCACGCGCTCGACCACGCGCTCGCGGAAGTGCTCTACTCCGCTCTCGAGGATCGCGTGCTCGACCTGCCGGCCGGCAAGCGCGTGATCCGCGTGCCGCTCGCCAAGTTCACGCTCGTCGCGGCGACGACCCACGCGGGCAAGCTCCCCAAGCCGCTCCGCGACCGCTTCGGCATCGTCTGCCAGCTGCGGACCTACACCACGGAGGAGCTGACCGCGATCGTCGCGCGATCGGCCGCCAAGCTCGGCGTCGCGATCGACGCGGAGGGCGCCGCGACGATCGCGCGGGCCTCGCGCGGCACGCCGCGGATCGCCAACCGCCTCCTGCGTCGCGTGCGCGACGCGGCCACCAACGCGGTGACGGACGGCGCGATCGTCGTCCACGGCGACCGCGTCGGCCCGAACGGCGCGATCCACGGCCCCCTCGCCGCCGCCGCGCTCGCGCAGCTCGGCATCGACCACCTGGGCCTCGACGTGCTCGACCGCCGCTACCTCGCGGTCGTCGCGGAGCGCCCGGTCGGCGTCGAGGCGATCTGCGCCGAGCTGGGCGAGGACCCGAGCACCATCGTGGACGCGGTCGAACCCTGGCTGATGCAAGCAGGTTTGATCAAGCGCGGCAGCAAGGGACGCCTCGCGACCGAGGCCGGACGCGCGCACCTCGCCACGAAGGAAGATCACTGCCGATGACGAGCGTGATGCAGGAGATGCTTCGTTGCCTGGACGCGCGCCTGGAGGTGCGGACGTTCGGCAAGTCGCACCGGCCGGAGGAGGTCGCCAAGCTCGACGCGGCGCTGACGCGCCTGCGCGACCTCCAGACCGCCTACCCCGCGTCGTGGCAGTCGCTGCGCCGCCGCCTGGGGGTGCCATGAACCTCCTCCACCAGGTCGCCGAGGCCGCCTTCCGCCTCCACGAGGAGGGGCAGATCACCCGCGAGGAGTTGGTGCACGTCGTCGCGCAGTGCCTCAATGCCGTCGCGATCGCGAACGGCTACGCCGACGAGCACGGCCTGCCGTTTCCCGAGCACGACTCCAGGAGCACCCGCTGATGCCGCACGACCACTGCCCACCGTCGCTCCGCGGTCACTCGTGGCGAGCGCTGACGCGCGCCGACCTGCCTCGCGGGGCGATCGCCGCGCTCAGGATCGCGCCCGCCCTCCGCATCTGCAAGCGGTGCGGCGCGCTCGGACGCGTCAGTGACCAGGGGGTCGTTCACGTCATCGTGAGCGACGGCGCACTCGCCGAGGAGGCGCCGTGAGCGAGGCACTGACCGCCTGGCAGACCACCGCCGCGACGATCCACGTCGTGCTCGGTCGCGACGAGCACCTCGCGACCTGCGAACTCGCGAGGGAGAGCGGCCCGGACGCGACACTTGCCTGCGCCGAGTGCGGACGAGCGCTGTGGATGCACGCGATCCGCCACGAGACCTGCGGCCAGTTCTGCTGGGTCACAGAGCGATCGCTCACTGACCGGCAGGTCGGCCTGCTCGGGACGATCACCAGCCTGCCCGAGTGGATCCGCCTGGCCTGCGCGCGATCGCTCAACGACGCCGGCCTCGCGCCGTACTACGTGCGCGAGGCCCGGCGCGTGTGTGCCGCCGCGATCAACGGGGCGAAGCGAGCGGCGCGCGACGCTGCGCGGATCCGGGAAGTCCAGGCCTGATGCCGAAGATCTACCTCGACCACTCCGACGGCCGCTACTCCACGCGCCAGCTCACCGACGAGGAAGCCGCGCAGCACGAGGCCCTGGGCCTCGACGTCGCACACGTCGCGGACGACGTCTGGGCGGCGTACTGCCGCGACCGCGAGCGCGACGGGATCTGGCAGGCGCTCTGGCGATCGATCTCGAACGAGCAGTGGCTGCGCCGCCGCGAGCGCGAGCTGCTGCCGCTCGAGGACGCCGAGCGCGAGATCCGCTGGCTCAGGGACGACCTGGCCCGCTCCCGGCACATGGAGAAGTACCACGCGCTGGAGTGCGGTCGCCTCCTGCGCGAGCGTCACCGCAGCGCGCACGCGGCGCTCACCTGCGTGTTCCCGCTGCCCGGCTGCGACGTCGCCGTCCTCCCGATCGAGTGGCGCGAGTTCGCGCAGGATATCCTCGACGAGTACAGCGAGCCGCGCGCGGAATACGACTCGCATGACCGGTGCTGCTGCGGCGACGCGCACCAGAAGCTCGACGCGGCGACGATCCAGCAGCTCCGCCGCGGGGGCTTCGTGGTCGAGCACGCCGCGGAGGACGCGTGATCGCCGACCACCGCACCACCGTCCGCCACGACCGTGCCGAGTGCACGTGCGGCTGGCGATCCGTGCCCGTCTTCACGGGCGCCTCCCGGTTCGCGACGTGGCACCGCGACGCGGTCGGCGAGACGATCCGCAACCCGTACTTGCACGCGTACCTGGCGCCAGTCTCAGCGGCCGAGATCGACGCGATCGGCGAGCACGGCAGCGAGTTCTTCGCCGCGCGCGCGCGCCGCGATCGGCTCACGGCCGAGTACGCGTGGGCGATCCCGACCGAGCGCGTCGTTCGGAAGCTCGCGGAGCTGTCTCCGATCTGCGACCTCGGCTGCGGCACGGGCTACTGGGCCAAGCTGCTCGCGGACGTCGGAGCGGACGTGCTCGCCATCGACGCACATCCGCCGCTCGAGGGCACGAATCACTGGCATCGAAGCAGCGCGAGGCTCACGCGACAGGCGATCGAGCTTCGACACTTCACCGACGTCGTCAGGGGTGACGCCGCGACGTTCGACGTTCCATCCGACCGCGCGCTCATGCTGTGCTGGCCGCCGTACAAGGGCGGGATGGGGACGCAGGCACTCGCGCGCTACCACGGCGACCACGTGATCTACGTCGGGGAGGGCGACGGTGGCTGCACGGGCGACGACGCGTTCCACGCGGCCCTCGACGCGCAGTGGGACCTGATCGCCGAGTACGAGATCCCGCAGTGGGACGGCGTGCACGACGGCGTGCACGTGTACGCGAGGAGATCCGCGTGAGGCTGACGCCCAAGGTCGTCGGCGACGTCCTCGCGGCGACGCTCGGCTGCCGCGTCGAGATGGACCCGCACGGCTTCGAGCTGCGCCGCGGCGACCCGGCGCCGCGGCGCGCACGGCTCCTGCGAGGGTCGGGCATCGGCGGCCGCGGCGACGTCTGGGCGCTCGTGCAGCTGCCGGACGGCGCGCCGATCGCGACCGGGATCACCACCCGGGCAAGACTGGCCCGCGTCATTCTTGAGTTCATGGCGGGCCCGCGCCCGCCGGACCTGACGGACCACACCGTGCCCCGGGCCAAGCGGATGATCCACCCGCTCACGAGGGAGGCGCGCTTCGTGTGGTATCGACGGCGGAAGAAGCAGCCGAGGGCGCGCGCGGTGCTCGTCCCGTTCGGAGCTGCGCAGCGATGAACCGCAAGAAAGAAGACGCGCGATGATCACTTCCTTCATGACCGCCAACGCCCTCCACGCCGTCCGCGTGATTCACCAGAAGGGCCTCGCCACGATCGAGGCCGTGTCCTTCTGCAAGGTGGAGGGAGACGCCGGCAAGGGCGTCCACCAGGTCGCCGACTGGGCGTTCGACGGACGCCCGAAGTACGGCGAGATCCCGGTCTGCGGCACGTGCGCGCAGGCGGTAACCGCGCTGAGCAAGGAGCCCCCCAAGTGATGTCGAGGCCGGACGACCCCAAGGGCGGCACGCGCCGGGGCCCCGCGGCGCCGCGGCTGACGCCGACGACGGTCGACCCGGTCAGCCCGTTCGACTCGACCACGCTGCGCCACAGTCAGGTGCCCTCCGAGTCACCCGCTCGGCACGAGACCCAGCTGAGCGACCCGCCGACCACGGTCCTGCGCCCCGACGGCTTCCGCGAGTTGCCGTCCGGATCGGCCGTGGGCGAGCACTACGAGATCGACGCCAAGATCGGCGCCGGGGCGATGGGCGAGGTCTACGCCGCCCGGCACGTCCGGCTCGGCAAGCGCGTCGCGATCAAGGTGATCGGCAAGCAGCTCTCCGAGGACAGCGCCGCCATCGAGCGCTTCGCCATGGAGGCCCGCACGCTGGCGAAGATCCAGCACCCCGCGATCGTCGCCGTGGAGCACGTCGGCGAGCTGCCCGACGGGCGTGCCTTCTTCATCATGGAGTTCCTGCGCGGCGAGGTCCTGTTCGAGCGCATGCGTCGCGGTCGCGTGCCGCTGCCGGAGGCGCTCCGCGTGCTCGACCAGACCGCGCGGGGACTCGACGCCGCGCACGCCGAGGGCGTCGTCCACCGCGACATCAAGCCCGAGAACATCTTCCTCGTTCACCTCCCGGGCGAGCCACCCATCGTGAAGATCGTGGACTTCGGGCTCTCGAAGCTGCGCGTCGCAGACCAGCGAGCGGAGCGCACGCAGAGCGGCGTCGCGATCGGCACGCCGATGTACATGTCGCCCGAGCAGATGCGCGGTCCCGACGTCGACCACCGCACCGACGTCTACGCGCTCGGCTGCGTCGCGTACGAGCTGCTGCTCGGGGTCCCACCGTTCGCCCACGCGCTGACGGTGCCCGAGCTCTACGCCGCGCACCTCCACGAGGCTCCCCCGCTGCCCCGCTCGATCTGGCCGGAGATCCCGCCGCAGCTCGACCTGTGCCTGTTCGCGATGCTCGCAAAAGATCCGGCCCACCGGCCGACCCTCGCGCAGGTCCGGTCGGTCCTGGCGGCCGTCGGACCAGACGCGTCGGGACGGCGCGCCGCGACGGCGTTCGTCGCGCCGTCCGCGCGGTCGGGGAGGTCCCCGACGATCGTGACGATCGCGCTGGTCGCCCTGGTCGGCGGGATCGCGATCGGATCCAGGCTGACACGATCGAGCGTGACGACGACCCCGGCGCCCACGACGACGATCGCCGCGCCATCCCCGCCCGCCCCGCTCCCGCCCGCCCCGCTCCCGCCCGCCCCGCTCCCGGTCGCGGCACCGACGGCGATCGCGCCGGTCCCGCCGACAGCGATCGTGCCCGCGCCCGCCGCGCGCACCGATCGGCCCGCGTCGCGCGGCACCGCCCGCGAGGTCGGCAGCGACCCTCCCCACGTGACGCGGACCCCCAGCGCGACGACCGCGTCCGGCAGCGCAGCGATCGCGAGACCCGTCGACGCGGGCGTCGCCGCGCCCGAGCCCCCGATCGACGTGCCTCCTCCGGCGTCAGAGCACCCGACCCCCAGACCCCCGCCGAGCGCCCGCGACCAGACCATCAACCCCTTCAAGCACAAGGCCCGCCCATGAACTACGAGACGCTCCTCGATCGCATCATCTCCGACGGCATCGCCGAGGTCCGCGAGGCGTACGCGGATCCCAAGGACCACCACAAGCGCGACGGCGCGATCGAGGGCTTCGAGGCGTGCCGCGGCAGAACGCCCGACCAGATCGTGGCGCGAGGCCGAGGCCGAGGCCGAGGCCCAGCAGGTCCTGCGCGCGGATCGCGCGGCGCCATCGAGCGACATCCGGAGTTACTGGAAGCAGCGCTACAAGGCGCTCAACGTCGAATTTGTTCTCAATGTGATCTCGGCCGGCCTCCAGCGCCCGCTGCTCGCGCACCTGCCGACCGCGCGCGGCGCCGTGAAGTACGCCCAGATCACGGGAGTCCTCGCGCAAGGAGCACCTTCGTGAAGATCGCGCTGATCCTCGCGACGATCGGAGCGCTTCGCGCCGCAGCCGTCGCGCAGCCGTCGCCGTCCCCCGAGGATCTCTACGCGGAGGGCCAGCGCGCCTTCGACCGCGGCGACTACGCCGCGGCGATCGCGAAGTGGCAGGCGTCCTACGACCTGTCGGGCGCGGACGGCCTGCTCTTCAACCTCGCGCAGGCCCGGCGCCTCTCGGGCGACTGCCCCGGCGCCCTCGCGACCTACCGGCGCTTCGTCGCGGCGGATCCGTCCTCCGAGCAGCGGCCGCTCGCCGAGGACCTCGCGCGAGAGCTGGAGGCCGCGTGCGGCGCGGCGACCCCCGTCGCCGCTCTTCCGAAGATGTCCGCGGCCACCCCGTCGGAGGCGCCGCCAGGGCCAGTCGGGGCCCCGGCCCCCCACGACGATCGACGGTCCGGTCACGCGCTCCGGCTCACTGGCCTCGCGACCAGCGGCGCAGGTGCCGCGCTCCTCGTGACCGGGGTCGTCCTGGGCCACCACGGGCAGACGCTCGGCGACGAGGTCACCGCCGCGTGCACCGCGTCCTGCGACTGGTCCGCGCAGCGGGACAAGGACAGCGCCGGCCGGCGCGACGCATCGATCGGGTACGCGCTCGACGCCGTCGGCGTCGCCGGGATCGCGGGGGGCGCGATCGCGTACTACCTCGGGGTCCGCGGCGTCGCCGTCGCGCCGAGGCCGCGCGAGGGCGGCGCGATCTTCTCGTGGAGCGGGGCGTGGTGAGGCACCTGGTCGTCACGCGCTGCTCGGCCTGCCCCTTCTTCGAGGACAACCCGCTGAAGACCGGCCTCCTCGGGATCCTCGGCACGGCGCTCCTCGCCGACTCGCAGCACGGGATCTGCTGCGTCCTGCCCTCGGGCGAGTTCCTGCCGAGCACCGACCTCAAGATCGGCCTGCCGCCAGGTCCCGCGCGCGCCGCCGAGGAGCCCCGGCTCGCCAAGGCACGATCGCGGCGCGTCGTCGAGGACAAGCGCGTGGTCCCCCAGGACTGCCCGCTCCGGCAGTCCGACGCGACGATCACGGTCGTGGACGCCAACTGATGCGCCCGCGGTCACGACGCTCACCGCGCGAGAGAGCTCCAGCTCGACGGCGAGCAGCTCCAGCGTGGCGATCTCTTCGACGGTGGCGGCGCGCATGAAGAAGTCTCAGAAGAAGCGAACGCCCCTTCTACCACGAGACACCGACGACCCGATCGCGCCGGAGATCTCCGATCGCGATCGCGAGGTCCTGCGAGAGATCGCGTGGTACGGCGGCTGGGCCCGACCGATGGACGTCGGCGCGCGCGACGGCAGCCACCACTCGGCGACGCTCCGCAAGCTCGCGGGCCGCGGGCTCGTCGAGCGCAAGAAGCTGCACGCGATCCACTGCTGCCACGGCTCGACGCAGCGCCAGGCGCTCGTCGACAACCGCTGGGTGCACACCGACGGGCACCCGCCCTCGACCAAGTGCAGCTGCAAGGGCAGCTGCCGCTACAAGATCACCTCGGCTGGAAGAAAGGCGGTCGGTCGATGAGGGGAGCCCCGCGCTCCGGGGTCGAGGACGCCGCTGACGACAGATCTTCGATGCGCCGCCGAGCGAGTCCCCAAAAGTCGCCTCTGACGCGACCGTTCGCATAAGATCCGTGGACGGCACCGGTCATGGGCAAGAAGAAGTCAGCGCTGCTCCTCGGCTACACGCGCGCCGGTCACCCGGTGGTGCTGCCGACGCGTCAGACGCCCGACATGACGCGGTTCGAGAACTGGACGCCCGGCGACCACCTCGACGCCGCGCGCATCCTCGTGGAGCACGGCGAGCGCGAGACGCACCCGGAGCTGGGTCCCTGGTGCACGCGCTGGGCGGGGGCGCACTGGGCACTCGGGAAGTCGGCCCGGCGCGGGCGGCGACCCCGCGTGCGCGGCGCGGCCGAGGCCGCGATCCGCGTCGGCACCCTTAACAAGCGATGAGCTAGGATCCCGCGCATGGCGAAGCAGCGATCGGCACAGATCGACCAGGAGATCCGCGAGGCCCTCGCGCGGGTCCCCAGGCAGCCCGGGCTCAGGACGCGCGAGCAACTCGACGCCGAGATCGACGCCGTCCTTGCCGGCGGCCTGCCGGCAGAGCGCCACGAGGTCGCGCAGGCACTCGGCTTCCGTTACCCGAAGAAGGCGCCGGCGAAGAAGCGGACGATCACGGACACGAACCTCTTCGCGCTCGCCGACCTGGTGCTGGGCGCGGGCGGCGCGACGACGCTCTCGAACCGGCTGCACGCAACCGATCGCCCACACATCCAGCGGACGCTGGAGGCTGGACTGGTCGAGGTCAGCTCGCCGACGACGCTCACGCTCACCCCCGCGGGTCGAGAAGCCGTGCTCGATCGACTGCGCCGCGACTACCGCAGCCAGCGTGAGGCGCTCGCCCGAGATCCCAGCCGCTTCGACGCGCGATCGCGACAGCGCGTCGAACAACTTCGCGTCGCGATCGAGAACCTCGAGGCCGACGGCTGAGTCATCCCCGACGCGATCAGCTGCTGTCGCCGCCCCCAGCGCCGAGGATCGTCGCGACGTCGCTCGGCACGGCGCCCTCGATGCCGGTCTCCTCGAGATCGGCACCGGGCCCGACCTGGTAGCGCGCGCCCACCGCTGCGGCGTCCTCCGCGGCGAGCCCGAGCGCGACGGCGGCCGGTCGCGCGCGCCGGATCAGTGCCCGCAGCTCGACCTGGCGGATGCGCTCGCGCGTCAGGTTGGTGACGACCGCGATGTCCTCGAGCGTCATCGCTCCGCGCTCCGCGAGGTCGAGCGCGCAGCTCTGGTGGGCGGGCATCTCGCCTGGATCGAGGTGCGGGAAGTTGAAGATGATCGACCCCGTCTCGGAGACGTCGAGGTAGAGCGAGTGCTTGCAGGCCACGTAGGGACACGGCCTGGGCACGTTCGCGCAGTCGCCACGCGTCCTGGGTCGATCGTACGGCGCGTCAGCGTCGAGCGCGCGCAGCTCGGCGCGCCCCACCGCGAGGTCGACCTGCGTGATCCGGCGAACCGCCAGCGTCTTCTTGGGCGGGATGCCGCGCCGCCGCGCCGCCGCGCGGCTCCACCGCGGCTCGGCGACCGCGACGCCCTCGTCCTCGGAGTCCTCGTCGACGATCGCGTCCACGTCCACCGCGTCGGCGTCCTCCGGATCTGGGTCGACCTCGTCCGCGGGCTCGTCGTCGTCGGACGGAGGATCTTCCTCCGGTGCCACGCAGAGGTCGTGGCGATCGCGCTGGAAGGCCCGTCTGCCCACCCAGCCGTGGGCCTTGCAGACCTCGCGCTTGTCGCTGTCCGACAAGCTCATCGCGAGATCTCAGGCACGTCTTTCACCGACCGTAAGATCTCGTCGATCCAAGCACAGATCAACGACCCCGCACAGACATCAGGCGCCCTTGCAGATCCCCCTGAGGGACGCGCGGCACGCCCCTCAGGATCGCAGGCGCGGCGTCAGGTGCGCGAAGTGCGGAGCGAGCACGACCTTCGCACCCGAGTCCTGGAGCTGCCGCGCGCTCGCGACCACCGCGTCCTCGTACTCTCGCGCGGAGGCGAGGCTGCGCGCGGGCTCGCTCGGTGCCGGGAGCGCGACCGGAGCGGCGAGGCTGCGGAGCGGCGTGACCTGCGCGACCGGTGCCGCGGGAGGCAGGGGCGGCGGTGGGAGGACGCTCGCCTGCGCGAGTTGACCTTCCTGCACGAACAGTCCCTCCTGCGGAGGTGGCAGCGACGGCGGCAGCGGATCGGGACCCACGTCGGCGCGTCCGGGCACGGGCACCGTCTTCCGGGGCCACATGAGCCAGATCACCGCGCCGGCACCGACGACGAGCGCGATCTTGACCCAGCCGCTGCCGCGACGCCGCGGGGGGTTCGCCAACTGCTCCTTGCCGTAGTAGCCGCGACCGTAGCCTGCACTCATGGGAACGTCTCCTTGTCACACGACGACGCGATCGCACGGCGCCCGACGAAGAAGCGCTGCATCAGCACGATCCCAGCGCCGAGAAGAACTGCACGATCGCCGGGAAGATCGTTGCCACCACAGCCACCACGACCACGATCGCGAGCTGCCGTCGCCGATCCTCCCGGTCCTCGGAGCCGCAGCAGGTGTCCCGCAGCGACGCGCGCGGCGGCAGCACCTCCCGCGTGAGCAGCGGCAGCCGATCGCGAACCCCGATCGGCCTGGTGGTGGACCTCGGGAGCTCGGGACTCATCGCGCGACCCCCGCGCCGATCTGGAGGTGCGGGCTGCTGGAGCGCTTCGGAGCCTCTTCCCTGGGCACCGACTCGACGAACTCGATCGCGGCCTGGCACAGGAGCGCCAGCCCCTCGCGGGACATCCCCACGTCGGCGTCGATGCCGTGGCGCGCCCCTACGTAGGCGATCGCCGCGAGGCAGAGCATCTCGTCGTCGCCCTGGGCGAGGTCGACCCGGCGGTTCTTCATCAACTGCGATCCAGTCAGCGCGTCGACGAACTCGCCGGCGGTCTGCCGCAGCAGCGTGCGACCCACCCGCGCCAGGTCGGCGTCGGCGTCGACGCCGTGCCGCGCGTTGAAGTACCCGATCGCGGCGAGCTTGAGCCGCTGCCTGCCGCGACCTGCCGCGTGGGGATCTCCGCCGCTGACGCGCGGGTAGGCCGGCATCCCTCGATCTCTAGCACGAAACAACGCGGGGCTGACGAGCCTCCCGCGCCGGTGACCCCGGCTGCGAAGATCCCGCGACGAGGGCCGCATTCTGGCGTGATCGCGCACTGACGAAGTAACATCGGACCAGGAGAGCGAGATGCGCGTCAGGAAGCAGTCCAAGCGAGAAGAGATGGAGCAGTACGCGGAGAGTCTCGGTCTCACGATGCGGACGTGGAGTCCCGGAGACGGCACCACGCGCTATCGCTTCTTCGACAAGCCGGGCCCCGGGCAGACGTACTTCGGCCCCGCGAGCGGGATGCACACCGCGCTCGGCCTCAAGCAGGCGTGGGAGTTCCTGTACAGCTACGCCGCCGGCCGAGGAAGCCGCTAGCCGTGCTGCCCGAGCCCCCGGACGTCGCGTCCACGATCGTCGACAAGCCCTGGGGCCACGAGTTGATCTGGGCCAGGACCGACCGCTACGTCGGCAAGATCTTGCACGTGCGCGGCGGCGAGGCGCTCTCGCTCCAGTACCACCGCGCGAAGGACGAGACGATCATGGTCCTCACGGGGCGCCTGCGCCTCGAGTTCTACGCCGAGGGCGAGGCACCGCGCTGGATCGTGCTGGATCCCCGGAGGCCCTTCCGCGTGACCCCCGGCCTGCGCCACCGCATGGTCGCGATCGAGGACACCGACGTGCTCGAGGTGTCGACCCCGGAGCTGGAGGACGTCGTCCGGATCGAGGATCGCTACGGCCGCGCGACCTGAGCCCGGTGCCGGACCACAGCGACCTCTGAGACAGGGCCGGGGAGCCCCGGCCACGCGACGGTCACGCCGCCGCGACGATCCGCGATATGCTGAGGGGATGTCCGACACGATCACGGTGCCGATCTCGCACCTGGTCCTGCGCCACAACGACATCGGGCTCCACCGCGGCCGCCGGTGGGGGCTCCGGGAGATCTTCGGCTTCCGCACGCTGCGGGACCTGCCCTTCCTCAAGCTCGCGCAGAAGGTCAAGCGGGCCTACGAGCGGAGCGACGTCCCGTCGCACGCGGGCTGGCCCGCCCAGCGGGACGCCCTCCAGTGGCTCGTGGACAAGGGGCGCGACGGGATCTACGCGCTCGACGACAAGGGCATCCGGCTGGTCCACACGCCCTTCCAGCGCTACTACATCCGCGACGGCAACCATCGCGCGCTCGCGCTCTACGTCCTCGGCGAGGAGACGCTGCGCGCGCGGATCTCGCGATACTGCACGGACTGACGTCGACGATCGACGGCGCCCCGCAGATCAGCGGCGCGCGTCGAACGCGATCGTGACGCGCGGCAGGTCCCCCGTGCACACGGGCACGAAGTGCCACATGTCGCCGCGGAGGACCACGAGGCGTCCCGGGTGCGGATCGACCTCCAGATCTCCGTCGGCGCACTCGAACACCGTCGGCGTGAGCGCCTCCGGGCCGCCGGCCGTCACGTAGTAGATCCCCGTCAACGTCGCCACGCGGTGCTGGTGCCGCGGATGGTGGCTCCCCGCGCGGTTCACCATCGCCCACGCGACCGGCGATCTCGCTCCCAGCGTCTCGCTGATCGTCTGCCGGAGTTGCTGCACCGCCGGATCGGGCCACTGGAAGAAGTCCTCGCCCGACTTCCAGCCACCCACGTTGAGCGATCCGGTCCGGCGACCCCGGTCGGCTCGCATCCGACCGAGGACAGCCTGCTCGAGCGCCGGGCACAGCTCGGGGAGGACGTGGTCGTAGACGAGCGGACGCTCGCGGCACTGCGACGCGACGCCAGACGACGTGGCGGCGATGCCCCCGCTGCCGTGACCCGGGAGAACTTGAACCTGCATGCCCGCAGTATCGCGCGCCGCGCGCATGACGGCCAGTCCCTCACAGAGGTCCCTCCTTCAGACGCCTCCGTGCTCCTCCTCGTCGAGGTGCTCCTGCGACAGGAACGATCACCGCGACCGCGCGCTTGTGACGCATCACGCGGATCGGCAGTTGCTTGAGCACGCGCGCCAGATCCCGACGCAACTCGACGATGCCGACTTCACGCACGTCAAAAACTGTACACTTTCCAGGAGGCTCGCGCTATGGTCTGCGAGGTGCCTGAGCTCAGCCGCTTCCTCGGCCTCTTGATCAAGATGCCATACCTCGATCACGGGAAGCCGCACTTCCATGTCTTCTATGGCAGCGCGCATCGTGGCCAAGGCAACAAGTCCGCGCCTGCGGCGAAGATCCAAATCGTCGATGGAAAAGTGATCGCCGGCTACTTGCCGAAGCCGCAACTCTCGATCGTACTCGCGTGGATGTATCTGCACCAAACAGAGCTACTCGCTGCCTGGGATCGAGCGGTCCAAGGACTGTCCCTTCCGAAGATCGCCCCGCTCAAGAAGTAACACGGATGAAGAAACGCCCACACGCCACCCGTGCCCGCGTCAACGGCTACGTCGTCGAACTGACCCTGAGCGACGGCTCGATCATCGAGCGTGACTTCACCTTCGTGGATGGCCCTGCGTTCAAGAAGTGGCGGCGCGATCCCCATGGCATCGATCGCCGCGTGCACGTGGGCAACGGCGAATTGGCGTGGCCAGGCGACATCGATTTTGATCTAGACACCGTCGTGTGGGGTGCCGATCGACGACGCAAGCGTCCGATCCAGCGCGCCGTGATGAGCTACGGCGGAATCCTCGTCCCGGCGCCGTGGGTCAACAAGATCACCTGACGAACGCGCGACGTGAACCACGGGTGCCACACCTCGCGCGACTCCGTGTGCAACTCCAGACACGGGTGACCGCGTACCCACGCAGCGGTTCCGCGCAGTTGGTCGCGCGATCGCCGCGACCCGCACTGGCCCGCGACGCGCATGCTGTGCGCTGTGCATGCCGCGCAAGCTCCCCGCCCTCGCCTCCCTCGTCGCGATCCTCGTCACCGCGTGCGCCTACGACGGACACTTCGAGGACTGCGCGGTCCGCTGCGCGACCGACGGCGCCGCGTGTCCCGATGGACTCTCGTGCGGCGGGGAGGGTCTCTGCCGCGTCCCCGGCATCCTCACGGCGTGTGCCGTCACCGATGCGCCGACCGGCGACACGCTGCCGCGTTGCGCGGGTCTCGCGGCGACGTGCGGACCGGGCAGCAACGACGACTGCTGCTCGACCGCGACTCCGATCCCCGGCGGGACGTTCTACCGCAGCTACGACGTCGCGGGCGACGGGATGTTCCCGGACACGAGCTACCCAGCGACGGTGAGCGCGTTCCAGCTCGACAAGTACGAAGTCACCGTCGGGAGGTTCCGCGCGTTCGTGAACGCCGGGATGGGCACACGAATGAATCCGCCCGCGATCGACACCGGCGCGCGTACACTGAATGGGAGTGCCGATCAGGCAGGCTGGGACCCGAGTTGGGATCCAAACCTGGCCTCGGACACGCTCAGCCTGGCTGCTGTAGTACAGTGTGACTCGACGTATCAGACGTGGACAGACACACCGGGAGCCCACGAGGATCTTCCGATGAACTGCGTCACCTGGTACGAGGCCTTCGCGTTCTGCGCATGGGACGGAGGCTTCCTGCCGACGGAGGCCGAGTGGAACTTCGCAACGACGGGGGGCAGTGAGCAGCGCGCGTACCCCTGGTCGAGTCCAGCTGGATCGACCACGATCGACTGCTCATACGCGAACTACGACAGCGACAGCGGAACCTACTGTGCAAACGAGGGCGCTGGTGGGACCACCCTCGTCGGCAGCACGTCACCCAAAGGTGACGGAAAGTGGGGACACGCAGATCTCGGCGGAAACGTGTTCGAGTGGAATCTCGACTGGTACGCGCCCGCCTATACGACCGCCGACTGCATAGATTGCGCAGATCTCACACCGACAGACAAGCGCGCCGCGCGCGGTGGTGGTTACTACCTGACCTCCGACTACTTGAGGACGGGTAACCGCTACTTCGACACGCCGTCCACGCGCTTTCCAGGCCTCGGGCTACGCTGCGTGCGCCCTGCCTCATGAAGATGGCGCTACGGCGGTAACTCCGTGTCGAACTGCGACACGATCCGCGGCATCACTGCATACGTCCTGAGATGCGGGAAGCACTCGAGCTGGAGTTGGATGTCGATGGGCGCCCACACCTTGCGGAGCGTCTTCAACAAGAACGGGATGCACCCGCGCCGGATCACGTAGGCGTGCGTGCACAGCATCTTGTTAGTCTCGTGCACGAGCCCTACGATCGGCTTGGTCTTGTGTCCCTTCAGACAGCAGTGTCCCAGGTGCAGAAAATCAAAGTTGGCCGGCGTGTCTCGCAGGGCCTGAGCGAACTTGTCGCGAAAGCCGTCGTGGAACTGCGCATCTGCCTCAAGCACCAAGAAATGCTCGTCGGGCAGGCGCAACAAGCAGTTCCACAGCATGTAGTGCGACAGCCAGCACCCCGTCCCCTTGGCTCCCATTCGGAAGCCGCTTCCAGGATGATCGTACTCGTACAGATGCGACGTATCGAGACCCGCGACCGGGGCGTTGATTCCACAGAAGAAGTCGACGTCCGTGAGCCCGCTGGCCGTGAAGTGCGTGCGCGCCTTCTCGATCTGCACCTGGTACTCGGGCAAGCAAATACAGAACGTCTTCATAGCGCCACCATCCGCGCCATTCGCAGAGCTGCGCTCAGCGCCTCGGCCGCGCTATCACGCGGCACGCACCTAGGTGCCGTGATGGACTTGTGCGCGATCGCGCAGCCTCCGAGCTTGTCGAACGCGAGCCCGTGTCGCGAGCAGAACGTCTGCCATGCGCCGTGCGGGGGATCGCCCCACAAGTAATCATCCGACAAGATGTAGCCACCAGGTCGAACGAACTGCCAGGCCATCTCGTACTCGAACGTCTGACAGAAGGCCCCGTGATCGGAGTCGTGCAGGAACACGTCCCACGGACCCGTCTTCGCGTAGATCTCGTGAAGAACGTCTTGTGACGACGCCCGATGCTTGTGCCACCGCGGATGATCTACCTCGAACAAGCCAGCGCGCGGCGACAGGTCGATCGAGTGCAGCACGCCGCCCTCCAGGTCGTCGAGTGCACTCAAGATGCGCTCTGAGGATATGCCCGTCGCGACGCCAGTCTCGACCACGACGTTCGGACGGACGTCCTTGAGGAACTCTGCCAGTCGATCTTGGTAGTGGTTGGGCTTGCTATATTCCAACGTCAACTGATCAGCCAAGACTGAATTCGTGCCGCGGATGGCTTCCAAAAGTCTCATCGGACCCTCTGAAACATGGTCAATGTCCTTCGCCCCCACGTGGCTCGCCAACGATCGGTGCGGCGAAGCAACTCGGTCTCTGCGGACAGGTAGTTGAACCCATACTGACTGAATTTCTCAATCCAGTATTCCGTCGTCTGACAGTTGACGTGATGATGACCGTGCTGCCCAGGTTCCGCATGCGTCACGCACGCGTGTCTGGCCAAGCGCATGGCGGTCATGACATTCGGTAGAAACTCCTCGTCCACGTGCTCCAGGAACTCAGCACTCCACACGAGGTCGAAAGGTCCACTGATCGGCGCAGGACCCTTGGAAAAGTCATGCTCGATGACGTGACCCTTCACGAGACTCTTCTCGATCGCCTCCGTCCAACCCTCCACACCGACGATGTTGCAGAGCCCGTGCTCTCTGAACCACTTCAGAGCGTGCCCGTAGCCGCAGCCCAGATCGAGCACTACCTTCGGGTCGTACTTGACCAGGAGATAGCCCCAGACATCCGGCATGATCGTGTTGGTGTCACCCTCTGGGATCGCACCCCCTAGATGATCAGCACTCATCCGCCACGCTCCTGACGCACGCGCTGCATCACGCAGCCGGTTCCAAGTCGATACAACTCGACGAATCCCAGGTCGAGCGCGAGATCTCTCGCACGCTGGACGTGGCCGCCCTCCCAGTCCACGTCGTCGAGGACGAGCAGTCCCCCGATCCGCACCGCAGGTGCCCAGCGCGCGATGTCTGCCACCGCCTGCGGACCGTGGTTGGCGTCGTGGTGAAGGACGTCGATCACGGCAGGCACCCTTCCCGCGTCAGTCTGCTGCCGACGAACGACGCAATGTGCCTGGAGCTTGTGCTTCTGGATGCGATCCATGAACGTGCGGAAGGCGCGCTCGTGCCCGGCCTCGCCCACGGTCTCCCCCCACCACGCCACATTGGCCGCGGGCTGACCTGCGATGGAAGCGGAGGGCGCCCAAGCGTCGATCGCCAAGAGTTTGCCGAAACCCAGGTAGCGAAGGGCGATCGCCATCGGGATCGCCGACCCGCCCATCCACACGCCCAGCTCGACGACCACCCGCGGGCGGAGCCCGACGATCAACGCGACCAGCGCGGTCGCCTTCTCCAAGGTGCACCAGTCCCCACCCTCTGGAAGAGACGTCTCGACCTCCGCGAGGAGGTCCCCGAGCTTCACGGTCACGTACGGCGTCACGGGCTCAGCATGCAGCATCTCGGGGCACCCCGCGATCGGTCGCACGCGGTAGTTGAGACGCTCGAGGTACCCGATCAGCTCCGCCCGATCGCACGCGTACCAGTCGGTGGTCCATGCCTCGAGCAGAAGATGCGGTCGGTGCATCTCCAGCGTCCGCGCCGCGCCGCGCAGTACCTCCAACTCGCTTCCCTCCACGTCGATCTTGATGAGCCCCACGTCGTCGAACGCGTAGTCGTCGAGCTGTGCGGCAGCCACGCGCTCGACGACGAGCACCGGCGACATCTCGGGACGATGCCGGAGCGTCGAGCCGCCCCCATCCACCGAGATGACGTGCAGGTCGACCTCGCCCCGCGCCCCGAGCGCCACGTTGTGGCAGGTGACGTTGCTCAACTTGGCCCGCTGCACGCCCCCCTCCAGCCGCTCGAACGTCCGGCGCTGCGGCTCGAACGCTTGCACCCGACGACACTTCTGCGCCAGGTGCTGCGCCCACGTGCCGACGTGCGCGCCGACGTCGACGAAGGTCTGCCCAGGCATCAAGAGGCTCGCCGCCCAGGTGATGAGCGGCGCCTCCGGGGCACCGCCACGCTCGGCGAAGGCCGCCTCCTCCGCTTCGTCGCGCAGGAGGTAGCAGGCGCCCGGCGAGAACGCGGGGCGGAAGGAACGGTAATTCTGCGTCGTCATGTGACCTCCGCGCGTGGATGCCTTCTCAGAACCACTCAGACCTCTCGAAGCGTCCCGAGCACGGCGGTCAATGCTGTCTCACCGAGGTAGCATCGCATGTCATCGACGCCGAACGAGACCACGACGCGATCTCCGTCGATCGACATTCCCGCCGCGAACTCGATCCCGTTCGCCGCGAGCTTCAGGGGCTCGCACGCCCGCAGCATCTTGCCCGTCGAGTCGACCGTGTAGAAGACGTGCCAGTAGTACTTCTTGCCCTTGAGGTACTTCATCTCGTGGCCGATCCCGAGCCACGCGTCGTCGCCGACGCGGACGAGCTGCGATCCGCCGCGCAGCCCCTCGTACCGCGGCATCAGCGCCCTGCCCGAGACCAACGAGCGCCCCATCTCGATGTTCACGCGGGGCAGCAGTGGCCGATCGCCCCCCACGTGCAGCGGCTGACTCGTGTGCTGCGCCGACGGCCTCTCGGTCACGGTGTCGAGGGTGCGCCGCACCCCGCGCAGCATCGTGTTCTCGGCACCACGCGTGGACACCCGGAGGTCGCGCGGACGCTCCTTCGCCTTCTCCTGCGGCACAGGCTGCTCGCCCTCGCGGCGCTCCTGCGCCGCCGGCGCCACAGGTTCCCTCTGCTTCTGCTCTTGACGCGCGCGCGCCGCCACACGCGCTAGCCGTGCACGCTCTGCTGCGCGCGCTGCGGCGGCAGGATCCGCCCGATCCTCGTCCCGCTTCACCGGGACGACGGACGCGAGCTCGCCGCGCAACGCCCCCCGATCGTCGAACAGCGTGCCCTTGCCGATCGAGTACAAGAAGCGCGGATCGACGCAGTCGTCGAAGGGCACCCAGTTCTTCTGAGGCGTACCGCTCCAGCCGTCGCCGCGGATCGGCCGCGCCTCGACGATGTTGTACTCGGCGTCGAAGGTCAGGATCACCTGCTCGGGCGGCTGATGCGACGTGCCTCCGGCTGCGACACGCACTGGACGCGCCAGATGCAGGGACGCCGCGATGCCCTGCAAGCCGCCGCGGGACGTCCTGAAGATCCGCATGTCCTCGTACCCGATGTTCGCGCACGTCGCACGTGGGTGCACGTCGCGCTCCTGCATCTTGTAGATCTGGATCGCCTTCCACGTCTGCGGGTCCAGGATCACCATCGCGTTCTTGGTCTGGTTGCCCGCGGGCCGCGCCTTGCTGCTGCGGATCGTGACCCCGTCAGGCATCGCGTAGTCCGTGCACCGCAGCACGCACCGCCACGTCTGCCCGTCGAAGTGGATGCTGGGATTCATCGACCAGAACCCATCGTAGGGACGGAACGAGATGTCCGTGACCGCCCACGGGATGACGTCCTTGGCCTCCTTCATCCACTCCGTTCTCTCACGAAACCCGCCGCGGAAGGAGGACCCGAGATCTTCCGTGCGCGCGACGGGACTACGCCGCCCACCCCGCGCGGCCGACGTACGCCGCCGTGTCACGCGCGGCGGATCCCCACGCGCGGCCGACGATCTCGGCGTTGCGCAGCGTGTCCTCGAGCCGGTTCTTGAGGCCGTGCTTGCTCGGAGCGAGCGCGAGCGCGCGCAGTCCGTAGGGCCGACCGTTCTTGTCGAGCCCGGACATCTGCTCCACGGGGAACCCCATCACGCGCCTGCGCAGGTCGTCCCAACTCGCCGGCGAGGAGCCGTCCCGTCGCACGATCTTGGGGACGAGCTCGGTGACCACCGCGGGCGCGGCGTGGATCTGCTTGACCGCAGATCCGAAGTCGAAGCTCGTCTCGGGCCACGCCACGCCCGCCTGCGTCAGTGCGTCCCGCGCGGTCGCGCGCGCAGCGATCACCTTGCGGATGCCCGCGCCGACCTCCATGTCGAGCTCGGCCTCCGAGAGCTGCCCGACGGCGAACCCGGGGAGCTTGCTCTTCGCGCAGATCGCCGCCAGCCCCTCCGGGGTCGCGCCGTACTTCGCGTCGGCAGGGAAGTAGAGCTGCCAGATCCCCAGCTCCCGCGTGCCCTCACCGGAGCACGTGTCCCCCCCGCTCTCGATCTGGATCCACGCGAGGAGCGCGTCGACGGGGAGCCCGGTCCCCGTCGACCGCCGCGCGACTTCGGCGCGCCAGCGCTCGACGAGCGGCGGGAACCGCCCGGGCGGACCGCCCGGGCGTGGATCGCGCGGCGAGCCGAGCACCATCGCCGGGGCACGGCGCGAGAGCAGCAGGATCCCGAGGCCGGCGATCGCGCCGACCCCGAGCGCCGCCCCGAGGGCTCGATCGCCGCGCGCCACGCGACCTACCTAGCCCTCGGCCGAGGCCGCGGTGCCCGCCGCCTCGATCGGCGCCTGCGCGGCCACCAGCGCCTCGGCCTGCGCCTGCACCAGGGCCTCCTTCGCCGCCGCGACCTCCGCCGGGTTCTGGACCGTCGGGCGCTGACCGTCCATCTTGACCTGCACGAGGGGGAGCGGCGCACCCGAGCGCACCACCCGGCGCGGCGCCAGCGCCGCATTGCCCTGCGACCGACCGTACGCCGCGCGCCGGCCGCCCGGACCCGGCGCGACGTAACCGCCGCGCGCTGGGTAGCCGTTGCGCGCCGGGTAGGTCACCTGCGAGCCCGGAGCGACGTAGGCGCCCGCACGCGCCACCGGAGCGACGGCGACGGGCTCCGTCGAGGGCACCTCGGAGAGGTCCTGCGCGCTCGCGGCGGCGATCAGTTGGTCGATCACGACGAGCGTGCCCTCGGCGAGGGCGGCGTTGTCGGCCGTGGTCGAGGTCTCCGAGTCATCGGAGGGAGCGACGGCGCTCGCGCGCAGATCACCGAGGTACGCGTCGACGCGGTGCCGGCAGAGCAGGAGTTGGTCGATCGACAGCCCCGGGGTCCACGCGGCCGCCTGGAGCACCGGCACCGCCTGCGCCGCGATCGGCGCGGGCATGCGCGCCACGCGCGGCTGGCTCAGCACGGGCGCCGCGCTCTGGATCTGCGGCGGCGCGCTCTGGACGTTCGGCAGGTTCTGCACCTGGGGCTTGCCGTTCTCCATCTTGACCTGCACCATCGGCAGCGCGCCGGCCGTGACGGCCTGCTGGTGGTCTCGGATCACGACCGGGTGGTCGCGACCGTCGTCGCGCTGCGGGCCGTTCTGCGTCATCTTCACGTTGACCATCGGCAGGCCGCCCGTCACGACGGCGCTCTTGGCGTCCCGCGGGGGGAGGATCTGGACGGGCCGCTGCTGACCCTCCTGGACCTGCGGACCGACCGGCGTCGGCTTGACCTGCACGAGGGAGAGCGCGCCCACGCTCACCTGCGAGGGCCGCGAGGTGCCGACGGCGGCGTTCTGAACGATCGCGGAGGTCCTCAAGAGAGTTGTTTCTGCCACGCTGCTTCTCCTATCAAGTTGGATGAGTCGTCGACGCTCAGAGGCCCAGCTCGAAGATGACGGACATCTTCAGCTCCTGCCCCGACTCATTGAAAACTGAAAAATACTGCGCCGCGTTGGGAACCTCGACGCGGCCGTGGTGGTCGGGCACGAAGAAGTCACCCACGCCGTCCTCCCCGTCCGGGCGCTGCCAGAACCGGATCCAGCCGATCGTGCGCGTCGGCGGAGTGCTGCGGTGGTGATGGTACCCGACCAGGGTCGCGACCTTGGCGAACTTCGGCACGTCGAGCACGGCACTCTCGTCGGCGTTGGCCACGGGGCCCACGAAGATCGTCCGCTGCGCGTGCGACTCGGCGAAGCCTGGTCCGACGTGCGCCGCCAGGTAGTACGCCGCGCTCGTGCCCGAGATGTCGCCGTGCTCCCGGCTCTGCGAGACGAGCGCGCTGACGCGCAGGAACGACGCCGGCACCGTGAGCGTCGCGCCGTTCACGTAGTCGACGACGACCTTGGTAGCGACGCCGCCGACGCCGAACTCGATCGCGGCCTCGAGCGGCGGCCACCGGACGGGACGATGCGTCCCCGGGAAGCGCTCGGTCGACACCTGCGCGTTGGTCTGCTCACCCGTCAGGTTCTGCTGCGCGAGCGTGGCGCGGACCTCCTCGAACGAGAGCGGGATCACGCGCGGCGGGTGGAGCGTGACGACCAACTGCATCGCATCGAGGTCGTCGCCCTCGACGCTGATCATGTCGGTCGGCGCCTGCTGCACGACCGGCACGTCCTCGTTGTAGATGAGGATGGAGCTCTTGCCGAGGGTCTGCCCCATCGCGAGCCGTCCGAACGGCGACAGGCCGGGACGATCCTCGCCGGGACGCGGCGGCAGGCCGTTGCCCGGGAAGAGGGGCCCGGCGTGGAGCGCGCGGGGGAGTCGAGGATCGCTCATGGCGTCAGGACCTCGCTGCGGGCGACGGGCGCCCAGCGCTCGGGGGTGGCAGCGCGAGGGCGCTGCTGCTCAGCGGCACCGCGCGCGCGCGCGACGACGCGGAGACCGACCGCGGTGCGCGCGATCGCGGACGCGACGACGACCTCGACGAGGTGCCCATGTACAGGAGCGACCCGCCCACGGCGACGCCCAGGACGATCAGTGCGATCGTCCCGCCGGAGAGTCCCGACGACGACGCGTCTCCCGGCGGCGAAGGCGCGCCGTCGTCGGGACCGGGCGGTCCGGACGGCGCCTCGTCCGACGGTGACGACCCGTCAGGTACTCCGGGCGGCGGCGCGCAGGACGCGCACCCGGGTACGGGCGCCGGGGTGCCCGCGCCGCCCGGCTGCCCGGCGCCTCCTCCGTGGTGATGGTGAGGATGAGGATGGCGAGGCCCGTAGACGCCTCGCGCGCCCGATGGCGGCGGCGGCACGTGGGGCGGTGCGTACGGCGGCATCACGTGATGTGGAGGCGCGTACGGAAGCGGCGGTGCGAGAGGCGGCGCCATGGGAGGCGGCGGTGACGACGCGGCCTGCGGTGGAGGAGGCGCGACCTGCGGCGGCGCGAAGACGAGCGTGCCCGCATCTGCCTCGCCCTGCACCTGGCGAAAGATCTGCTCCCAGATCTTCGCCATCTCCACGTCCTGAGGCAGGGTCATGTCGAGCTTCTGGCCCGGCTTGTAGTGCGTCGTGTCCCAGAAGCGCGCGTTCGTGATCTTGTAGAGCGCCTCGCGCGAGGGCGCGGACGTCTCCCGCGAGGGCGCGTGGACTGCGCGTGCGTGCGCGTGCGCGTGGCTGCGCGCGTGCTCGTGCGCGATGTGCTCGCCCGCGGGTGCCTGCGGCGGCGGCGGATTCTTGGCGACCTCCTTCGCGGTGGCCTTCACGAGCGCGGGTGCGACCGTCGGGGGCTGCTTGCGCGCGGCTTCGAGCGACTTCTGCTTGGAGATCTGGTGAGCGGTCGCCGCCGCCGCGACGTGGGTGCCGGCGGTCGCTGCGTCGTGCGAGGCCGCCGCTGCGTCGGCGTGCGCCGACGCTGCCTGGTGAGCGACCGCGGCGTCCGCCAGGTCGTGCTTCACCGCGGGATGGTCGAACGTCGTGACGAGCTTGCCCGCGTCAGCCTCGCTCTTTACCTTGTGGTAGATGTCCCGCCAGACCGGCTCCATCGCCTTGTCCGTCGGGATGCTCGGATCGAGCTTCTGATTCGGCTTGTAACCCGTCTGCGCCCAGAACCGAGCGTCGGTCTCCTGAATCAAGGTGTCGGAGTGGGTCGCCATGACGGCTCCAAGTGACGGGAACGTGGCAGGAACGGGCGAGCGTCGCCACGCCTGAGGGGCACGGGCCGATCCTATCATGTCCAGTGGTCGATCTGATCAAACGTGCCGCCCAGGTCTCCGTCGTTCCGCGGCAAGCCGCGCTGTCGACGCGATCATGGACTTCCGTTGACTCCGCCAGGCCCCGCCGGACGAGCACCAGGTGCCGCGCCGCCCTGCGGCTGCGGTTGCTCGGGAGGACTGACGAGGTTGACGATCTCCATGAACATGATCTTCTGGGCCATGTCGAGCATCTGCATGAGCGCGCCCATCTGATCCTGCCGCAGCGACCGGTAGAACTCCCCGAGCAGGATCGAGAGCGGCGTCTCGGTCTGCGCCTCGCCGCCCGTGCCGATCTTCGCAGCAACGACGCTGCCGAGCTGGAGCAGCTTCTGGAAGCCCGCGTTGGTGCGCGCGTTCTTCTCGGCTGCCATCGCGATCTGGAACTCGCGATCCATCTTGTTCGACCGCGCCTCCTCCAGCTCCCTGCGAAGGTTCGCGTTCTCGGCGACGAGGGCCGCAACCTGCTCGTGCAGGTTCATGTTCTGCTGACCGAGCACGCGGATCGTGCCGTCGAACATCTGCTGGTTGGTGCGCATCAGTTGCGCGTTGTTCGTCGCGAGCACCTGCGCGACCGCGATGTCTCCTCCTCTCGAGGCACCCGCGCCGTTGCCGCCGTGGTGACTGGGCAGGAGCGCTGTCTCATCGCCGCCACCGAAGTTCGTCGGGTAGAGCGCGAACGACATCGACGGCGACTTGCCCAGGTGCTGGCGGGTGTGCACCACGAAGCGATGCTTGCCGGGCGGCTTGGCGTCGGCCTCGGTCTCGGCGATCTCGATGATCTGCGTGACGAGCTTCTCGATGTTGACGAACTCGGCGAAGAACTCCGGCTCGTCGGCGCGCTCCCACCTGCGGACCTCCTCGTCGCGAAAGCCCTGGCCGGGTGCGTAGAGCAAGTCGACGCCCACGAGCTGACGGTTGTCCTTGCGGGCCCACTCACCCATGAGGAAACCGAGGATCTTGCCGTGGAGCTCCGCGTTATCGGACATGACCCGTGTTTATCACGGGCGGGGCGCGCAACTCCTCGCGCAAGATCTCTCTCAAGGCCTCGCGATCCGCGAGAGCGCGAGCCCTCGACCCGAGGCTGCGGATCGCCCCGTAGAGTCCCGCTGCGCCCATGATCGCGAGGGCCGAGAAGGCGCCGATCTTGAGGACGCCGAGGATCGCCGCCGCCTCCGACCCCTTCCCCTCAGCACTGCGCTGCCAGATCGTCTTGGGCAGCGGCACGGGCTCCGCGCTCTGGAGCTGCATGCCGCGAGCACGCGCCAGCCCCCGCAGCTGCCTGAGGCGCTCCCACCAACTCTCGAAGGTCTCCCAACTCGTCGCGGCCTTGGTCCACCACGACCGGCGCTCGTGCTCGACGAACGTGTTCCACTCCTCGAGCGTCGGCGTCACGTCGGCGGCGAGCCACTGCGCGTTCGCGCTCGCCTCGGGATGATCCTTGTTCGTCAGTTGCCACACGGCGAGGTCGCTCACGAGCGCGCGGAAGCCCGTCGTGAGTTGCTCGATCGCACGCTCGCGGTCGGTGGTCGTGTGGAACAGTTCCTGCCCGATCTCGGTGACGGGCCTGTCGGCCTCGGCCCGCCCCCCGATCGCGCGGGACGCGTCCCACCAGCGCCGAGCGCCGCGACTGGCCCGCGACACGTCAGCGACGACGGGCACGATCGGTCGGAGGGCGGCACCGATCGTCCGATCGCGGACGTAGTCGGCCGCGCGAGACGCGCCCAGATCCAGCGCCCAGTGGCGATCGCGGTCGAGCGGACCATAGCTGCCACGATCGCGGGTCACGCGCGCCCTTCCCGCCGTGACCCGGAGCCCCCGGCACTCATCCGCCGATGACTCCCCTCACGATCGGCTCGATCTTCTCCCAGATCTTGTCGCACGACACCAGCCCAGCGTACCCGCCCGCACCCGTCGTGACGACGACCCTCAGCACCTGCGTCGCGGGATCCCACGCCGCGCGGAGGCGCACGCCGTACTGGTTCGTCTCGACGTTCCACGGGTTGGCGCCGGTGACCGCCATGCCCTCGGCGTGGAGCCGCGTCATGAGCAGATCTGTGACCTGCGGGGTCGCGCCCGCGTACGACCGGACGCCGCACTGCCCGACCCCGAGGGTCGCGCGCGCCTGCGCGATCTTCTTCTCACGCTCGAGGACCCTCGCGGCGCTCTGCGCGGCTTCCCGGCGCTCGGTCTCCGTCCTCGCGCCCTCGGCGGCGGCAGCCGTGCTCTTGGCGGCGACCTGGTTGGCTGCCGTCGCGGCCGCCGCGTGGTCGACGCCCGCGTCGATCGCGACCTGCGTCGCGCCGTCGTGCGCCGCCGCGACGAACGGCGGAGACGAGGGCGGAGACGGCACTGCGGGTGCGATGGACACGTGCGGGGCTGGGGCCGGCAGCGGGGACTCCGCGTGCGCCGCCTGTCGCTCGTCGAGCGAGGCCTGCGCGTGACGAGCGGCAGTCGCCGTCGCCACGTGCGTGTTCGCGAGGTGCGCGTCCGCCGCTGCGTGCGCCGCGTGCGCCGCCCGGATCGCGCCCACGTAGTAGTCGACGCGGGTGTGGAGGCTCGGAGAGAGCTCGTAGGCCGTGAGCGCGAGGCCCAGGCCCAGGGCGAGGAGGAGGAGCGGCATCAGGGCACGCTCACGATCTCGTCGAGGAAGTCCCGCTCGTCGATCTGAGCGATCGTGGGCGTGCCGTCCGGAAGCCGCTGCTGCGAGGCCTCGCGGAGTTGCTCGATCGACCGCGCCGCGGAACGAACTGCGACGACCGCGTCACCCCCGCGCTCGAGCACGATCGCGAAGCTCGCCGCCCAGACGAGGCGCTCGCCGTCGGTCACCGGCCCCATCCCCGCTGCGCGCGCTCGCCGCGAACCTTGGGCACTGCGATCACCACGGGGACTACCTGAACTTCTCGGCGACGAGCCCGAGACCGCCCCACAGCGCCGAGCGCGTGAAGTTGACGCATCCGTCGGAGGCGCGGGCGAGCGCGTCCCCCCCGGCACCGTAGGCGCCGTAGATCGACGGCCGCATCGAGAGGAACTTGCGGTCGATCTGGCACCCGACGTACTCGACTGCGGTCCCCAGCGCGGCGTAGGCCAGACCCTTGCCCAGGGTCGGCCAGCTGGCGACGTATGGCGCAGCCGCCGTCAGGGCCACGCCGTTCGCCGCGTAGATCGGAAGGAACGGCACCCGCTGACCGCGGAAGAGCGACGAGTACCTGTCGCCGCACAGGGCGTTCTCGAGCGCCCATCCCGCCACGCCGAACGCCGCGACCTTGGTGATGATCTCTCCCACGTTCATCTTCGCCATGATTACGAGGCTTCCTTTCGACTTGGCTTGGGTGGCGCTTTCTTCCACTTCGCGACGACCTCGTCGCGCTCTTGTCCAGGACCGAGCTTCACGGCGAACTTCAGCCGCGGCGTGATGTAACCGTCCGCGAAGCCGTACGTACGCGTGCCCTTGGGCGTGACGATCTCAGCGAGGTGCCAGTCGCCTCGGATGGCCGTGCCCGGGTGCGTCGACGAAGCGACCGGCGGATGGAGGACCACCGTCGTCACCGGCACGTCCGCGTGGAACACGCCCCGCGCTCGATCGAACACGCCGATGCGATTCGGGATGTATTCTGCCATCTCGATCACGAACCTATCACCACAACGCGCCGCTGGTCGTGGCGACCTCGCGCGGGATCGACGGCTCGGGGACCGCGCGTCCGCGCGCGCTGCCGACCTTCTCGTTGAGCGGATGCGGCCACATCACGTCCGTCTTGTCGTAGATCGCCGCGTACGTGTACGCCGTCGGCTCGGCCGTCGCCGCACCGAGCCAGTCGTCCGCGACGTCGGCGTCGCGGAAGCCGCGCGCCTGCCAGGTGCCGCGCGCGGTGCGGATGACGCCGACCACGCTCGCGTTGTTCGCGCTCGCGATCGACTGGGCGTGCGCGCGAACGGCGTCGATGGCCGCGCCAACGACGGCGTCCCACCCGCTCGCCGCCGTGCTCGCCGCCTCGCACGCCGTGCAGCCGACGACCAGGTCCGCGATCTGGTGCCAGGCACCCACCGCGGGCGTGGGCTGGGCGCCGGGCGCCGGACCGGGACCCGCACTCGGCGCGGCCTGCTGTGCCTGGGCGATCAGTCGCGCGGCGTGGAGGGCCTTCTTGGCCTTGCGATCGCCGCGGGCCGCGGCGGCCCGGAGCTTGACGAGCGCCTGCTGCGCCTGCGGGTTGCCGGCCTTGGCGTCTCGGACGATCTGAGCGACGTGGTAGGCCGTCGCCGTGTGCCGGATGGCGCCGTGCGCGAGATCCGCCGCCTGGCCCAGGTGCGGCCCCGCCTGCCGAGCCACCCCCTTCACGCCCTGGACGTCGGCGTGGGCGGCGCGTGCCTGATGCCTGTCCTCGACGCCGAGGTTCATCACCATCGGCGCGAGGGCGTGCGCCGCGGCCCCCGACGCGGGACCCCCGTAGTACGTCGCCACCGCCTGCGAGGCCAGCTTGACGTAGGGCTCGAGGTGATGGTCCTTGATGAACTGGTTGGTCTGCTTCGTGCGACTGACCGCGAGGACCGCGTCCCTCACGTCGTCCCAGAAGCTACCGGCAGACGCGCCGGAGCCGGACACCGAGGTCCCGTCGTCGCCGCCACCTGCGCCGCCACCGCCACCACCGCCGAATAGACCGCCGAACGCCGACAGCGCGCTCTGAAGATCGGCCGGCAGCGCCGAGCCGCCGCTCCCACCTCCACGGCCCGTCACGGCCTGCGTCGCGAGCGGCAAGAACTTCTGCACCGCCGCGGCCATCGTGTTCGGCGTCGCCGGGATGGCGGGCACGTGGCCGAGCGCCGCCATCGTCGTCTGCGCGGCCGCGTGATGCGCGGCATCGAGCGCCGCCTGCACCGTCGGGTTCGTCTTCGCGGCCTGCGTGGCCGCTGCCACGGTCTGCTTCGCCGCGGCCTGCGCCGCCGGATGGCTGCCGCCGGGCGCTGCGTCGATCAGCGATCCCGTGAGCTGGGCAGCAGCCGCACCGGCCGCCGGGCCTCCGAAGGCCGTCGCAGCCGCACCCGCGGCGATCGACGCCGGACCCTTGAGCGACTTGAGGACCCCGCCCACGGCGTTCGCCGCGCCGCTGAGCGCGTGCCCGATGTCGTCGAAGAAGCCCTCCACCGCGACGGCCGATCCGTGCGCGTGCCGATGCGTGTGTGGATGCTTGGACGGGATCGCGTTGCTCATGGCAGCTCCTACGTGGTCGGCACCGACGAAGGCGCCGTCGAACAGACGGCGCGTCGTCTCGACGGGCGCGCCGTAGTGGATCCAGCTCGGGACCTCTTGGTAGAGGGGATGCCCGTAGTAGGGCCGCGGCCAGACCACGTCGCCGAAGACGTCGGTCGCGATGAGGCGCCAGGGGTCGAGACTGTTCATGAGGGCTTCCTCCGGCGCAGCATAGGATCTATCCCGCGCGGGGGCCTCTTATCCGCCGCCCGCAAGATCACGGCTTCCTCCCGTACGGGCCCCGGGCGCTCTCGACCTGCGCGAGCGTCGCACCGCCGGGCAGCGCCGCGGAGACGCGCCCCCGCGGGAGAGCGCGCGTCGCGTGCGCGTGCCCGACGAGTCCCTTGGCGATCGCGTACGTCCCGCCGACGAGGACGAGCGCACCGACGAGGTGCCCCGGGCCGAACGACTTCGTCGAGAAGAACTTGGTCGTGAACAGCGGGGGCCGCGACGACCGGGGCCGCGGCGCCGGAGGCGTGGTGAGTGCGGGCCACCTCATCCGGAGGACTCCGCGGGCAACGCGCGCTGAGGTGCCCTGGGCAGCGCGGCGCGCGCCGCGCGCCGTCCGCTCCTAAGGCTCGACGCGGCGTTCGACAGCACGACGACCGCGCCGATCCCGAGGACGCCGACCACTCCCCACTTCAGGATCGAGACGACTCCCGCGAGCCCCTCGGCGCCCTCGGCGCCGAGCGTCTTGGTCAGGTCCACCGGAGCAGGTGTCTCGATCTTGACGCCCCTCGCCCTCACCGTGTCCCGGAGCTGCTTGGCACGCTCCAGCCACTTCTCGTACTCCTCCCACGACGTGAAGTACGTGTAATACTTGTCGGCTGCGCGGAACTGCTGCCACTCGTCGTAGATGGGCGAGACGGCGGACATGAAGAAGGGCCAGAGCGGACTCCTCGCGGCGATCGCCTTGTTGGCGATCACCTGCTCCTTCCAGTCGTCCATCTCCTTCCAGACGGGATCTCTCCGGGCTTCCCTGGGGAGCTTCCCCTCCTTCGCGATCGCCTTGTTGAGTTGCTCGAGCGACCACGACGGCTTCCGCACCGTCGGATCCGCTCCCATGGCGTGGTACATCGCGTCCACGATCGCGTTCATCTCGGTGTCGATCTGCCGGACCGCCGTGTCGGAGTCGCTCGGCAGGTGGAAGAGCTTGAGCCCGACGTTCACGCGGCCCTGCCCGCGAGCGCGGCTGGCCACCGTCGACCGCTCCAGCGGCGCGGCGCGATACGCGGAGTACGCCGGATCGGGCCAGTAGGGCGACGAGACGTCGAACACCGCGACGTAGATCTCGCCGGGCGCCCGCTCGAGCGCGGCGTAGAGTGCGCCCGCCTCGTCGGAGCTCTGCGCGGGGCGCGCGGAGATGACCCCGTTCACCTCGGCGTAGACGTAGAGCGGCGCATGCACCTGGTCCTGCAAGTAGAAGATCGCCTTGACCGCGCGGCGAAGGGCCGCGTACCGCGGCTCGATCGCGACGGCGTCGCCGCCCACGCGATGGAGGCGAGCGGCGGTGCCGTAGTGGCCGCGCTCGCTCATGGGAGCAACTCCTTCTTGAGGGTCGTGTGCGTGGGCTTCTTGCCCTCGGGCAGGATCGTCGCCACTTTCCAACCAAGCATCATCGCGATCGTGTCGCCCGTGATGTTCCGCCAGGTGTCCTGCGTCGAGTTCGGCCAGATCTCGGGCCACGCGTCCTTGAACTGGCGCTCGATCACGAGGTCCCAGAACAGACCGCTCGCGAGCATCCCCCACCAGGGCAGGCGCGCAAGGCCGCCGATCACGCCGAACGCCGCGTGGCCCGCGGTGTAGCGATCGACCCAGCCGTAGTTGTCCTCGCCGGGCAGCGCGGTACGCTGGGCACCGACGACGGCCTGCGGGGAGCGCGGCAGTCCGTACGGGCCGCGGCTCACGACGCCTCCTGACGCGACGGCTGACTCACGAGCGCCTCGACGAGTGCCTTGCAGTCGTCGCAGAGCACGCTGCCGCCGCACTCGCGCGTGACCACCGCGACCCGCGCGTCGAAGTCGACGCGATCTCCGCAGCCGTCGCAGGAGACCGGATCGCCCGACAGCGTCGTCTTGAGGCGCTGGTCGATGCGTGCGGACTTCTCCCCGCAGCCGTCGCAGAGCTTCGCCCCGTCGACCGCCGAGAGCGCGAACGCGAAGCGCCCGCAACCATCACACGCGGAGGCGCGCGCTGGGATCGTCGCCCCCATCTAGGCAGCCCACCAGCCGCTCGTCGCGGCGCGCCGACGCAGCTCGGTGCCCGGCGGTGCGCGCATGCCGCTGACCTTCTCGATGACCGCCCCCGGCCAGAACCGGGCGTCCGCCTTGTTGAAGTACGCCGCGTACGTGTACGACGACGGCGAGTGCGTCGCGGTGTCGAGCCAGTCGTCCGCGTCGTCTTCCGTGCGGAACGCGAGCGTGTGCCAGCGGTCGTCCTTCGCCGTGTGGATGACGCCGACGACGCTGCCCGCGCGTCCGCGCGCGAGCTCCTGCGCGCGGGCGCGCAGTCCCTCGAGCGCCGCGCCGACCGCCGAGCCATCAGCGCCCATCCGCGGCGCCTGCGCGGACTGCCCGAGGTGCTGCGCGACGACGGACGCGTAGGCCGGGTCGTCGCTCTGGGTCCAGCTCACTGGGTTCGGCCAGTGCGGGCTCGCGACGTCGAACAGCGCCAGCGCGACGTGCGGCGTCTGGGCCCGACTCCGCATGTAGTCGAGGGCCTGGTCGTGCGAGGAGAACGGCGTGACCGACGACGTGCCGCCCGTCAGCTGCACGCCGGGCACCGACGAGGATCCCGTCGGATCCAGGGCCCAGATCCACGCCGCGGCCGGGTACGAGGCCTCGTACCCGGCGACCTCGCGCTTGGCCGACTCGATGAGCGCATGCGTCTGGGGCCACGCGTGCCTGCGCACGTACTCGGAGGGATGCGCGCCTTCGTCGTGCGCCGCGCGCGCGGCGGCCTCG
>Ga0265313_10000207_pt1 | contig 63250 bp, 54 predicted proteins | sample 4123metaG_FD_203122 | JGI IMG/M metagenome (GOLD analysis project Ga0265313, IMG submission 203122) | Rhizosphere microbial communities from Carex aquatilis grown in University of Washington, Seatle, WA, United States - 4-1-23 metaG | ecosystem: Host-associated > Plants > Roots > Rhizosphere >... | reverse complement strand
GCAAGAGACGGTCCGCCGAGGTCAGGAACTCGCTCCGCCTTTTCGGCTTGTTGGCCGTCCTGGCGGGCGTCAACGTGTACGTGTTCTTCTTCAACCACGGCACCGCCCCGCGCGACGTCCTCAAGGCCTCGTCCACGGCCAAGGCGGCAGATGGCAAGGCAGGGACATTGAAGGAAGCGGCGCAGGCGGCGACCGCCGACCTGTCCGCGACGGCCTCGGCCAAGATGGTCGTGCCGGCCGGTGGGGCAGCGACGCCCGCGGCCGCCTCGAAGAAGGCATTGGTCCCCCAGCTCGTCGCGCCGGCGGCGACGCCGTCACCCGCTGCAAGGACCAAAGGCGGCCTGGCGGCGACCAGCCACCCAAAAGAGCATCCCGGGGGGAGCCCGGGGCTGGACGACGAGGGGTCGCTCAACCCGGAAAAGAAGATCGGCGACGCCGAGACGCTAGGGCAGATTCTCGTCCGTGAGGGCTTCGAGGGCGAGTCGCCGAAGATCGTCGCCGCGCTGTCACGCCTGTTCGATGCCAAGCTGATTCGCGGCGGTCAGACTTACCTCGTGCGCGCCGACGAAGGCGGCGAGCCAGAGTCGTTCGAGTATCGACCGAACGCGGTGACCCGCTACGTGGTGTCGCGGGGAGCGTCGGGGACCTGGGTCGCGATTCGCGTCGATCAGCCGGTCGAGACGAAGATCGTGACCGTCGCCGGGAACGTCGATTCTTCCCTGTACGAATCCGTACAGAAGGCCCAGGAGGGGAGCGCGCTCGCTGGCCTGCTGGTGGAGCTCCTGGCGTGGGACGTGAACTTTTACACGGACACGCATCCCGGCGATCACTGGAAGGTGATCGTCGAGAAGCAGTATCTCGGCGGGCAATTCTACCGCTACGGACATATCCTGGCGGCCGAGTACGGGGGCCGTGTGGGGATGTTCCGGGCGTTCTACTGGAAGGCGAACCGCCCCGGCGCCGAGGGACGCTACTTCGACGAAAAAGGTCAGGCGATCAGCAAGACGCTGTTGAAGACGCCGCTGCGATTCGTGCGCATCAGCTCGAAGTTCGATCGTCACCGCTTTCATCCCATCCTGCACGTGGAGAAGGCGCACCTCGGCATCGACTACGCGGCGCCGGTGGGAACGCCCGTGTGGGCGTCGGCTGCGGGCAAGGTCGTCGAGTGCGAGATGAAGCGAGGCTCGGGCAACACGGTCGTCCTCGCCCACCCGAACGGCCTGACCACCCGCTACTACCACCTGTCGCGGTTCGCCCGGGGTATGAAGGCGGGCAAGCTCGTGAAGCAGAAGGACGTCATCGGGTTCGTCGGCACGACGGGGCTCTCGACCGGTCCCCACTTGCACTTCAGCGTGACGAAGAACGGGGCGTTCGTGGACCCGAGCAAGGTTCAGGTCAACCGCGACGCGCCCGTCTCCGAGCCGGGCGCGTATCTGGCGGCGATTCGGCCACGAATCGCGACGCTGCGCGCCCTCGACCCGACCGCGCTCGCCCGGAACTGAGCGCGGCCTCGCGGCCGCCCACTTCATCCGGTGACCGCGGAGCAGCCTGCTATACTGGCGGAGCGATGGGCCGAATTTTGATCGGGTTGTTGAAGGGTGGCGTCGTCGGTGCGGCCGTCGGGTTCCTCGCGAACCGCGCCGGCATCACCTCGGGTCTGCTCGCCATGCTCGTCTACGGTGTCGTCGGGGCTGCGGTGGGGCTGATTTGCGGCAAGCCGGTGTGGCGTCAGGACACGCTGTGGACGCCGCTGTTGAAGGCCGTGTTCGGCTTTGGCGTGGGCGTCGGGGTGACCTTCCTGGCCCGCAAGTTCCTGTCCGGCGTGCACGTTCCGATCGCCGCCATCCCGGGCGCCATCGAGCACGCGCTGCCGGAGGTGCCCGCGCTGCTCGCGCCCGCGATCGGCATCCTCTACGGCGCGTTCGTCGAGCTCGACGACGCGGGCGGGGGCGAGGCGAAGAAGCCGAGCCGCCGCTGAGCGGAGCCGATCACACCCGCTTCGCGGCGCTCGTCGGCGGTCCGACGTGGTCGTCGGTCTCGGCTTCGTTTTCGGTATCGTCCTCGTTGTCGAACGCGCCCAGCTCCGCCAGGACCTCCTCGTCGCGGGGGGCCTCCGCCAGCGGCGGTGGCTCGAGGCCGCTCTGCTGGGCGCGCCGCTCGGCCAGGCGCCGCCGCAGGAAGATGATCTCCTCGGTGAGCCCGAGGGCGATGTACGCGGCGATGAGCGCCAGGAAGATGAAGACGTCGTGGACGCGATTCATGCGCATCACGATCCACACGGCCCCCACCAGCAGGACCACGCCGAACGTCTTCTTGGTCGGGCGGATGTCCTTGAAGGACCGGAAGCGAATCCGCGACACCATCAGGTACGAGAGCGCCAGCACGACCGCCGCCACCAAGACCTGGCTTGCCGTCTGATACATCCCGACGCCGTGGCTCACCAGCACCATGAAGACGACGACGCTGGCGGCGGCCGGGATGGTGAGGCCGAGGGTGTACTTCCCGGGGTTCTTCTGTCCGTGGGCCTCTTCCCGGCGCGACAGGACGTTGAAGCGCGCCAGCCGCATCGCGCCCGCGCACACGAACAACCCGGCGATGAAGATGCCGAGCCGGCCGAAGCTGGACAGCCCCCACTTGTAGATGAGCAACGCCGGCGCCGCCCCGAACGTGATGAGGTCCGACAGAGAGTCGAGGTCGCGGCCCAGATCGGTCTGGGTCTTGGTCAGTCTCGCCACCCGCCCGTCGAACGTGTCGAAGAAGAACCCGAAACAGATGGCCAGCGCCGCCAGGTAGAGATTCGTGCCACCCTCTCCCGACGCCGACAACGACATTGAGACGAACCCAGAAAAAGCGTTCGACAGAGTGAACAGATTCGGAAGAATGTAGTAGGTCTTCCGGAAGTCCACGGCGGTCCAGATGATAGCACCCGTCCATAGGCCTCCCAAACCGTGATTGCCTCAGGCTTTTCGCTGCTTCGGTCGGCGTTGCACATGGTGTTCCTGGTCGTCGTGACCGTCATCGGCGCGCTGGCGTCCATCGTCAGCGTTCCGTTCGATCGGTCAGGCGGGGCCGTCCTCCGGTTCGCCCGGTGGTGGTCGCGGGTCCTGCTGTGGACGGCGGGGGTGCGGCTCACCGTGCGCATGGCGGCCCCGCTCGATCCGCGACAGCCCTACGTCTTCATGGCCAACCATCAGTCGACGGTGGACATCTGGGCGCTGTTCATCGCCGTGCCGGTCGACATCCGCTTCATCGCGAAGAAGCAGCTCGGCTGGATTCCGCTGTTCGGGTGGGCGATGGCAGCGGGCCGTTTCATCTTTCTCGACCGAAAGAACCAGGCCGCCGCGTTTCGGAGCATCGATCTCGCGTGCGAACGGATTCGCGCCGGTAGCTCGGTCGCGATCTTCCCGGAGGGGACGCGCTCGCGTGACGGAATGCTCGGGCCGTTCAAGAAGGGCGGGGTTCGGCTGGCGATGGCCGCCGGTGTTCCTGTGGTGCCGATCGCCATCCGTGGAGCGGGCGAGGTGATGCCGCCTGGCCGCTTGCTCGTGCGTCCGGGACCGGTCGTCGTCACGATCGGGGCGCCCATCCCGACGACGGGGCTGGGCGCGTCGGATCGCGACGCGCTGCTAGAAAAAGTCCGTAAGGAGATCGAGCGCGACTCGGGGCAGCGATCCCGTGAGGAAGTCGCGCCGCCCACCACAGGCCCGCTCGAGCCCCAGACGGCTGGCAACGACGGTCGATAGCCGCGCTGTTTTTTAGTAGATGACGTGAACGAGGGTGAGGCCGGCGGCGGGGGCGGTGACGCCGCCCGAGGCGCGGTCGCCGGTTTCGAGGGCGCGCAGGATCGCCGGGATGTCACGCTTGCCGCGGCCGACGTCGGCCAGCGTTCCGGCCAGGATTCGCACCATGTTCTTGAGGAAGGCGGTCGCTTCGACGTCGATCTCGACGAGCGCGCCGCGCTTCGCGAGATCGAGCCTGCGGATCACCCGGACGGTGTTTCGCCGGTCGCAGTCGGAGGCGCGAAACCCGCGGAAGTCGTGCTCGCCGCACAGGACGCGGGCGGCCTCGCGCATCGCCTCGAGATCGAGCGGCCGGCGGCAGTGCCAGCTCGACCGCGCGTGCAGGGGCGAGCGCACGATGTGATTCCAGATGCGATAGCGGTAGACCTTGCCGCGCGCGGAGAAGCGCGCGTCGAAGGTCTCGGGGGCCTCGGCGGCGTCGATGATGGCCACGTCCGCGGGCAAGAGCGAATTCATCCCGCGCAGCAGGCCCATCGCCGGAATGCGCGACGCGAGCGAGAGGCTGGCCACTTGGCCGGCCGCGTGGACGCCGGCGTCGGTGCGCCCGGCCCCCCGCACCTCGACCCGTTCGCCGAGCAGCGCGTGCACGCCATCCTCCAGCGTCCCTTGCACCGTGCGCTGGCCTGCCTGCCGTTGCCAGCCGGAGAAGTCGGTCCCGTCGTACTCGATCGACAGGCGCAGCTTGCGCGGAGGAGTCTCGGTCACCCCCTCTGCCGCCATCATCGTCCCCGACGCTCCTAAAACTCGAACATGATGCCGGCGTTCCAGGTGTCGTCGCCCACGTGCAGGCGGTGCGCCTGTCCCAGCCCGGTGGCGTCGAGGTGTTCGTACTCGAAGAACAGGTAGGAGTGGTTGACGCCCAGATCCTCGTCGAACTGATTCGCGGAGTTCTGATCGAAGAAGTCGAGCACAAGCGACAGCCCGACCGTGGCGTGCCAGCCCAGCGTTCCGCCCTGACCGCTGCCACCCGTCGGATCGCTCGGCACCTGACCGTTGCCGTTGTGGATGGTCCAGTAGACGTAGTCGAGGCCCAGCTTGCCGTAGGGGACGAGCGGCACCTTGTAGCGCTCGTACGCGACGTCGAAGCGATAGATGGCGGACAACGAGAAGGGCAGCAACCGCAACGACGACGTGTCGCTGGTGACATTGGCCGCGCCGTCGGCGGTCAGGTTGTTTCCCGTCTCCTTGAAATAGCCGATGCCGACGCCCAGCGCGGCGGTGCCCACGTGCCGGATGAGCTCGTAGTCGAATTCCATCGTGGTCATGAGCTTCCGGCTCGACCCGAAGAAGTCCTTGTAGGGGGTGCGGCCCGTTCCCTCGAACTCGGAGTCGATGTCCGGCTTGTAGGGGCCGAACTTCAGCTCGAAGGCGAAATGCTGGGGGCTGGCGTGGCGCCCCCGGTCACGCTCGCCTTCGATGACCTGGGCGCCCGCCGTCGCTGGCAGGACGGCGCCAATTAGAAGCACCGACGCGATCGAGCCCGGGCGAATTCGCGGTCGCGTCACGAGCGCCTCCGCCGGCGTCGGCGGCGCACGGCAATCCCGAGCGCGACCACCGCCGCGGCGAGACCGCTCGTCGGTGCGCCGCCGCCCAGCGATCGGCCCGCGACGGCGCATCCCCCCGTGGCCTGTCCCTGCGGATCCCCGTTGCGGTACTGGTGGTAGAAGTCCAGCGTCAGTATCGGCATGGTGTACGGCGGAGAGGGGAAGCCCAGCGCGGCGTTGCCGTGCTTGTCGACGGCGGCGACGGCGATGCCGTAGTTGACGCCGTTCTCGAGGATCTGCACGCGAGCGGAGGTGGTGCTCGCCGACAACAAATCGGAGCAGACGAAGTGCGTGTTGATGTCGACGAGCGCGGTGGGCGACAGATCCGTGGCGCCGGCGTTGCAACTGTCGACCGACGTGTCGAAGGTCCCGTCCTTGAACACCTGGTACTGATCCGCGCGGGTGCAGAAGACCTGATAGCCGAGCAGATCGGGGATGCTGTTGTCCGGGTTCACGTTCGTCCAGTCCACGATCAGCGCCTCGTTGGCCCCCGTCACCGAGACGGGCGTGGGCGTGGGGGGTGGAGTCCCGTCGATCACCACGTTCAGCTGACCCGTTCCGACGTCGAAGAGGCCGGGCGTCGTCTCCACGAACAGCCACACGGGCTGGCTGAACGCGTCGCCCACCGCGCAGGGATCGTCGGCGGTCGTGAGCACGGTCCCCGTGGTGCCACCGGTGCCGGTCGCGCCGCCCGTCCCCATGGTGCCGCCCGTGCCCGTGTCTCCACCGCTACCGGAGACGCCACCGGTCGAGACGATCCCGGTCGTATCGACGCCGTAGCTATGCGCCAGGACATCGACGGTCGTCTGGACGAGCATCCCCGTGAGCCGAAATTGCGAGAACGACATGCTCGCCATCTTCAGGCAAGAATTGATGATGGTGAGGTTGTTGCACTGAGCGCCGAGGTACATCGTGACGGTGTCCGTGCCCGCGATGGTTGCGGCCGTCGCCGCCGACGAGGCGTTCAAGATCGCCTTCAACCAGACGTCCCGCTTGCACTGACAGCTCGCGCGGTTGAGGAAGAACGCCTTGTCGACGTCGCTGAGGTTGGTCCCCACCTGCTTCTGGACGCCGATGAAGAAATCCGTGGACGTGAGGGTGCCGCCGGTCGTGCCGACCGTTCCCCCGGTCCCGATCAGTTGGGCCCGGGCAGCCCCCGACGACAAAACGCAGGCGAGGCCCACCGCGAGCGCGACCCTGCCGGCGACCGCGCGCCGGGCGCCATTTCGGACGTTCGTGCGATTCATTGGTTGGAGTCCCACCCTCGCTGCGCGGGTGGCTGCAATCCTGGTGCCTTCCGTCCACCCGCCAAATGATGCGCTCGCCGCGGCGGGCGGTGTCCCCCTGGCGAGCCGCGGTGCAGGCGCGCGCCAATTTGGCAGCCGCGATCCCGGGCGGCCTCGATACCCAGCTCACGCCGCGCGAGAGGCCGGGCCGGCCGCGGGCGCGCCCAGCCTCGCCAACCGCCGGGCGAGCTCGGCGACACGGGCGTCGTCGATCTCGCGCCGTCCGAAGCGCGCCTGCGCGTAGAGCTCCGTCAGCTCGGCGAAGGCCGCCGCCCCCTCCACGGCCGCGGCGTTGACGCGGGCGGCGTACTCGCGTGGTGTCTCGGATGGTTGCCGGCGGAGCCCCTCGTGTCCCAGGCGCTCGAGGGCCCGGCGGTAGAGCCTTCCCACGGCATGAGGCATGGGCGGCGACGTGCCCGCGGCCCGGGAGCCCTGGCGCCTCCGCCGCCGGTACGTCCACCACGCCAGCGCCCCGACGACGCCGACGCCCACCGGCAAGGCGAGCCGCCGCCACTGGAAAGCGTGGCGTGGCTCCCCGGTCCACCCGTGGGCGCCCCCCACGCCGCGCTGGAGATTTCGCGCGAGATCGAGCTGACGTCCGAGGTCGTAGCCCATCACCCAGCGCCCCCAGAAGAACTCGATGGAATCGAGGAGCTGCCGCAGCCCGTTCATCCGTCCCCCGGCGCGCACGGCCGGGGTGGCGTCGACGCGCATCCAGCCGCCTTCCCCTTGCCCTTGGCCCAGGTAGGCCTCGACCCAGGCGTGCGCGCGGTTCTGGCGAACGGTGACGTACTGCCCGACGGCGTTCCATTCGCCGCCGAGGAAGCCGTTGACGTAGCGGGTGGGCACCCCCACCGACCGAAGCATCAGGGCCGCCGCCGACGCGAAGTACTCGCAGTGGCCGCTCTTGTGGTCGAAGAGGAAGCTCTCGATCGGGTCCGCCGTCCCGCCGCGATGACCGAGATCGACGCTGTACTCGTGGGTCTTGTCGAGCCACTCCATGACCGCGACCACTTTGCCTGCCGGGGTTGGGTGGCCCGACGTCACGCCCCGCGCGAGCTCCGTGATGCGCGCCGCCAGCGGCGGCGGCAGCGCGAGATAGGGGTCGAGCAGCGCCGGTGCGATGTCGCCGAGCGCGCGGCCGGTCGTCATGCCCACCTTCGCGAACGGATCGCGGGAGTAGGCCACGTAGTGCGCCCCGGCGAAGACGCGCAGGTCGGCGGTCGGGTCGCTCGGGCGGCCGTCGAGCCCGGTGTTCTGGAACGCGACCTCGCCCGACCAGCGCGGGACCAGGCGCAGATCGGCGAGCGCCCCCAGCTTCGGCGGCGGTAGCTCGAACGCCAGCGGGCGGTCGAGCGCGAACGCGACCGGAGCCGCGATCCCGACGATGTCGATCTCCTGCCGGTCGAGGTCGGCGAGCGCCGGTAGCGGCTCGTCCCTGCGGCGCGTGTGCGGCTCCTCGATCCAGACGGGACCGTCGGTCTCCTCGAGCTGGGTCCGCAGCGCCTCCTGGTGAGCGCGCAGCCACCGGCCCTTCTGGTACGTCTCGTAAACGGTTCCGCGCCAGTACAGGCGATCGAGCTCGGCGTCCCTTTCGCGCTCGGAGCGCAGCGCCGTCAGGCGGGGCAGCACGGCCCGCAACGCCACCGTGTCGTCCTCGCCAGAGAGAAACCCGGACGTCCCCAGCGTAACCTCGTCGGAGAATCCGACGAGGTTCTTGCGGGCGCGCGCCCCCCCGAGGGCGAACCCGGTGCCCACGCGCGGGACGAGCGCGAACGTCAGCACCGCGCCCGCGCAGATCACCAGGGCCACCACCGCCGTCATGGCGAGAAACGGCCCGCCGATCACGCGCCGCGAATTCAGGATGCGGGCGACACCGACCTTGTGGCTGGGGGCGTTGCCGGAGTGCTTGACCAGGTAGTTCTCCTCCATCTCCCGGCGCAGGTGCAGCAGGATCAAGGTCCAGGTGGTGATCACCACGTACGCGGCGAAGGCGAAGGCGAACAGGAAGCTCTGCGCGAACGCCGCGCCGGCGAGGACCATCAAGAACGCGAGCACGTAGATTTGCAGATAGTCGCGGTTCGCGGTGCGCTGAAAGAGCTTGTAGACGGCGAGAAAAAGCACCAGGTTCAAAACCGGGGAGAGATCCGGGTCGGGGATGCGCGCCCAGACCTGATAGGTGGACATGACGAAGAAGCCGGCGGCGCCGATGCGGAGGATCGGGGTGGCCTGGCCCAACCACCCGTACAGCTTCGAGCCCGGATCGCTGAACCAGGACACCACGCCGCACCCGAGCGCGACCAGGGCCGCCGCCGGGGACAGCAGGTTCGCCGTGAGGAGGGTGGCGGTCGCCACCATGACCAGCAAGTACGTGGTCAGCTTGTGCGACAGCTGAAATCTCACGCGATCCTCCGGGGCGCGGCCGTCCCTTGCCCGAGCCCCAGCTCCGGCTGCTGTCCGGCCGCGATGCGAATGACGGCGCCGGTGCGACCGGCGCGCGGGGCAGGCGCGTCGGCGGTGACCACCTCCAGCAACGCGAGAAAACGCAGAATCCGCGTCGCCTGCGCCGGGCCTCCTTCGGGCGTGATCTCCTCGCCGCTGACCGCGAGGCCGACGCGATAGCCGCGATGAAGCATCTCGCAAGCGACGGAGGCCGCCAGCGAGACGGCGCGCTCGAACGCCTCGTCGGGGGCAGGGTCGTCGTCGTCGCGGGCGTGCGGAGGAGCGCCGCGCGGTGACGCCGTCGACGAAGCGGAGCCCGGCGACCCACGGTTGTCGAGCACCAGGCGCACCTCCTGGCCTTCGTCGTCCTCGGTCTCGCGAACGAACGCCCCGCCGCGACGCGCGGACGTGCGCCAGTGAATGTCGCGCGGGTCGTCGCCCTGACGAAACTCGCGGAGCCCGAAGAACTCGCCCCGGCGGCTGCGCCACTTGTGTTGCCCGCGGCCGTGCTGGGACGCGAAGCCCCGCAGCAGGTCCTCGGGCACCGGGACCATCGCCGGGTAGACGAGGAGATCGGTGCCCGCCGCGACGTCCTTCGACTTGTGAATCAAGCCGAAGGGGAACCGCGTCGACACCCGAAAGCCGGACAATCGCAGCCGGCCCCGGTGGGGCGCGACGTGGCGGTACGCCGTCTCTTGCATGCGCCCGGCCGGAAGCTTCAAGAAGTAGCACCGCTTCTCGATGGGGCGCCCGGCGACGAGGTCCTCCACCTCGACGGAGAACGACGGCAGCCGTCGCTTGGAGTTCGTCAGAGAGATCCCCATCAAGTAGGGCGCCTCCGCGAAGATCGACTGCGGCATCGAGCGACGGACCACGAGACCGCGCAAGCACATCTCGGACAGCACGCCGCTCGCGAGGATGAGGAACAACATCATCCCCCAGATCAGGAACAGCAGGTTCAGCCCCGCGTTGATCGCCGCTAGCCCGACGAGCAAGGTCGCGATCAGGAAGTACCATCCCTCGCGGGTGGGGGGGAACCGGCGCCCGGGGGTGATCCATCGCCAGCCGGCGCGCGCGAATCGTCCCAACGGCAAGTGCTCAGGCGGGCGCCGGAACCCGATCCATGAGGTCGAGCAGGATGCGTTCGGCGTCCTGGCTGGACCGCCCCTGCGAATCGGCCTGCGCGGCGACCACCACCCGGTGGGCCAGCGACGGGACCGCGATCGCCTTCAGGTCGTCGGGGAGCACGTAGTCGCGTCCGTCCACGAGCGCGACGGCGCGCGCCGCGTTTCGCCACGCGAGCTGTCCGCGCGGCGACACCCCGAGGGCCAGGTGGGGCGAACGCCGCGTCTCGCGCGCCACCGCGACGATGTAGTCGGCAAGATCCGCCTCCAGGTGGACGCGCTCCGCGGCGTCCTGAAGCGCCCGGACGTCCGAGATGCGCAGCACCGGCTCGAGCTCGGCCAGGGCATCCCCGGTGCGGCTCGGAGACTCCATCAAGATGCGTCGCTCGTCCTCGGCGGACGGGTAGTCGATGCGGATGCGCAACAAGAACCGATCCATCTGCGACTCGGGCAACGGGTACGTCCCGTAGTGCTCGGCCGGGTTCTGCGTCGCGATCACCATGAACGGCGAATCGAGCGGATACGTCTGGCCGTCGACGGATACCTGGCCGTCGCTCATCGCCTCGAGCAGCGCGCTCTGCGTGCGCGGGGTGGTGCGGTTGATCTCGTCCGCCAGCACCAGGTTCGCGAAGATGGCCCCGGGGTGAAACGCGAATTGCCCCGCGGCCTGGTCGAGCACCGAGACGCCCACGATGTCCGAGGGCAGCAGATCGCTCGTGAACTGGATGCGGTGAAAGGTCCCCCCGATCGAGGTCGCGAGCGCCCGCGCGAGCGTGGTCTTCCCGACCCCGGGGACGTCTTCGATGAGCAGGTGCCCGCGCCCGATCAGCGCGATGACGGCGTGGCGAATCGCCTCGGGCTTGCCCCGGATCAAGCGCGCGACGTTCGCTTCCAACGCCGCGATCAGTTCCGCGAACGAGGTCGTGCGCTCCCTCGGGAGAGCGGTGGTCATCCCGTAGAGGATAGCGCACGGCGGGCCCCGGCGTCAGGGGGCGGTGGACCCACACGCTCGGGCCCGCTTTATTTAAGCGAGAGCTGCGCACTTCAAGCTGTTGTCGCGCTCGACAGGCTCACAGTGCAGGCCTCGGACCCCCGACTTCGGGCCTTCTCACCTGAACGCCGTTGCCACTAGCCTCTCCAAGGTAAAGCAGTTAAAGTGCCGCGGTCGTGTTGGTTCCTAGACCCTCTGGAGGCGTCATATGGGCAGGCTCGCTAATTCTGGTGTGACTTACGTTTCGATCATCGTTGCCGGCATGGCGATCGCCGGCCTCGCGGGGGGCTGTGGCGACAACAAGCCGTCGACGGGCCTGGGAGGCGCCGGGGGCAGAGGGGTCGGAGGAGCTGGAGGCGGGGGCGGGGCCGGGGGCGGCAGCGGTCTGGCCTGTACGATATCGAAGCCTGTCATCACGGCGACGCATCCTGCCCTCAACGGTGTCCCGGTCGCGAAAGGCGGCGACAATGTCAGCTCGCCGGGCGGCGCGTACGAGGTCGCCTTCGAGGTCACCACCGCCATCGAGGACGGGCAGACGGTCTCGTTGAAGATCACCAACACCGCCACGCCGACCGTCAGCACCACGGCGGAGGCCACGGTCATGACCGGCAAGGCCGAGTTCGCCGGCGTTCCGCTGGTGCCGGACGGCACCTTCACGGTCACGGCCACGTGCACGAACAAGGCCGGCGTGATCGGACATTCGGCCGCCACGCCGTTCAAGGTCGATTCGACCCCGCCGACCCTCACGGTGTCGTCGCCCGCGGACGGCCAGTTCATCGGTCCGGCGCAGCTCGTGGGGGGCGCGTTCAAGGTCTGCGCGCAGACCACGTCTGCCGACGCCGTCGGGCTTCCGGTGACCCTCGGCGCGGCCGCGCTGAACCTGTCCGTCGCGGTCGGCACGGCGTCCCCGGTGGCGGACACCGGCTTCGTCGCGGTGGCGGCGGTCGGGACGGACGCCTGCGTGAACATCCTGTGCCCGAGCAACTCCCCCGTCGACTTGACGGTCACGCTGAAGGACGGCGCCGGAAACGCGACCACCAAGACGGTATCGCAGATCTCTTGCGCGACCACTCTTCCTGGCGTCCTGATCACCTCGCCTGCGGGCGACTCCACGCCGTTCGCGGATCCCACGAAGCACCTCCTCGCGGCCGGCTCGTCGAACACCTTGAAGGATCAAGATCCCGCGACGGCCGGCGCCCAGTTCACAGTGGTCGCGTGCAGCGACACGGCCGGGGTGGCCACCCTGAAGGTCGGCGCGGCAGGCAACACCCTGGCGGCCGTCGGGACCACGGTCACGACGGTCCCCGCGGTCACCGCGGACAACTGCCCGCCAGGCCACACGCAGGTCGCGAAGTTCACGAACGCCACCCTTCCCGAGAGCGCCCTCAACGCGGACGGCACCGTGAAGACGGCAACCGCCCTGGTGGTCGAGGTGCAGGACAGCGTCACCGCCGCCATCGGCGCCAGCCCGGAGGTCGACCTTTGGGTCGACACGTCGGTGCCGACCCTCGCGGACTCGGCGACACCCCTCTGCAACACGACGGTTCAGAGCGCGACGGCCGTCACCAAGAACGTGACGCTGTTGTCGTCGACGGCGTCGGTCGTCCTGACCGCCACCCCGAACGCGGGGACCGCGGTGACCTACTCCGCGCCCATGTTCGCGGCGGGCGCCGTCACCTTCACTGGCGTTGCGTTCCCGCTCGGGGCGACGACGCTGACCGCGGTGGCCACCGATCCGGCGGGAAATACCGCGACGCTGGCGCAACCGTGCCTGGTGACCGTGGGCACGCCTCCGGTCGTGACGTTCACAGCGCCCGCGGTAGGGAAGAACCTCTGCGTCGCAGGAAGCACTGTCGCGTCGTGCATCGCGGATGCCGACGCGACCACGCCCGGCTGGCAAGGGCTTCTGACCGCGGGCGTGACGGTGGGAGGAGTGCCCGCCACCACCGGGACTGTGACGTTCACGGCGTCCTCCGCCACGGCGCCGCTCGGTACCGTCAACATCGTCGCGGGTGCCGCGAACCTGTTGGTCACGATTCCCGACGGCAACCCCGTGACGATCACGGCGACGACCAGCGCGATCGGAGCCAACGGTGTTGGGGTCGCGACACGGGTGGTGGTGGTCGCCACCACGGCGCCCGCCGCGCCCGCGAACGTTCAGGTAGTTGTGAAGGATCGTCGCCAGAGCACCTTCACGGTGACCTGGACCGCGCCAACGGGCGCGGCTGGCTACGAGCTCAGGGTCGGTCAGGTGGTTGTCTACGCACCCAACTTCGATACACCGACCGTCGCGAAGCCGATCCCCATCACGGGAACGCCGCTGGCTCCCGGTATGACGGAGAGCCGCGACGTGCCCGACCTGTACATCGAGAACGACTACTTCTTCGCGATCGCGGCGACCGACGCGGCCGGAAACAGGAGCGCGATCGTCAGCGCGACGCCGTCTCCGCCGTCGCCGGTTTGCACCACCACGCCCTGCCCGATCCGGGCGCAGTTCAAACAGACCATCATAAGCGGACCGCAGTCGACGCCGGCGAACTACGCGGGGTTTGGGTACTATCTCGACGGCTCGGGCAACTTCGTGGGTGATGCCAACTCGGATCTGCTGGCGAGCGATGGTTACGGCTCCCACGCCTACATCTTCGCCGGATCGCCGACGTTCGCGGGAGGCGCCCCGACGGTCACCTTCCAGAGCGCGACGCAATACTTCGGCGTCAGCATCGCCAACATCGGAGACGTGGACGGCGACGGCTTGGAAGACATCGCGGTGTCCTCTTCGTTCGAGTCAACACCGAAGATCTTCATCTTCAAGGGCCGGCCGACGACGAACCCCTGGCCGGCCACCGTCATGGACACCGCGGCCGACTACGTCATCACCGCGGATACGACCTTCAACGGGACTTCTCTCCTCGGATTCCCCATCGCGAAGCTCGGCGACATCAATGGCGACGGCGTGGGAGACTTCGGGCTCGGCGCGCAAGGGGCCGGAGGCGGCGCCGGGGCGGTGCTGGTAGTGTTTGGCGCCAAGCCGTTCGTCGGCGGAACGCTGTCGAGCCTGGTCACAGCCGGAAAGGCTGTGGTCCTGACGAACGCCGGAGCTTCGGGGTTTTTCGGCTATGGCCTGGTAGGCCTGGGAGCCTCGAACGGCACCTTGGTGGTGGGAGCGCCCAGTGCGGGTACGGACACCGGGGCCATCGTCACGTATAAGTGGAACGGAACGGCGCTCGCCCCGTCAGGAGTTCCCTACACGGGCGGCGCCAAAGAAAACGTGGGCAGCATTCTGGCTGTCTTGGGTGGCGGCCTGGGTGTGCTCTCCGGGAACAACTTCCCGGTGGGCGCCGGGACGGTGTTGTCCTTCTTGAATGGCACCGCGGCCGCGCCTCTATCCGGCACGCCCCAGCGCTTCACGGATCTGGCTGGTCCTGACACGTTTGGGACCATCACCCTCGGTGGGGGATTCTCTGGCTCGGGCGCGTCCATCTCGTACCTCGGCGACAGCAAGCCGGATCTGGTCCTCGGGGGGGCGTTCGAGAGCACCCATCCGGCCATCGTCTACATCATGGACGGTGCCACTGTGGCCAGTCTGCCAAGCCCCGTCTATGTCGACAATTTCCAGGCCACTTGCAAGATCCCCCTGCCTGCCGACTGGGTGAAGCGCGTGACCATTTACAACAGTCCCATCAAGGACATCAACGGCGATGGCTATGGCGACATCGCCATCGGCGAAACTGACGACGGGACCTTCAATGTTCCCTTCCAGGGCCGCGTGATGGTCCTGTGGTAGTCAGCTTCGGTTTTTGCCCGCCTCGCCGACTTCCGTAGGCGATGCCTGTTCGGTTGGCTGGTCTGCTCCACCTCGAGGCTGACGACCGTCCCACAACCGAGGCGCTCGAATCCGAGTGGGGGGCGCGCTATCCGGCTTGTCCCCCGTGGGAGCGGTCGGTCCACCGCCTGGTGGGGGCAACGGTGTTCCTGGATACCTGTGGCGACTCTCAGGCAATCGCGGTCGACCAGCAGAGTGGTTCCGGGATCGCCGGGACGATTCGCTTGGACCGCCGCGACGTCCTGCGGGCGGAACTGGGCGAGCAGGTGTCCATTGCGATAAGCGATCACGCGCTGGTTCTGCTCGCCTACCGGCGCTGGGGGCCGAATGCTTTCTCGCGGCTGAGGGGAGACTTCGCGTTCCTGGCCTGGGATTCCCGTGAGCGCACCTTCTGGCTGGTTCGGGATCCGTTCGGCATCCGGCGCCTCCACTATGCCGCCCACAAAGACACTATCGTCTTCGCGTCGGACGTGGAGGGCGTTCTGGCCTGGCCTGGCATCAGCCGCGAGCCTGACGACGTGACCATTCTGGACAACCTCCTCGGGCACTACCAGACGCGGGAGCGGACCTTCTTCCAGGACATCAAGCGCGTCTTGCCGGGACACTTCCTGCGTATCGCACCCTCGGGAGTCCAAAGTGTTCGCTACCTGGAGCCGCCGCATACGTCACCCGTCTTCGCATCGCTGAAGGACTACGCCGAGGCGCTGCGCGAAGAGCTCGCCCGGTCTGTCGCAGAGAGGATTCCTGACTCGGGCAACGTCGTCTGTCACGTCAGTGGAGGCCTCGACTCGGCGTCGGTTGCCTCGCTGAGCGCGGCCCACCTCGCGCGGGAGGGAAGCGGCCGGAAGGCAGTTCTAGCCACCGCACGATTTCCAGGACTCGGCTGCGACGAAGGACCGATCGCCCAGGAGTTGGGACGCTGGCTCGGCCTGGCCATACACGAATGGGATGGGCTGCGGCCGGAGACGAGCGACCTCGAAGCGGGTCGAGTTGCCTGGCCCTTTGGAAGGTCTTCCATCGGCGGCTCGTACCAGGGCGACCTCGATGTGGCGGATCGGTTCGGCGCCGGCGTGCTGCTCTCCGGGCTCGGCGGCAACCAGATCTCCTGCGAGAGTGGATTTTTTCGCGACTGCTTCCGGGAGGGGAGGTTCATGGGCTTCTCGCGCGGGCTGTTCCAGATCGTGCGGGGCCGGCCGTGGCGGTGGGAGTTTCGCCATTTCCGACGATCACTGCTCGAGGCGCGGCGGGTGGCTCGCGGTGCGGTGCCGTGGGGAACAAATCGGGACAACGCCACTCCCGCGGAAGGCAGGATGCCGCGTTGGCTGGGGCCTCGCCTCGGAAGGGCGTGGCTGGACTTGCCGGGTGAGCTCACTCCGCCGCCGGCTAATGTGCCAGCTACGGGGAGCTGGATGGCTGACGCAATCTGGGAAAAGACCGCAGCCGACCCGAACCTGGTCTGGACCCTGGAATATGAAGACGCCCGAGCAGCCGAACGCGGGCTCGAGTTTCGCTATCCGTACCTCTCCTGGTCCCTCCTGGCGCTTGCCATGGCTATCCCCTGGCATCTGCGCGCACCGTCTGACGTCGATCGCCAGTGGCAAAGACTTGGGCTCATCGGGATCCTGCCAGAGCGATTGAGGTTACGGAATACCTTCGCGGATTTCAACGAGGGAAACCTGTTGAACACTCAATGCGCGGCCGTTCAGATCGAGGGTCTTCTAGCAGGGGGGCCGTGGGCTTCAGAAGGATTCGTGAATAGGCGACTTGCCCTTGAGGACTATAGACGGCTTTCCAGCTGCCCGACGGCTCGATTGCCCGCCGTCCCCTATGAACCTTGGGAACCTTGGCGGCAAATCCGCGACGTGGCCGCTCTTGAAGCTTGGCTTAGGCGGGTTTGACGGTAGAATCCACCGCTGGAGGTAGATTATGACGCTCGACGCCAAGGTCGGGGCAGACGCCCTTGTTCCCGACCAGGAAAACCAAACGGTGCCCGATGGGCCACGTCCCTACGATACGCCCGTCCTCATACCTCTCGGCAATGTCCATGAGCTCCTCGCTGGTATGGGGGCGAGTATGACGTCAGACGGCGCTAGGTTTACGCACCGGCAATGATGGGGTTAGGTCCTCGAATTTGCTTTTGGCGTAAAGTTTCCGACCTAGGTCCCTTGCTAAGGAGGGCGCTTCTCCTTGAGGGACTGCGGGTTTCGGTGGGACCGAAGCGGGCCGTGCTGTTGGCCCGCGGCCTGGGCAGGAATGCAAGAACTCGATCGATTGGAGATCGCCGCGCATTGGTCGGTATGATTGCGATCATCGATCGTTTATGGCGCGGCGGGCCGAACTGTTACCGGCGCGTCTTGCTGGAGATCTCCATGGACGCAGGGGCCGCGCGCGACGTGGTCAAGATGGGCTTCCGGAGCAGCGGCGGACAGGGATCAGGACACGCCTGGCTGGGAGATGCCGCCGCGATCGACGGCAGGCACAAACCCTACGACGCGATCGTCTCGATCTGAGCGCGCAGGCTGGCGCGCAGATCAGCGAGGCCGGCGGGGATCGACAGCGCTTCGACCGCCGTGGTCTGGACCGCCAGCGCCCGACACGCGGCGAGGTGCGCTCTCAGGCTCTCCGGGGTCGACGAGTGGATGAAGCTGTTGACGAAAAGGTGTCGCAGGCCCCCGGACGGAGACAGAGCGCGGAGAGCCCAGTCGGCGCCGCCACGACGTGCCCGGTCCAAGAAGATGATCTTGCCGAGCGGGAGGTATTCGCGACGTTCGCGCAACGCCTCCCGGAGGGGCCGAGCGTCGACCGAGGCGTCCCTGCGAGCGACCAGGGCTTCCGTCGCCTCGCTCATCCACGTTTGAATCACCGCCTCCGCGCCGTCGACGATCACCAACTGTCCGCCGTCGTCCGTAAGGAGGATGAGGTCCTCGCAGATGAGGCGGCTCCCGGCGATCTCTGCCGCAATCAGGCGCGCGGTGGTGGTCTTCCCGGCGCCGCTGTCGCCCGAAAAGAGCAGGCTTCGCTCGGCCACCTCAACCGCCGAGGCGTGAAGCGCGAGCGGATACCAACCCGCGAACAACTTGGGCACGAACACGCGCAGCGCGGCCGCGACCTGTTCATCCGGTTTGTCCCGCAAGCCGCTTCCCGCGGCCAGCACCAAGGACTCCCTGTCGAACGTCAATGCGGTCTCTGTGCCTTCGCGCAGCGACAACAGGCGTCCTTCGTCGTCGAAGCGGCCAAGCTCCGACGTGGGCTTGGCGTCGATCGCTTTGACCGAGGCCACGGTTCGCTCGATGAGGGGGCGGGCCTCCTCTTCGGCGCCACCCAGCCCCGCGGCGACCCTGGTGACGGCTTCGTCGCTGGACCTCGATTCCATCAAGGCGGACCAGATCGCGGCTCCTGCCGCGTCCAGCTGGAAGAAGTCCCCCGAGGGCAGGTGCAACAACAGACCTCCGTCGGCGAACGTGGCGGCGGCGAAGTCCTCGCGCACGAGCGAACGATCGAGCGCTGACCTCACGGCGACGGGTGGCGTCCGAGCAGCTTTATGGCGGCGGAGAGGGCGTCCTCGCCCGAGGCGCCCAGGTCGAGCACCACGTCGCCGGGTTGGACCATGCTGCGAATGGCTGCGTCGAACGGCGCCATCCGATGGGGATCGTTCATCATGTCGAGATAGTCTTGGAGGTGGTACAGGCGAATGAGCGCGGTTCGTGGCGGGCGCCAGATGATATAGTAGCTCAGTGACCATGAGCGAAGGCCACGTTCGTTTTCAGCTTCGTTCGGACGTGGCGACGCACGACATCGACGAGGGGCTGCTGGTCGTGAATCTCGAGACGGGGAAGACCTGGAAGCTGAACCACGTCGGCGCCGCTGTCTGCCGGGGGATCGAGCGTGGAACCGATCTCGCGCAGATCGCCGCGGAGCTCTCCGACAAGTATCGGGTCGCCGCGATGACCGTGCGCAAGGATGTCGACGCGCTCGTTGAGAACCTCCGGCAGGAAGGGCTCGTCGAGGCGCTGCCCGCCGGGTGAACGCCGGGTCGACCGCGGCCTCGCGAACGGGTCGCGCCGGCGCCACCACCGAACATGCCGCACGGGCCATTCGACGCATCGATCTCGACCGCCGTCCGGTCGCTGGTGAGCGCGCTCGTGACGACCCGAGGGCAGACCTCCGCGGTCATCGAGCTCGACGAGGATTGCGCCCGCGTCGCTTTCGCCGAGGACCTCGCGCCCTTGCTGGGCGCGGCCGTGAGTCAGGGGCGGGTGGCCGTGCCCCGAGCGGCGCGCGAGCGGCTGCTGTGGGAGCACCAGATGTGCGTGGCCTCGAACGTCGTCCGTTCCCGTGCGACGCGCACGTTCGCCGACCTCTGTCGTCAGGTCGGCATCCCGGTGGTCCTCCTGAAGGGGATGGCCATGATTCAATCCACCCTGGACCTTGGGGAGCGGTCGATGATCGATGCCGACCTCCTCGTCCCCGCGTCGCGCTGGCAGCAGGCCTGCGCCCTGATCATCGGGGCCGGATTCGCTGAAACGGTCCTCCCCGGGCGTGGTTACACCGCCCGGCACGACTACGTGCGCACGTTCTCGAACGCCGCCGGCGTGACCATGGAGATTCATCGCTTCGTCTGTGAGGCCTCCTTCCTCGACATCGATTACGAAGGGGCCGACGGTCTCTTCGCACGCGCCCGCCGTGCTCCCACGGGCCTGCTCGTGCCCGATGACGGCGATCTATTCCTGACACTCGCGGCTCACGCGGCCAAGCACACCTTCGAGCTTCCGCTCCGTTCGTTCTTCGACGGGCTCTTTCTGCTGCAACGGAGCCCTCTGAAGCTCGACGAGCTCGCCGCCCGGGCGCGCCACTGGCGGATGGAGGCCGCGTTCGCGATGTGGGTCCAGTCGCTCCGCACGCTCGCGCCGGCCATCGCCCATGTCAGCGACCACGCCCCGGTCGGCCCGCGCTGGCGGTGGGGGCGGTTCGTGTGGTCGCGGACGCGGCACGCGTCGCCGTGGCAGCGGTTTGTCCGCATGGCGTGGCTGGTTGATGGCAAGGCCGCCTGGGTGCGGCACGTGGCCACGCGGGCGACGTTCCGCGCGCTCGACAGCATTCAATCGTCGGCGCGTGGAAGGACGCCGTCCTAGTCCAAGCCTCACAGGAGTCGGCGAGACCGGGCTTCCTGCGCTACTGTTCACGGGCATGCAGGATCTCCGGACCGTCGTCGACTACCACGCCAGGATGCTCGGCGATCGGGCGCGGGTCGAACGGTTCGAGCAGGCGATCGCGGCAACGGTGCGTCCAGGCGCCGTCGTGGCCGACGTCGGGTGCGGAACCGGGATCCTCTCGCTGCTTTGCTGCCGGGCCGGCGCGCGGCGGGTCTACGCGATCGAGGTCGGGCAGATCGGTCGCTGGACTGAGCAGATCGTGGCCGCGAACGGCTTCTCCGGCCGGGTCGAGGTCTTGCGCGGCGTCTCGACCGAGCTCTCCCTGCCCGAGAAGGTCGACGTCGTCGTCAGCGAGACCATCGGCAACGCCGCCTTCGACGAGGGGATCGTGGGCTATCTCGCCGATGCGCGGAAGCGCTTCCTCGCGCCCGGCGGGAGGATCATCCCTCGGCGGCTGACGCTGTGGGCGGCGCCCGTCAGTGACGCCGCCCTCCACCACCGCCTCGTCGGGTTCTGGCGCGAGCGGGTGAACGGCGCCGACGTCTCGTCGATGCACGCGATCGCGGCGCGGCAGCTGCACTTCGCGTCGCTGCTGCCCGAGCAGCTGTGCGCGCCGCCGCGGCCGCTCGTCACCGTCGATCTCGCGGAGACCGAGGAGCCGTTCATTGCCGGGCGCGCCGAGCTCCTGCTGACGCGTGAGGGGCCGGTCACCGGGTTCGCCGTCGGATTCGACGCGGAGCTGGCGGAGGGCACCGGCCTGTCGAATCGCCCGCCCTCGGTGGCTCCCAGCTGGTGGCAGGGATTCCTTCCGCTCGAGGAGCCCCTGCATGGCCGGATCGGGGAGGGCGTTCAGGTGGAGATCGGGACCCGCGACGGCCAGACCTGGCGCTGGCGAGGCGCGGTCGGCGAGCACCCGTTCGACCTCGACACCCTGGCCGGGCGCTCGCCTTCCCTCGAGGAGCTGGAGGGTGACGAGCGACGTCTCACGCTGGGGCCGCGAGGCCGGACCGCCGCCGCGGCGCTGGCCCTCATCGACGGCAAGCGGACGGTTGGCGAGATCGCGCGGGCGCTCGCCCATTCCCCCGCGACGGCCCTGCCCAGCGAGGCCGCGACGCGGGCCTTCGTCGATCGCCTGGCGCGCGACCTGGGACGATGATGGACACGCTGTTCGCCACCGCGCTGCACGCCGTGACCGTGGAGGTCGATGGGGCTCCCGTCATCGTCGACCTGCGGGAAGGCACCAGCGTCGCGCTGAACGGCGCGGCGGCCGCCATCTGGCGCGGTCTCGTCCGCGGGCGATCGCCGGCACAGGTCGCCCGCGAGCTCGCCGCCGGTTTCGGTATCGACGAACAGCGCGCCGAGGCCGATGTGGCCGCGTTCTTGTCGACGCTGGCCGCGCGAGGCCTCGTCCGCGAGGGCCTTCTGGATCCGCCCGGCGCCGGCCCGGGGTGAGACCGCACCGGCGGAGATTGCCCACGATAGGCCGATATCGGCCACCCCGCTGACGCGGCGCGCTCCCCTGTTATCTATCATCTTGCTCATCGGGACATGGGTGACTGGAGCTACAAGTGCGACGCCTTCATCGCCAGAGCGAAACCCGAGTAGGTGCAGCCCCGTCAGGCATCTGGCGCACCTCCGAAGTCCATCGGTCACTCAAGCCCTTCGGTTGCTTCGAAAATCAACCTGGGTGCGGTTCTTCTCTTACATTCAACAGATGACCAATTGGTATATTGTCAACCAGATGGACTTCGGAATGTACAAGTCGCCTACAAAGACGATGCCTGCAAAGTCAGACATTGTGGCACTCGTCGTCCTCTTCGCCGTGGGTTGTGCACACCGGAAACAGGACCAAGTGGCACGAGAACCCCACGCGGCAGAGTCGGCGGGAGGAGCGAACGTGCGAAAGGGAGGCAAGGAGCCGATGTCGAAGGGTGAGGTGCGGAGGGGGGGGCGGATACGGCCAACGACGAAGTTGAAGCAATCGGAAGACTCTTTCTGTCTGATTCGCGCAAGCTGGAGGATGTCTGGGACGCGACACCCTCCTATCCCTGGGTCAAGAGGGGGAGAGTGTACTGGGTGGGCGACCGAAAGCGAGAAAGGCTTCGAGTCGTCGTGTCGGGTGATTTGGCCACTTCTCCTCAGCTTCTAAGCGGTGCGAATGACCTTGGTGTTATTGCGAAGTTCGTCTCGGAACAATTCGCAGGGCCGCTTCCATTTGATGTCGAGGTTAACAACCTAGCGACATTCTTTAAGGATATCGCGGTTGATCCGTTAGCGCTCGTTGCAACGAGAGAGGAGCTAGATTCACAACGAAGGGCCGGCCTAGACGACTGGCTACAGTGTCGCGAAAAGTCACGCGCCGTCTTCGAAAGTCTGTGGACAGGAATCAGAATAGAGAAGATGGACAAGCGCTGGACAATGAAGTTCAACGTCTTCAAGTTCAAGGGCGGGGTGGACTCGGCAGAAGCATCCGGGACATTGGCGCCCCTGACGCTACAAGAGCTTGGCGTAGAAGTACTGAAGGCGGCTGGAGAGTTCTGCTTCCCAATCGAGGGATAGAGTGGGATGGCCCAGGGGGGCGGAGAGGCTTCGGGCCGACAGGTCAGGGTGAGCGGACGCTTTCTTCCGGGCAAAGGATTCTCGGCAGCGCGCACGTGGAGATGAACCACGCTGCCGACGAGCACGACGAAGCAAGACCAGGGCTCGGCGACGATTTCCTGTCTGCGGTCGTGAGCGCTTTCTCCCTAGTCTTCGCGGCACCGCAGCGCTGGCCGCTCGTCGATGCTCGCCACAGCCGTTTCGTCTTGCCTGTGAGCGATGGCGAGGCGGGGCGCGGGTGCCACGCTTCTCCGAACTTCGTGGCCTGCCGCTAGGTTCGTGAACTAGACTGGGATGATCCAAACGACGGACATTTTCGACGCCGCCATGGGCCTCGATCCGATTGAGCGTCGTCGCCTGGCGTACGAGCTGCTCGAGAGTCTCGACGCCGCGCCCGACGAAGACGCCGAGCGCCTCTGGAACGAGGAGCTGGCTCGTCGACGGGAGAAGATCGAGCGCGGCGAAGCCGTCTTCCATCCGCTGGAAGAGCTTCAAAGGCGAGTCATGAAAGCACTCGGTGGCGGCTAGTCCGACCTTTCTCGACGAAGCGATCGAGGAGCTCGTCGACGCCGTCATCTACTACGAAGCCGAAGCCCCGCCTGGTACCGCCCAACGTCTCGCCTTCGAGGCGAACGCCATCATCCAACGGGTCACGGAAGCACCCAGACGCTGGCCTGTCGAAGAGAACGGCTACCGTCGGTGGCGCCTTGTCACCTTTCCCTACTCTTGGCGGTTTGAGGTCAACGACGCCGACGAAATTCGCTTCGTGGCCTCTGTCCACGCGAGGCGCCGACTTGGGTACTTCAAGAATCGCGGACGCTGATCGGAGGTCCGAGACCCCCCGACTCAAGTCTCCCCCGCGTCCTCCCGAGGATCCTCCGAGATGCGGCCCTTATGGACGAAGGCGGTCGCGGTGGTGGCGACCGTTGTCGCGGGCGCCATGGTCGCGGCGGTGGCCGTCGTCATCGTCTCGAGCTGGTGGGTTCACCGGCACGGCGGGCGCCGGATCTACGATGCCCTGTCCGAGGTGCCGGCGCGCGAGGTGGCCATCGTGCCTGGGGTGGGCGGGAAGGCCGGGCGGATCAACGACCACCTTCGCTCCCGCTTGCTGGCGGCGCTGGCGCTCTACCGCGCGCACAAGGTCAGGGACATCCTCGTCTCGGGCGTTGGCGGTGACCCCAGTGGCGGCGACGAGATCTCTTCGTCTCGAATCTGGCTGCTCTCCCACGGTGTCGAGCCCGCGCACATCCTGACGGACGAGGCGGGGCTGCGGACGCTGGATACGATGCAACGCGCGGCGCGCGTCTATCACGTGGGCAGCGCCACCGTGTGCAGCCAGACGACGCATCTCGATCGGTCGCTGTTCCTGGCGCAGGCCGCGGGCATCGACGCGGTCGGGTTCACGGCCGTCATGCGCCAGCCGCTCCCGAGCACGGAGCCGACGCTCGAAACGATGAAGGCCACGCTGGCCTTCATGGAAACGTATTTCTTCCGTCGCGGCCCTCGCGTCACCGAGCCCATCGGCCTCATCGCGTCGACGCCTTAGCCCCCCCTCCCGGGCGAAGCCGCTGCCAGTACGCGCCGGCGGCGTCCAGGGCGCGCAGGCCTCCGTGGTGCGCGGCGAAGCGGACGAAGTCGCGGGCCCGGTCCACCGTCGGATACACGAGCAGGAGCTGCTCGAGCCGACGCGGGAGCGCGCTGCGCGGCTCGCCGGAGCCGCTCGTGTCCAGCAGCGCCTCCAGCCAGATGCGCCGCGCCGCCGGCGGGCGAAGACGCGCCAGCACCGCGTCGGGCACGCTGGCGCCCGCGATCCGGCGCGCGTTCGCGAGCGTGAGCCACGCGGCGGCGGCGGCGCCTGCCCCCTGCGCCACGCTGACCAGGCGGTCCCAGTCGATGGTCGACCGCTCGATGATCAGCCACGCGTCGAGGAAGCGCAGCAGCCCGAAGCGGAAGTGGTCGTACGCCTGGTTGGCCGCCATGACCACCAGCTCGTCTTCCGGCGCCATGAAGTGAACCGGGGCGTCGAACAAGGTCCCCGCCGTGGCGCGGGCCACCATCTCTTGCACCGCAAATCGGTAGCGCGCCGGGGGGGCCGGCGCGGTGTGGACGTCGAGCATGCGCGCGCCCGCCGCCGGGGCGATGAAGGTCCGCTCGTGGCTGGCGCGCGCGGTCCACGTTCGTCCGGGCGGGGACGCCAGGATCGCGAACCCGCCCCCGGACAGCAGCGCGTGCAGGCGGGCTTCGTCCTCGGGGCGGACCAGGACGTCGACGTCGGACATGGCCCGTCCCCACGGTTCGTCGTAGTGGCGGGCCGCCTGAGCGGCACCCTTGTAGACCACGACGCGAATCCCCGCCGCCGCCACGCGCGCGAGCATCGGGCCGATCGTGGCGGACGTCACCGTGAGCGTGGCCCAGCACCCTGTATCGATTCGCTCCAGCTCCTCGCGCAACACCGCGGGGCAGTCAGTAAGCGCGCGCAGGGCCCGCCCCACGATCGCCAGGGCGTGCTGCGCGCGCGCGCCCGCGACGAGGGCATCCCAGTCGGGGAGTGGGGCGAGTTGCGGCGCGCGGGCGCTCCAGGCGCCCGCCTTCGCGCACCGGACGAGCGCGTCGCGAAGGGCGTCGGGATCCGCTCGCGCCAGAGCGTCCCCTGGCGCCCCCGCGGCCATCAGCCGCCCGCGGACGCTTTCAGCTTCTTCACCTCGGCGATGAGCGCGGGGATGGCCGCCTCCCAGGTGGCGACGAGGCCGTAGTCCGCGACCTGGAAGATCGGCGCCTCGCCGTCCTTGTTGATCGCGACGATCACCTTCGAGCCCTTCATGCCGGCCAGGTGCTGGATCGCCCCCGATATCGCCACCGCCACGTAGAGCTGCGGCGCGACGATCTTTCCCGTCTGCCCCACCTGCAGGTCGTTGGGCACCATCCCGGCATCGCAAGCGGCGCGGCTGGCGCCGAGCGCCCCGCCCAGCAGGTCCGTGAGCTCCTCCAAGATCTTGAAGTTCTCGCCGGCCTTCATGCCGCGCCCTCCCGACACGACGATCTTCGCCTCCCCGAGGTCGGGCCGCGCGCTCTTCGTCGCGTGAACGCCGATGACCTCGGCGCCGAGCGCGTCGATGGTCCCGAGCTGACCCGCCTCGAGGGCTCCGGGGGCCGCCGCCGTCGTCGCCGGGGCGAAGGCCGTCTGGCGCACGCTGACGACGACGATCGGCGACGCAATTTCAACATCGCAAAGCGCATTTCCCGCGTAGGCCGGACGGCGGAAGCGCTGCGCGCCGTCCACGCGGATCACGTCCGACGCCATCCCCGCGCCGAGCAACGCCGCCGCACGCGGGAGCACGTCCTTCCCCGTCGACGTGGCGGTCCCGACCAGGGCTGTCGCGCCCGCGCTCTTCACCGCCGCGGCCAGGAGGGGCGCATAGGTCTCGGCCAGCGGTGAGGCCAGACGGGCGTCATCGAAGACCACGACCCGGTCGACGTAGCGCGCGACGTCCTGCGCCGCCGCCCCGACGCCGTGACCGATGACCACGCCCACCACTCCGCCGCCGCCGTGCGCGGCCGCGAGCGCGCGCGCCGCCGACACCCCCGGCAGCGTCGCCGACCGAATGGCGCCACCCGAAACCTCGCAGAACACGACGACGCTGCCCATCAGATCACCTTGGCTTCGTTGTGCAGCTTCGCCACCAGCTCCTCGACGCTGCCGACGCGAGCGCCCGCCTTGCGGGCGGGCGGCGCTTCGGTCGAGAGCACGCGGACGAGCGGCGCCACCGTCACGCCCAGCTCCGCTGGCGTCAGCTCCTTCAGCTCCTTCTTCTTCGCCGCCATGATCCCCTTCAGCGACGCATAGCGCTGCGTCTCCTCCCATTCCGCATCGGGTCCCGCCAGGGCTTCGTTGCGCACCGCCTTCTTCGCGATGATGCGCAGGTCCACCGTCACCACGGCCGGCAAGCGCACGCGCTTCTCCTCGACACCGGCGTCGACCTCGCGGGTGGTGACGGCGGTCTTCGCGTCGGCCGCCACCCGGATGCTCGCCAGGAACGTGGCCTGCGGCCACCCCAGCAACCCGGCCAGGATCTGCCCCACCTGATTGGAGTCACCGTCGACCGTCTGCTTTCCCAGGATAACCAGGTCAGGCTTCTCGCGCTCGACGACCTTGACCAGGACCCGCGCCACCGCATCCGCGTCGAGCGCTGCGTCGTCCCCCGCGACGAGCAGGCCGCGGTCGGCGCCCATCGCCAGCACGCCCCGGAGCTGCTGCGACACCTCCTTTGGCCCCACGGCGACTGCGACGACCTCTCCGGATCGCTCGCCGCCCTTGCCCTTTTCCGTCAGGCGCAGGGCGGTCTCGACGGCGTACTCGTCGAAGGTGTTGATTTGCCAGGTCGCCCCGGACAGATCGAGCTTCCCGCCAGTGAGCTTGAGCTTCTGCTCGGGATTCGGAACCCGCTTGCATGTGACGAGAATCTTCATCTAGGACCCCTCGGGACTATCCGCTCGCGACCTTGAGCGCCTCTTCCAGGCAGAACAGAATCTCGTCATCGAGGTCGACCAGGTAGACGGTGGCGGGCTTCGGCTGCCGGTGGGCGCGGAGCTCGTCGACGATGGCGCGGGCGGCGTCGGAAGGATCGACGCCCCCGAGGCCCGTGCCCATGCCTGGTATCGCCACCAGATCGAAGCCATGGTGAGCGGCGGCCAGCAAGGCCGCCCGGGTGGCGCGGCGAACGTTCTCGACGGCCACCTTGGTGCCGGGTTCTTCCATGGTCGGCGCATGGATGACGCGCTTCGCCGGCAGCTGGCCCGCGTTCGTGACCACGGCGGCCCCAACCGCGATGGGGGCCAGCGACATCGCCTCCCGCTGGATGGATGGTCCACCTTTCCGAGACAGCGCGCCTGCCACACCACCGCCCATAATTCCTAGCGAATTCGCGGGATTGACGACGGCATCCACCGGCATGGTGGTGATGTCCGTCTTGGCCAGATGGACCTGCATGGTTGGGGGACCAGTTGACAATATCACCATGCCGGTTGGGAAGGAAATTCCTTCGATAATTGTCCGCGCGGCGGCGTTGATGAATCGTTCGTCGGGAATAACACGGCCCGGCTTCGTTCGTTCGCGGGGGGGACATCACATGATGCATTCGAGGCGAGGAATCACGACGGCTCTGGCAGCGCTTTGGCTCATCGGCATGACTTCGGCAGGCGCGGCCGCTGCGCCCTCGTCGTCGGCGCCGGGCACGGGGCCAACGTTCGTGGACATCACCTGGATGTCGATCTCGAACATGTACTACGAGCTGGGTCCCCTCGGCATCATGACCGACGGGTACATCACGCGGCTCTCGTCCCGGAGCTTTTACGGCGGGGGAGGCGGCCTCGCGTTCACGCGCGGCGCGAGTAAGCCCGACGTCGCCGCCGTCACGCGGGTGATGAACGCGCTCGGCGGTTCTTCGAAGGTCAGCTTGCTGCTGACCGGGCATAGCCACTTCGACCACTCGTTCGACACGGCGACGTGGTCCGCGCTGACCGGGGCGCCCATCATCGGCTCGAACACGACCTGCCTCCAGGCGGTCGCTCAGGGCATCCCAGGCACCCGGTGCACCGCCGTCTGGGGCGGCGAGAAGATTGTGCTCGCCGACGGCGTCACGCTGCGGATCGTGCGCTGGAACCACAGCGGCGACTCCACGAGCAATCCCGAGCAACACAACCCCGTCGAATTGACGACCGCCCCCGTCCCGGATCCCGCGACGGGCGGGCTTCATGCGGGCGTGTCCGAGGATTTTCCGAATGGCGGCGGTGGCAGGGCGTATCTGTTCACGGTCGATGGGGCGGGCGGCCCCTTCAGCTGGTTCTTCCAGAACTCCGCCAGCCCCACCGACCTCGCCGCGCCGATCGTCGTGGATGGGGTCGGCTACGGCGCACCGCTCGACAACCTGCGGGCTGCAATGGCGGACGCGGGGCTGACCTCCGTCAACCTGTGGATTGGCACCGGCGGCGCCCAGGTGGCGCGGCTCGTGTTGCCGATCATCAATCCCAAAGCCTACCTCCCGGTCCACTGGGACGGCCTGTGGGGAGCCTTCCTGAAGGGCGTGCCCGGCAGGTACGCGGACGCGGAGTTGACGTCGCTGCTCTCCGCTTCGAACGTCAAGCTGCTGACGCCCGTTCAGTACATGGACAAATGGCGGCTCGATCCGAACGGCGTTCAGCCGATCCAGAACACCACCGTCAAACGGTCGCTCGGGTTCTCACGGTAGCTGCCAGTCGCGGCCGCTGGCAACTGTCCCCGCTCGGTCCTATTCTTCTTTTCGGCGCTCATCGTTTCGCCTCCCGCCGAGGCATCACGAGCAAACCGCCGGAGGTGTGAAGTGACGACCACTCTTGCCGACAGCGCCCCCGCGCACGATATCGACGGTGGCCCGGTCGCTGCTCCGCGACCACCGGGGGTCCCGAAGGCGGCGCGCTGGGAGCAGGAGGAGGGCGAATGGCGTCTCGGGCCCGGTGCCGGCACGGCGGCGGACGCCACGGGGTGGTTTCGCGGTTGGCGAGATGACGGGACGCTGCGCTCGATGGGCGAGAGCGTCGGTGGAAAGCTGAGCGGCGCGCTCTGGCGCTTTCACCCCAACGGCAGCCTGCAGCGGACGGGATGTTACGCCGACGGCGTTCCGCGCGGGACCCATCACCTGTACTCCTGCGACGCGCCGACGCCGGAGTACCTGCAGGTCTGTTGCGTTCCGCCGGGCGCCTGGCAGCTCCGCGTCGACCACCACCCGGACGTGATGTCGGAGCAGCTGTGGTTCGATCGCGCGGGCGTCCGCCTGCTGGGCAGCGGTGCGCCGTATCCGCCGCGGCCGGCCGGCGTGTCGCCGCGGGCGGGGTTCAACGAGGGCAGCGCGCTGTGGGAGGAGATCACGCCGCTCGGCGGCGCCGAGCCGGCCATTCGCCGCCGAGTGTGGGCGGCCTCGGGCGCGCTTCAACTGGTCGAGGAGTCAATCGCCGGCAAACGCCACGGCGTGGCGAAGGGCTTCGACGGAGAGGGCGGGTTGGCGTGGGAGGAGACGTACGCGGACGGGCGCCTGCAGGGCCCGAGCCGCGCGCGCGAGCTCCCCATCGGCCTGTTCGAGGATCCGGAGATCCGCGCGCAGGAGGGCGCGTATCACGGGGATCAGGCCGTCGGGTCGTGGCGCTTTCTCGACGCCAGCGGAGCCGTGCGGGCCACGCGTGAGCTCGGCGCGCCGCTCGACGAAGAGCGGCCGCTCGCCGACGCCGTCCTGGGGCCCGAGCGCGCGCCGGCGGCGTCGTGGTGGGCGCTCGCGGAGCGCCTGCACGCCGAAGGTCGCGTGGGCGAGGCGCTGGTCGCAGCCGCACGCGCGACGGCGTCGAGCGGTGATGCCGCGGACTTCGGGCGCGCGCGGGCCGCGTGGACGATGCCGCTCGGCTCCGCGCGCGCCGAGAAGCTCGCGGAGTCGGCGATCGCGCGAGTCTCCGAGGGCGTCCACGTCCTCGTGGACGCGCTGAAGCGAGGCGGGGCCCCGGCGCCGCTGTTCGCGGCGCTCGCGTCGGCGCTGGCTGGTCACGATCGTGCCGCCCTCGATATTGTGACGGCCGCGCTGGTGCTGGCGCCGGACCTGCTAGCGGCGCGAACGTCCCGCATCTTGGTCCACGGCGCCCTCGGCGAGCCCGAGGCCGCGGTGGCCGACGTCGCCATCGTCCGTGCTGCCAGCCCCGAATCCGGGACCGTGCTGGACCTCTACTTTCGTGTCTACTTCCCCCGCTTCGATTTCTGGCCGGCGCGGGCGAAGCTGGAGGGGGTCGACGAATCGCGGGCGATCGGCATCGCGCGCTCGGTCGGCGAGGTGCGCGACGTGATTCAGCGCTACGCGACGCGGCTCGCGGCGGGCCGGGCCGAGCTGTTGCGACGGTGCGGTCCTGCCAAGCCATTCATGCTCCCCGATCTCGCGCCGCTGTTGCCGGACGGACCGCTGCCGCTCGCGCGCTGGTCGTTCACGATGACCGCCGACGAGTACAGCGGTGGCGATCCGGCGGCGGCCGGGCATGAGGACGAGTCCATCGAGATCACGGTGGATGAGCTCGCGGGCCTCGCGGGCGAGGGTGACCACATGCTGCAACTCATGCGCGGGCTGCGAAGGGACTGGGCCGCGCTCACGTGGCTGTGCTGGGCCGCCGGCCTGGACGAGGTCGGATTGCCGACGGTTCTCCGGCAGCGCCCGGACTTCGGCGACGCGGCGCTGGCCATGGAGCAGCGCGCGTGGCGCTGTCACGATCGGCTCAACACCCGCGGCCTGCTTGCGATGACGAAGGGGATCGCCGGCTTCGCGTGGGAGGCGATGCCGATCGACGAGGTGCCGCGGACGATGGTGGAGGTGGCGCTCGAGGAGCACGTCGAGGCGCGCGCCGTGTTTTCGTGGCTCTGCGACGAGACGAATCGATCGCCCTGGCAGGACGACCTGCGCCGCCTCGGATAGTCGCGGGTCTATTGTTCGCTCGGCCGTCTTGGGCTAAGAGGGCATTCGGGCGCGCGCCCTCCCCATGACGACGCGAAGACACAGAGACAGACGGCGTCGAGATCTCGACGTCCCCGCGGACCGGCGCGCGACCGGGGCCGACCGGCGGGTGCACACCCGGGTCATGGTCGACATCGAGGTCGACTACAAGAGCGCCGACACGTTCCTGTTCGCTTACATCACCGACATCAGCGCGATGGGGATCTTCATTCGCACGAACGCCCCCGAGCCGCCGGGCACGCTTCTCAACCTCAGCTTCACGCCGCCAGGCGGGGGGCCCCAGCTGAACCTGGAAGGTCGGGTGATGTGGATCAACCCGTTCCGCCCCGCGAGCTACGACAACATCAATCCCGGGATGGGTGTGCAGTTCGTCGATCTGACCCCACCGCAACGGGAGCAGATCGTCCAGATGGTGCGCACGTTCGCGTATCTCAGCGACGACGACGAGCCCAAGGGCAACTCTTAGCGCGCGGCGCGCGCTACTTGACCTCCATCGCGCCGAGCGGAACTCGGTCCGACCCGTCATTCGGGCCCTGCGTGACCTTCAGTCGCTTGCCTTCACCACCCGGCCAGAAGCCGAAGAACAGGTGATAGGTCCCGGCGGGCGTCGTCATCAACGGCACGTCGATGTCGTAGGCGTCCCGGATGTATTCGCCCGGCAGCCAGTTGGCGGTGGGGAACGTCTTGCCGACGGGATCGTGATCGCCGATGAGACGCGGCGAGGCGGGGCCGTCGACGTGAACGAAGATCTTGTAGCCGGGGGGGACACGCCCCTTCACCCGGAAGAACAGCTCGAGGGGAATCTTGCCAGGTCGCCGCACCGTCTCGGGGAAGTTGGCCCCCACGAATTCGACGGCGTCGTCGAACATCGCGGTCACCGGGACCCGCCAGGTCCAGGGCGGTCTCTCCGCCGGGTTCCACTGGCCGCCGTTCGTGAGCGGACTCGTCGGCGCGACCCAGACGTTCTTTCGCAGCGGGTTCTCGTCCTGCTCGCCCGCTTCGAGCTGGTTGCTCAGCAGCAGGAACCGCGACGACGCGGCGCTGACCGCGAAATAGGGCACCCGCGCCGTCTTCAGCGCCGCGTCGAGGGGCGCCAGCTCCTCGGCGGAGGCCAGCACGAACACGCGGGTCGCGTCCTTGAGGAACGCGACCACGCGATCCTGCGTGGAGAGCTCGATCATCGACAGCCCCGAGTAAAACGCCGTCCCTTTTCCTTCGATGCGGTAGCGGCCGAACTTCTCCCCGTGGCGGGCGTACTTCGCGTAAGACTCAATGGCGGGCTTGAACGACAGGTGGGTGGAGAGCCGGGGGATCAGCCCCTGCGTCAACCAGAAGCCGAACAAGACGGTCGCCCCCACCGCCACCTGTAGCCCGTAGCGCCCGGCCACCATGCCTTTTTGCTCGAGCGCGCGGCGCCAGGGCCGGGCGTGGGACAGATCGGGCCCGGGCACTCTTCCCAGCGCCTTTCCGCGCGCGGCCAGCCCGGCGTACGTGCCGGCCGCGACCAGCAGGCCGAACCCGAGAAAGATCGATCCCACCGAGATGGTCGGCGGCCACTTGACCGTCTCGCCGAGCAGATGCACGGACACGAGATCGTCCGGCGACAAGAACAGATCGCGCGCCAGCACCATCGTGCCAGTCGCGATCAGCAGGCCCGCGACGGGCTCGGAGCGGTTGCCTTCGAGCGCCTCGTCGATGAACGCGCCGATCGCGAGCCCGACGGCGGGGAGCGCCGCGAACCGCCCCTCGCCGAGCAGGAGGACCAGGAGCGACGACAGCGCGAAGCCGAAGCCCGCGAACAGCAACAGGTAGGTCTGCGCGAAGGCCAGGCGCCGATTGGTCCGCGCGTCGTCCTCGTCGTCGAGCCGGACGAGCGGACGCCCGAGCGCAAAGAACGCCACCACGCTGAAGGGGAACAACCCAAACCCGAGCTGCTTCACCAGGTACTCGAACGTGGTCGACGGTGGACCCGCGTGCGGCGTTCCTCCGAGCAACGGCGACAGCTCGATCGGCTTGATGCGCGTGAACGCCAGGGTCAACGTGACGACGGCCAAGGCGCCGAAGGCGATCACGGGGACGAGCCGCGTCCCGCGGAAACTGGAGCCGAACGTGCCGCCCACCGGAAGGTCGGGACCGTCGCCCGCGACGGTCAGCGCCCCCGTGCCGTCGTTCGCCGCCGCCGGATCGGCGGGGACGGCGGCCACGTCGTCAATGGTGGCGGCGGGCGCGCGTTGAACGTCGAGGCTCGTGCAGGCGACGATCGCCAGGACCAGCGCCAGGCAGGGCAGGGCGACGCCAATCACTGCCCCCCCCGCCATGTACCCGCCGACCAGCCCCAGCACGCCGAGGCCGAGGTCCCGTGCGCGGCGGCTCCCATCTGCAGGCCATGCCCAGCGACCGAGCGCCCCCAGCGTCAACGCGAGCGCGGCCACCAGCGGCATGTCCGTCGTCGCTTGGCGGGCGGACAGCGCGAACAGCGGCGTCGCCGCCAGGACCAGGACGGAGATGAGCGCCGCGCGATGCCGGAACAGCCCGACGCCCGCCCAATAGACGGCCATCAACGCCGCGATTCCCGAGAACGCGCTGAACAGCCGGACGCCGAGCTCCGTGGGCCCGAACACCAGCACGCCGAGCGCCCGCAGCAGCGGAATCAGCTGCGCCTGGGTCAGCAGGTGAACCGCCTTGCCGGCGGTCAGGGTGTCGGCGGTCTGACGCGCCTGCTCCGCGAGGGTAAGCTCCCAGGGCTCCCACAGCCCGAAAGCGCCGAGCCTGGGGAGGACGAGCGCGACGGAGACGAGCAGTGCCCAGGCCCAGGCGGGAACGCGACGGAGTCTATCCACGGCGAACCGGGGACAATAGCCGCCCCCCGCGCGGCCGTCTACAACGCGGCGGCGGGGTCACGGCAGCCTTCTAACGGACCAAGCAGGTCTGTCCGTGTGCCAACACCGTGAGGGCCGTCGCGAGGCGCGGCGTCCGCGTTCGCGCCAGTTCCTGGATCCAGGCGAGCGGCTCGTCGAGCGGCTCGTACGATAGCAGGAACGATCCGTGCGCGATCGGAATGAGGATGCGCGCGCCCAGATCCTCGAACGCGCAGATGGCGTCGAGCGGCGACAGATGTTCGTCGCGGAAGGGCGCGGGCTGGTAGCCGGAGATCGGCAACAGCGCCACGTCGGGCGAGAACCGCCGCTCGATCTCGCGGAACCCGGCGAAGTAACCGGTGTCACCCGCGAAGTAGATGTTGCGGCCGCCGGTGCGGACGACGTACCCGTTCGCGCCCCGCCGCCGCCGATCGAAGGGGCCGCGCGCGCCCGAATGGCGCGCCGGCACGGCCGTGACCCGCACGTCCTTCAGCTCGAGGTCCTGGCCGACCGCCAGCTCGACGACCTTCTCGAAGCCGAGCCTGGCAACGAGGGGGGCGCACCCCGTGGGGACCGCCAGCGTGGCGCGCCTCGGGAGCCGCGCGAGCGACGCCAGCGAGAGGTGATCCCGGTGGGCATGCGAGATCAAGATCAGGTCGACGTCCGCCAGATCCCCGGGGTCGACCGCCGCGGCGCGGGCGCGGGGCAGTCCCCACAGCGTGGGCTCCAGCACCGGATCGGTGATGATCCGCGCCCGGGGCGTCGTCATCATCACGGTTGCGTGGCCCACCAGCGTCAGCGCCACCGTCCCTGCGGATGGGTGGGCCACGGCGCGCGCGCCCGCAGGCTGCGTGCCCGCCCACAGTCGCCGCAACATGAGTCGCAAGAACGACAACGTCATCGTGACCCGCCTGACGCTGCGCAGCCGGGCCCGCTGTTCGAAGTCCAGCTCCTTGGTCCGCTCGACCACATTGCCGTCTTGCAGCGCTCGGGCTGCTGAATCTCCGTCCACGTCCGGCATTCTGGCGGTGTCGCTCGTGACTCGCCAGTTCGGCAGGCTCGGCCCGCCTTTCCCGCTCCCGCACCGGTCACGTTCGTCGCGTGGCTCGGCCCGGACCATCCGTGGTAAGCCGTCTCCGCAGCGAGGCCCCATGTCCACCCCCGACCTTGCCCCCCACGTGTCGATCGTCATTCCTGTGTACAACGAGGAGGGCATCCTCCAGGGCTCCGTGCTGGAGCTGGAAAAGAAGCTGCGACCGTTCGGATGGAGCTACGAGATCATCCTGTGCGAGAACGGGTCGCGCGACCGCACCGTCGAGATCGGCAAGCAACTGCAAGCGGAGCAGCCCAACTTGCGAATGCTGTCGGTCGGTCAGCCGAACTATGGGTTGGCCATGAAGGCCGGCATCCTCGACGCCAGGGGGACGTTCGTCATCTGCGACGAGATCGATCTCTGCGACACCGAGTTCTACGCGCGGGCGCTCGCGCTGCTCGAACGCACCGACACCGAGCTGGTGGTGGGCTCGAAGGCCATGGTGGGCTCCCACGATCAGCGTCCGCTCGTGCGGCGCCTGGCCACGCGCGTCTACAACGGCATGCTGCGCGCGGTTTGCCACTACCCCGGCACAGACACGCACGGACTGAAGGCGTTCCGGCGCGAGGCGCTGATCGACGTGGCGAGGCGGTGCGTGCTGGATCGCGACGTGTTCGCCAGCGAGTTCGTCATCCGCGCCCACCGCGAGGGCCGCAAGGTGCTGGAGATCCCGTTCACCGTGCGCGAGAAACGTCCGCCCTCGATCAACCTCGTGAAGCGCGTGCCGCACGTGCTGAAGAGCGTGGCCCGCCTGGCGGTCTCCGTCCGTCAGAACGACGCCTGACCCGCGGCGACGTGGCCCGTGGCCCGGCGTTCGCTCACCGCTTGCGGGTCGCGCCGATGCCCAGCCACCCCCTGCGAATCGCCAGCGCCGCCAGGCTCGCGTGGGCGGCCGGCTCGAGCAGCAGCTTCCGCTCGGGCGAGGCCGCGACGACGAGGCGCGTTTCGAAGAGGCGATCGCGCCGGAAGAAGGTGACGGTCACCGAGTCTCCCGGGGCGTGGTCGCCGAGCCGCTTCGAGAACGTGGCGGCGTTCACCCGATCTCCCGCGAGGGCGACGACCTCGTCGCCGAACGTCAGACCCGCCGCCGCCGCCGGCGAGGCCGGTAGGACGTTCTTGACGACGGCCCGCTCGGCCGCGCCAGCGGGGGTCCGTCCCTCGATCACCGCCCCCGACCAGCTGCGCGCCCGGGCGCGGCGCACGGGATCAGGCTCGCCCGCGGCCTCGGTCCAGGGCGGCGCCAGCGTCACGGTCAGGCCGGCCTGGCGCCACAGCGCGGGCAGGTCGAGGTCCGCGGTGCCGTGGACGTAGCGCTCGAAGAACCAGTCGAGCGGCTTGCCGGCGATGGCGCGCGCGGCGGCGCGGACGTCGGTTTCGGTGACGGTCGACGTCTGGCGATCGGCGCGGTCCCACAGCCAGCGAAACAGCTCGGGCAGCCCGCGGCGCCCGCGGCTGGCGCGGCGCAACTCGAGGTCGAGCGCCATCCCGACCCACAGGCCTTTCTCGTAGTAGCTCACAGCGTTGTTGAAGTGGTTGTCAGCCGGCTTGTAGAGCTTGATCCAGGCCTCGAAGGACAGCTCGTCGAGCGGCGTCTCGCGCCGCCCCGGCCGCGACGCGTACCTCGGCCAGTCCTCGCCGATCCAGCGCCAGAATCCCTTCTCGTCGAGGACCCCGGCGCGCAAGATGATCACGTTCGCCAGGTAGTCAGTGAAGCCTTCGTGGAACCACAGCAGCCGGGTGTAACACTCGCGGGTGTAGTCGAAGGGGCCGAGCACGGGATCATGGAGCCGCTTCACGTTCCAGACATGGAAGAACTCGTGCGCGGCCAGATCCGCGAAGCGCACGTAGCCTCGCTCCTCGTCGAAGGACAGCCCGGTGATGTCCATCGTCACCGACGCGTGGTGCTCGAGCCCGCCGCTGCCCACGGGCAGCGCGTGAATGATGAACACGTAGCGTTCGAATGGCAGCCCGCCGAAGATTTCGGCCGTCGCGCGCACGACCCGGCGCAGGATGTCGACGAGCCGTCGCGTGTCGGCGTTCGTGCGGCCGTAGAGCGCGACCTCGAACACCACCCGCCCCACCCGAAAGCCGAGCCGCGCGTGGGTCCCGACCTCGAAGGGCGCGTCGACGAGCTCGTCGTAGTCGCCCGCGCGAAACGTCCCGGCCGGCGCGCCCCGCAGCCGCGGCAGGGCCGTCGACACCTGCCAGCCCCCCGGCGCCGCGACGGTGACGTCATGGGGTCGGGCCGTCTCGCCCTCGACCGCGAAGAACAGGCTGGTGCCGTTCCAGTAGGCGTGGCTGTCGTCGAGGAACGAGGTCCGCACGCTGGCCTCGAACGCGAACACCCGATAGCGCACCACGAAGGCCACGCCACCCGCGGCGACGCGCCAGCGCTGCTTGTCGAGACGTTCTCGATCGAGCGGCCGGCCCCGCTCGTCGGTGATCTCGAGGCCGTAGACGTGCCTGACGAAGTCGCGGATCATGTAGCTGCCGGGGGCCCAGGCAGGAAACACGAGCTCGACGTGCGGGCGCTCCGGGAGCGCGGGGACCCGCATCTCGATCTGGAATTCGTGGTGACCGGGCTCGGCCATCCCGACGTGGTAGCGGATCGCCGACTCCGTCTGCTTGGTGGAGGGGCGCGGGGCCGTGGTAATGACCCTCTTCGTCCGGCGTCCCGCTCGGGCCGGGCGGCCCACCTGGGCGCTGCGTGTTTTCGTTTGGCCGATCATGAAGGCGCAAAATACCATTGCTTCGGTCTCGGTCGATCTGGACGCGATCGCCTGCTACTGGCGCATCCACGCGCTCCCGGGCGAGCCGCCAGAGTCCGCGCGCCGGCTCATCCTCCGCCGCTGTCTGCCGCGCTTCCGCGAGCTGTTCGCGCAGGCCGGCATCAAGGCTACGTTCTTCGTCGTCGGGGGTGACCTGAAGGACGATCCGGGGGGGGCGGCCCAGCTCGCCGCCCTGGCGGCGGACGGGCACGAGCTGGCGAATCACACGCACACCCATCCGTACGATCTCGTCAGGCGCGCCCGCGCCGAGATCGCCGAGGAGATCGATCGCGCGCACGACGCGATCGGCGCCTGCGGCGGGAGCCCCCCGACCGGCTTCCGGGCCCCAGGCTACGCCGTGTCGGCCACCGTGCTCGAGCTCCTGTGCGAGCGCGCGTACCGCTACGATTCGTCGGCGTTTCCGTCGATCCCGTATTACGCCGCGAAGGCCGCCGTCATGGCCGGGATGCGGGTGCTGCGCCAGCCCTCGGGGAGCTACCTCGACACGCCAGCCGTCCTGCGGGCGCCGCCTTCCCCCTATCACCCGGCCGTGGGCGCGCCGTACCGCCGTGGAGATCTGCCGCTGCTCGAGATCCCCATGGCGGTGACGCGGTGCCTGCGCCTGCCGGTCATCGGCACCAGCGTGGTCACGGCGCCCGACTGGTTGCGGAGGCGGATGGTCGCGGCGGCGCTCACGCGCCCGATCTTCAACCTCGAGCTGCACGGGATCGACCTGGCCGACGCCGAGGGCGACGGGTTTCCCGCGGCCCTCGTCGGGCGCCAGCCCGATCTTCGCCGTCCCCTCGCGGCCAAGCGACGCGCCCTCGAGGCCACGCTCGCGCAGGCACGCGCCGAGGGCGCCACCTTCCAGACCTTGTCCCAGGCGGTCGACTCCCTGGCATCGCGCACCCGCCAGGAAGAATCGTAGATCCAAATCGGGCGCCGTTCGTTTTACCGGCCATGACGATGCCTAAACGCCCCGGTGTCTGGTCCCTGCCTTTCTCAACCCTGGTCTCGATCCTGGCGCTGGCCGGCCCGCGGGGCCCTGCCGCCGTGTCGGCGCAGGTCCTTCAGAAGACCAGCGCTGGCGAGGGCGCCGCCGCGCCCATCAGCCTCACCGCCTCGGACGGGGCCGGCCTCGAGCTCGTGTCCTTGTCCGCGCAAGCGGTCGTCGAGGACCCCTTGGCCTTCACCGAGCTGCACCTCGTCTTCCGCAACCCCGAGGGTCGCGTGCGAGAAGGCCGGTTTCGCATCACGCTGCCGTCCGGCGCCACCATCAGCCGCTTCGCCATGCGGGTGGGCGATCGCTGGCAGGAGGGCGAGGTCGTCGAGCAGCAGGCGGCGCGCGTCGCCTACGAGGACTTCCTGCACCGCCGGCAGGATCCGGCGCTGCTCGAGGCCGAGGCGGGGAACGAATTCTCCGCGCGCGTCTTCCCGATTCCCCCGGGCGCGAACAAGGAATTGATCGTGTCGTATTCGCAGGAGCTGCGGGCCTCGGGCGAGCCCTACCGGCTGCCCCTGGCCGGGTTGCCCAGGCTCGGCACGCTGTCGGTCCGCGCGCTCGTCGGCAAGACGCCGGTGTCCGCGGCCGCGACCCTCTCGAGCCTGGGCGGGCGGCGTGCCCAGTACGACGTCGTCGAGGTCGAAAAGCGTGATTTCAAGCCCGACCGCGACTTCGAGGTCGCGCACGATCACGTCGCCGGGCGTCTGGGGCTGCGCAACGACAATCTCGTCGTGGCGCGGATCGTCCCGGTCGCCGATACGCCGAAGCGGGACGAGGTCGGCGCGCTCTTCGTGCTGATCGATACCAGCGCCTCCCGCGCGCTGGGACTGGCCGATGAGGTGAAGGCCTTCGAGGGATTGATGGCCGAGCTTCGCAAGACGGGCGATCCGGCGATCTCGGTGGCGGCCTTCGACCAGGACGTGGTGCCGCTCTACACGGGCAAGGCCAGCGGAATGGGTGGACTCGTGCGCGAGCGGATCATGCGACGAGGCGCCCTTGGTGCCTCCAACTTCGACAAGGCGCTCGAGTGGCTAGCGAGCGCGGCGAAGCGCGAGCAGCGGAATCGGGTGCTATTGCTGACCGACGGCGTGGCCACCGCCGGTGAGACGTCCGCCGAGAAGCTGCGCGCTCGCGTGAAGGCCCTCGGTGGCGCTGGGGTCGAACGCCTCGACGTGCTGGCCGTCGGTGGCATCCGGGAGGATGCGCTCCTCGCGCGCCTGGTGACGGCAGGCCTCGCCCGCGACGGCGTCGTCCTCGACGGGACCGATCCGTCGTCGCGGTCGGCGAGCCGGCTCACCCGCGCCACGCGCTCGGGCCTGAAGGTCGAGATCGACGGCGCTGGCTGGGTCTGGCCGAGCACCCTCGACGGCGTTCAGGCTGGGGACCAGACGCTCGTCTACGCCGACCTGCCGGCCGGTCAGCCCTTCCGCGTGAAGGTCGGGGGCAGGGCCTTGTCGCTCGACGGCACGCTCGCCCCAGTCGAGCGCCCGCTCGTCGAGCGGGCATGGGTGCGCGCGCGCATCGCGAGGCTGATCGAGATGCGCGACACGCCGGAGAAGTTCCCCGGGCTCGACCGCGATATGTCGGAGGCGCTGAAGAAACAAGCGATCGAGCTGTCGGTGAAGTTCCGCGTGTTGTGTCCGTTCACGTCGTTGTTGGTGCTGGAGACGGAGCAGGACTACGCGCGCTTCGGAATCGAGCGCCGCGCCCTGGCGGACATCCTGACCATTGGCCCCGGGGGGATCCTGCTAGCGCGTCGCACGGACTTCGGCGTCCTCCCGCCGCTTGCGTCAGCGGGAGAGGGCGCCGCCGCCGACAAGGCGCTGTCCGCGATGGCCAAGCCAACCCTTGTCGGCAAGGATGACGCGCGACCGGCGGAGGCCGGTCGTGGCGCCGACGGGCTGGCCCGTAAGCGCGTGTCGTCGGCGGCGGAATCCCGCCAGGAGGAGGCGCCGGAGCTCGAACGTAACGCCGTCTTGCGGGACGTCTCGGCGGGGCCAGGGGACGACGCCTTCGGTCGGGCGCAAGCTGTCGGGAGCGGGGCGGCCGAGGCCGCTCCGCTGGGACAAGGCATGGGCGGGTTGCGGGGGGTGTCATCGGGTGCCGTGTCCGCGAGTCCGCCGGCGCCCGCGGCCCGCGCCTCAATCGCTCGCGAACGGGCCGTCCCTCACGGGTCCTATGCGGAGGCACCGGCGATCGCGGCGGTCACGCCTTCCGTCTCCCCCCTCACAGGCGCGTTGAAGGAGACCATGGACCTGCTCCAGCGCGGCGACGCGCGTGCGGCCTTGGCCAAGGCGCTGGCCTGGCGGGCCCGGGATCCGGGCGACGTGCTGGCGCTGGTGGCGCTCGGCGAGTGTTGGGAGGCGCTCGGCACCGCGGCGCAGGCTGCCCGCGCGTATGGCTCGATCATCGATCTGTTCCCGGGTCGCGCCGACATGCGCCGCTTCGCCGGCGAGCGGCTCGAGCGGGTGCGCGCTAGCGGTGCGCTGGCGCTCGCCGTCGACACGTACCGCAAGGCCGTCGAGCAACGCCCCGATCACCCCGCGGGCCATCATTTGCTGGGCTTCGCGTTGCTGAAGGAAGGTCACCCGCGCGAGGCCTTCGAGGCGATCGCCGTCGGCGCGGCGCGGAGCTATCCCGCCGGGCGCTTCCGCGGCGTCGAGCGGATCCTGGCCGAGGACCTCGGTCTGGCGGCGGCGGCCTGGATTCACGCGGATCCCGCCCGCGCCGACGACATCCGCGCCCGTCTGGCGCGCGCCGGGGGCAAGGCCGAGACGGCGCCGTCGCTGCGCTTCGTCCTCAACTGGGAGACCGACGCCAACGACGTCGACTTCCACATCCACGACGGCAAGGGGGGCCACGCCTTCTACAGCGCGCCCCAGTTGCCGTCCGGCGGCGAGCTCTACGCCGACGTGACGACCGGCTATGGCCCGGAGTGCTTCACCATCCGTAACCCCCCCGGCGCGCGCGCGTTTCCCTACCGCCTGCAGGCGCACTACTACAGCCGCGGGCCGATGGGCTACGGGATGGGCAAGCTGCAGGTGATCGAGCACGACGGCCGGGGCGGCCTGCGCTTCGAAGAGCGACCGTTCATCATCATGCAGGACGGCGCCTTCGTCGAGCTCGGCACGCTGTCGGGAGACGCGCAGGCGCCGTTGGTCCAGGGACCGCGGGGCGCGATGGCCCAGCCCGTCCTCGCGCGATGACCACGACCCCGCTCGCCGGGGGGCGGGCGGGGTCAGCGCGCGCGCAGGATGGCCTGCCGCCCGAGCTCGTCGCAGCGTTCGTTCTCGGCGATGCCCGCGTGTCCGGCGACCTTGACGAACTCGACCGCCGCCGGGAAGGCCGCCAGCTTGCGGCGCACGCGCGCCACCAGTTCTTGATTCGCCTTCGCCTTCCATCCCTTCTCCAGAAGCCCGATGGCGTAGCTCGAGTCGCTGTAGACGCGCACCGGGCGGTCATCGTTGTCGGCGACGCGCTTCGCCGCGAGCGCCAAACCCCGTTCGATGGCGACCAGCTCGGCGATGTTGTTCGTCCCCGTCCCCAGGAATTCGCCGGCCTCCTCGCGCTCCTTGCCGTCGATGATGACGACCCCGATACCCATGGGTCCAGGGTTGCCCGAGCACGCGCCGTCAGTCCAGATCTGCAGCGCGCGCTTGTCCTCGGCCACGTGGGCCCCGTGGCCTTTCGGCCGCCGAGCGCCGCTCGCCGGCGCCGGCTCGGGCGCGGACAGCTCCGCGGGTGGCCCGCCGCTCGGGTCGGGGCGAAGGTTCGCCGGACCTGGGCGGTACGTCTTGGTGTCGGCCTCGCGGTACTTCATCTCCGCGCGCCCGTCGCGATCGAGGACGGGGCGTCCGTCGTCGTTGACGCGGACCCAGACGCCTTCGTCGCGAAACAGCATCTTCTGCCACGGCATCGTCGCACTATGACGGAAGTGTCCTCCGAAATTCCAGATGTCCGTGGGGGGCGCCGGCGGCCGCCGCGGGCGCCCATCGAATTGTGATAGAGGCATGCAGATGAAAAGCCGCGTCTCGCCGGGCCGACTCGTCGGCGCGCTGCTGCTGCTCGGCCTCGCGACCTGCCGGGGCGGTTGTTCGAGACAGCGAGGAGTCGAGAGCCCGGCCATGCGGTTGCTCGGCTCGTTCCCCGTCGAAACGCACGTGGTCGTGGGCGTGGACTTCGCCCGCCTGCGCGCCACCACCTTGTGGTCCCAGCTCGGAAGCCTGGCCACGGCGGACCCATCGGACCGGCGGAAGATCGAGGAGCTCGCCCGCCGCACGGGTTTCGATCCCTTGAGCCAGGTCGATTCCCTGGTGGTGGCGTTCCCCGAGGAGGCGCGGGTGCAAGGGGGCATGGGGCTCGTGCTGCGCGGGCGCGGACTCGACGAGAACAGGTTGATTGGCTACGTGCGCGACGAGGTGGCGAAGCAGGGCGACGACGTGTTCTCGTTTCGGCACGCCGGCCGGACGCTGTGGGCGACACGCAAGGAGCCGACGACGGCAGGCTTCTTCGTCGATGCGAGCACGTTCGTGCTCGGCACCGGCGGGTGGGCCGAGCGCATGGCGGAGCTGTCCACCCCTTCGCCCTCGAACAAGGACGCGACCTCGAACGTTCCGCTCGTCCACCTGGTCGAGCGCGCCGATCCCACCCGGGCCATCTGGGCCGCCGCCATCGTCCCGGCCGCCACCCGGACGGCGCTGGCCGCCGATCCCACACTCCCCAATGCCGCCAGCGTGAGCCGCCTGGCCCTGGGGCTCGACATGTCTTCGGGCGTGCAGGCTCACCTGCTCGCGGATCTGGCGACGCACGCCGAGGCCGAGGCCATGGCCAGGCAGGTGGGCGAGGCGATCCTCGCGGCGAAGAAGAGCCCGCAGGCCTTGTTGCTGGGCGTGGGGCCTTACCTCGACGGGATCACGGCCAAGGCGGCGGACATGACCTGCGAGCTCACGGTCCGGCTGTCGCCGAGCCAGGCGAGCGACGCGGTCGACCGGCTCCGGGCTTTGCTGGCGCTGGCGAGGCAGGGGGCCGTGCCGGGGTTCCCCCATCCGTGAGGGCGCCGGACGGAGGCCGGGCGGGCAGCCGGACGCGGGCAGTTCCCTTCCGCGGGTTTTTGGGGTAGATATCCGCCCCTTCGAAGGAGAACCTGGACATGGCGACCACAAGCCCGCTCGCGCGGGTCAAAGAAGAGTTTGGCGGCAAGGACAAGCTGGTCGACAAGATCGTCGGCTTGCTCGATTCCGGCGACGAGTCGAAGGACGACCTGCGGAAGCGCCTGCTCAGCGCCGCGAACCGGAAGTTGCTCCGGCTGCATGGCGTCGCGACGCAGGTGAAGAGCGCGGGCGGCAAGGACAACCTCGCGTCGGCCGCTGCCCAGGAGCTGGGCAAGGGCAAGGACAAGGATTACCTGGCCAAGCTGTCGACGTTCTCCGCAGGGAAGCTGGTCGACATCCTGGCGAGCGCGAAGAAGCGAAAAGGCCACGCGACGCCCAAGGCGCCAGCGGCGGTCGCCGCGAAGTCAGCGGCGGCGAAGGCGTCGCGCGCGTCGGCGAAGAAGCCTGCCAAGAAGTAGTACCCCGCCGCGATGAGCGGTGTCGCGCCACCTCGCCGGGCAGGGTAGATTTCTTCCCACCGCAGGAGGAGGGCTCGATGGCTGTCGCATCGTTCATGTTGCCGCTCGGGACACCCATGCCCGAGTTCGCGCTACCCGACACCGTCTCGGGAAGGCTCGTGTCGTCCGCGGAGCTGGCGGGCAAGCCGAGCGTCGTGCTCTTCATCTGCAATCACTGCCCGTACGTGAAGCACCTGCGCGAAGGCCTGGCGGGGTTCGGGCGAGACTACCGTGAACGCGGCATTGGTCTGGTGGCGATCAGCGCGAACGACAGCGTCGCCTACCCGGACGACGCGCCCGACGCCATGGCTCGCGAGGCGCGCGCGGCAGGGTATTCGTTCCCCTACCTCTTCGACGAGTCGCAGGCGATCGCCAGGGCGTTCCGGGCGGCATGCACGCCCGATCTGTATGTCTTCGACGCGACGGGAAGGCTCGCCTACCGGGGCCAGTTCGACGACAGCCGGCCGAAGAACGACCTCCCCGTGACGGGGAAGGACGCTCGCGCCGCCGTCGATGCGCTGCTGACGGGAAAAGCGCCCGCGGCGCTCCAGAAGCCCAGCATCGGGTGCAGCATCAAGTGGAAGCCCGGCAACGATCCGAACGACGCCTGACCGCGGCGACGACGCGCGATCCGGGCTGTGGGCCTACAGAAACTCGCACAGATAGGCGGACGGGTCGGTGGCGCGCACGTCGAAGCCGCTCTTGCCGGCGATCTCGAACGCCGTCCCTGCGGGATAGCTCTGCCACTGCCCGGCGCCGTCGCGCCGCACGCCGAGCTCGCCGCTGATGACCGTCATGCGCTCGGGCGCATCCGTGCCGAAGTGATACTCGCCGGGGGCGATCACGCCCACGGTGGCGGCGCGGCCATTGCGCGAGAATCCAACGCTCTGCACCTGGCCGTCGAAGTAACTGTTGTGTTTGAGGGCTGGCGTCGTCATGCGCCGATTGTAGCGGCGTCATCCGCGTCCGCGAGGGCAAATCGCAGCATTCCCGCAGCGGTGCCGCCGCGTCGCGACCTTGCCGCCAGAATCGGTCGCGCGTAGGCTGTCCCGGCGCCTCGGCGCCCATCATGAACGGATACATCGAAGCTTGCAGGAATCACCGAGACACGCGGCGCCTCGCGACGCTGCTCGGCGACTTGGTCGCCACCCCGGCGCTTCACGCGCGGTTCGTGAACACGCTGTCGCGCATGGAGTACATCGGCGTGCGCAAGATGTTGAAGAGCCGCCGCGCGGACCGGATGGACCTCGAGGGCCTGCAACACATACTCGACGAGGGTGTTCACGCGCTCCGGCTCAAGAAGGCGGCGCTTGCCCTGGCGGCGGCGGCCGGCGTCGATGTGACCACGTTCTCCGAGGCGCACACGCTGGCGGGCGAGGCGGGCGAGGCGTACTTTCAGGCGCTGGATCGCCGGGCCGAGGCGCTCGTCGCCGATCTGGCGGATGACGTCCGGGTCGAGGCGAACTATCTGCTGACCAGCGCGGCCATCGAGGTCAGGGCGCAGGTCTTCTATCCACTTTACGACCGCTGCCTGGCCGCGGGCCGCGCCGGGTTTTCCGTCGCGGCGATCACGAAGGACGAAGATCGTCACCTCGGCGAGATGAAAGACGGGCTCGCGCGCGCCGTCGGCGATTGGCGCCCGCGGATGGAGGCCGTGCTGGCGGCGGAGTCGACCCACTTCGGGCAATTTCTCGGCGCCATGGAGCTGGCCTTGGTCGCCGAGCGCGCCGCGTGACCGGTTCGCGTCGCCCCGCGCTGGTCATCTTCGATCTGGACGGCACGCTCGCCGACACGCTGCCCGACATCGCCAGCGCGCTCAACACCACGCTGTCCGGGGCGGGGTTCTCGACGCTGCCGAACGACACCATCGTCAAGTTCGTGGGCGACGGCTCCGAGAAGTTGATTGAGCGCGCGTTGCCGCCTGGATCGGACCGCGCGACGGTGGCGACGCTGCTGGCGCGGTTCTCCTCCCACTACGAACGGCACCCCTGCGTGCTGTCGGAGCTCTACCCGGGCGTGACCGTCATGCTGGAGGGGCTGACCTCCGCAGGCGTCGCCATCGCGGTGGTGACCAACAAGCTCGGAACGGTCGCGCGGCGGTTGCTGGAAGCGCTCTTGCCCGGCGGATCCTGGCCCTTCATTCGCGTGATCGGCGACAAGGATGGCTTTCCACGCAAGCCTGACCCTGCCGCGGCGCTCGCGCTCATGGCCGAAGCGGGGGCCGTTCCCGCGAGCACGGTCGTGGTGGGCGACGGCCTCCCGGACATGCGCATGGGACGCGCCCTCGGCGCCTCCGCCCTCGCGGCCGCCTGGGGATACGTACCGCGCGAGCTGCTCGCGGCCGAGGCTCCCACCTGGATCGCGGAATCCCCGGAGCACGCGCTCGGCCTGATGCTCCAAGAATGAAAACGCCGCCGAGGTTGCCCCTCGGCGGCGTGGATTCTTGATTGTCTCGTACTGCTGGTGTGGCTCGCCGCCGCGGCTCAGGCGCGCGCGGTCGCCTCGGGCGCCGTGATGGCGTCGGGGCCCGGGACGACGACCTGCACCGACTCCAGCGCAACCGCCAGCACCTCGTCCATCTTCTTGGCGAACCCGATCTCCATCTCGGCGCGGACCGTGTCCGGAATGTCCACGATGTCCTTGCGATTGCGCTCCGGCAACATCACGCGGCGGATTCCCGCGCGGTGGGCCGCCAGCACCTTCTCCTTGATGCCGCCGACCGGCAGGACCGTCCCGCGCAACGTGATCTCGCCGGTCATGGCGAAGTCACCCCGCACGCGCCGCCCCGTCAGCAACGACACCAGCGCCACCGTCATCGCCACGCCGGCCGACGGTCCGTCCTTGGACACGGCCCCGGCGGGCACGTGCACGTGGATGTCCGATTTCTCGAACTCCACGGTGATCCCCAGGTCGTCGGCGTGGGTGCGCACCCAGGACATCGCGGCCCGCGCGGACTCCTTCATGACGTCGCCGAGCTGCCCCGTCAGGATGAGGCTTCCCTTGCCCGGCATGAGCGACGCTTCGATGAACAGGATGTCGCCCCCCGTCGGCGTCCATGCGAGGCCCGTCGCCACCCCCGGGATCTCGGTTCGCTCGGCCGCCTCCGAGTAGTACTTCTGCGGCCCCAGGATCTCCGAGACCATGTCCGGCGTGAGCGTCGGCTCGTACGAATGCCCCTCCGCGATCTTCACCGCGATGGCGCGAATGACGTTCGCGATCTCCCGCTCCAGGTTGCGAACGCCCGCCTCGCGGGTGTACTGCTCGATGACGATGGTCAGCGCATCGGCCGGCAGCTTGATCTGCTCGTCGGTCAGCCCGTGCTCGGCGATCTGCTTCGGCACGAGGTGCCGCTGCGCGATCTGGAGCTTCTCCTCTCGCGTGTAGCCGGGGATCTCCAGCACCTCCATACGATCCAGCAACGCCGGGGGAATCGGGTCCAGCATGTTCGCCGTCGCGATGAAGATCACGTTCGAAAGGTCGAAGTTCGCCTCGAGGTAGTGATCCGAGAACGTCGAGTTCTGCTCGGGGTCGAGCACCTCGAGCAGCGCGGCCGACGGGTCGCCCCGGAAATCGGAGCCGAGCTTGTCGATCTCGTCGAGCATGAAGACTGGATTCTTCGTCCCCACGCGCCGCATTCCCTGAATGATGCGTCCCGGTAGCGCGCCGATATAGGTGCGGCGGTGGCCGCGGATCTCGGCCTCGTCCCTCACGCCACCGAGCGACATGCGAACGAACTCGCGCCCGAGCGAGCGCGCGATCGACTTCCCGAGCGACGTCTTGCCGACGCCCGGGGGGCCCGCGAGACACAGAATCGGCCCCTTCTTCCCTGGCGCGAGCTTGCGCACGGCCAGGTACTCGAGGATGCGCTTCTTGACCTTCTGCAGGTCGTAGTGATCGGCGTCGAGGATCTGGCGCGCCTGATCCAGCTCCAGGCGATCGTCGGTCTGCTTGGTCCACGGCAGCTCGACCAGCCATTCGAGGTAGGTCCGTTGCACCGTGTACTCGGCCGACGACTGCGCCATTTGCTTCAGGCGCTCGAGCTGCTTGCGGGCCGTCTTCTCGACGTCCTCGGGCATCTTCGCGGCCTTGATCTTCTCATCGAAGACCTCCAGGTCGCTCGAGTCCTCCCCCTCGCCGAGCTCGTCCTGGATCGCCTTCAGCTTCTGGCGAAGCACCGCCTCACGCTGATGCTTCGAGAACTCCTCGCGCACCTGCGAGTCGATCTTCTGCTTGACCTTGATCAGCTCGACCTTGCGCTGCAACAGCACGAGCAAGCGCCGCAGGCGCTCTGCCACGTCCGCCTCGACGAGCAGCGAGGCGCGCTCCTCGGGCGACAGATCGACCGTCGCGGCGACAATGTCGCCGAGCCGGGCCGGGTCCTTGTGCTGATCGAGCACCTGGGCCGTCTCGTCCGGGATGTCCGGCGAGATGGCGATGAGCTGCTTGGCCACGTCGTAGACGGCCATGCCCAGGCCGTCGATCTCGATGGGATCCTTGCGCAGCTCGGTCAGCGGGTCGAACTGCGCCAGCAGGTAGGGCTTCTCCTGCGGAAAGCCAACGACGCGGCGGCGCTCGAGACCGCGCAGGACCGCGGTCACGCGGTTCTCGGCGGCCTTGACGATGCGCACCACTTCGCCTTCGACGCAGATGGTGTAAAGGTCAGCCCCGGAAGGCTCCTCGATGTCGGCGTCCTTCTGGGTGCCGACCAGCAGGTGCGCGCCCTTGCCACCGAGCGCGTCGATCAACCGAAGCGAGCTTGGCCGACCAATCTCCACGGGCATCACGGCGCCCGGGAACAAGACCAGATTTCGGAGTGAGAGCAGCGGAAGGGTTCGGGGATTTTCGGTGGTCATCGGGTTCTCCTCGTCGGTCGAGAACGCTTGGGATCGTGATTAACGCGGCGCCGGCTTTTTTTCCAGCGCCCGCGGCAGGCAGGGTCACCTCGTTCAGAAATCGCGCACCGCCTTGCCGCCCGTGCGCCGGGCGAGGTCTTCGAACAAACGCCGAAGCTCCGGATCGTCGGCGGCCCCTTTGGGGACGACGATTTCCACCCGGCAGATCTGATCTCCACGCGTTCCATCAGCTCTTTTGATGCCACGGCCGCGCAAACGTAGCTTGGCGCCGCTGGAAGTGCCGGGCGGCACCGTTACGGTGACGGACCCTTCGATCGTCGGAACTTGAACCTTGGCGCCGAGCGCCGCCTCGGCGAGGCTGACCGGCAGCGTGAGCTCGACGTCGCCGTCGCTGCGACGCAGGTGCTTGTCCGGCGCCACGGCGATGTCGAGGTACAGGTCGCCCGGCACGCCTCCCTTGCCGGGCGCGGGCGCTCCCTTGCCTCCCACGCGCAGCCGCGCGCCCGATTCGACCCCCGCAGGGATCGAAACCTCGACCTTGTCTCCGCCTCCGGCTCGAATGGTTCGTCGTGTGCCGAGCGCCGCCTCGGCGAACGTCACCTCGAGGCTTCCGGCCACGTCGGACCCTCGGGGCTGCTGAGCCCGCCCTTGCCGGCCCCAGGCCCCCCCACCTGCACCGCCGCCACGAGCGCCCCGCGCGTCACCGAACAAGCTGGCGAACATGTCGCCCAGGTCCACGCCGCCCCCCGAGCTGAAGTGCACGCCGCCTTGCCCGCCGAACGTCTGCGCGAAGGTCTCGGGATCGAAGCCCTCGGGCATCCCGTCAGGGCGAACCGGGGCGTTCTTGAGGCGCATGTAGGCCGCACGCTTCTCCTTGTCGGAGAGGACATCGTACGCTTCGTTGATCTCCTTGAAGCGCTCGGTCTTCTTCTTGTCGCCGCCGGTGACGTCGGGGTGAAATTCCTTGGCCAGCTTGCGATAGGCCTTCTTGATGGTGGCGTCGTCCGCGGTCTCCGGGACACCTATGATCTTGAAGAGGTCTTTCATTTTGTTCTTGGGGGCCCCGGGATCAGCACCCCAGTCCGATCATGATACCGCCGCCACGGCCGAACGGCGCTTCTTGCTGAAGGTGAAATCCACCTCCTTCGGGGTTCTGTCGACCAGGATCGTGTCGCCGGGGGCGAATGCCCCCTTCAGGAGGTGAGCGGCGAGCGGATCCTGGATCCGGCGCATGATGGCCCGCTTGAGCGGCCGGGCCCCATAGACCGGGTCGTAACCCTCGTCGCCGAGGGCGCGGAGGGCGTCAGCCGTGAGCTCGATCTCCAGGCCGCGCTCGGCGAGCAGCTTGCGCAGCCGGCCGAGCTGAACATCGACGATCCGGTCGATCTCGTGCCGCGCGAGGCGGTGAAAGACCACGATGTCGTCGATGCGGTTCAGGAATTCGGGGCGGAATGTCCGCCGCAGCTCGGTCATCATCGCGTCGCTGACGCTCCGGTCGCCGACGCCCGCCTTCTGGCTGGAGGCCCCTGGGGGGCTGTCGTCCCAGGCGTCGGAGGGCAGCTGGCTGCCCACGTTGGAGGTCATGATGATGACGGTGTTGCGGAAGTCGACCGTCCGTCCCTGGCCGTCCGTCAGCCGCCCGTCGTCGAGGAGCTGCAGCAGCACGTTGAACACGTCGGGGTGCGCCTTCTCGATCTCGTCGAACAGGATGACCGCGTAGGGCCGGCGCCGCACCGCCTCCGTGAGCTGGCCGCCCTCCTCGTAGCCCACGTATCCCGGGGGCGCCCCGACCAGGCGGGCCACCGCGTGCTTCTCCATGTACTCGGACATGTCGATGCGGACCATGTGGGACTCGTCGTCGAACAGGAAGTCGGCGAGCGAGCGCGCCAGCTCCGTCTTCCCGACCCCCGTGGGGCCGAGGAAGATGAAGGAGCCCATGGGGCGGTTGGGATCCTGAAGCCCGGCGCGGGCGCGCCGAACCGCGTTGGCGATGGCGGTGACCGCCTGGTCCTGGCCGATTACCCGGTTGTGCAGCCGCTCTTCCATGTGGATGAGGCGCGCCTGCTCGCTCTCGAGCATCTTGTCCACCGGGATCCCCGTCCACTTCGACACCACCGCGGCGATGTCCTCCTCGGTCACCTCCTCGCGGAGGAACGACCCGTCGCCCTGCGCGGACTTCAGCTCGAGGTTCTTCTTCGCGAGCGACTTCTCGAGCTCGGGGGTGCGCCCGAAGCGCAGCTCGGCGGCGCGGTTCAGGTCCCCGCGTCGTTGCGCCAGCTCCGCCTCGGTGCGGGCCTTCTCGATCTCCTCCTTCAGGTTGCGGATCTCGGTGATGATCGCCTTCTCGCGCTGCCAGACACTCTTCATCCCGTCGACCCGCTCGCGCAGCTCCGAGATCTCCTTCGCGACGGCGACGATGCGCTTCGAGCTCGCCTCGTCCTTTTCCTTGCCGAGGGCCTGCTCCTCGATGGCCAGGGAGGTGAGCCGGCGTTCGATGTGATCGATCGGCTCGGGCAGCGAATCGATCTGCATCTTCAGACGGCTGGCCGCCTCGTCGACGAGATCGATCGCCTTGTCGGGTAGCTGGCGGCCCGAGATGTAGCGCTCCGAGAGCTTGACCGCGGCGACCAGCGCGGCGTCGCGAATGCGGATGCCGTGGTGCACCTCGTAGCGTTCCTTCAACCCGCGCAAGATCGCCACCGCGTCCACGATCGACGGCTCGCCCACGAAGACCGGCTGGAACCGCCGCTCGAGCGCCTTGTCCTTCTCGATCCGCTTTCGGTACTCGTCGAGGGTGGTCGCGCCGACGCAGCGAAGCTCCCCGCGCGCCAGCGCTGGCTTCAGCATGTTGGCGGCGTCGACGGCCCCCTCGGCGCCGCCCGCCCCGACCAGCGTGTGCAGCTCGTCGATGAACAGGATGATGCGCCCTTCGGCGGCTGCGATCTCCTTCAACACCGACTTCAGGCGGTCCTCGAACTCGCCGCGGTACTTGGTGCCGGCGATGAGCGCGCCGAGATCGAGCGACAGAATCTTCTTGTCCTTCAACGACTCGGGCACGTCGCCGGCGGCGATCCGCTGGGCGATGCCCTCGACGACCGCGGTCTTGCCGACGCCGGGCTCGCCGATGAGCACCGGGTTGTTCTTCGTTCGGCGCGACAGGACCTGCATCGACCGCCGAATCTCTTCGTCACGGCCGATCACGGGATCCAGCTTGCCTTCCCGGGCCTGCTCGGTGAGATCACGCGTGTACTTCGCCAGCGCCTGGTACTTGCCCTCGGCCTCCGGATCCGTGACCCGCTGCGTTCCGCGCACCTCCGCCAGCGCCGTCAGCAACGCGCTCTCCTTCACGCCCGCGTCCTTCAGGGCCCGCGTGGCCGCGCCGTGATTGCCGCCGACGAGCGCGAGCAGCAGGTGCTCGCTGGAGGTGTACTCGTCCTTGAAGTCCTTCGAGCGCTTCTCCGCGTCCTGAATCAGCTCCTTCAGGCGGCGGCCCATGTAAATCTCGGCCGCGGCGCCCTTGACCTGCGGCTGCTCGTCGAGCGCCCGCGCGACCTCCTGTTCCACGACGTCGAGGGGGACACCCATCTTCCTCAACAACGCCGCCGCGATGCCCTGTTCCTGCGTGAGCAACGCGGAGAGGACATGCTCGGGCGTCAGCTCCTGGTGATTGCGTTGCTCGGCGAGATCGTTCGCCGCCCGCAACGCCTCCTGAGCCTTCACGGTCATCTTGTCGAGTCTCATGCGTGGTTTGTCTCCGCACAGCGAGGTAAGCACGTCACCCCGTCCGACAAGCACCAGGCCCGGGCGCGCGGGCGGGGAGGCCGTGGTATGGAATGGGGGAGGCGGACTAGTTGGAGGAGCCGGACGCGGCGGCCACTTTGGCGCGCTCGAGGGCAGACGAACGCAGCTCGTGGCCGGTCTTGCCGGCGCCGAGCTTCTCACGCAGCCGAGGACCGTGCCCGGGGCCGACGATGTCGCGCAGATAAGCCTGGTAGGCGAACGTGTCCGAGTGCTGCTCGGTGTGACAGCCGAGACAAACGGTCTCGGGGGTGTCGCGCTTGATCGCGAGCGGCTGTTCGTTGCCCTCGCCGACCACGTGCAAGGATCCGGGGCCGTGGCAAGTCTCGCACTGGACGGCCTCCAGGCGCTTCGTGAAACCGAGGCTGGACCCACCCACCTGGCCGAAGCCAGTGACGTGGCACCCGATGCACTTGTAGTCGGCCTGCTTGCCGCCATCGACGAGCGTCTTCCAGGCTTGCGCGTGCACCGTGTGGCTCCAGAACGCGGTGGCTGCCTTGTGGCAGCTCGCGCAGCGGCTCATCCCGACGAACGTGGCCCGGCCAGGCTCGGCGGCGGGGGGAGGCGTCGCGTGCTTCAGGTTCGACGCGGCGATGGCCTTGTCGAGGGCGCCCATGCGCGCGGCGACGACGGGATCGCGCTTCAGGCTCCGCCGCATGGCAACGAGGGCGTTGACGACGTAGCTTCCGGTCGCGGGAGGCTTCCAGGGAACGTTCAGCTTGGCGCGCTCGGCTTCGAGGTCGAGCTGCTCGCGTCGCTTCGAGGCGACGAACGTGGTGTCGGCCTGGCCGCCCGAGCCCCCGCCCGGACCGGTCCACGACTGAAGGCCCACGCGAATTCGCTCGAGCGCGCGCGAGATCTCCTCGCGGCGGAGCCTGTCCGCCTCGGGCCCGCCCGCGTCGACGAGCTCGACGGAGGCGGCGGGCGTGCCACGGTCGCGCAGGACGAGCTCGAGACGGCCGACCCGCTGCAGCTCGTCGGCGGAGGCCACGAGGAACGCGCGGCCCACGCGTTCCGGGCGGGCCATGCCCTCACCGACGCGTCTTCCGAGCACCACGACGTCGGCGCCCGCCTCGCGCGCCAGCTTGCGCGCCACGTTCTTCTCGACGGGAGCCAGCAGGACGACCACCTCCGCGCCCTGGCTGCGCAGCAGCTCGACGTCCCGGTGCGCCGCCTTGTTCATGTCGTCCTCCGCCTTGCCACCGACGGTGGTCGCCAGCGACGGATCGGCTACCCCCAGCACACCGACCGTTACCGCGCCCAATCTCTGAAGCACGGGCGGCCGAATCGCGTTGGGCGCGCCGACGATGTTCGAGGCGAGCCGCTTCGGCGCGAGGTGCGCAGCGCCGCTCGTGAGATCGGTGTCGGCCAGCCCCGCGCCGACGAGGCCCAGTTTCTCGTACTCGCGCGCAAGGAAGGCGGCGCGCAGATCTGCGGACGGCCGCTCCTTCGCCGAGAGCGCCCCCTCGGGATAAAGGAGGCCCCCGGCGTCGACCAGCGCGACGGCGGCGCCGCCGCGACGGGCGTCCGCGACGATCGCCGCGAAGCGCGAGATGTCCCCGAGCGGATCGCTCGTGCAGCCGCATGGCTCGACGGTGCCGTGCACCTCGGCGGTGTAGAAGAGCACGAGGTGGCGATCTGTCCCCGTTGCGGCTGGGCCGGGGGCGCCGCCAGCGGGAAGGACGGCAGCAGACAGCCCGAGCGTGGCGGCCAGCACGGCAAGCCGCCGCGAGAAGCGCGTCGTTCGATCAGCCACGGGTGGGGACTATGCAACCCGACGCCCCGATTGCCAATTCATCGAGCATGCGTCCCGTACGTGACGACGGGCCTTCGGCCGGGTAGTATCCGCTCGCCTCGCGACGAATGGAACGAGGCCTCGGGGCGTAGCGCAGCCTGGTAGCGCGCCTGCTTTGGGAGCAGGATGTCGGAGGTTCGAATCCTCTCGCCCCGACCACTCTCAAGTACTTGCGACGATTCAGTTTCGAGATGGGCCGGGGAGAGGGCTTTTCCCCCGGGTGCCGCCTCCGGGAGCAAAATAGGAGCAAACCGAGCCGAAATCGTAGCGACTACTTGCGCTTCGCTGCTAGCGACGGTCTCGAAACGGCCCGGCCCGGGGCCGAAAGAGAGCCGGTCGATCTGCACGCGCAGGTAATCTGGAACCAGGTGCCCGTAGGTCTCGGTCGTCAGGCGAGGGTCGGAGTGGCGGAGGATCCTCTGCACCGCCGCGACGTCGGCTCCACGCATGAGCAGAAGCGAGGCCGTCGTGTGACGAAGGTGGTGGAAGCGGATCGGCCGAACTTGTCCGGAGGGCCAGAGCTTCATCTGGCAGCGCGGGCAGCGGCGAAGCTGGTCGTCTGACGCCGCCTCGACGTGTCGGCACCCCTTGCGTCGACACTTGTGCAGCCACGTTTGCACGATCCCGGCGCGGTGAAGCGCCCGGCGCAGCACCCGCTCGAGTTGCACACCCTCGGACGTCATCGCGCCATCTGGTGCGGGGAAGACAAGGCCCGAGGGCGAGCGCGCGATTGCTTCCGCGAGGTAAGGCTGGAGCTCGGTCGCGATCGGGATGACGTCCGCGTGCCCGCCCTTGGTCGTGTCGCGGCGGTAGGAGCGGGCCACGGTGAGGAGCCGGTTCACGAGATCGACGTCGACCTTGCGCAGACCCAGCAACTCGCCCTTTCGGAGCCCCGTGTAAAGGGCCGTCGCGAAGAGTGAGCGCCACCGGTCCGACAGCGCGGCGAGGACGAGGGGCACCTCCTCAGCCCGGAGAAAGTCCGGCACGGTTTTCGGGATCCGGCGTTTCTTCACGTCCGTGACGGGGTTCTGACCGTGGAAGCGCTCGGTCTTCCGACCAGCATTGAATGCGCGGCTCAGGTAGCCGCGGAGATGGTTCAAGGTCTGAGGCGCGCAGAGGTCCACCTTCGCCTGGAGGAACGCTTCGATCTTTCCCGGGGTCAGCTCGACAAGCCGCAGACGGCCGAGCTTCGAGCCAATGAGGTGCTTTCGAATCGTGCCGACTGCTCGACTGTATCCGGGTGACTTCGAGAGATACGCGTCGATCCACCACTCCAGAAGAGCATCGACGGTGCCGCCACCGTCCTCCGGTGGAGCTTCTTCGATTCCGAGGCGGATGCGCTCCTCGCGTCGCTGAAGCTCGCCTGCGAGGCGCCGCGCCTCGGTCTTTGTCTGCGCGTCGCTTGGCTGCTGCCGCCAGCGCCCGTGCGCGTCCTTGTACCGAAGATACCAGCGTTCATTCTTGCGGAACGGTTCGGCCATGACTTCCTCACAGTACGCCGACGGACGGCGTCGAGATGTGTCGTCGATTACTTTCTGCTCTTCTTCGCGAACGCGACCACTGGCCTGTTCGGCATCGCGGCGCCGCGCACCGAGGCGCAAATCGCTGATGGATCGAACCTGAGGAGCCCCCCAACACGGACGCAGGGGAGCTGCCCGGCTTCGGCCCGATGGTAGACCCACGAACGACTGACCTTTAAGTACTCGGCGACGTCGTTCGCGTCCCAGAGCCGATCGTCATGGATTTTCGGCGGGGGAGGGGCGGGTGTCCTGCTCGGAGGCGCAAAGACACCGGTGGTCGCGTCCTCGTCGACGAATTGGTCGTGATTCCTCATGGGCCTTCTCCATTGGTCCTGGCGCCGCCAGCCGGTACGGGCCAGCGCGCTATTGTTCTTCCTCGCTCGGACAGGACGGCGCACCAGCCATCGCGCGACACCATCCCGCGGCCTGTACACCGGGCCACCTCGCTCAAGCCTCCCGCCTTTGCCAAGGCGAACGCGAGCTGCCCTTCGGGCGTGTTCGCCCAGGACGATGCTGCGACCAGCGCGGAGCACTCTCGTTTCGCCACGTTCTCTCCTATCGCCCGGCCACTCTCCCGCCCTTTTCCATAGGCGCTGAGGCCGACGATCAGCATCATGGTGCCGACGACTCCAGCCGCGATGGCCGCCCACATCACGAGGTGGGTCGTGGCGGCGTCACGCGCAGCCTTCACCGCCGCCTGACGGACCGCTTGCGCGAGGACTCTCCTCGTCTGCTCCTGTGCTGCCTTCGCCTCCCCCTCCGCGGCCGCGCGGACCTTGTTCGTCACCTCGTGGGCCGTTGCCGCGATTCTCGCCGGGAACTCGCTATAGAGGGTGACGTAGTACTCGAGGACCATGAGGAGGCTCCACACGGCGTCCGTCGCCTTGATCTTCAGCGCGTCACGTATCCGGTAGAGCCGTTGCCGCTCGTTGTCGCTCGGCTGTCGTTGGAGGAGCAGCGCGAAGTTGTCGTCGAGCTCACCCACGGATGACCTCGGACAGCATCGACTTGCACTCATCCCGCCAGCGTTCAAGCTCCATGCGGTCGCCGAGCGATAGCTCGGCAACCGCTCGTTCGATGGTCAGACGACCCTTGTTCATGGCATCCGTCACTCGATCGGCCAGCTCGGGGAGGTTCAGGGACCGACCACCTTTCGATTCGATTGCGGTCTTCATCTTCGAGCCGTTGTAGAGCTCGAACTGCTTCTCCGTGCCGACGTACAGGTTCCGGACGACATGGACTTCCGCTTCCGGGATGGCGTCCGCGAAGTCCGTGAGCAGCTCCAGGCTCTCTCGCTTCCGGTCGATCATCCACAGGACCACCAGCTTCCGTCCAAGCTCGGGGAGGGCCTTGCTGAGCGTCCGACCGAAGTTGCTGACGCCAGTTTGGTTTCGAGCTCCCGTGTTGATGACGAAGGTGCTCTCGGGGCTGCTCTCCACCAGGTTGACGAGATCGATCCATCCCTCGCGCTCGTCCAGGTTCACGGGCTCTCCTGCCACGGCTTCCGCGTATGTCTTGAAGACGTCCGGGACCGACGTGTCGGTCTCGATGAGGAATGGTCGCTGGCCGTTCGCCTCGAGGAAGTCGAGAAGGGCCATCGACATCAGCGACTTGCCCACACCCCCCTTGCCTCCACCAACGAGAAAGATTGTGTTCAACATGGGTCTCCTCCCTTTGGGTCAGTAGCTCTCTTGGTCCTTGATGAGGAACGCGCTCTTTCCGCTTCGGACCGAGGACTCCGAAGGGGGTGGCGCGGACGACTCCGCTTTCGTGGTGCTCACCGGGGCCTTCGGCCTCGGCCCGGCTTGCGCTCTTTCGGCTGGTCGTTTGGGCGTGGCGGCCGCTCCGGCCTCTGCGTGGCCGCCGGGCGGCCCGGGCGGCCGCCGAGGCTTCCGCGCCTTGGCACCCGCGCTCTTGGCCCGTTGGAGGTAGTTCTTCAGAGTCGGGGTCGTGATCTCGAGCCCGCGCTCCCGGAGGCTGGCGGCCACCTCTTCGATCGTGTATCCGCGCTGTTGCAGTGCGATGAGCTCCTGCGCCAGCTCCCTCACCATTGCTTGCTTGTCGAGGCGGCGCTGGGCCGGGTCCTTGGCAGGGATAGCGCGAAGCTCCTCGACGAGGCGTCGCGCGGATTCGAGCGTGTATTCCATGGCGTCTCCAGAGGGTCTTCGCGTCGGGACGGGCATCCGTTGCCTGTCGACATTGCGGTAACGCCGTGATTGTCGATGTCCGGTGAAAACGGTTGCCCATCACCGGCAACGCTTCTTGCGTCGCTACGACAACCGCTACATGAATGCCGCGGCTTCCGACCTGGTCTCATCGGATGTCGATCGCCAGATAGCAGGATGGGGCCTTGTCCGGACACATGCGGCTGACGCCGCACGTGCCCTCCCAAGGCCCGCTTCGCCCCGACCGCTCGGCGCTTCGCTTCTCGCCGCCGGGGCTTCGCCAAACGCAGCGCTGCTCGGCGCTTTCGCTTCTCGCCCACCCGCCGCGGAGAGCGTCCGTGCCGTTCCGTAGGAAGGGGATCGCGAACCTGGCGGCGCGAATCGACGTTCGAGTCGCGCATGTTGAGAAGGATGAGCTCCGTGGCATCGCGCGGGCGGCCGGGCTCGGGATCTCCGATTTGGTACGGCTGCGTGCTCTCGGCCGCCCGGTCGTGTCCCGGACCGACGCGACGACCATCCGGGAGTTGCGGCGCCTCGGCGGCTTGCTCAAGAAGGTCCACGTCGACAGCGGCGGTGCCTATAGCCAACAGACTTCGGCGGCGCTCCGCGCTCTACAGGCCGCCATCGCGCGGCTGGCCCGGCACGAGTCGGGAGGCGAGGCGTGATCGTCAAGAAGGTGCCGACCTCGAAGGTGGGCGCCTTGAAGAGCAAGGCCCTCAATGTCCGGGCACTCCTCGACTACATCGCCGGCCCCAAGACCGGCGGCGACGGCGTGAAGGTCGAGCACCGGGAGGCCGAGAACATGCTCAACGTGGACCACGAGGCCCAAGTGCAGGAGATGATCGACCTGGCCGAGGTCGCGCGGCGCAGTCCCCAGCCCGTGCAGCACTGGATCATCAGCTGGCGGGAGGCTGAGCAGCCCACAGCCGCGCAGGCCGATGCGGCGGTGACCACCTTCTTGGACGAGATGGGCCTGTCCGAGCACCAGGTCGTCTATGCGCTCCACCGCGACACCAAGAACTGCCACCTCCACCTCGCGGTCAACCGCGTGCACCCCGACTCCGAGAAGCTGATCATCGTCAACAAGGGCTTCGACCACGAGGTGGCCCATCGGGCCATCGCCCGCATCGAGCGCGACCAGGGATGGCAGCCGGAGGGGAGGGCGCTGTTCGTCGCGCAGCCAAACGGCGACCTCGATCGCTCCCGATCCCGCGGGCAGCGCGAGCGGCAGCCATCCGGTCCCGCGCGGGACTTCGAGGAGCGGGTGGGAGCACGCAGCGCCCAGCGGATCGCTCTCGAGGTCGCGGCGCCCATCATCCGGAAGGCCCGGAGCTGGCACGAGATGAACGAGGCGCTGGCGCGCGAAGGGATCAGGTTCGAGAGAAAAGGCTCTGGCGCGGTGCTGTGGGTCGGGGAAGAGGCGGTGAAGGCCAGCAGCGCGGGCCGAGATTGCTCGATGGCAGCGCTGCAGAAGCGGTTCGGTGAGCTCCCAGCCGATCTCGAGGTCGAGGTCGGAGCGTTACGCCGACGCGCGCCGCGGCCTGTCGAACGGGCTCCCGCACTATGGCAAACGTACTCCGAGGAGCGTGCCAGCCACCATGGGGAGCGCGCAGCGCGCCGGGAAGCCTTCCGGAACCAACAGCGCGACGAGTGGCGACGGATGGCCGATCGCCACCGCCGCGAGCGTGACGACATCTTCCAGGGCTCGTGGAGGGGGCGCGGCGATCTCCTCAATGCCACCCGCAGCCTACTGGCCGCACGGCAGGCGCAGGAGAAGGCCGTGCAGCGGGACCACCAGAAGTTGGAGCGGGCGACGCGAAAGCGGCGGGAGCAAGAGCGATTCCCAGACTTCAAGGACTGGCTCGCCGAGCGAGATCCGGAACTGGCGGACCAGTGGCGCTACCGGCAGCGCCAGCAGCCGATGCTCGAAGGCCCCACGTTCGAGGAACCGACGGCGCGCGACATCCGCGCCTTCGAAGCGGAGGTCGCCGGCAGGATCGTCAACTATCGTGTGGCCGGCAAGCGGGGCCATCCGGCCTTCACGGACCGCGGCCGGGTGATCGACATTCGCGACAGCACCAGCCGCGAGACAGTCCTCGCGGCGCTACAGCTGAGCGCCCAGAAGTGGGGCACCTTCACCGTCTACGGCGACGAGCAGTTCCGGCGGCTCTGCGTCGAGCTGGCCGTGGAGCACGGGTTCAAGATCGCGAACCCGGAGTTGCAAGATGCGATCGTGAACGAACGTGAGCGTCAGCGCGCGGAGCATGAGCCGCGACCCATCCGTCGGCCCGTGGCGGCGTCCATCGTCGAGGCGTACCGGCTGCACCTCGCCGACATCGTCCGGAGAGCCACTGCCGGTGGCACGGATCCGTCGCGACTCGACGCGGAGGTTGCAGTGCGCCTCCGGTTGACCGGGCACGCCCGCGATGCGATCGCGCACGTCATCAAGGACGTAGCTCCTACCCTGCGCCCCGGGGAACATCGTGACTGGGACAGCTACGCGCGACGGGCGGCCGACTTCGCCTTCGGCTTGCCGGGATCGCGCCTGGTGCACCAGCTCGACCGCCGGCGCGAGCATCTCCTGAGCGTCGAGGGGCGCTCTCCCGAAGACGACCTGGCGTCCCGGGGGCGCGGGCGGGCCCTGCTCGGTCGGTGACCCGCGACTGATTCTGGCCAAATGTCGGGCCCGCGCCGAAACCTTCGTCGCTGCGATCCGAAGACCGGAGCTGGTGTCTCAAGCTCGAACGGCCAACGCCGGCACCGCATCGCCTTCGGGCCCCGGTGTCGTTCATCCGAGCCGAGTTGGCCAGGCTCACGAGCGCCATCGTCCCGAAGAGACACTCCTCTACAAGACCTTGCAGGGCCACTGGCGGACCTTTCTCGCCGATTTGGAGTCCGACGGCGATTCGTCCGCGCTGCCGGCGTTCGTCGTGTCCGAGGTGGAGGCCTTCCTCCGATGTGGAATCCTGGCGCATGGCTTCGTCCTCGCGAAGTGCCGCGAATGCGGCTGGTCCCGCGCTGTCGCGTTCTCGTGTCGACGCCGCGGATTTTGCCCGAGCTGTATCGGACGTCGGATGTGTGACTTCGCGGCGGCGTTGGCCGATCGCGTGATCCCGCGCGTGCCTATGCGCCAGTGGGTGCTCACGGTACCCCATGGCTTGCGCGGAAAGATCGCCTACGACCCCGGTCTGACCACGGTGGTCCTGCGGCAGCTGATCGCGGCGGTCTCGGCTTGGCTTCGGGGCAGAGCGAGGCGCCTCGGTATCCGCGGGCCGATCAAGACCGGCGCTGTAACCATCATCCAGCGATTCAATTCGGCGCTGGACGTAAGTCCTCACTTCCATGTGCTGTTCATGGACGGCGTCTACAGCTTCCCGGTCGGGCGAAAGCCTGTCTTTCATCCGACGCCCGCGCCGCGCGACGAGGACGTCGCGCACGTCGCAGCCGCCGTGTTTCGCCGGGTCGAGCGAAAACTCCCGCATCGCGAGCCGAGCGCCGGGCAACGACGATTCGTCGAGAGCGCTCCGCTTTTGGTGTCGATGGCCGAGGCGTCGGCGCGGGGCGTGGTGGCGACGGGCCCGCGTCGCGGCTGCCGCATCGTCCGCGTACGCGGCCCTAGCACCGACGTCGATGCTGTCGTCATGGGACTTCTGTGCGCGCAGGTCGAAGGCTACAACCTTCAGGCCGCCACGCGCGTGGGCGCGAGCGATCGCGAGGGCCTGGAGCGGATGGGGCGGTACCTCGCCCGGCCGCCGATTGCGGCGGACCGATTGTCGCAGCTTGAAGATGGGCGCTTGGAGCTGCGGCTGAAACGACCCTGGCGTGACGGGACGACGGCGTTTTTGTTCACGCCGCATGAATTGATCGAGCGGCTGGTGGCCCAGGTGCCGCGGCCCCGAGCGCATCTCACGCGCTACTTCGGCGTGCTGGCGCCCGCGTTCGCGGCGAGAGGCCAGATCGTACCGGGCGGAACCGAAGGCGGGGCTGAACCCGGGCGAGCTGGGAAGCCAAACGATGCCGAACCTGCGAAGAAGCCGCGGCGCCCGGGGCGATTTCCGTGGGCGTCGCTGATCTGGCGCGTGTTCTTGAAGGACGTCTTGGAGTGCGCGCGATGCGCCGGACGAATGGATATCGTCGCCGCCGTCACCTCGCCAGCCAGCATCGTCCGGATCCTGGCGCATATGGGCCTGCCCAACGTCGTGCCTGCCGTCCACCCTCCGCGGCCGCCCCCGCAAACAGAGCTGCCGTTCGATGGCTGCGGGTTCGGGCCAGACCCACCGGCGCCGGACGAATTCGACGCTTGATCTCGAGCCCGGATCCGCGCCAAGCTACCGCGACGATGCTTCGTCACGGGAAAGGGGGGCCCCTTGGGCGCGACGGGGTTCCGTCCTTGTGTACCCCCGCGAAGCGCGGGGGTAGGGGCCGGATCGAGGCCGCGAAAGTGGACGTAAGATTTCTTATCGGCGAAAAATGTCGGGGTGTAAAAGGCGCTTGAACGCACTGTCCCCTTGAATC
>Ga0265313_10000206_pt1 | contig 63302 bp, 53 predicted proteins | sample 4123metaG_FD_203122 | JGI IMG/M metagenome (GOLD analysis project Ga0265313, IMG submission 203122) | Rhizosphere microbial communities from Carex aquatilis grown in University of Washington, Seatle, WA, United States - 4-1-23 metaG | ecosystem: Host-associated > Plants > Roots > Rhizosphere >... | reverse complement strand
TCGGAATATGTCCGGCAGCAGCCCGACGCCCTCCGCAGCCGCTGCCCCATCCACAACCATGCCGGCATCGGTCCGGCCGCCGCCGTGTTGCGCCAGAGCGATCCCGCCTGTTCGCTGGGGCCGGGCTCGGATTTCGAGTTGCTGCACCGCCAAGGCTTCACCCTCCTGCTGCTGGGTTGCGGCTTCAACGAAGGCTGCACCTACCTCCACCACCTGGAAGCGGTGATGGAGGTTCCCTATCGCCGTTGGATCACCCTGGAGCGGCAGGTCATGGACGAGGCCAGGGAGCCGCGCGTCCAGCCCTGCCGCTACTTCGCCCGGGCGCGGGATGATCTGATCTCCGATTTCGCCCCCGTGGAGCGGCGGATGGCCGAGGCTGGGTTGCTGCGCTCGGCCCCCTGCCCCTTCGGGCAAAGCCATGCCTGCCGCCTGGAGGACCTGCACCGGACCGGAATCCGGATGCTGACGGACGATCCCTACGCCCTGGTCAGGAGCGCCTGAGATGATTCCGGACGTGGTCGAGAGGCTGCGCGATCAGGCCAGACGCCACGGCGCCCTGCCGGCGGTGTTCGAGGGCGGCACCACCCTGTCCTATGCCGATATCCTTGGCCGGGCCGAGGGGCTGGCGGAGCGCCTCTGCGCCCTCGGTCCCCATCCCCGGGTCGCCATCCTGCTGCCGCAGGGGGCCGACGCCTATATCGCCATGTTCGCCACCCTGCTGGCCGGCGGCTATTACCTGCCGGCCAATCGCGACTCGGTGGCGGACAAGACCAATCGCATCCTTGCAGAGTTCCAGCCCGACATTCTGCTGGCGCGACCCGAAGACGTCGGCGCCCTGGCCCTGCCGCCGGGGCTGGCGGTGTGGAGCGACACCACCATCCCGGCCTCCGGCCCGCTTCCGCCCCGCCCGCCGCACCGGCTGGCCTATGTGATCTTCACCTCGGGCAGCACCGGCCGGCCCAAGGGCGTGATGATCCCGCGCGACGCGCTGAACCATTACACCGCCTGGGCGCTGGAGTCCCTGGCGCCCGGCCCCGGCGACCGCTGGTCGCAGCATCCCAATATCGGCTTCGATCTCAGCGTCCTCGATATCTTCGGGGCGCTGTGCTCGGGCGCTTGCCTCTATCCGCTGCTCGGCGAGATGGATCGTATGCTGCCGGGCCGCTTCATCGCCCGCCATGGCCTGACCATCTGGAATTCGGTCCCCAGCGTCATGGACATGATGGCCAAGGCCGGTGACATCACCGCCGACCGGCTGGGTTCGCTGCGCCTGCTGACCTTCTGCGGCGAGCCGCTCTATCCGGCCCAGGTGGAAGCCATCTTCCTGTCCGTGCCCCTCGCGCGGGTGCAGAACACTTACGGCCCCACCGAGGCCACGGTGTCATGCACCGTCCTCGCCCTCGGCCCCGCGACCCTGACGGAGGCCTGCGACGGCACCGTCGCTTTGGGCGCAGCCATTCCCGGCATGGCGCTGCACCGGATCGAGAGCGAGGACGGGATCGAACTGGCCATCAGCGGCCCGCAACTGGCCGACGGCTATTGGCAGGACGACGAGCGCACCGCCCAGGCCTTCCGCACCCTTGTGATCGGGGGCCGACCGGTGCGGGCCTATGCCACCGGCGACATCGTGCGGGAGCGTCGGGGGCAGCTCTATTTCCAGCGTCGCCGTGATACTCAGGTCAAGATCAGGGGGTATCGCCTGGAACTGGACGAGATCAACTCGGCCATCCGTGCCCTGGGGGTGGCGGCGGCGGCCACTGTTCTGGTGGGCGGCCGGCTGCACAGCTTCATCAGCGGCCCCGGCTTGCCCGAGCCTGAGCGGATCAGGGCCGAACTGGAACGCCGGCTGGACCCCCATGCGGTCCCCGGCTATATCCATGCCCTGGCGGATTTGCCGCGCAACGCCAATGACAAGATCGACCTGGGGGTGCTGGAGCGCCTCGCCGCCGAGCAGGAGCCGCCATGACCGAGCGCCCCGATCCCCGCAACCTCATCGCCACCGCACTGGACTGCGACCCGGCCTCCCTTACCGAGGACAGCCGGCTGGGCCATCACCCCAAATGGGACAGCGTCGGCCATCTGGCGGTGATGCTGGCGCTGGAAGCCCGGTACGGCATCCCCCTCACCGACGAAACCATCCGCCGCTATGAGTCCTTCGCCGCCATCGCCGAGCTTGCGGACTGACATACGGGGCTCCCGCCCCGGTCCCCGGTTGGAGGTGAGCCTCCAAACCACCCTTCCTTTTATGAAAAGTTCAAAGGGGGTCCGGGGCATCGCTCCGGATGGGTTCGGGAGATAGCCCGATCACGGGCAGGTCCGAAAACCAAAACGGCGCCGGGTTGCCCCGGCGCCGCTGGAAACCAAACGTCCGCCCTGGGCTATTCCAGCCGGCCCAGCGAGCGGGCCAGGACCAGATAGAGCTTGCCCACTTCCGACGAGGTGAAGGTGCCGGTCAGCACGTCCATGTGGTCGGAGTTGCGGGCCTGATTGAGCAGAGCCTCGAACTCGGCGAGATAACGGGTGACGTATTCGCGGAACTCGCCGTCGTCCTCGAACTTGTTCTTGATGGAAGCCATCTGGTGCTTGTCGAGATTCTTGAGAATCTTGCGCACGAAGATGCTCTGGTCGCCGGCATGGAAGTCGCGCCAAGCCTTCTCGTCGATATTGGCGTTGAAGATACGGCCGATATCCACCGACAGGGATTGCAGCTTCTCGACGATGAAGGCGGCACTCTGGAGGAAATGCTCCACCGAGGCCTGGGCGCGCTTGTCGTCCAGCTGCTGCCCCCGGATTTCCGCCAGCTTGGAGGCGTTGACCAGTTCCTCCACCTGCCGCGAGAAGCTGTTGGAGAAGGTCTCGGCCTGCTGGGACAGACGGTCGCCGGTAATGCCGAGATCGTTGGACTTGGTCCGCACCATCTCGAAAGCAGCTTCCAGCTTGGCGCCGGTGCGTTCGGTGGATTCCTGCAGCTCGGAAGCATGACGGCGCAAGCCGTCGCCGGCCGAGCGGACCTGGGTGGTGATACGCTCCGACGACGCGGTGAGGTCGCGGATGCCGGCGCGCAGCATGTCGCCGGCGGCGGTGACCTGACCAGCGGTCTTGTTGGAGGCCTCCTCGAAATCGCGGGAGATGGTGCGCAGCGCGTCGCCGGCGGTCTGGGACTGGGCGAAGACCTGCTGCGCCGCTTCACCCAACTCCACCGCGTTCTGCTGGATCGAGGCACCGAAGGCCTTGAGCACGTCGGTGGAATCGTCGGCCACCCGGGCCAGAGACTGGGCCTGAACCCTCAGGGCCTCACCCACTCCGCCGACTGAAGCCTCGGCCTGATCGGCCGACGCCACGACCTGCTCGGTCTGCTTGCGCAGCACCTCGGTGGCTGCACGCAACCGCGAGCCCAGCTGTTCGGAGACGGCGCCCAGTTGTTCGGAACGCTTTTCCAGGGTCTCGGCGACGCTGCCGGTCTCGGCGATGGCCCTAGCGCTGGCGGTGCCCAGGTCGATGGTGCGCTGCCGCAGCTGCTCGCCGACGGCCTCCAGCTCCACGCCGACGCGCGAAGACGTGGCGATGAGATCGTTGGTGCTCTGGCGCAGGGTGTCGGCGATGGTCTTGACCTTGGCCATCACCTGATCGGAGGTGGCGATCAGATGGCGCGACTGCTGGTTCAGCGACGCCTCGGAAAGCTTGGACTGGGTCGAGACCACATTGGCGGCATCGGCCAGTTCATCGGCCTGCTTGCGCAGCGACAGGCGAATGGTCTCGGCCTGGGCGGCGGAGCGCTCGGCGCCCTTGTTGAGGTCCTCGATATAGAGCCGCACGGTCTCGGACACTTCGCGGCCACGGGCGGTCATCTGGTCGGAAGCGGCGGCCAGGGCGCGGGTCTGGGACTGGAAGCCCTCGCCCACTTCGCGCACCCGGGCCATGGCCCGCTCGACCGCGACTTCCACGTCCTCGCGACGCTGGACGAAGACCTCGCCCACCGCGCCCATCTGGCTGGCGGCGTCGTCGGCGGAAGTGCGCAGATTCTCGGAGTGGCGAGCCAGAGTGTCCTCGATCTCGCGGAAGCGGCCCATGGCCTGATCGGAGGCTGAGACCAGCTCGCGCGACTGGACGCTGAGCGCCTCCTCCACGATCTTGACCCGCGACAGCACCCGCTCGGTGATCTGATCCAGGCCGGTGGCCTGCTGCTGCAACGAGGCGGAAATGCGGCTGGTCTGCTCGGCCAGACGCTCGGCGGCCTGATCGAGATCGGTGTTCTGGCGGTTGAACAGACTCTCCAACGCCTCGACCCGTTCGCCCAGGGCGGTGGCGACCACCTCGGTCCGGTTGGTGGCCTGCTCGGCCGAGCTGCCCAGCTGGGCGGTCTGGCGCTCGAACATGGCAACCACCTGCTCGGCGCGGGCGACCGCCGCCTGGGAGGTTCGGTCCAGGGCTTCCGCCTGGGTCTTGATCTGATCGGCGACACTGTCCGCTCGCGAGGCGGCACGCGCCGAAGTGGTGTCGATGCTCTCGATCTGGCCGCGCAGCAGATCGCCGAACTCTCGGATGCGCAGGGCCGAAGTGTCGGTCACCGTGGTCAGATCCTGAGTCTGCATCCGCAGAAGCTGCTCGACCTCCTTGGCCCGGCTGGTCGCGGTATCGGCGGCATGGGTAAGACGGTCCACTTCCTTGCGCAGAGCCTCGACGGCGGTCTGGGCCTCGTCATTGACGCGACCGACCACGCCGGTCATGGCCTCCACCTGCGAAGCCAGCATGTCGCGAATGGCCTCGCCCTTGGCGGCGGCATCGGAGGACGCCGCCAGCAGGTCACGCGACTGCGCCCGCAACGAGTCGGAAATAAGGGAAACCCGGGCCTCGGCCCCTTCGGCGGGATAGGTCAGGCGCGCCAGCTGCTCGCGGATTTCGCGCGACACGCCGGACAGCTCGCGGCCACGATCAAGATAGGCCAGAACCAGCCACAGGAAGGCCAGCGGCACGAAGGCGGCACCGACCACGCCGCCGATCTCCTGCGGCTGCAGCTCGAAGAGGTTGCCCCAGCCGATGGAGGAGTTGACGTAGTAGGCGCTAAGCGCCACCCACAGCACGGTGACCAGCAGGCCCACCAACTGGGCAAGGCGGTTGTTGGAGGTGGATTGCGACGGCGGCACCGGCGGATCAGGCCGTAGCACGGCCAGGGGCGGCGCCGAAATGACGGGCTTGTCGTGAGTCTCGCCGCCAGCACCGGGAATACCCCCCGGCAGATGTGTTTCGGTCTCGCCTCTGGTCATCGTCGTCTCACCCATGGGTCCGCCTTGAACATCAGAGATTTCATACCCACCGCCCGAGCATGGGCCATTTGGACGGCACACTCGCGCGGCGCGCCCCACGCCGTGGGGCCGCAAAGTCATGCCAAGATTTGGGCAGGTACTGCTCGCCTCCCCCCCGGTCCTTGGACAGTGCTTCGCAGGATGCCTTGTTCACCGGTGAAAATCAAACACTGTTCCCGGCCACCGCGAGGCCGATGAAGGGACGTTCCTATACATTTACACCTTGTGCGACGAAAGGCGACCACCCTTCGTGCGGGCAAGCCCTGCGGACTTGCCGCTTCCCTTGGCGGTGAGCTTGAACCAAGGCCTGGCGCCAGATTTTCCCTGGGGTTCAGCGGGGCGAGGCTTGGACGGTGGAGCGTATAGCCGCCGCCGACTGTCGTCGTCGTGATACCGGATCTGATCGGGGTCAAGCCCCACCAGCATCTCTTTGATATAGGGCGAAGGTTGCGCCTCCTTGCGACGCTTTGCGGCGAAGCTCAGCACCAGCCACCGCTTGGCCCGGGTGGCGGCCACATACATCAGCCGCCGCTCCTCCTCCAGGTCGGAAGAGGAGTCGTGCGGCATCAGGTCGGCCTCGCAGCCAGCCACCACTACCGCCGCCCATTCCAGACCCTTGGCGCCGTGAATGGTGGAGAGTGCCACGGCATCGCCATCCCGCTCGGCCCGCCGCAACGAGCGACGCTGGTCGTCCATCAGCCGGACGAATTCGGGCGGACCAGGGCATTCGGCGGCCAGATCGGCGGCGGTGAAGCAGAGGTCGCGCCACTGCATCCCATCCTCGCCGGGTGGTCGCGAAGTGGCCGAAACCAGACGACCGACCTGCCGGCACAGCACCGGCCAGGGCTGTTCCCCGTCCACCTTGTCGGGGGCCTGCTCCAGCAGTTTATCCACCCGCTTGCCGTGACCGAGCATGGCCCGTGCATCCATGTCACGGGGATCGGCCAGCAGGCGGATCAGGCCGGCGGTGAGCCGCACCGGCGCCAGTTGCCAGAATTCACCGGAACCGCGCACCGTCAGTGGGATTCCCGCCTCGGCCAAGGCGATCTGGATACGCGACCCCACATGGCCGGCGCGGTACAGCACCGCCATCTCGCTCCAGGGAATGCCGCGCCCTGCCAACCCCTGCACCACCCGCAGCACGTAGGCGGCCTCAGCCTCGTCATCCTCCAGGCCGGCGATGGTCAGGGCGATGCGCGACGCGCTGTTCGCCACCTGACTCTTGACGTGGCGCTTGCGATTGCGCGCGATCAAGGCACCGGCGGCCTGAACGATGGTGGTGCTGGACCGGTAGTTGCGCGACAGGCGGTAGAGCCCTGCCCCCGGCCAGGCCGCCTGAAACTCCAGGGTATAGGCGGGATCGGCCGAGCGCCAGGCGTAGAGGCACTGGTCGTCGTCTCCCACCGCCCACAGCCTGGCGCCGCTCACCCGCATCAGCCGCAGCATGCGTTCCTGAGCAAGATTGATGTCCTGGTATTCGTCGATCAACAGATGGTCGTACAGATCGGCGATCCGCCGGCCGTAATCGGAATCGGCCGCCATGGCGGCCACCAGCATCATGATCAGGTCGCCGAAATCGGCGCCGTTCTCGGCGGCCAGGGCCTTCTGGTAGAGCCCGTATTTGGCCGCCGCGTCCATCAGGTCGGCATCATTCTTCGCCTTGGCCTCGGCCAGGGCGGCGGCCGGGTCCATCAGCCGATCCTTATAGGCCCCGAAAACATCCTGGGGCTTGCGCGCGTCGTCGGACAGATACAGCCGGTGGCGGGCGATCACCCGGTTGCAGGCGTGATCATCGAAAATCTCGAACCGCCCGTTCCCCACCGGCGGATGGGCCAGCAGCAGCCGCGCGGCCATGCCGTGCAGGGTGCCGATGGGTAACCGGCGCAGCCGCTCCGGCTCGCCCAGTGCCTGACCGGACAGCGCGGCGGCAATACGTCCGCGCATCTCCTCCGCCGCCCGGGCGGTGAAGGTGGACACGAAAATGCGGGCCGGCGGCACCCCCTGCTCCAGGAGGTGAAGATAGCGGCCGACCAGGGTGGTGGTCTTGCCGGTCCCCGGCCCGGCCAGGACCATCACCGCCGGTTCCACCGCGCCGGCTGCCACTCTTTGTTCGGGATCGAGGGGAATGACCCGGGAAGCCGCGGCTGCCCCGGCCTCGTCGACAAGGCTCATGGCCGCAGATTAGCGGGACAGCGGGGCCAAGACAATCAGCGCTTGGGGTCAAGAACCCGGCGGGTCACCGCCCAACGACCGAAAGGATGGTCGCAGCGCAGGGCGTGCTCGCTGGCCCAATGGGCGACGAAATCCCGGACCTTGGCCGCATCCTTCTCGGCGCAGACATGGCCCCGAAGCATGACCTCGAGATGGACGAGCAGGGAGGCGTGGTCGCTTTGATGGCGCTCGGCCTCGGGATAGCCCCCCTCGGCCATGACTTCTTCCTGCCGGGTGAAATTGCGCGCCACATACCGGAGGATGGCTTCGATCCGGGAACAGCTGGAAAAGTCGCATTCACCCCGCCCGCCGTGGCCGCGCCGGCATTCGACACCGGGCTCGAACATCCGCTCAAGCAGGAAGCGCAACCCCTCATTGCCGGCATCAATGGCGGGAACCCCGGTCTCCAAGACCTGCGGTAGAGGCGCCATTGGCACCGTCCTCCTTGGAACCATTCGACTTTTATTATGCTGCGCCACCATAGCAGACCAAGCTGACTACATCAACTTTGCCGGGCGCAAAAAATCATCTCGCAACTGCGAGATTTGCATGCCCTTGACTTGGGTATTGCGTGTTTTACCGCCGAGCTCTCGAACGGGCTCGTCATCCCGACGACCACCGGGAGGAGGGATCTGTTTCTGGCGCGGCTTTCCAGAACGGGCACCGGCGCTCCAGACGGAGATCCCTCGGCTGCTCTCGGAATGACAAAAAGTCAGTTCGGGCGCCAGCCGGTATTAACCCTCGTGAACGGCCCCCCCCACATAGGGCCGGTATTCGAAATCCTCGATTTCGATATGGTGAAACAGCCACCCTGACAGGAAGGTGCAAAGCTCGCGGGCGACGGTGAGATGGGTGGCCTCGGTCAGAGCCTGAGCGAAATCATCGACCCGCATGGCGATGGTCTGATGGGAGTGACGATGCAGGTCGAGGAAGGGGAAGCCGGCCTTGTCCATCATGGCCTCCTCCTCGGCGAAATGGTAGGCGACATAGGTGTTGAGCTCGGCCACCAACCCGGCCACGGCGGCGAGCGTGCCATTGGTCTCGACCACCCGGCTCACCTCGCCCAGCAGGGCGAACAGGCGCTGGTGATGCTGGTCGAGGAGACCGTTGCCGACGCTCAGATCCTCGGTCCACACCCTGACGTCCATTGATCACTCCACGGAAAGGTGCCCCTCAGGAACCCGTGAGAAGGACCACGCCCTCTGATTAGGCGTTATTCCTTACCGTGCAGGCAATGACCATTCAAGCCGAAAGATGACAAAGTATAGGGACAGAATTTTCCCACGCCGTTATTCAACCTGAGGGCGTCGACTGGGGGCTGCTACCGAAGAACAGCAGGCCGTTGCGCCATTGGGTCACCGGCGTGACCCACGGCGCCTTGCTGCCGGGCTGATGGGAGGATGGACGCATCGGCCGGCCGAAATAATAGCCCTGGCCATAGCGCACGTTATAGACCCGCAGCAGATTGGCGGTAGCCTCGTCCTCGATATGCTCGGCGATGGTGGCGACCTTCAGTTCGCGGCACAGCTGAGTGATGGCACGCAGGAAGGGCAGGCTTTCGCCGGAGCCAGCCGCCTCGCGGCAATAGCTGCCGTCGATCTTGACGTGATCCACCTTCAGCGCCCGCAGATAATGGAAGGCGGCGGCACCCGAGCCGAAATCGTCGATCCCCACCGGATGGCCGCGCCCGCGGATCTCCTGGATCACCGCATTGACCGCCACCAGATCGGGGATGGTCGCGGATTCAGTCAGTTCGAACAACAGCCGGCCGCGCAGATCGCTGGCGCTGTGGATCAGATGCAGAAGCCGAGCCGCCATGGACGGACTGGACAGCGACCGGCCCGACAGATTGACGGCGAAGCGCATGGATGGCTCCGCCCCTACTCCCTCACGCATGAAGGCGATAGCGCGCGAGCAGATGGCGTAGTCCAGTTCCCCCACCAGACCGGTATCCTCGGCGAAGACCACGGTATTGTAGGGCGAGGCCCCGGCATCGCCGAAGCGGACCAGGCATTCGAAGTGATGGACCGCGTTGCTCCACAGATCGACGATGGGCTGGAAATACAGCTCGAACTCTCCGCGCCCGATGGTCTGCTTGACCTCCCGCATCTTGCTCACGGTCTCGGACAGAGTCGGCTGCGCCATCCGGGACAAATCCTGGATGGTGGTGGACCCATCCTGGGTGAAACGGTTCAGGGTATAGACCAGGGCGTTGGTGGCCTCATGGGCCGAGATGCCGCTGGCGTCGAAGGTCATGGTCGCCGACTGGGCGGGAAGATCGGCCCCGACCACCGACCGGGCCAGACCGTTGACGGCCTCCTCGATGTCGCGGGAGGAAATCTGCGGACCATGGATCAGGCCGAACTTGCTGTTGCCGAGATCGGCGGCGGATTCGCCACCCACCGAGCATTCCCGCAGATATTCGGTGAAGCGATGGATGAAGCTGGCGGTCGCCTCGGCCCCCACCTTGGTGCGAAGCTCGGCCAGTTCGGGCAGGTCGAGCAGGGTCATGCGGTAGGAGGCATCGGCCTCCTTGGCACTTTCCTTCATCAGCGATCCGGCCACCGCCTCGAAGCCCTCGCGGCCCAGCAAGCCCTCCTCGTCGCGGCGCACGGCGGGCGACATGATGGTGCCGCTATGGGTCAGCACCAGCAGCAGACGGCCCTTGTGGTCGGGATGGGGATAGCCGGAGAGCGCCACCGGCACCGTCCCTCCGGCGGGGTGAACCACATGCAGCAAGGTGTGGCGGACCCGCTCGCCCCTTTCCATGCGCCGGAGCGCGTTGAGCACCCGCGACGAATCCTCCGGCCGGATCAGCTCCGGAACCTTCATGGTGGCGAGCAGGCGGGCGGGACGCCCCACCAGCGACATGGCCGCACCGATGGCGAAGATGATGCGGCCGTCGTGATCGGCTTCCATGAGCAGATCGGCAGCGGCGAAGGCAAAGGCGACGTAGGCCTCCTGTGGCGGACCCAACTTGCCGCGCGGACGCGAGGCCGATTCGCCGTTGGATTCCCCGGATTCCTCCCCCACGCCGTCCAGATTGGCTTGGTCGCGCGTTTTGGTCATCGCCCCCTTGCTTTCCCGGCGCGGCCAATCCACCGCCGGTAATAAATACCACCGATCACCGCGGGGGGTGAATACCCCAGGCGGCTGCCCCTCCCCGGCACTTTAACCGTTCGCCTGTTACAATGGGGCGATATAAAAGAATCGATTCTTGGCGAAACATTGCACCGACACGCCCCCCTGCAATTTGACTTTCGCAAAGCCCCTAAATCTGGTAGGAATTTGCCCCGAGGGGACAGGTCCGCAGGGACCGACACAGCAATTCATGGAGCGTATCAATGGGCGTCCTTCCGAAGGTTCTGGGTCTCACCGTGGCCGGTGTTCTGGTCATTGCTCTTTACCTCGCCGTGCCGACTTTGGCTGCCCTGTTCGGTGGCGTCGCCGCTCCCAGCCCGGCGCACAGCCCTCTGGGCATCGCCGTCTATCTCGGCCTGCTGCTGACCGCCGTGTTTGGTGGTGGCGTCATGTTCCTCGCCTCCACCGGCGGGAGCCAGGAGGGCTGAAGCCCTTCTGAGCAAATGGTTCCGAAGCGCCCCGGCCTTGGCCGGGGCGTTTTCGTTTGAGGGCTACGGACAGACCTTGTAGTCATCGATCACCTCGTTGCGCAGCAGCTTGGCCTGGGCCGAGAAGCCCCCATAGCCGCGCTTGTCCATCTCCTGCAGCAACTCGTCGATATTGTCGCAGAAGCCCTGGGTCAGCGGGACATTGCGGTCATAGGTCACCAGCCGCCCATCGGCGTGGTTGATCTTGTCTTTCCAATCCTCGGGGAATTCCCGCTGCCAAGCCTTGGTCCGCTTGTCCATGGCTGCACGGAACTTGGTGGCATTGGCCGTTTCCAACTTCTGCCACAGTGCGTTGGAGCCGGTCAGGAAACGGCCGTCGCAGCGCTTGGCGGCCTCGCGCAGATAGATGCCGTGGCGGATTTCCTGCTCGGCACGGAGTTCGGCCAGGGAGAAGCATCGCTTGGGCTTGGCCGCCTGGGCCGGGACGACGCAGACCGCAAGGATCAGGACGAGGATGGCGGTGAAACTCTGACCGGACATGATGGTTCCCGTTGCGGCTTGGATGCGGCCCCAGTATGCCGCCGGGCGCGCCATGCCGCCAGCCCCCGCCAGCCCAGCAGAAGAACCAGGATGGCGGCATGGAGCATGGGCTGACTGATATCCTTCTTCACCATCATCCAGTGATGGGTCACCGCCAGCGGCCCGATGACATAGACCAGCCGGTGCAGATTCCGCCACCGGCGGCCGCCCAGCCGACGGATCATCCCGTCGGTGGAGGTCACGGCCAGCGGCAGCAGCAGCAACACCGCCGCCATCCCCAGCGTGATGTAGCGGCGCTTGACGATCTCGCGGCCGATGGCGCCCCAGTCGAAAAACTGGTCGAGGCCGACATAGCTCAGCAGATGCACCACCACGTAAAAGAAGGCGAACAGCCCCAGCATGCGGCGAAACCGCGCCAGCCCGTTCCAGCCGGTGATCTGGCGGACCGGCGTCACCGCCAGGGCGACCAGCAGCAAACGCAGAGCCCAATCGCCCAGTGACCGGATCAGCGCCTCGATGGGATTGGCGCCGAGATCGCCGCCCACCCCCCGCCAGACCAGCCAGCCCAGCGGCAGCAGGCAGAGGGCGAACACCAGCGGCTTGGCAAGGCGATGACGCAGCAGGCGGTCCATCAGAAATTCACCGCCAGATCCATGCCGGAATACAGCCCCGCCACCTGCTCGGCATAACCGTTGAAAGGCAGGGTCGGGCGCTTGAGGAACTCGCCGATACGGCGCTCCTTGCCCTGGCTCCAGCGGGGGTGGTCCACCTGCGGATTGACGTTGGCGTAAAAGCCGTATTCATGCGGCGCCGATTTCATCCAGGTGGAGCGCGGCGGAGTCTCGACGAAGCGGATGGCGACGATGGACTTGATGGACTTGAATCCGTATTTCCACGGAACCACCAACCGTAGCGGCGCACCATTCTGGGGCAGCAGTTCCTCGCCGTAGAGACCCACCGCCAGCAGGGCCAACGGATGCATGGCCTCGTCCATGCGAAGCCCTTCCACATAAGGCCAGTCCAGCACGCTCCGGCGCTGGCCGGGGAAACGGTCGGGATCGACCAGGGTCTTGAACTCCACGTATTTGGCCTTGGAATTGGGCTCGAAGCGCTTCAGCACCTCGCCCAGCGGCACCCCGATCCAGGGGATCACCATGGACCAGGCCTCGACGCAACGCAGGCGGTAGATGCGTTCCTCTTTGGGATGTGGCCGGATCAGGTCCTCGAAAGCCGCGGTGCCCGGCTTGCCGCATTCGCCCGAGACCGCCACCGTCCAGGGCTTGGGGGGCGCGCCGAAATAGCTGGGCGCCAACTGGGCGGGATCGGCTTTGTCAGTGCCGAACTCATAGAAGTTGTTATAGGTGGTGACGTCCTTTTGCGGCGTCAGAGCCTCGTTGACCGTGTAGGGGCTCTTGACCACCCCGGACAAGGGGGCCGCCAGGGCGGAGAGGCCGGCGCCCATCAGCGCGCCGCCGGCCCCCAGGGCCAGGAAGCGGCGGCGATCCAGCCACAGGCTTTTGTCCGTCACCTCGGAATCGGGGATTCTCCTCGTGGTCCGGATCAACATCGCTTACCTCCACCAAACCCATCCTCTCCCGACTTCGTTGCCGGCGGGATCATGGTTACATGGGAAAGACCGGAGCCTGAATCAAAGAGCCCCGCCGCACATGGCCTTGATCGCCTGCCATTCGTCGTCGCGCAGGGCCGGCGGCCGCGGATGGGACGGGCGGGCAGCTTCCACGGCGGCGGCCCGGCGCCCCGGCTCGGGGTGGGAATCCAGCCAGGCCGGCATAGCCCCGCCTGCCCGCTCCTGCCGGTGGAAGAAGGCGGCCAGCCCCTCGGGACCGATGCCGGCACCGGCCAGCAGCACCAGCGCCCCCCGGTCGGCCTCGGCCTCGTCCTCGCGGCTGTAGGTGGCGGCCATCAGCCCGGCGGCGATACTGGCCACCGCGCCGGAAGCGTCGCCGGTCACCAGGGTTGCCAGAACGCCGATCCCCATGCCGCGCAGCAGGGCGGCGGTCGGATGGCGCTCGCCCACATGGGTCAATTCGTGAGCCAGGACGCCAGCCAGCTCGTCCGGCCCCTCGGCCTGATCGATCAGGCCCCGGAAGACCACGATCTCGCCGCCGGGCAAGGCCAGGGCGTTGACGGTGGCGGTGGGCAGCACCCGCGCCCGCACTATTCTGCGCTCCGGTGGCAGGCCGGCGGCAAGCCGCTCCATCAGTCCGTTCAGGGCAGACTGGCCGGCCATGCCCCGACATCGCCCCATCTGGCTCTCCAGCCCGGAGGCAATCTCGCTCCCCCAGGCGCGCTCCATGGCCGGCGGCACCAACCCCACCGCCAGCCGGGCGGCGTCGGGCAGCGACACGGCAAGGCCGATCAGAACGCCGGTGCCCAGCAGCAGCCCCAGGACCAGCCCCCGCCAGCCGCGCCGCCGGCTGCGTGGCACCCTGGCCACCTCCGGCAGGGATTGGGTGATGAAATAGGCGTCTTCCACCACCAGCCGGGCGTCGGGCTCGGCATTGCAGCGCAGCCGCACCCCCTTGGCCCCCGGCAGCGCGCCGTCGGCAATGAGATCCTCGGTGTGCCAGACCGCGACGAGAAAACCGTCCTCGCCCCGGATTTCCACCCCGGTGGACAACACCCGCACCATCACCGGGCGCGACGCGGCGCTACGGCCATCGCTGAAGCGTCCGGGGCGGTCGGCCTGCATCAGAACTCCCCCGCCCCGTCCAGGACCGAGATCAGTCCCTCGCCGCTACGGGGGCCAGTATCTGCGGTCTGGGCCACGGCGGCGAAATCCGGCTCGCCATCGATGGTGATCATGGCGCAGCCGAAGCGGAAGACCCGGAGCGCCGCCCACGGCCGCAGCACCCCGAGGCTGAACAGCGAGATCAGCAGATTTCCGACAAACAGGCGGATCAGCCCCCAGGTCCGGACCTCGGCGGAAAAGCGATGGCCGGAGAACGAGGTTCCCGCCGCCAGCTGCCGGTAAAAGCCGGCGCGATACCACGCCATGGGCAAGGCCATGATGATCAGTCCCAGGGGAAGGAACCCGAACAGCACCAGGATGGCCGCAAACGCAGGCGCCATGGAGACGCCGCCGGGGCCTTTCGGGAGCCCCGGAATCGTCCCCAACAGGGTGGCCACCCCCCCGATCAGGGCCGCGATCGCAACGCCGCAAAGCACACCGGCCACCCAGATCGCCGCGAAACGCCGGTACAGCCCCCGGGCCACGGCGTCGCAGTCGAAGGCCCGGTCGCCGAAGCGGGTATGGCGCATCTTGTAGCGGGCCAGCAGCATTTCGCCCCAGGGCGCCGTCCAGCCCAGGCTGAGCAACCCCAGCAGAGCGATCCCGGTGGCAATCAGGCCGAAACGCAACGCCGATCCGTCCTGGCCGCCCCGGATGCCCCGCCACACCGTGCGCGAGAGCTGGTAGCGCCTCGCCCGGTACGTCCCGGCATAGATGAGGAACACGGTCAGCAGGTAAAGCACCCCCGCCAGCAGCCCGCCCCAGGGGTCCCGGCGGGCAATCAGCAGATTGGCCCAGGAATACCCCGCCACCAGCGGCAGATAGACACTGACCAGCACCACCAGGAAGCCGATGAACAGCTCCTTGCCGGTGCCGGTGTATTCCACCGGGTCCCCCCAGGCCTCGACATCCCCCCATAGCTGGCGTCGGACCTTGGTCCGCCCCCAGAACCGCCACAGCGACAGGGTGGCGAAGGACAGCAGCATATTGCTCAGGCTGAGCGCGATCATGTCGCCGGTATCGCCGTGATGACGGAAGGGGCGCAGGGATACAGGCTGTGAAATCATGATCGTCCCCCAGCTCAACCATTCGGCAGGCGCACACTACCACGATGATAATCGCCCCGCACGCTGCTACACTTTTCTTCGCCCCTTTCGCAGGAGTCCGCCATGAGCGATTTCCCCGCCCTGATGCTGCACGAGGAGGAGGGCAAGGTCCGCGCCTCCATCCGCAAACTGCGCCTGTCCGATCTGCCGGAGGGCGACGTCACCGTCGCCGTCGACTATTCCACCCTGAATTACAAGGACGGTATGATCCTCAACGGATTGGGCCGGCTGGTGCGGACCTATCCCCATGTGCCCGGTGTCGATTTCGCCGGCACGGTGGAGGCTTCGGACTCGCCCGACTACCAGCCCGGCGACAAGGTGATCCTCACCGGCTGGCGGGTGGGTGAAACCCATTGGGGTGGCTATGCCGCCAAGGCCCGGGTCAAGGCGGAATGGCTGGTTCCCCTGCCCGCCGGCCTGTCCACCAAGCGGGCCATGGCGGTGGGCACCGCCGGCTTCACCGCCATGCTGGCGGTCATGGCCCTGGAAGAGCATGGCCTATCCCCTGCCAATGAGGGAGAAGTGCTGGTCACCGGCGCCGCCGGCGGACTGGGCAGCATCGCCGTGGTGCTGCTGTCGCAACTGGGCTACCGGGTCGCCGCTTCGACCGGCAGGGCCAGCCAGCACGACTATCTCCGCCGCCTGGGCGCCCACACCCTGGTGGACCGCGCCGAGATCGGCTCGGCCCCGGCCAAGCCGCTGCTGCCCGAGCGCTGGGCGGCGGCGGTGGACGGCGTCGGCGGCGCCACCCTGGCCCATATCGTCACCACCTTGCGCCTGCGGGCGGCGGTGGCCTCCTGCGGCAATGCCGGCGGGATCGAGTTCGCCTGCACCGTGCTGCCCTTCTTGCTGCGTGGTGCCTCGATCCTCGGCATCGATTCGGTGATGTGCCCCAAGTCCCGGCGGATCGAGGCCTGGAAGCGGCTGACCGGGCTGCTGCCGAGCGATCTGCTGGACAGCCTCACCACCGAAGCTAAGCTACCGGACCTGCCGCAACTGGGCGCCGGCATCCTCAAGGGCGAGGTGCGCGGCCGGGTGGTGGTGGACGTCAATTCATAGACCCCGGCCGCCGGGCGGACGAAAACTCATGCGCGGGTCGGAATGGCCTTCCGCCGCCGCACGACGGCGATGAAGGCCAGGGCGGTGAGGTTCATGACGAAGGCATAGGCGATGCTGGGCACCATCATGGCATGGCTGTCCAGCAGCGTCACCGCCACGAAGATACCGACCGCGCCGTTCTGCAGACCGTTCTCCATCACCACCGCTATGCGGTCGGCCAGCTCCAGCCGCAAGGCTCCACCCAGCCCCCAGGCCAGGGCCATGGCGGCGAGATTGAGCGCCAGCGCCACCGGCACCACGTCGCCCACATGCTCGACCAAGGTTTGACGCTGGCTGACGAAGGCGCCGGCCACGATCAGGGCGAACAGCAAGGTGGCGACCGGCCGGGCCAGCCGGCCCAGCCGCGCGGCCAGCGCCGGACGGAAGCGCCCAAGCAGCAGGCCCAGGGCCAGCGGCACCGTATCCACCAGGAAGATGCCGAACACCACCCGCTCCACCGGAATTTCCACCGGATGATCGAAGCCGGCGAAGGCGGCGAGACCGAGATTGACCAGCAGCGGTACGCTGAGACTGGCGGCAAGCGAGGTGATGGCGGTAATGGTGGCGGCGAGTGCGATCCGCCCCCCGGCGAAATGGGTGAGCAGGCTCGACGTCACCCCCGCCGGACAGGCCGCCAGCAGCAGCAGACCCACGGCGAAATCCGGCTCGGGCCGCCAGACCACCACCAGCGCCAGCCCCACCAGCGGCAGCAGCACCAGCTTGGCCAGCACCCCGGCGATCAGGGCCTTGGGCCGGCCGAAGACCAGCCGGAAGTCACCGGCCGGCATGGTCAAACCCATGGCGAACATGATGAAGGCCAGCGCCAGCGGCAGCGCCACCTGGGTAATCACGCTCCGGTTCCCAGCGCCACCAGCGCAGCCAACAGCAGTTGCAGCCGTGCCGTCGAGGCCAGGATGGCGTTAAAGGCCGGTCCCCTCGGCTCGGCGGCGAAGCGGCGGATCAGGCGAAGGGCCGGCGGCAGCGCGCCCAGGGTCAGCCAGCCGCCATGGGGGCCGGTCAGCGGCAAGGCCAGCAGGGCGATGGGAGCCAGCACGAACAGGGCGAAGGCTGCCTTGCTGGCCTCGGCGCCGATGCGGATGGCCAGGGTTCGCCGCCCGGCCAGCCGGTCGGGTTCCATGTCGCGGTAATTGTTGGCCAGCAGCACCGCCGCCGCCACCGATCCCACCGCGATCCCGGCCATGACGGCGCCGAGACTGAGGCTCTGGGTCTGGAGGTAATAGGTCCCGCCCACCGCGCCGACGCCGAAGAAGGCGATGACGAAGACTTCGCCCGCCGGAGTATAGGCGATGGGCTTCGGCCCCCCGGAATAGCCCCAGCCGCACAACAGCGATGCCACCCCCAGGGCCAGAATCGGCCAACCGCCCAACCAGGCGAGATATAGTCCCACCAGGGCGGCGAGACCGAAGCTGATCAAGGCGGCGCGGCGCACCCGTTCAGGCGAGGCCCAGCCCAGGGCGGTGACCCGGGGCGGCCCCTGGCGCATGGGCTGGTCGCCGCCGCGCAGGGCGTCGGCCACGTCGTTATAGAGATTGGTGCCGGCCTGGATGGCCAGGGCGCCCAGCAGGGCCGCCGCCAGCGGCCGAGGATCGAGAATGTGAAAATCGTTCCAGGCGAGGGCACCGCCCACCACCACCGGCGCCACCGAGATGGTCAGGGTCTTGGGCCGGATAGCCAGCCACCATAGCCGCCAGCCGTCGGGTTGGTCGGCCCGGCTGCTGTCGGCGCCGGGGAGCGGCGCGGCCTGGGGGTCGGTCTGTCCGGTTTCGATCTTCATGGCAAGGGTTTACCACCCATATGCAGGCAGGCGATACCCATGGACAGATTCCGCCAACCCACCGCCTCGAACACCGCGCGGATACGGTGCTCGCGCTCGGCGGAGGAAACGGCTTCGTACCCGAAACTCTGCGACAGCTCGATGCTCATGGAAGATCGCCCCGGCGGAACAGGCGGTAGCCAATCCCGGCGCAGAGCGTGCCCAGCGCCACAGGATAAGCAATTGCAAATATAAGATAGCCGGTCCGCCCCAGGGCGTCGAGGATGACATAGGCAGCAGGCCCCAGCACCACCATCTGCGGGTCGAACAGCAGGATGGCGGCGGTACGGAAGCTTTGCAGCGGATTGGCCACCGCGATGGCGATGATGGCCTCCAGCGGCAATTGCTCGCGGATCATCACGCCGAGCAGGATGAGGTCGAGGAACAGCAGCAGGGTCAGCCAGATCAGGAACGCTCCGGTCTGGGCAACGTCGGGCGAGCGGGCCACGGTGGACAGCAGCATGCCGATCCCCAGGAAGGCCCAGGCCAAGGCCACCAGCAGGCCGGTATAGAGGAGGAACAGGCTCCAATCGACGCCGATACCACGAGCCGTGGCATAGACCGCGGCCAGGGCCATGGCCACGAATACCGGCAGGAACACCACCACGAAGCGGCCGATCATCTTGCCCCAGAACCAGGCATACAGCGGAACCGGCAGCGACAGCATGTATTCGAATACTCCGGCTTCGCGGTCTCCCGCTACCGAGCGCACGGTGGTGATCAGGATGAACACCGGCAGGATGGCGACGCAAAGCTGGATATAGGTGACCAGCAGCCGCGACAGGCCGGTGAAGCCGAGGATGCGCGATTCGGTCAGGCCGAACACGAACAGGGCGACGATGATGCCGCCGAACACCAGGGCGTAGAAGGCGAACCACCTGGCCCGCAGAGATTCGGCGACATCAAGCCGGGCGGTGAGCCAAAGCGCGTTCATCCCTGCTCCTTCGTCTGCTCGGCACCGGGCTCACAGCGGCTGGTGGACCCCCTGGCCAGGATGGCGGCCCTGAAACCGGCGAAGTCCAGGCTGCCCGGACGAGAGTCGGCGACGGCACCGAAGCCGTGGCCCATGGGGCTGCGCTGGCCGGCGATCCAGAAGGCCTTGCGGCCGTCCATCCATTGCCCGGTCTCCAGACCGCCGACCCAGACCTCGGCGGCGGGATCATTGGCCCAGGCCTGCTTGGCCAGGAACAGCACGGCATCACCGGGATCGTCGAACTTATAGGCCTTGCGGCTGACCCCGCCGCGCAGTTGGGTGGCGAAGCGAGGTTCGTCGATGATCATGCCGCAATACTCGCAGGCGTCACGGCCCCACTTGACCTCCACCGGGCCGGTGGAGGATTGGCCGCAGCCCGACACCGCCAGGACCAGACCGGGAACCAGGCCGACGAAGCGACGACGGCTCAAAGAGTGATCGCACATGGCGGGCCCTCCTATTTCATCTCGATGCCGGCGATCAGGCCGGCATAACGGGCGAGCACGCCCAGGAACCGCAGCCTGTCGGGCCCGAGGACGACGCCCCGCCAGACCAGCCCGTCGGCGGAGGCGAAGCCCCACTCGGCGATGGTCCTGGCGAAAGCCGGCTCCGGCCGGACGAGACGGATGGCGCAGTCCAGCCGCGCGGTCATGTCGACGTCATCGGCAACGCGATCATCCAGCGCCACCTTGCCCTGATCCATCTCCACCACCCGATTGACCAGCGAGGCCACTTCGTCGAGGCGATGGCTGGTGATCAGCATGACGGCGCGCTCCTTGCGCTCGTGCAACTGGTGGAAAAAGATGTGGCGGGCCTCGGGGTCGAGATTGGCCGCCGGCTCGTCCATGATCAGGATATCTGCGTCGCGGCCAAGCGCGATGCCGATCAGCATCTTCTGTTTCATGCCGCCCGACAGCTTGACGAAGGGCAGGCGCCGCACCCGATCCCAGTCGAGGCCCAGCTCCCGAACCTGGGTGACGATGCGCTCGGGATCAGAGCCGCAGACCCCGGCGGCAAAGGCCACCAGTTCCCCCACCGGCATCTTCAGCGGCGGTGGAATCTGGGGAACAAAGCCGACCCGGGCCAGCACCGCCTTACGGTCGGAGCGGGGATCAAGGCCCCCCACCGTCACCTTGCCCTGATGCAGGTATTCCCCCAGCAGGCAGCGGATCAGCGTGGTCTTGCCGGCACCGTTGGAGCCCACCAGGGCCACCCGCTCGCCGGTGGCGATGGACAGGGATACGTCGTCCAGCACGGTATGGCGGCGGAAGGTCTTGGTGACGTTGGCGAAAGTGATCATTCCCGCTCCGGCTCTACAACAGCTTGTCCAGGCCGCGGATCTGGTACTTCAGCGACCCGGTGGGGCAGGCGTCGATGCACAATCCGCAACGGGTGCAATCGGCGCCGATCCCGACGAAGAGATCCTCGGCATAGGTCTTCTTGGTGCAGTCCAGCACATGGGGCACCAGACAGACCTTGCGGCAATCGCCCTCGTGCAGGCAATTCTCCAGGGAGTATTGCACCCGCACCGGCGACACCGCTCCAACCAGACCATAGGTCAGGCCGATGGGACAGATATATCGGCACCACATGCGGCGAACGAAGACGATCTCGTAGGCCAGCAGGCCCAGCACCCAGATCATGGCCAGACCGGGACCGTAGATCAGGGCGCGCGACACGATGCCGGTGGGCGAGATGGACTCGTAGACGGTATAGCCGCTGATCACCGCCAACAGGGCGAAGACCACATAGAGCACGGTGCGGGTGCCGCGATGGAGCGGATAATCCACCACCACCCGACGCGCCGCCAGCATGAGGTGAATCTTCTCGGCGATCTCGGCCAGCAGGTGATAGGGGCAGACCCAGGAGCAAAAGGTCCGGCCGCCCAGCAGCCACCACATGAACAGCACGGTGCCGGTGCCGATCACCAGATTGATCAGGATGACCTTGTAGGCCAGCATCACCTGCAACGCCGAGTTCAGGTCGGCCATATGGAAGCCCACCACCCGCGACGCGGTCAGCGCCCCTTCCACCAGTTGCACGTCGAAGCGGTAGGAGAGCACGAAGACCAGATTGACCGCGATCAGGGTCGCCCAGCGGATATTGCGCCACTTGTTGCTTTTATGGGCTTCGTGCTGGGCCTTGATCTCGCGGGCGCGCTCGGTGCCCTTGACCTGACGCTTGGCCTCGTGCATGGCCTGGGCCGCCGGGGTGACGGTCTTGGGCCGCACGGGAGCGGCCCCCAGCATCACCTTGAGGGAGTCTAGAAGCGCCATCATGCGTCTCCCCACTTGCGCCGGATATCGACGACGATGGACGCCGGCTCGGTCGGACAGATCATCTCGCACATGCCGCAGCCGGTGCAGGACTGGTGCACCTCCGGGGTTCGGCGCCGGTCGGCGGGATCGGCCGACATGGGCTCCAGGGTGATGGCACCCTGGATCGGACATTCGCGGACACAGAGATCGCACACCTCCAGGTCATACTTGTACGTGGCCAGCCGGACCGGCTTCCAGCGGTCGATCTCCTGATAGCGGTGCACACCGGTGAACGGCGCCGGCCGGGCCGGCCCCTTGACCCCCTCGCCCTTGCGGGCCAGACAGGCGCCGGGCCTGTCGAGCCGGGCGAGTCCCATATGGACCTGTTCCTTCTTGTCGATGTCATGGGCCAGCGCCCCGGTGGGGCAGGCCAGCACGCATTGCACCGCGTCACAGGAAAAGTCGCAGGCCTGCTCCCGAGCTGGAATATAGGGCACGCCGACGCCGAATCCCTCGTCGAGATCACCCAGCTGGATGGCCTTGACCGGGCAGACCTGGACGCATTGGCCGCATTTGATGCAGGCGGACAGGAAGTCACGCTCGGGCAGCGCCCCGGGCGGCCGCAGCCGGGGCGCCCATTTACGCAGCACCGGGAAGAAACCGAACAGCGAAGCCCCGACCATGGCGGACCCCAGGGCCAGCGAGCGCATCACCTGGCGCCGGGTCTTGGGGTTGATGGGCTTTCCACTCATGACTTGGGCTCCAGATGTGATCCCGCCTTGATCCCGGCATCGCCGCCCAGCAGCGGGTGGGCATCTTCCAGCAGCAGGGTCGGTTCGCTGAAGGGCGCCAGCCGGTCGAGGAAGTCCAATACCTCCAGCAACGGCGTCCCCTTGAAGAAGCGGGTATTGGGGACGTCCATCCACACCCGCCCGGCATAGGCATAGACCCGGTGCGGCCGGTCGCCCACCCCATCCTTGTTGCGGTCGAAGCCCTGGTAATCCTCCCAGCGGTTGGCATCCCACAAATTGCGCTTGGCGGAACCTCCGCCATAAACCGCCACTTCGGTGATGTTGCCGGTGAACAGATTGCCGGTGAAGACGTTGTCGCGCCAGTCGTTGAGGAACGACACCGCGATATCGTTGAAGGCGATGCGGTTGCCGGTGATGTGGTTGCGGCTGCCCGGCTCGTAGGGGGCGACGTCGATGGCGATGCCCGACGAGCAATACAGGATGTCGTTGTCGGAAATCTCCACGTCGGAGCTTTCCTTCATGGCGATGCAGACACCCACTGCGCCGGTGGCCTTGGCGATAACGTTGTCCCGGATCACGTCGCCGGTGTCGTACATCATGGAAATGCCGGTGGCGTTGTCGAGGAAACGGTTGCCCTCGATCAGGTTGTGCTCGGCATACATCAGATGCATACCGTAGCGTCCGCCGGTTTCCTCGTTGCGGGCATAGTGGTTGTGGGTGGAGTACCACAGCACCACGTCGCGGCCGTTGCGGAAGCGGTTGTCCACCACCTCGTTGTAATGAGAGTACCACAGCTTGATGCCGTCGCCGCGCTGGCCGGGGGGCAAGTCCTTGGCTTCCACCACGTTGCGCCGCACGGTGTTGCGGTCCGCCTTCTCCAGGCTGAGGCCGAACAGCACGTTATCCATGCGGTTGTCTTCGATCACGTTGCCGTTGCCGTGCACCTGGATTCCGGCATCCTGCTCGGTGTGGGTGGCGCCGGAATTGGTGAAGCGGAGATTGCGCACCACCGCGCCGTCGGCTTCCACCGTCAGGACCGAGCCGACCCCCTCGCCGTCCAGGGTCACCTTGCCCTTGCCGTCGAGGATGATGGGCTTGGTGATGCGCAGATGCGAGCGATAGCGGCCCGGCGGCGGCACGATCTCCTGCCCGGGCTGGGCGATGTCCATCAACGCCTGGAGCAAGCTGGAATCCAGCAACGGCTCGGGCGGCTCGGCGGCAGCCAGCGGAGCCACCACCACCAGGGACCACGACACTCTCCAAACCCAATGCCGCATGGACCTCGCTCCTCCCCTGACTGACCGGTCAGTCTTCCCGCTTGAGAGCCTTGCGCTGGAGCAACAACGCCAGGACAAGAGCCAGGGATGCGCCACAGAGCAGGGCGAAACCGTAATGGGGATAGGAGTAGGTGGAAAACTGCGCCACCTTGCCGTCACCGAACACGGTGGGCATGAACGGCTTGACCGAAAAGGCCGCCCAGGCTCGCAGATTATGGCCGAAATACCATAGCCACGCGGAATAATCGATGACGAAGGCCACCGGGATGACGATGCCCGATAGCGGCAGAATCCACCAGAACGGGCCGCTATAGACCAGGAAGGCCGCCAGCATCACCCCCACCAGACCGAACAGATAGGGCGCGGCCTTGATTTCGTAGGTGGCGCCGGTCTCGATGGGCTCCATGCCGATGAAGTGGTTGATGACGTTCATCTCGTGGACGCAATCGAGACCACCGTCCTCGTCGCCCCAGGCCTTGGCCGCGTCGGGCTTGGTGAGACAGCCGTTGAACACGCCGTTCATATGGAAATGAATGCGGATGCCGTCGGGGAAGGTATCGGCGGGATAATTGGGCGCCTTCAGCGACACCCACCAGATGGGCGAGACATAGGCGGCCCCGATCAGAATGGCGGCGAGAAGCGTGAGGATTCGCACCAGGGCGGGCTTGCTCTTGTTTTTCTTGGGAGCCATGGAAAACCTCGAGGAACGATCAAGCGGAAGGAGCCGGCGACAGCATCGCGTGTTGGCTGCCGCCGGGCCAGTTTACTGGAAGTCCGGATTCTTCCACCCCTTGGGGGCGGTCAGCTCCGGCGGCGGCTTCAGGCGGGAGACGTAGTCCAGCACCGCCCTGGTATCACGCTCGGAGAAGGACTGAATCTGTTTCACCATGTCGGGATTGGCGTTGCGGCGCTTACCGCCCTTGATGGATTCGTATTGCCGCAGCAGGTAGGCGTAGTGCTGGCCCTGGATGCGGGGGAAGAACTTGTCGTTGTCGCCCTGGCCCTTGTCGCCGTGACAGCGGACGCAGTTATCGGCGTAGAGCTTCTTGCCCAGATCCAGGTCCTTGCCGTCACCCATGCCGGGATTGCCGTTCATCTTCAGCCGCTGGATATAGGCGGCGACGTCGGCCACCGCCTGCGGCCCGCCGATCTGCGACGGCAGGGCGAAGGGATACATGGTGGCGTTATCGCGGTTCAGCGCCCGGATATCGGCCAGCTGCTTGATGATGACCTTGTAATGCTGGCCGGCCAGCTGCGGGAAGGTGCCGTCGGACAGGCCCCAGCCCTCGGGCTGATGGCAGGCCGAACACACTTCGTAGACGTCCTTACCAGCCTCGGCATTGGGCTTGAGGCTCAGCGCCTCGTCCTCCTCGCCACCGCCGGAATTCCAGACATAGCCGGCCTCACCCACCGACTTTCCTTTGCCGGGGGCCTCGGCGGCGTGGACCGCGCCAGCGGCCACGAAGGCCGAGGCGGCAACCGCGACGGCCAGGGCGTGCTTGAACTTCACCATCGTCTATCCTCTCTCTCGTGCGAACAACCATGGCCACATGGTAGCGGAGCCGGTGCCGGGGTTACTTGACTGCGGACAAGTACTCGGCGATAGCGGAAATCTCATCATCGGTAACCAGATGCATCACCGGCTGCATGGCGTTGGCCTTGCCATTGGCGCGGGCGCCACTCTTGATGTCCTTGGCCTGGGCCATGATATAGGTCTTATCCTGGCCGCCGATGGCGGGATAGCCCGGCAGCGGCTTCTTGCCTTCCTTGCCGTGGCAAGCGACGCAGGTCTTGGTCAGGAACAGGGTCTTGCCCGGAGTGGCCGGCGCCGCAGAAGCGGCGGTGGGGGCCTCCTTCAGGCTGGCGAGGTAATCGGCCAGCGCCTTCATCTCGTCCTCGGCCAGATCCGTGACGATAGGCTTCATCACATCGACGCTCTGGCCGTTGGCCCGCGCGCCGGATTTGATGTCCTTCATCTGATTGATCAGGTAATCGGCGGGCATGCCCGCCAGCTTGGGGAAGCCTTCCTGCAATGGCGTCTTGGCGTCCTCGCCATGGCAGGCGACGCACCCCTTGTCGGTGAACAGGGCCTTGCCGTCGGCCGCCTGGGCTGGGGACAGGGCAAAAAATCCGAAGGCGGCCGCCAGGGCCACGACGGGAAGCTGGCGCATGACGATCGTCACCATCTGTTAAGCCTCGAATGAAAGAAAAACCGGGGGTGGGGCATCCCACCCCCGGCCTGAGTATCGAAGGTTACTTGGCGGCCGGAGCGGCCTCGACCTTCTTGGCCCCGTTCTGCTCCAGGTAGGTCTTGGCGCGCAGACCGATATCGGCGGCCTTGACCTGATACTGGAACCACTGCTCGGCCCAGAGGAAAGCGGAGTTGAAGTCGCCCTTGGTGGCGAACTCCTCGGACTTCTTCTTGTTCTGATCGGCATAGCCGAGCTGCTCGGTGGCATCCTCGACCATGGCCACCACCGGCGGGAAGTCCTTGTAGTTCACGCTGGTGATGTAGCCGACCACGCTGTTGATGACGGCCTGAGTGTCCACATTGGCCTTCACGCGGGCGTCATAGTCCTTCTTGCCGTAGATCTGGCCTTCCTTGCCCTGGGCGGTCGTGCCCTTGTAGTTGGCGGGCTTGACCAGCAGGTAGCCTTCCATCTCCAGGTGCAGGGCCGAGCAGAACTCGGTGCAGTAGTAGGGATAGACGCCAGCCTTGTTGGCTTTGATGGTGGCCGAGGCGGTCTTGCCCGGCTCCAGCGACAGGTTGACGTTGTGCTTGGAGATGGCGAAACCGTGGGTCTCGTCCTCGGCGCGTTCGAGGTTGGTGAGGTGGACGGTGACTTCGTCGCCCTCGTTGGCCTCGATGATCTCCGGGGTGATATGCGACCGGATCACGGTGCCGAACACCTCGACCTTGCCCGGCTTGTGGTCGGTATGCTCCTGACCGGGGCGCACCGCGAACGGCGACTTCTCTTCGGTCCGGGAATCGGTTCCGAAGGGATAGCGGACGTTGGGATGGAGCTTGCCGGTGGCAATGGACACCGCGTAATGCGGCTCGCCCAGCGGCAGCGGCATGTCGGCCAGCAGCTGCATCTTGTCGCCGCTGATGTCGATCAGCTGGTGATTCTGCGGATGCAACGGCCCCACCGGGGTGAAGCGGTCGATGGCCAGCTTGTTCAGCGCGACGAGATACTTGCCGGCCGGCTTGGCGGTATCGCCTTCCATGGTCATCAGGTGACCGATGTTGTAGTGCACGGAAATCTTGTCGAGCACCTTGCCGTCGCAATAGTTCCACTTGGCGACCATGGAGTCGACGTAAAGGGAGGTGTAGGCGATACAGGGCTTGGAGTCGTACTGGGTGTGAAGCGGACCAAGGCCCAGTTCCGCCTGAACATGGGCGGCGACGGCGAGATCGATGATCGGAATGCCGTATTCGTCCTTGCCGATGTAATTGCCGGCCGCCATGGCCGCCTTGATCTTCTCGAAATCATAGACGGTGGTGTGGCTGTCCAGCTTACCCGCCACCACGATGTACTTGCCATCAGGGGAGACATCGGCACCGTGGGGGCTCTTGGGCTCGGGGATAAGCACCAGGACGCCTTCCTTGGCGGCGACGTCCATGGGCAGGACATTGTGGCCGTTGATCTTCTTGGCCTTGCCGGCCTTGACCAACTCGGCGGCCTTCTTCCAGTTGACCACGTGCAGATAGTCGTGGTCCTTGGCGGAACAGCCGGCCTCGAAGGGCGGGCGGCCGCGTTCGATACCACCCACATAGCGCTCGGTACAGAACGAATTGGTGAAGGAATAGCCGTCGGACGGACCCTTGCCGAAATCGGACAGATCCTGGCTATAGGGCGGCAGTTCGATGGAGAAGGAATTCTCCGGCTCGATACGCCCCTTCTCGCGGTTGAACTTCCAATAGGTCACCGCGCCACGGTACTTCTCGTTGAACTGCTCCAGCGGGGCGAATTCGCCACCCAGCGGGGCAGGATACTGCGCAGCCTCGATGATGTAGTCGGTATTGGGGCTGACGAAGGCGCCGCCATGTTCCGACTGCATGATCGGGTTCTTGACGATCTGCTTGGTCTCGAAATCGCGCAGATCGATGACGGCAATGCGCGGCGTGTTCTTGTCGTTGATGAACAGCCACTGGCCGTCGGACTCGCCATTGGTCTCGGAGAACGCCGGATGGTGGGTGTCACCCCACAGCACCTGACGGCCGTCCACATCGGAGCCTTCCTTCAGCACCCGCTTGGACTCGTCATCATAGCCATAGCCCTGCCAGGGCTCGGGGGTGAAGACGCCGATATATTTCAGGATGCGCATGGAAGGGATGCCATACACGATCACCTGACCGCTCTGCCCTCCCGAGCTGAACACCACGAATTCATCCATCTTGCCCGTCGGCGTATAGGTCTTGGCGGCGGCCATGATGTCGTTTTCGTTCAAACCCCGGCGCTTCATCACGTCTTGAAGCGACTCAGCGGCCGACACGGTGCCGGCCGCGAAGGCGCACAAGCTCACCGTGGCGAGCAGACTCGCCAGTTTGCGGCTTCTCGTCATCTTCCCCACCTTTGCATTGTTGAAAGGAACAATCGTTACCCAACCTTCGCCGGAAACGATGGGGCGCCCCGGATGACGGGGCCTTAACTTTCGTCAAGAATACGGATTTAAATCCATGTCCATATGGCGGCTGCGAGGCGCTATCATGGCGCCATATCCTTCGTTAGACTCACCCCCTTAAGGACCTTCGCATGCGCAAAGCCATCCGATGGGCGCTGGCCGCCCTGATCATCAGCCTGATCTTGCCGGCAGCAACCACGCAGGCCTTGGCCGAAGACGGCGGAGCACCGGGAGTGGTAGGGCGCTTCCTGCTGGTCGACATGAACGGCCGCCCGGTCACCGACGAGGATTATCTGGGCAAGATTCGCGTCGTGGTGTTCGGCTACACCTATTGCCCGGATATCTGTCCCACCACCCTGGCCACCCTGTCGGTGGCGCTGGACCATCTCGGCGCCGACAAGGCCAAGATCGTGACCCTGTTCGTCAGCGTCGACCCCGAGCGCGACAGCCCGCAGCACCTCAAGGACTACCTCGCCCCCTTCCCCGAGATCACCGGCCTGACCGGTTCGCCGGCCCAGGTGGCCGCCGCCGCCCGCAACTTCAATGTCCGCTATCAGAAGCAGCCGGCGGAGAACGGCGATCCCGCCGCCTATACCGTCGATCACTCCGGCAGCATCTTCATCATGGACCGGGTCGGCAATTTCCTGGCGCGCATGCCCCATGAATCCAAGCCCGACCGCCTGGCCGAACGGGTGCACGGCTATCTCTACCCCAAGAAGGCCGAGGATTGAGCATGAACCGGCGTTCGCTGCTGCTGGGGGCCGCCGCCCTGCTGACCTCGCCCGCCCAGGCCAAGCCGGCCCAGGGACTGTTCATCGCCGACAGCCCCAAAGTGCTGCCCGCGCTGGATATCCGCGACGAGAACAGCCGCGCCGCCGGCCTCGACACCCTCTCCGGCCGGCCGGTACTGCTGAATCTGTGGGCCAGTTGGTGCGGCCCCTGCGTCGCCGAGTTGCCCATGCTGGACCGGCTCAAGCCCCGACTGGAGGACAAGGGCATCGCCCTGGTCGCTCTGTCGCTGGACCGCAGCGGCAAGATCGCCGTGGCCAACACCTTCGCCCGCATCGGGATCACGGCGTTGGGCATCCGCACCGACGAGTCCCGCGCCGCCGCGGAAAAGCTGGACGCCGCCGTGCTGCCGGTGACGCTGCTGCTCGACCGCGAGGGGCGCGAGGTTGCCCGCTATGTGGGGGCCGCCGACTGGGGTTCGCCCCCGGCCCAGGCCCTGCTGGAGGCGCTGGCCACCGGCCGCAAGCCGACGCCCGAAATGGCGCCGCCCCAGTTGCGGTTCACCAGCGCCCCTTAGACCGTGATACCCAAAATGTGCATCACGGTCTAACCTTTATCATTTTCCCTCGCCGGGCGGCCGCATCCGCGGCCTTGGCCGCGCCCTCAATGGGCGCAAGAGCAGCGTGCCTCATACTTAAGGCTCGATACTCTTGCCCTTATACCAAGCTTGGTATTACTGGCCCGGGCCATGATGCATGGCGCCATGCATGGCGTCATGGTTCATGCCGCCCATGCCGCCGGGAACCATGGCCGCCGGCCCCATGGCTCCGGGACCTCCCACCGGTACCTCGACCAACACTTTGCCAGCCTTCTCGAAGATCAGGGTCAGCGGCACCTTGGCCCCTTCCTTCAATGGCTCGTTGAGGCCGAAGAACATGACGTGGTCACCACCGGGCTTGAGTTCGGCCGTGCCATGGGCCGGCACGACGATGGCCTCGACCTTGCGCATCTTGAAGACATCGCCGTCCTTCACATGGGTGTGCAGTTCCACCGCCTTGGCGATGGGGGCCTCGGCACCCAGCAGCCGATCGGCATCACCGTGATTGGTGATGATGAAGAAGGCGGCGCCGTTGCCGCCGGCCACCGGAGCAGCCCGCATGAACGGCCCGGCGACGTCGATGTCGGCGGCGAAGGCGGGCAAGCCAAGGGCCAGCAGGGCGGCAGCGGCAAGCAAAGTCTTTTTCATCAGGGATACTCCAACGGACAGGACGAATGACGAGAATTCACCCGCCACGACAGGACGGGGAAGAGGGTAAAGGCTGAAGGCGGGGAAGGCGGGCGTCAGGCCGCGATAATCGGGGGAGCCCGCGCCCGGTGCTGGCGGGATGCGCGCCCGTCGACTCGCGTCGAGGCCGCCTCGGCGTAAAGGATCGGCGCCATACCTGCGGTGGGTACTGTGAAGGTCGGGGACGGCGGCACCCCCTTGGCCAGAGGCACGGCCTGGCACACCAGGCAGCATCCATGGTCACCGGTCGTGTCATCCTGCGCCGGAAAGCCCGCGCGCGCGGGCTCGCCAGCGGCGGAGGAATGACACACCGGCCCCCCGAAAGCGGTCAGGTTGCCCCTGAACGACAGATCGAGGCCGGGAAGAAGCCCTTGCAGCGCCAGACCGACCACGACCGCCACCATCCACAACGGCCGAAGGCTCGGCGCGGCGAAGTGGGACGGCAGGGTCTTGACCGGTCGAACTCGGCTCAAGTCGCTTCTCCTCACGATCCCTTAAGGATCGCACCGATCATGCCACCGGGACTTGACCGCGATCAAGCCGGCTTTTCACGATGGAGAGCAAGGAAGCCTCAACTGCGCCGGGCGGCGGCCTGCTGGCTCAAGGCTTTGGCCATGCGTTCGGCCAGGGCGCGGGCGTAGGGGGCGATCTTGGCGTCATCGACCACGATATGGACGGTCACCCAGCGCTCCATCAGGGTGCAGATGGCGCCGACAAAATCCTTGTGCGAGTTGCTGGACAGAATGATGCGGCGAAGCTTGCCAGCCAGGTCCTGGTGGCTGGCACGATGCTCGGCCAAGTGAGGAAAACCGCATTGGGCCATAAATACTTCTTCGCGAGAGAAATGCCCCAGCGTCTCATCCATTAAACGCACAGCAGCATTCCGCGCCGCGTCCATGGTCTTGGTCGCCTCAAGCGTCCGCCATAACCCAATGATCGCCTCGTGATCTGCATCAAGAGACTTGTGGCCTATGGCATAGGTTGAGTTGCGCGAAGACATGTGAGAGCACGCTGCAAATAGATTCTACTTCATTCAGGGTGGGGGAATTCAGACAAGCGCTCCAGCTATAATATTAGTCGTTTTGTGATGCTTCCTGGCGGATTTCTTACCGGACCTTGACATTTTGCGCACAATTGGTTAGTTCGCGCCTATCCAAAAGGGGTGCGCCATGTCCGACTACGCCTTCTATGCCGCCATGCTGCGTTTCGTGGAAGACAAGCTGCGCCATTCGGAGACCGCCGAGGCCGATCCGCGCACCGGAGCGTTAAGCGACATTCTAGCCGCCGTCGCCGATACAATCACCGCCGGCGGCCGCCTTCGCGTCGCTCCGGACAGGCTGGAGACCACGGCCAGGGCCTTCGCCGGCTTCGCCGCCTTCCTACAAAGGCAGATTCTGCCCGAAGCGGTGGCCCACGCCCATGCCGAGGCCGAGCGTCAGGTCCGCTGGGCGGTGGACGCGGCCATGGGCGCGGTCAACACCTTGCTGGCCCGAGCCGCCCTGGCGGAAGGTCAGGAGGTGGTCATCGACCTGCCGCCGCCGCCGTGATTGAATGAAACGGGGAAAGCTGGGGAGAGTGGGGAAATGCTGACCAAGCGTATCGAGGCGGGAGAGGTGATCTTCTCCGAGGGCGATGGAGCCGACGTTGCCTACCTGATCGAGGACGGCGCGGTGGAAATCACCGCCATCCAGGGCAATCAAAGCCAGATTCTGGCCCGCCTGGGGCCGGGCCAGATTTTTGGCGAGCTGGGGGTGATCGACGCCCAGCCGCGCTCGGGCACCGCCACGGCCACCCGGCCGACCTTGCTTCTGGTGGTTACCGCCGACCAGATCCAGCAGGCCATCGCCCGGGCCGATCCGTTCTTCGCCGAACTCATGCTCAAGCTGGTGGGCCGGCTGCGCCATACCCAGGCCGCCCTGCTCCTGGGCGACGCCGAAATGGAACTTCAGACCTCGGAGATCGGCCCGGGCTACGCCGAACTGGTCCGCGAGCGCGACATCGCCGAGGCCATCATCAGCGGCCAGATCGAACCCTATCTCCAGCCTATCGTCGACCTGCGGACAGGCACGATCAAGGGGTACGAAACCCTGGCCCGCTGGCGCTCTGACCGCTTCGGGCTGATGCGGCCCTTCGATTTCCTGCCGCTGGCCCGGCGCACCGGGCTGATCCGGCGCATCGACCTGACCATGGCCGATCGGGCCATGGCGCTGTGCGCCGAGATGCAGGACCATGATCGCGCCCCCTTCGTCAGCATCAATATCTCGGCCTGGCACTTCCAGGACCGCACTCTGACCGACACCCTGAAACGCATCATCGCCGAACGCGGCGTTGCACCGTCGCGCCTGTGCATCGAGGTGACCGAAACCCTGTTGCTGGAAGACATGGAAGGCGCCGAGGACATGATGGAGGAACTGCGCGACGCAGGTATCCATATGGCGCTGGACGACTTCGGCACCGGCTTTTCCTCGCTCAGCATTCTCCATCGCCTGCCCTTCGACCAGATCAAGGTCGATGGCAGCCTGATCCAGGGAGCCGGGTCTTCTCCCCGGCAACAGGCGCTGCTCCAGGGCATCCTCGATCTCTGTTCCCGCCTCGGCATCGAGGTGGTCGCGGAAGGCATCGAGGACGAGGAGACCCGCCAGACCCTTCTGGCGCTGGGCTTCACCTTGGGCCAGGGACTGCACTTCGCGGCACCCATCGAAGCCGAGCGGGCGGTCGAGTCCTGGCGCGCCGAACGAAGCGCCATCGCATGACCCCAGTCCCGGCCAAGTAAACCTGTACCGGAAAACCGGGGAGAAATGGGGCTCCGGCCCAAACCCGCCTTATGACCTTGGTTGTAATCTGCTACCATCACTTCAGTGGCGGGCACGGGTAGGTCGGAGGGCGCATGACGGAACAAACCCCAGCGGGGTCCCCGGACCAGACCGTGGACGCGTCCACCATGCGTGCCGTCATCGACAACCTCGACCAGGGCATCAGCGTCTTTGACCGCGACCTCCGGCTGGTGCTGTGGAATCGCCGCTTCGTCGAGCTGTTCGGCTACCCGGCCGGCTTCATTCACCACGGCCAGGCCTTCGCCGACATCATTCGTTTCAATGTGGAGCGCAACGAATACGGCCCCTGCGAGGCGGAGTCCTATATCCGTCAGCGGTGCGAGGATCTGGCCACCTTCCAGCCCCAGCGCCGAGAACACACCCGCCCCGACGGCACCGTCATCGAGGTCATCGGCAATCCCCTGCCCGGCGGCGGCTTCGTCTCCACCTTCAGTGACGTCACCGTCGCCCGTCAGGTCGCCGGCAACCTGCGCCACTCCACCGAACGCCTGGATAAGATGGTGGAGCGCCGCACCCGCGCGCTCCAGGACAGCGAGGACCGCTACCGCGCCTATTCCGAAATGCTGGAAGCCACGGTGCGGCATATGCCTCAGGGCGTCTGCGTCTTCGATTCCGATCTTCGGCTGGTGGTGGCCAATGCCGGGTTCTTCGAGCTCTGTCAGATCCCCGAAACCTTCAACGTCCCGGGAAAGCCCTTCGAGGACTTCACCCTGTTCAGCGCCCAGCGGGGAGAATACGGCCCCGGCAATCCGGTCGATCTGGCCAGGGAGCGGGTCGAACTCGCCCGGCACATGGAAAGCCACGCCTTCGACCGCACCCGCCCCGATGGCGTGGTCATCGAGGTTCGCGGCAATCCCATTCCCGGCCGCGGCTTCGTCAACACCATCACCGACATCACCGCCCGCCATCAGGCGGAAGAGTCCTTGCGCGAAGCCGCGACCATGGCGCGGACCATGCTGAACGCGCCGGGCTTGCTGGTGCTGCTGGTCACCCTGGACGGGACGCTGATCGACCTCAACGACGAGGCAGCCACCAGCCTGGGCGGCACCAAGCAGGGGTTGATCGGAACCAATGTCCTGCGCCGGATGTCGTCCGAGGTGGCGCATCGCCGGGCCGCCTATGCCCAGCAGGCCATCGAGGAGAGCCGCGCCGTCCATTTCGAGGACGAGCGCGAGGGCAGCTGGTTCGAAACCACCATGACCCCCTATCCCAGCGATGGCAGCGCACTTCCACGGGTGATGGTGATCGCCCACGACGTCACCCACCGCCATCAGGCCGAGGACCGGCTGCGGATGGCCATGGTCATGGCCGAAACCGCCAACCGCACCAAGAACGATTTCCTGGCGGCCATGAGCCACGAACTGCGCACCCCGCTCAACGCCATCCTGGGCTTTTCCGAAATCATCGGGCGCGAGATGTTCGGTCCCATCGGCGAGCGCTATGCCGCCTATGGACGCGACATCCATTCCGCCGGACAGCACCTGCTGGCCATGATCAACGACATTCTGGACATTTCCCGCATCGAGATCGGTGCCTTCAGCCTCAGCCGGGAAAGCGCCGATCCCGCCGCCATGGCCGAATCCTCCATGCGGCTGGTGGGCACCCGCGCCGAACAGAGCTCCGTCCGTCTGCGGACCGAACTGCCGGCAGACCTTCCCGCCCTGCATGTGGATGTGCGCCGCACCAAGCAGATCCTGATCAACCTGCTGGGCAATGCCGTCAAATTCACTCCGCCCGGCGGCACCGTCACCCTCAGGGCGGCGGTCACCGGCGATGGCGGCTTCGAATTCGTGGTCATGGATACCGGCATCGGTATGACCGCCGCCGATATCGAGGTGGCGCTGTCGCCGTTCGGTCAGGTAGACAGCGGGCTGGACCGCCGCTTCGAGGGCGCCGGGCTGGGGCTTCCCCTGGCCAAGTCCCTGGCCGAGCTGCATGGCGGCGCGCTGACGGTGGAGTCCAAGCCCGGCGAGGGCACCACCATCACCGTCCGCTTTCCGCCCGACTGCGTGGTCACCGCATCCGAGGAGGTGCAAGAATGAACGACCTTCCCCTCTCGCAGGTCTACGGGTTGCTGGAACCCGGACCGGTGGTCCTGCTGACGACCGCCGGGACCGACCGGAACAACGTCATGGCCATGTCCTGGCACATGATGGTCGAGTTCACACCGCCGCTGGTCGCCTGCGTGGTCAGTGGCCGCGACCACAGCTTTGCCGCCCTGACGGCGACGCGGGAATGCGTGATCGCCATCCCCGCCGTGGATATGGCGGAAACCGTGGTGGCGGTGGGCAATTGCTCGGGCCGCGACACCGACAAGTTCCAGACCTGCGGCCTGACGGCGCTGCCGGCAAAGAAGGTCGCTGCGCCGCTGGTGGCCGAGTGCTTCGCCAATCTCGAATGCAAGGTGGTCGATGACACCCTGGTTGACCGCTACAACCTGTTCGTCCTGGAAGTGGTCAAAGCCTGGATCGACCCGGCGCGGGCGGATGCCAAGACCATCCACCACCGTGGCTATGGCCGCTTCGCCGTCGATGGCGAGACCATCACCCTGAAGTCGAAGATGCCGTGAACCTTATCTCAATGGCGGCTTGATAACGGCAGACCGGTATCAGCGCCCCCGCCGCCCCGGTGGCACCAGATGCCTGGGGCCGGTGCCGATGAGGTCGGCGCGGCCCATGGCCACCAGGGCCTCGCGCAGGATGGGGCCGTTCTCCGGATCGTGATAACGCAGGAAGGCCTTGTGCAGCCGGCGCTGGCGCAGCCCCTTGGCCGTAAACACCAGCCCGGAGTCGCGGCGGACCGGCTTTAAGGGATCGTGGCCGCTGTGATACATGGCGGTGGCCAGCGACATGGGCGACGGCAGGAAGGTCTGGACCTGATCGAGCTTGAAGCCGTTCTTCTTCAGCCACAGCGCCAGGGCCAGCATGTCCTGGTCGGTTGTGCCGGGATGGGCGGCGATGAAATAGGGGATCAGGAACAGCTTCTTGCCGGCCTTGCGCACCGAGGCGTCGAACAGGGCCTTGAAGCGCTCATAGGCGCCGATGCCCGGCTTCATCATCTGGGACAGCGGCCCGTCCTCGGTGTGCTCCGGCGCGATCTTGAGATAGCCGCCCACATGATGGCGGACCAGCTCGTCCACATAGGCCGGGCTGAGCACCGCCAGATCATAACGCACCCCCGAGCCGATGGTGACCGTCTTCACCCCTTTGACCGAACGGGCAGCGCGGTACAGCGCGATCAGCGGATCGTGGTCGGTGCCGAGCGTCTTGCAGATATCGGGATAGACGCAGGACAACCGCCGGCAGACCGTCTGCACCTCGGGCTTGCTGCACCCCAGACGCCACATATTGGCGGTGGGGCCGCCGAGATCGCTGATGGTGCCGGTGAAGCCCTTGGTCTTGTCCCGCACCGCCTCGATCTCGCGCAGGATCGAAGCCTGGGACCGGCTTTGGATGATGCGGCCTTCGTGCTCGGTGATGGAACAGAAGGAACAGCCCCCGAAGCAGCCGCGCAGGATGTTGATGGAAAAGCGGATCATCTCCCAGGCGGGGATGCGGGCACTGCCATAGGAGGGATGCGGCGCCCGGGCATAGGGCAGCTCATAAACCCCGTCCAATTCCTCGGTGGCCAGGGGGACCGGCGGCGGCGTCAGCCACAGCTCCCTGTCGCCGTGGCGTTGCACCAGAACATGAGCGTTGAGGGGATTGCTCTCCTGATGCAGCACCCGCGAGGCCTGAGCATAGAGTACCGGATCGGCCAGGAGCTGTTCGTAGGACGGCAACCGCACCACCACCTGTCCGCCCTTGGCCGGAGCAACCGGTGCCTCGATCAGACTGGCGTCGATCTCGCTCCAGCCCTCGGGCACCCGGTCGCGGACCACGGCGGTGCCGCGAATATCGGTCATCGCTTTGGGCGCCTCGCCGGCCTTGATACGCCGGGCGATCTCGACGATGGCCCGCTCGCCATTGCCGAATACCAGCAGGTCGGCCTTGGCATCCAGCAGCACCGAGCGGCGCAGCTTTTCCGACCAGATGTCGAAATGGGCGACGCGGCGCAGGCTGGCCTCGATGCCGCCGAGGATAATGGGAACGTCCTTAAAGGCTTCGCGGCAACGCTGAGAATAGACCAGAACGGCCCGGTCGGGCCGCTTGCCGGCTTCGCCGCCGGGCGTATAGGAATCCTCCGAGCGCAGGCGCCGGTCCGAGGTGTAGCGGTTGACCATGGAATCCATGTTGCCCGCCGTCACCCCGAAGAACAGCCGGGGCCGCCCCAGCGCCCGGAACGGCTCCGGACCGCTCCAGTCCGGCTGGGCGATGATGCCGACCTTGTAGCCCTCGGCCTCCAGCAGCCGGCCGATGATGGCCATGCCGAAGCTGGGATGGTCCACATAGGCGTCGCCGGTCACCAGGACAATATCGCAGGCCTCCCAGCCGAGCCGGTCCATCTCCGCCCGCGAGACGGGCAGAAAGGGCGCGGGATCGGTGGAGATGTCGGGTGTGACCATGGGGCGGGCATGATCCATGAGTGGCGGCGGCTGCGCAACAGATATGGAGAGCGGCAGCCGCCACTCAAGACTCAGTCCAGGCTCAGGCGCTCCCTCGGCAGCCGCACCGTCACCACCGTGCCCTTGCCCTCCTCGCTGGCGATGGCGAGGCTGCCGCCGTGCAGTTCCACCAGCGACTTGGCGATGGGCAGGCCCAGGCCGATTCCCTCATGCTCACGCACGGTGCGAGGGCCACTTTGCTCGAACGGCATCAATACCCGCTCCAGGTCGGAAGCCTTGATGCCGATGCCGGTATCGGCGACGTGGATGGCGATACCGGCATCATCCAACTGAGCGGAGAAGCGGATTTCGCCGCCGGGCCGGGTGAACTTGATGGCATTGCCCAGCAGGTTAAGGAACACCCTCTGGACCGCCGTCTGATCGCCCAGTACTGCGGGCAGATCGGGCGGCAGGTCCATGGCCACGGTGATCCGCCCGATCTCGGCCTGGGAGGACAGCAGCCGCTGGGTGGCGGCGATGGCCTCGGCCAGATTGAACGGCTCCTCGTGCAGAACCAGCTTTCCCGCCTCGATCTTGGACATCTCCAGGACCTGGCTGATCAGCGACAGCAGATGCTGGCCGCTGTCGAGGATGATCCCTGCGTAGTCGCGGTAACGGTCACTGCCCAGGGAGCCCATCATCTCGCCTTCCATGATCTGGGCGAAGCCGAGGATGGCGTTGAGCGGCGTGCGTAATTCGTGGCTCATGGCCGCCAGGAATTCGGTCTTAGCCCGGCTGGCCGATTCGGCCACCTCCGTGGCCTCGCGCAGTTCCACCTGGGCGGCGCTCAAGGTGGCCACCGTGCCCTCCAACTCGGCCTGAGTGGTGCGCAGGCCGGTCTCGTCGATGAAACTGAGGATGGTGCCGGCATTCTGATCGCGCAGGTCGCGATAGGGCACGATGACCATGCGATAGATGCGGCCGTCGCTTTCGATGACGTCCTCGTAGCGCTCGCCACTCGCCGCTACGGTGATGATCAGTCCCCGCAAATTCTTGATGTGCAGCTGGCTGGGCACGGCAGTGATCAATTGGCCGGCATCGGAGGGCAGCAGGCCGAACAGGCGGGCCGCCTGGGGGGTGAAACGAGTGATGCGCAGGGCCTTGTCCACCACCAGCAGGGGAAAACCGACATTGTCCTGGATGTTCTGCAGATCGGCATTGGCTCCAGCCAGCTCGGTGGTGCGGACCTGGAGTTCCTCGTTGACGGTCGTCAGTTCTTCGTTGGTGGATTGCAGTTCCTCGTTGGAGGTCTCCAGCTCCTCGTTGGAGGATTGCAGTTCCTCGTTGGCGGCCTGCATCTCCTCATTCAGGGCCTGAAGCTCCTCGTTGGAGGTTTCCAGTTCCTCGACCACCGTCTGAAGATGCTCGCGGGTGGCGGTCAGCTCCTGCTCCAGCTCCAGCAGACGGATTTCCTGGCCGGGAACCAGGGTCGGCTCCGGCACCCCGCCCTCGGAGGGCGACTCGACCCTCTCGCAGCTGACCAGGAACAGGTGCTCGCGATGGGGATCGATCTTGAGCGGACGCACCACCAGCCGGGCCATGGTATCGCCCTCGCGCCCGCGGAACTGGCGCTTGCTGCCCACCGCCAGCGTATTCTTCTCGCGGGCCCGATGGACCAGGGCGCGGAGATCGATGCGGAAATCCTCGGCGATCAACTTGCCCAGATTCTGGTTGGGCCGCCCTTGGGGGAAGCGCACGAAGCCGTCCACATCGCCGTGATAATAGAGGATGTCCAGATTCTCGTTGATGGCCACGCTGGCCGGCATGCAGGCCTCGACGAAGCCGTCGCGCACCAGCGATTCGATGGACGGACCGCCCACCAGGGTAGCCTGGTCGGGGGCCTCGGGGGCCTTGAGCCGGAAGGCGCCGAACACCGGATTGGTGTTGCGTGCTGCCACCAGCCGCTTCTGGAAGATTTTGGAGGTGGCCTTGACCGCCCGGAACAGGTCGGCACTACGCCCCACCGATTCGGACTTGCCCAGGAACAGGTGCCCGCCGGGGGTGAGCGCGTAGTGAAAGACCTGGAAGATGCGGTCCTGCAATTCACCATTGAAATAGATCAGCACATTGCGGCAGCTGATCAGGTCGACCTTGACGAAGGGCGGGTCCTTGATCAGGTCCTGGCGGGCGAAGACCACCATCTCGCGGATGGGCTTCTTGACCTGATAGGTCTGGCCCATGGCGTCGAAATACTTGGACACATAGGTGCGGTCCAGATTCTCCACCGTGGTGGAGGAGTAGGCGCCCTTGCGGGCATGGCTCATGGCGTCGAGATCAATGTCGGTGGCGAAGATCTGGATCTTGTAGGCCCGCACGGAATCGCCCAGAAGATCGCTGAGAATCATGGCGAAGGAATAGGCTTCCTCGCCGGTAGCGCAGGCCGGGACCCAGATACGGATGGAATCGCCCGGCCTCTTGCCCTCCAGCATGTCGGCCACGGTGGCGCGGATGTCCTCGAACGCCTTGGTGTCTCGGAAGAACGAGGTCACCGAGATCAGGATGTCCTTGCACAGCAGGTCCAGCTCGGACGGATTCTGCCGGACAAAATCCAGGTAGGAATCCAGGGTCTCGATGCGGTTGGCCGCCAGACGACGCTCCAGCCGGCGGCGCACGGTGTTGGACTTGTACTGGGTGAAGTCCACATCGGTCCGCTTGCGCACCGACAGGAAAATCTCGTTGATGGTATCGTGAACCTCGGTCTCTGCCGATTTCTGCGGCACCACCGGCCGGGGAAAGCGCGAAATCGATCCCAGTTCGGGCCCGATGCGGTCGGGCGCCAGCACCATGTCGACACAGCCGGAATCGATGGCGGCCTTGGCCATGCCGTCATACTTGCAGGTCTCGGGCTCCTGGGCCACGGTCAGGCCACCGCAGGCCTTGATGGCGCGCATGCCGTGGGCGCCGTCGGTGCCGGTCCCCGACAGGATGACACCGATGGCGTGCTGGCCACGATCCTCTGCCAGCGAGGCGAAGAAGACGTCCACCGACGGCTTGGGCCCCAGCGGTGCCGAAGGCTCGCGCAGCCAAAGGGTGGCGTTCTTGATCCGCACATCCTTGTTGGGGGGCGTGATGTAAATGGTGTTGGGCGCCAGCGCCAGGCCGTCCTTGATCTCCTCCACCGGCAGCTTGGTCTCGCGCCCCAGCAGTTGCACCATCATCGAACGATATTGCGGCGACAAGTGCTGGACGATGACATAGGCCATGTTGACCTGGGACGGCAGATTGGCCACGAAGGGACGCAAGGCCTCCAATCCGCCGGCCGAAGCACCGATCCCCACCACGTAGAAGGCGTTCTTGCCCTTGGCGGTCCTGGACCGGGAGACCTTGGCCGGCTTGGCCTCATTCCCCTTCACCGTCGTGATATCTTCGTTCGGCATGGACTCCCCCCCCCGGGGACAGGCGCGGTTGAAATTGGGTTGATCCCGTGCCGAAACGGACTTATCCCAATCGATGCGGCGCATTCTCCAACGCCAGGAGGCAGACTAGCCCTGGCCGCGCGGAAGGCAAAGAGGCAACATACGTACTAATTCTCATGCACTACTCCGGCTATACGGGAGGGCAGGTGTGGCGGGCGACCCCAAATCCGTGACCGCGAGCGACGAAGCCGGTGCCGGCGAGGATCGCCCCCCCATGGGGCTGGCCCGGCGGCTGCAACCGTTGGGCGGCCAGCCGGTTCCCACCGACGACGAGGACGCCGACGGCGCCCGCACCGATTCCGTCGCCGTGGTGAATGGCGGCTGGACCCGTCTGGCCGAGCGTCACGCCCAACCCACCTCCGCAGGACTGAGCTGGCTGCGGCGCCACCTCCCCGGGACGGTCACCACAGTTCTGGCGGCCTGTTTCGCCCGCCTGGGCCATGCCGAGGGCCGGTCTCGCCTGTGGAGCGACCTGACGGCGCGGCTGCGTCAGGCCGTCGATGCCTTCCGCCATCCCGCCATGACCGCCATCGCCCAGACTGGTGGCGATGACAGCCGGTCAACCCGCGAAACCCGCTCCATCGACGACACCCCGCCGGAACCCGACGACCCGGCCTATGTCCGTGCCAAGGTCGAAGCCTTGCTGCGGGTGCTGCCGGCCAAGGGCGAGGATTCGGTTCCGACCAACCTGACGGCGCTGGGCCGCCTGCTGGCCGAGACCCTGCCCAGCGACGATTTCACGGCGGTGGACCTGCTGCATGACTGCTTTCCGCGCGGCACCCGCAATTCCCACAGCCGGGTACTGCTGGCGGTGGCGCGCAACCTGTCGCGTCCCTTCGGCCATGACGGACGGCTGCCCATGGCCTCGGCCAAGGCCTGGACCATGCTCGATCCGATCCTGTTCGCCGACGAGCTGGCTTATCAGATGGACGCCATCGTCAAGTTCGTCCTCAACTGGCAAAGCGGGCGTAAGGATTTTCTCATCCTGGAATTCGCCGAGGTGGAACTGATCGAATACCTGTTCGAGCATCTCCATCCTCGCCGCCATGGCGGCCTGCTGGCCAAGGTGATGGAATTCAAGGTGCTGTCATTGCGCCGCATGGGCCTGCTCCGCCGCCTGCCGTCGCGGATCCGCCATCGCGTCCAGAAGGGGTTCGCCAGCGACCCCGACGGCGCCATGACCTATGTGGAGGACACGCTGGAGCTGCTGGAGCATCTGGCCAAGCCGCACAATTTCTCACCGGTGGTCGAGGCCGCCCGCGTCGCCCACCAGGACGTCTCGAAGATCGCCGAGCATCTGGCCAAGGCCCGTCATCTCGCCACCTGCTCGCCGGAGGAAGCCGGGCCGGTCGCCGCCACCGGGGGCGCCATCCCGTCGCTGGATCAGATCATGCGCGGGCTTGGCCCCGCCGGACCGGCACCGCTGCCCGGTGCGGCAGCCGGGCCGGTCCCGCCCCGCCCCCAGGCCCCGCCAGCCGTACCCCAGCGCCGACGCTTCACCAGGAAGCAGAAGACCGAGGCCGTGCTGCGGGTCTTCCACGGCGAGGACCGGGAGTGGGTCGCCCTGTCGGTAGGAATTTCGCCGGAAACGCTGCTGCGCTGGCAGGAGGCCTTCCTGGCGGGTGGCGCCGCCGCCCTGGCCCCGGCCAAGGGCGAAGCCGCCAAGACAAGTCGCGCCAGAGGCAAAGGCAAGGCCCTGGCTCTGCCGGAGCCCTCCATCCACGATCTCAAGACTCAGCTGGCCTCGCTGATCCGCACGGTGGAGCAGTTGAGCACCCAGATCCAGGCCGCCCCCACCGCCGAGACCAAGCCCCTGGCCCTGCCGGCCCCCAAGAGCGAGAATTAGGCGCGCCTGACGCCTCAGCGCGCCTCGCCGGTCAGCGTCCAGGCCCGCAGCCACTCCGCCACGCTCCACGCCTGGGCGGTGCAGCCGCGCGGCAGGTGGGGAGCCACGCCATCGAACACTTCGGCGACTGTGCCGACGCAGAACTCTCCCAGGTGATCGGCGAAGCCGGCCAGGAAACGCCGGGCTCCCACGGCATCGCCGGGATTGAGCTTCAGCCAGGCATCGATGAACGGCCCCATGCCCCAGGCCCAGACGGTGCCGCGATGATAGGCAAAATCGCGCGAATGCAACCCGGCACGATAGAAGGGCTGATAGTCAGGGGCCGCCGGATCGAGGGAGCGCAGGCCATAAGGGGTGAGCAGCCGGCTGCGCACCGTCTCGACCACTGCCTCCCAGCGCGAGGGATCAAGCACCGGATGGGGCAGCGACACCGCCAGAATCTGGTTGCTGCGACAGGTGGGATCATCGCGCTCCGGCCCGTCCTGGCAGTCAACCAGATCGAACAGGAAGCCGGTAGCCGGATTCCAGAAGCGGCGATTAAAGGACTCCTTGGCCCGCTCGGCATCGGCGATGGCCTGCCCGGCGCCGGCGGCGTCGCCGTCCTCGCCCAGCCAGCGGGCCATCAGGCACAGCGCGTTGTACCACAGGGCGTTGATCTCCACCGCCTTGCCCCGGCGCGGCGTCGCCGAATCCATCCAGGTCAGCATATAGCCTTCGGCGCCCTGCTTCAGCAGGCCGTCGGCCGGGTCCATGCCGATGCCGAAGCGGGTGCCGGCCCGATGCTTGTCGAGAATGCGCCGCAACGTCGGCAGGATCACCGCCAGGGTCTCGGAATCATCTGTGGCCTGGAGATAGCGGTCGAGAGCATGGAAGAACCACAAGGTGGCGTCGGCGGCGTGATAGACCCCGTCAGTGCCGCCATCGGGGATGTTGTTGGGGATGAGGCCATCACGCTGGTAGGAGGCGAAGGTGCGCAGAATCCATTTGGCATCTTCGGCCCGGCCAGTGGTCAGGGTCAGCCCTTCCAGGCTGATCATGGTGTCGCGGCCCCAGTCGTTGAACCAGGGATAGCCGGCGATGACGCTACGCACCTCGTCACCCACCGCATTGGCCCGCGCCACCAGATCGTGCCGCCCCCGGGGATCGAAGATGAAGGCGTCGGCGGCGGTGACCAGCAGCGCCGCCAGCCCGTCCTGCGCCGCCGGATGGGCTTTGGCCACCAGACGGCGGCGACGCTCGGCCTCGGCTGCCAGGGCCTGCGGCCCGGTCATGGCCACCGCCATGGGCCAGGGCTCGGCCGAAGCCACCAGCGACACCGGCTCCTCTCCCAGCGGCAGGACCAGGATTCCCGGGCTCCATAGCGACCCCTTGGAGACATATTCGCGTTCAGCCTCGACGGCGTAATAGGCCTCGGAAAAGCGTCCGCCATCCAGTGACAGCACCGCTTCGGCACCCAGCACGGTCAGGCGCAGCGGCGGATAGGGCCCCTGGGTCACCTCGATCCGAGCGCCGTCGGCCTGGATCAGGGCCGGCTGGTGCAGCGGCTGGTCGGCCTGACCGTCATTGCCGCGAAAATGCATCCACGGCCGGATGGTCAAGCTCAACTGACCGTTGCCGGCCAACACTTCATAAACCAGATGGGTGGTGTTCTGCCGGTAAGGCATGACCACCCGGCGCTCGATCACCAGCCCGTCCATCTGGAACCGCCAGACCGGCAGGCCGAGTTCCAGACTGAACTCCACCAGCCTGTCGAACAGGGCAAAGGAGCTGCCATCGGCCAATGTCACCCGCTCGTCCACGCGGTCCAGCAGTATGGTCCTGCCGAACCGTGGCAAGGCCGCCACCAGCAGGCCGTCATGGCGGCGATCAACGGTACCGGCCAGGCCCCCGGAGGCATAGCCGGCCAACCCGTTGGCGACCATCCATTCCCTGCTCGCCCAGTCTTTTTGGATGCGCAATTCTGTCCGGTCCATGGTCGTCACCCCCGCCAGATTTTGCCCAAGCGTGCCGTAGCCCGGCCCGCCTGTCCAGGCGGAAAGGAGTCCGGAAAGGACCGGCGAAGACACACACTAATAGATGCGGATTAAGCAAATACTACCCCTGTAAATTACGAGATGGCCGGTCGCTCCCTCAGTTAAACACCCCACGCCCCCCTGCCTACCGGATGTTCTCTTGGAAAAGGCTATGACTTAGGTCTCAAATGAACAGTCCGCCCAGGTGGCCTAGAGGCATTTTCACGACGATAACCATCTGAAAAAACTTGCTTTTTTGGCAAAAACCCACAAAGCGGTTATTACCTATCGTCACATTGCGCCATTAATTGTTATTGTACGCTCATCATTGGGTATGGTTCTTCTTTGAGCCAACGAAAGCAGGAGGCGAGTTCATATGGCTCGGATCGCGGTAGTGGAGGACGAAGCTCCCCTGCGGGCTGATCTCGTCGAGTACCTTTCGGCCTGCGGGCACGAGGTGACCGGGTGCGGCGATGGCCGCGAACTCGACACCGCGCTCGACCGCCAGGACATCGACATCATCATCCTGGACGTCAACCTGCCGGGCGAAGGCGGCTTCTCCATCGCCGGCCGCCTCAGATCCCATTCCGAGGTGGGCATCATCATGCTCACCGCCCGGGGGGTCAATGTGGACCGGGTGGTCGGCCTGGAGGTCGGCGCCGACGTTTATCTGGTCAAGCCAGTGGAACTGAGGGAACTGGAGGCCCAGGTCCGCACCCTGTCTCGCCGCATCCGGACGCCCCAGGTCATCGCCGAGGCGCTCCACGCCGATCCGGCCCATTCCTCCGCCACCACCGCCAGCGTCGCCGGTACCACCGAATGGATTTACGACCAGCTCACCTGGACCCTGATCTCACCAGATGGCAAGGCGATCAAGCTGACCGGTAACGAGCGGGTCTTCGTCGCGCTGCTGGTCGCCCGCCCGGGCGAGCCGGTATCCCGTGACGAGATTTTCCGGGCACTGGGCAAGCGCGGCTGGGACCCCGCCGACCGTTCGGTGGATTCCATGGTGCGCCGCCTGCGCGCCAAGGGCGAGGAGCTATTCGGCCGCGCCCTGCCCATCGAATCCGTCCATAGCGTCGGATACGCCTTCGCCGCGCCCGTCGGCCTGCGTTAGCTTTCATGGCAGGACGCGGAAAGCTCAGCTTCAAGGAGCGCGGCCGAAAGCAGACCCTCGCCCAGCCATCCGAGCCCTGGCCCATCCTGGTGGTCGATGACGACGAGGAGGTGCTGCGGATGACCGAGGTCATCCTGCGCGATCTCGACTTCGAAGGGCGCCCGTTCAAGTGCCTGACCGCCACCTCGGCCGCCGAGGCGGCCATGATCATGGACCTGACGCCGGACATTCCGGTGGTCCTGCTCGACGTGGTGATGGAGACCCCCGATGCCGGCCTGCGTCTGGTTCAACACATCCGCGAGACCCTGGGCAATCTCCACATCCGCATTATCCTGCGCACCGGCCAGCCGGGCGATGCGCCGGAGCGTGACGTGGTCACCACCTATGACATCAACGACTACAAGAGCAAGGCCGAGCTGACGGCGCAGAAACTGTTCACCGCTCTGGTGAGCGCCATCCGCTCCTGGCGCGACATCTCCACCATCGGACGGCTGAACGACGAGTTGGTGGCGCTGAATGCCAGCCTGGAGCGCCGGGTCGCCGAGCGCACCCGCGACCTGGAGGAAACGGCCGAGGCCCTGAGCCGCTCCAAGCAACGGGCCGAAACCGCTCTGGTGCGGGAGACCGAGGCCAAGGGGCAACTGCGTCAGTTCCTGTCCATGGTCAGCCATGAATTCAGGACGCCGCTGGCGATCATCGATTCCTCGGCCCAGATGCTGCGCATCCGCGCCGAGAAAAGCGATCCCATCGGCGTGCCGCGCCTCGACACCATTCGCGGCGGCGTTCAACGCCTGCTGGGGCTGATCGACACCTGTCTCGCCGACGAGCAATTGGAAAGCGGCCGCATCGTCCTGCACGAAAAGGCCTTCGACCTGGCGCCCATGATCGAGGTCGCGGTGACCCATCACCGGGTGGCGGCCCCGACCCATTCCTATCGCTGTGATCTGACGGCGCCGCTGGAAATCTGGGGGGACCCCGGCATGATCGCCCTGGTGATCAACAACCTGATCGGCAATGCGGTCAAGTACTCCCCCGGCGGCAGCGAAGTGCAGGTGACCGCCACCCGCGACGGCGGCGACATCGCCCTCGAAGTCATCGACCACGGCATCGGCATCCCGGAGGACGAACTGTCCTCGGTGTTCGAACGCTTCCACCGCGCTCTGAACGCCCGGGGCATTCCCGGCTCTGGAATCGGGCTGCACATGGTCCGCCAGATCGTCGAGCTGCACGGCGGAGCGGTCAGCGTGGAAAGCACCTTGGGTCAGGGATCGCGCTTCAAGGTGCGGCTGCGCCCGGCGCCCCGGTCAGCCGGACGGAGAAGACGGCTTGAGCCGCCTTCGGCCGGGTGCTAGGGTCTGAATTCAAAGGTGGGATAGAGGTTCTCACATGCTTGCCAAATATTATCGGTCCTTCAAGCACGACCTCGACCAGCGTGGGATCATCTTCTCGTTTTCGGGGTATCTGTCCGAGGAGATATTGTATTCGCTGGGGAATGCGTTGCGCCACAAGATGACCCTTGAGGACGCCAACGTGAACACGGTGAAGAAGGTGTTCTCGGTCTTCGTCGAGCAGGCCCAGAATATCATCCGTTATTCTGCCGAAAAGCTGGCCGGCGATGTGGGAAAAACGGTGGAACTGTCCTCGGGCATGGTCACTATCGGCACCGAGAACAACCGCTTCTTCATCGTCTGTGCCAATGTGGTGCTGGCAGCCGACGAGCCCAAGCTGCGCGAGCGGCTGGAGCGGTTGCGGGCCATGGATAAGGACGCCATCAAGGCATACTACAAGGAACAATTGCGAGAAGCCCCGGAAGAGCAGAGCCGGGGGGCAACCATCGGCCTGATCGAAATCGCCCGGCGCGCCACCGACCCCATTGAATTCGACTTCGATCGGATTGATCCCGAATCATTTTTCTTCTGCATGAAGGTCTCCATCTGAGGTGGTCATGGATAATCTGACGATCGCCGGCACCGAACGCTCGCCCCATGTGGACTTCGATTTCGTCGAAGGCCGCCTGTCGCTCAAGGGCGAGTCCTATCCCGAGGATGCCTCGGCGGTGTTCGGCCCCATTTTCGCCGCCCTCGAGCGGTTCCTGGCCACGGCCGGCACGCGCCAGGTCCAGGTCGATTTCGACCTGACCTACTTCAACAGCTCCAGCGCCAAGGCGCTGATGAACATGTTCCAGCTGCTCGACCGCGCCGCCGCCGCGGGGACCCCCGTCGCGGTATCGTGGTTCTATTCCCCCGACGACGACACCATGAAGGAATTCGGCGAGGACTTCAGCGAGGATCTGGAGCACGTGGCCTTCGCCCTGGTGGCGGTCGAGTCGGCCGCCTGACACCGCCATGTCCGGGTTCAACCTGTTCGACGCGGAGGAGCGCAGCCTCGAGCAGGCCAAGGAGCTTCGCCTCCAACTGACCGATGCCCCCCAGACGACACAGGACGGCCTCGACGCACTGATCGACGCCTATGGCCGCAGCGTGCGCGAGCAGCGTCGTCTGGTCCGGGTGAGTGATCGGCTGCAGGCCCAGCTGGCCACGGTCAACCAGGAACTGAGCCGCCGCAAGGCCGAGGCGGAAGAGGCGCTGGCCAATCTGAAGGCCGCCCAGGAATCGCTGATCCAGGCGGAAAAGCTGGCCTCGCTCGGCGCCCTGGTGGGCGGTGTCGCCCATGAGATCAACACGCCCATCGGCATCGCCCTGTCCTGCGCCTCGCATCTCGGCGACGCCGCCGCCGCGCTTCGCCGGCTGTTCGAGGCCGACGATATCGGCATCGACGATTTCGAGCGCTTCCTCGCCACCCTGGGCGATACCACCGGACTGATCCAGACCAATTGCGAGCGGGCCGCCGAGTTGATCCGCAGCTTCAAGCAGGTGGCGGTGGACCGCACCACTTCGGAGCGGCGGGATTTCGAACTGGGTTCCTATGTGCGCGAGACCCTGGCCAGCCTCGGCCCTCATCTGCGCCAGGCGGGACATACCGTCTCCATCGACTGCCCCGGCGGCATCGCCATGGACAGCTATCCCGGCGCCCTGTCGCAGGTCATCACCAATTTCGTGATGAATTCCCTGGTGCACGCCTTCGGACCGGGCGAAGCCGGTGCCCTCAGGATCGAGATCGAATGCGTCGATCCCGCCCTGGTGCGCCTGACTTATTCCGATAACGGTCACGGTATCCCCGACGAGCATCTGGGCCGCATCTTCGATCCGTTCTTCACCACCCGGCGCGGTGCCGGCGGTTCCGGCCTGGGGCTGCACATCGTCTACAATCTGGTCACCGGCCCCCTGGGTGGTACCGTCATCGCCGAAAGCTCCGGGGGCAGGGGCACGACCTTCACCGTCACCATCCCGCGCGTCGTCGCCGCAAGCGCGTCCTGATCCCGACAGGTTTCGTTACCAACCGCCGCAAGAGGCCGGTGGATCGCCAGGTCAGGGCATGAGAGTCTTTCTAATGGACGCCGCCGTTGAATCCCTGGGGATTCCGGAGAGATAGGGGAGTCGGACTCCAGCGGTGTTCCCTTAATTCTGACAGGTGCCCATGGACAGCCTCACCCCCGCGGCAGACCCCGTTAAACCGAAATTGAAGCTTGGCCGCTCCGGCGCCAAGGATATCACTGCGACACAGAGCCCCTGGCCGATCCTGGTGGTGGACGACGACACCGATGTCCACGCCATGACGCGGGTACTGCTGCGCGACTTTTCCTATCAGGATCGCGGCTTCGAGGTCATCAGCGCCCATTCCGCCGCCGAAGCCCGCCAGATTCTGGCCGAGCGCCGGGATATCCCGGTGGTCCTGCTCGACGTGGTCATGGAAACGCCCGATGCCGGCCTGTCCCTGGTCCATCACATTCGCGCCGAGCTGAACAACCAGCATCTGGCCATCGTGCTGCGCACCGGCCAGCCGGGCGAGGCCCCGGAACGCGAGGTGATGCTGACCTATGACATCAACGACTACCGGGCCAAGACCGATCTGACGGCGCAGAAACTGTTCACCTCGCTGATCGGCGGACTGAGGTCGTGGATCAGCCTCACCACCATCGACCACCTCAACGCCAACCTGGAGCGCCGGGTGGCGGAACGGACCCATCAGTTGGACGAGGCCCGGCGCTTCGCCGAGCACCTGATCGACATGCTGCCCAATCCCGTCTGGTACAAGACCCAGGACGGACGGTTGGCGCTGCGCAATCGCGCCTTCGACGAGCTGTTCGGCGGCGACGGCGAGGCCGTCCCCTTCGCCCTGACCTTGCTGGACGCGGAGATCGACCACCGGCTGGCCGCCGAAGGCCTCGACGGGGTGACCCTGGAGGCCAATATGGACATCAGGGGCGCCGCACATTCACTGCTGGTGAACAAGGGGGCCCTCAAGGTTGGCGAGAACTGCGCCGGCGGCAGTATCGGCGTCATCACCGACATCACCGAGCGGAAACGGATGGAGCACCAGTTGCTTCAGTTGGCCATTACCGACGATCTGACCCAGACCCTGAACCGCCGGGCCTTTTTTGCCGCCGCCGAGCAGGAGTTGGAGCGGACGGCGCGCTATGGCGGGCCGCTTTCGGTGGTGATGATGGATCTCGACCATTTCAAGACGGTCAACGACACCTATGGCCACGCGGTGGGCGATCAGGCGCTGCGGGTCGCCGCCACGGCCATTCGCGCCACCCTGCGCGAAGTGGACATGTTCGGCCGCCTGGGGGGCGAGGAATTCGCCGCCCTGCTGCCGGAGACCAGCCTGGCCGGCGCAGCCGAGGTGGCCGAGCGCCTGCGTCTCGCCATCGCCTCAGCCGCTATTCCGCTTGGACCGAACCAGCCGCCCCTGTACCTGACCACCAGCCTGGGCGTGGCGGAGCGCCAGCCGAACGAGCTGTCCGTCGATCAGGTTCTGGCCCGTGCCGATTCCGCCCTCTATCTCTCCAAGGCCCGTGGCCGCAATCGGGTGACGGTGTAGGACGTCCAACCCATAACCTTCGTTCGATTGACCGAGGACGGCCGGTGACGTAATCCCTCTGTCCAAGGGGGATTGGACAAGGTGATCGGACCCAAGGTCAGAACCGGAGCCGGATCGCGCTGGGTTGCGTGGCTGCTGACCCTTGCCTTGGTGATCGGTCTCGGCGGCCTGCCGCGATCAGCTCCCGCCGGGCTCCCGGCTGGTATGGACGTCTTCACCGCCGCAGATCTTTGCGCCAGCGGTGGTCATGGCCAGCCGACAACTCCCGCCTCCTGCGACCAATGCGCCTTCGCCTGCTGCCTGGGCGCACTGGTGGTGCTGCCCGAAGCCCCCGCCATCGCCCTGTCGGTACGGGTCGCCTCGGGCACCGTTGCCCCGCCCGTGCAACAGGCCGGCGATCCCGCCCCCTTCGGCCGGACCAGCCACCGCCCCCGGGCGCCACCCTCCTCCCTCTTCCTTCTCTGACCCCCTGACCGGCCTTCGGGCCGAAGCCGGGGGTACTTGCCGGCGTGCCGTCTTCACGGCGCGCCCGATCCTGATTCATGCCTTCGAGGAAGAGCAATGACCCGACCCGTTTTCCCGCGCTCCGGCGCGCGTACCCTGCTGGCCCTGGGCGCCGCCCTGACCGTCCCCGGTCTTCCCGTCGCCCTGGCGGCCGAATCCGCCACCCCGCTGCCGCCGGTCCAGGTGGATAGCACCACCGAGCCCGAGGCCACCCTGGGCACCACCACCCTGGATGCCGAGGCCATCGCCCGCAAGCGCGCCTTCACCGCCGATACCGCCCAGTTGCTGAAGGACATTCCCGGCCTGAGCCTTTATTCCGCCGGCGGCGTCTCCAGCCTGCCCGTCCTCCACGGCATGGCCGACGACCGGGTGAAGGTGGAAGTCAACGGCATGGAGATCACCGCCGCCTGCCCCAATCACATGAATCCCAGTCTGTCCTATATCGACCCGGCGCGGGTGGGCACTGCCATGGTGGTCGCCGGCATCACTCCGGTCAGCCTGGGCGGCGACAGCATCGCCGGCACCATCATCGTCAACTCGCCCGATCCGGTCTTCGCGACCGCCGGCCAGGGGCTGCGCACCGGCGGCACCCTGTCGAGCGTCTTCCGCAGCAATAACCGCGCCATCACCGCCTCGGGCGACGTCTCGGCAGCGACCGAGAATTACAGCATCGGCTATAACGGCTCGTGGACCCAGGCCAGTGACGGCCATCGCGGCGGCGACGACAAGCCGATCCAGACATCCAAGTTCCAGACCGAGAACCATGCCATCACCATCGGCGCCCGCCAGGGCGACCATCTGCTGGTGGCCGAGGCCGGCTTCCAGTTCATCCCCTATGAGGGCTTTCCAAACCAGCGCATGGACCTGACCGAGAACAAGGGCGGCTTCGCCAATCTGCGGTACCAGGGGCTGTTCGGCTGGGGCAAGCTGGAGACCAAGGCGTTCTGGCATGCCGTCGCCCACGAGATGAACTTCCTCGACAAGGTCAAGGGCAGCAACATGCCCATGAACACCGAGGCGACCGAAGCCGGCTATTCGGTCAAGGCCGACATCGCCTTGTCGCCGGATGACACCCTGCGCATCGGCAACGAATTCCGCTATTACGCCCTTCAGGATTGGTGGCCACCCACCAGCACCACCCCAAATGGCGGCATGAGCCCCTTTGACTTCATCAATATCCACGAAGGCCGCCGCGACCGGCTGGGCAGCTTCGCGGAGTGGGAGGCCAAGTGGAACGAGAAGTGGACCTCCCTGGTCGGCATCCGCAACGATATCGTGATGATGGATGCCGGCAACGTCCACGGCTACAGCCGCAACGCCACCTATGCCGCCGACGCGGATCTGTTCAACGCCACCAAGCATGCCAAGACCGACGTCAATATCGACGCCACCGTTCTGGCGCGTTACGAGGCGGACCGGGCCAGCACCTATGAAGGCGGCTATGCCCGCAAGACCCGCTCGCCCAGCCTCTACGAGCGCTATACCTGGTCCACCGGCACCATGGCGTCGAACATGAATAACTGGACGGGCGACGGCAACGGCTATGTGGGCAAGATCGACCTCAAGCCCGAAGTGGCCCATACCGCCAGCCTGTCCGGCGACTGGCACGATCCCGCCCGTAAGACCTGGGGGGCCAAGCTCACCCCCTATTACACCTATGTGCAGGACTATATCGACGCCGACCGCTATCCCACCTTCACCTCCAACACCACCTTCGGCAAGCTGAAGCTGGCCAATCACGAGGCCAACCTCTACGGCCTCGACCTGTCCGGCAATCTGGAGGCCTGGGAGAGCGACGCCGCCGGACGCGGCGTGGTCAAGGCAACGCTGGGCTACGTCAAGGGCTGGAACCGGGACACCGGCAACAACCTCTACAACGTCATGCCACTCAACGCCCGCTTCGCCCTGGAGCACAAGCTGGGCGGCTGGGGCAATGCCGTCGATCTCCAGATGGTCAACGGCAAGAGCGAGGTGGCAACAAACCGCAATGAGCTGAAGACCCCCGGCTATGCCGTGGTTAATCTCGCCACCAGCTACACCTGGGAAAACCTCACCGGCAGCCTGGGGATCGAGAACCTGTTCGACAAGCTCTATTACCAGCCGCTGGGTGGGGTTGATCTGTCGGATACCGGCAAGACCCTGCGCTATAACGTCCCCGGTACCGGCCGCTCCTATGTGGGCGGGGTGACCGTGAAGTTCTGACCACCAAGGCCCGAGGGGGGAGACCTCCCTCGGGCCACGTCCCTCCTGTCAAACGCCCGGAGCCCCGGATGCCCGAGCCCGCCAAGCCACTCCTGTCCCAATCCACCAGCGGTCCCCGCCTGGGGAGCGGATTGTCGCTGGCGGCCCATGCCCTGGTCGTGGCCATGCTGGTCCAGGTCACCGTCCTTCCCGCCGGCCTGCCCGACCCGCCATCCGAGACGGTGATGGTGGAAGTGGCGGCATCGGAAGCCCCGCCCGCCCGCCCCGAGCCTCAGCCTCAACTTCAGCCGAACGTCGCCGAGGCGAAGCCCATACCCAAGCCGGCCCCCCGTGCGTCCCCTCCCCGGCCGATGCCTGTTGCATCGCCGTCGCAAATGGACGTCCCTACCCCGGCAAGCGGACCGGCGGACGACACCGGCGCTGCCTCGGTCGCGGCGATGCCGGCCCCGCCGGCCGGTACCGGCGCCTCCGTCGCCGCCGATGAGGCACTGGCCATCTATGGCCAGACCATCTGGCGACTGATCGCCGAGCGCAAGCCGCGCGGGCTGAGACTGGCAGGAACGGTCCTGGTCCGCTTCTCCCTCGACCGCGACGGCTCCCTGCTGGTCGCGGAGATCAGCGGCCCGGCTGAATCCGCCGCACTGAATCAGGTGGCGCTGACGGCGGTGCGGGCGGCGGCGCCGTTTCCGCCGCCACCGGCAACCATACCAGATTCCCGCATGACCTTCCTTATCCCGTTTCAAGTGCGTTAGGCCATAAGGCCACCCTTTCGCAGCACTCCCGGGTCGGGCATAGTATCGTCGTCATGTGACGCCATGTGACGAAGGGGAGATTGGGTATGGTCAAGGCGCTGCTTCTGTCCCTCGTGATCCTGTCGGGTCTGGGCTCGGTCGCCAACGCCCGCGAGGTGGTCAAGGTCGGCGGCTACGAGTTCGCCCCCTTCGTCGAGTTGAGCCAGGGCGGAGTGGCGTCCGGCGTCACCCTGGACCTGATCGACCGCCTCAACCGGGCTCAGGACCAATATACCTTCGAGTTTGTGCTGACCTCGCCAGCCCGGCGCTACAAGGATTTCGCGGACCATCGCTTCGACGTGGTGTTCTTCGAAAGCCCCGACTGGGGTTGGAAGGAGAAAGATCTCCCGGTGGAAGCGTCGCAGGTTTTCCTCACCGGCGGCGAACTGTATGTCGCCCTGGCAAAACCCGGGCGCGGCCAGGACTATTTCGCCGATCTGAGCGCCAGGCGCATGGTCGGCATGCTGGGCTACCACTACGGCTTCGCCGGCTTCGAGGCCGATCCGGTGCTGCTGACCAAGCGCTTCACCATCACCCTGGTCAACGACAATGCCGCCAGCATCGAGCTGGTCCTCAAGGATCGCGGCGAGGTGGCGGTGGTAACCGATTCCTATCTCCGGCGTTATCTCAAGGCTCATCCCACCGCCGCCGGCCAGCTACTGGTTTCCGAGCGCTTCGACCAGCGCTATGCCCACCGCGCCCTGGTGCGGAAGGGGGGGCCAATCGAGATCGCCGAGGTCAACCGCCTGCTGACCGCCATGGAGAAGGATGGCACCCTGCCCCGCCTGTGGCGCGATACCGGAATCAGCGACTGATCATGAGCACCGGCCCCAAGGACTTCCGCCCCGGCCGGGGCTTGGCCACCAAGGTCTTTGCCGCGACCCTGCCGGTGGTGGTTCTTGCGGTGCTGATCACCCAGGCGGTAGTGGGATGGATCAACTATTCCGCCCGCCTCGACGCCCTGACCGCCCGTGCCGACCTGATGGCCACTCTGACCGCCCAGGCTATCGCCCGCCCCCTTTGGAACCTGGATCGCGCCATTTATCAGGCCCAGGTCGCCGCCATCGGCGCGGATCGCGGCTTCGTCATGGCCCGGATCTTCGACGAGACCGGCCAGACGGTGTTCCAGCAAGGCGAGGCCGCCTCGCCGGAAACCCCGGTGATCAGCGTCCGCCGGCCTATTCCCCATCCCATGGGCGCCAGCCGGATCGGTGAGTTTGAGCTGATGCTGTCCGCCGCCGAACTGGAGGAAAGCGCCCGCGATCAGATCACCATCACCATTGCCGCCATCCTGGTCCTGTTGCTGGCGACCTTCGCCACCGTCCACGGCACCACGCGACGGCTGATCCTGGACCCGCTGGGCCGGCTGCTGGCGGCCATGGCCCGGGTCGAGCACAAGGATTGGACCCGCATCGAATGGAGAAGCGGCGACGAGATCGGCCAGTTGGCTACCGCTTTCAACCGCATGGTGGAGGGTCTGGAGGCCGGCGACGAGGCCAAGCGCCTGCTGACCGAGCTGGAAGCGGCGCAGACCAAGCTTCTGGAGAACAACGCCGCCCTGGAGAAGGCCAGCCGGCTGGTGCTTGACAGCATCGGCTATGCCCGCAAGATCCAGGATGGCCTGTTGCCCGACGCCTCGACCTTGGGCGATGCCGTCGCCGAGCTGCATATCAGTTGGCAACCGCTGCATCAGGTGGGCGGCGATTATTACTGGCTGCACCGCATCGGCCGCAAGGCGCTGATCCTGCTGGCCGACTGCACCGGCCACGGCGTGCCCGGCGCTTTCATGACCGTGGTGGCGGCCTCGGCCTTGGACCGCATCCTGCGCGAGGGCGGCGAATTGCGGCCCGCCGCCATTCTCGAACGCCTCGATTCCGACGTGCGCGAGCGCCTGCGCCAGGATCGTCCCGACAGTCTGTCCGACGACGGCCTCGATGCCGCCATCTGCCTGTGGGATTCCGAGACCACTACCCTGACCTTCGCCGGAGCGTCCATGCCGCTGATCCGCTCGGTCGGAGGGCGGATCGAAGTCTTCAAGGGGGATCGCCGCAGCCTGGGCTACCGCACCCAGGCCAAGCACCGCCCCTTCACCGAAACCGTGCTGCCGGTCCAGGCCGGAGACTGCTTCTACCTGTTCACCGACGGCATGACCGATCACGTGGGAGGCCAGCCGCCCCGGCTGTTCGGTCGCCGCCGGCTGGCCGACATCATCGCCGCCAATGCCGACCTGCCGCTCCATGCCCAGATAGACCGCATCGAGGACGCCCTGGGCAACCATCGCGGCGATCAAAGCCGTCGCGACGATATGGCCATCATCGCTTTCCGGCCATATTAGAAAGGCTGGCCCATGCCATATACGATCAATAGACGCCCAAGCCTTAGGCAATAAGTCATATTGCCCGAAAAATTGGCTGGACAGGCCGCTTTCCCCCTATTTTCATTGGGGTTGAACGGCCCGCGCCATGGGGAGCCCCGGCCGCCGAAAGGCACAGACACTCGCCATGCTTAAATCTCTCAAGGTCTCGCACAAGCTGCTGATGATCTATGCTCTGGATATGGTGGCGGTCATCTTTCTGGGCTGGAGTCTGGCCGACGAGAAATACATAGCCATCAATTTCGCCCGCAAGGAATTGGCCGGGCTGGAGATCATCGATCACGCCCGGCGGTCGCTGCGGGCGGCGTTGAGCCGCGACCCCGACGCCCTTCACCTGGAGATGGAAAACCTGATCCGGGCGGAAGCGGCCAGGGGCGAAGGGATGGATACCGTCGCCCTGGTCCGCAGCGCCGCCGACCAGACCCGCGCCGCCGATGCCGGACGGATGATCGCCCCCTTGCGCGCGGTGATCGCCCGGGTGGGCGACATGTCGAACCTGATTCTCGATCCCGATCTGGACAGCTACTACGCCATGTCGCTGACCATTCTGCGGTTTCCCGAACTGACCGAGACCCTGTTCCGGCTGAGTGGCGACCTGGAGGCCGTCGGCCGGTCGGGACGGCTGGACAACGACCGGCGCATCGACCTTCTGCTGTTGGAGGGGCGCCTGACCGGCGTCATCCAAGGCTTGGACAACGACCTGGATGCCGGCCTGCGCGGCAATCCCGATGGCAGCATGAGGACGGCCCTCGGCCCGCCCTATCAGGCCCTGTCCGCCGCCTTGTCCGAAGCCACAATCGCCATGCGCCAGTCCCTGGCCGCCGGATCCCTGCCGCCGGACGAGGCCGGCCGCATCCTGGCCGCCATCGACGGGTCGCGGAATGCCGCCGAGACAGCATGGGGAGCGACAGTGGTGGAACTGGACCGGCTGCTCCGCCTGCGCATCGATCAATTCTTCAGCCGGATGGTCCGCCAATTCGGCACCGCCGCGCTGCTGCTGGTCATCATCCTGACGGCGGTCCTGGTGGTGGCCCGTCGCATTTCCAAACCGCTGGCCGGCCTCGCCGAGGCGGCGGACCGGGTCAGACTGACCGGCGACTACTCCCATCGCGTTGACTGGAGCAGCGGCGACGAGATCGGCCGTCTGGCCACCGCCTTCAACCGCATGGTGGAAGGGCTGGAGGCCGGCGACGAGGCCAAGCGCCTGCTGACCGAGCTGGAAGCGGCGCAGGCCAAACTGCTGGAGAACAACGCCGCCCTGGAGAAGGCCAGCCGGCTGGTGCTCGACAGCATCGGCTATGCCCGCAAGATCCAGGACGGCCTGCTGCCCGACGCATCGACCCTGGGCGACGCCGTCGCCGAACTGCATATCAACTGGCAGCCGCTGCATCAGGTTGGCGGCGATTATTACTGGCTACGCCGCACCGGACGCAAGGCGCTGATCCTGCTGGCCGACTGCACCGGCCACGGCGTACCCGGTGCCTTCATGACAGTGGTGGTGGCCTCGGTGCTGGACCGCATCCTGATGGACGGCGAGGACTTGCCGCCGTCGCAGATCCTGGAGCGTCTGGACGAGGCGGTACGGCAAAAACTGCGGCAGGATCGCCCCGAGGGCTCGTCCGATGACGGTCTGGATGCGTCCATCTGCCTGTGGGATGGCGAGACCGCCACCCTGACCTTCGCCGGCGCCAATATGCCGCTGCTCTATTGGAGCGGCGGCCGGGTCGAGAGCATCAAGGGCAGCCGCCGCAGCCTGGGCTACCGCACCGGCTTGGACCGTCGCCCCTTCATCGATCATGACATCGCGGTCCGGCCCGGCACCATCGTCTACATGTTCACCGACGGCCTGACCGACCATGTGGGTGGCCAGCCCCCCCAATTGTTCGGCCGTCGCCGGCTGGCGGACGTCATCACCGCCAACATCGACTTGCCGCTGCCGCTTCAGGTCGAGCGCATGGAGGATGCCCTGGGTAATCATCGCGGCGACCAGAACCGCCGCGACGACATGACCATCATCGCCTTTAGACCTTATTAGAAGGCCCCTCAAGCGCCGGGCGCGCGCGCTTCCACGCCACACGGCGCGCATTCCCATCTTGCGGCCGCATGGCATTCCGGCATAATGGTACTGTAATGCCAGTTAGGGCCGCCGCCATGCTGTTTCCTCACCTGCTGTCGCCGCTCCGGCTGCGTTCCGTCACCCTGCCCAACCGCATGATCATGGGCTCCATGCATCTGGGCTGCGAGGCGGAAGGGGAGGCCTTTCCCCGGCTGGCCCGTTTCTATGCGGAACGGGCCAGGGGCGGCATCGGCCTGATCGTCACCGGCGGCGTCGCCCCCAATGCCGAGGGCAGCTTCGGCCCCGATGGCATCGTGCTGGACGGGGAAGACAGTGTCGCCGGCCATCGCCTGATCACCGAGGCTGTCCATGGCGCGGGCGGCCGCATCATCATGCAGATCCTGCATTGCGGCCGCTATTCCCGCCACGCCGCCGCCGTTGCACCTTCGGCCCTCAAGGCCCCCATCAACACCGTCACCCCCCGGGAGATGAGCGAGGCCGACATCCTGCGCACCATCGCCGAATACGGCCGGGCGGCAAGGCTGGCGGCACGGGCCGGCTATGACGGTGCCGAGGTGATGGCCTCGGAAGGCTACCTCATCAACGAATTCCTGGCACCGCGCACCAACCGGCGCATCGACGGCTGGGGCGGCGACCTGACCGGGCGGATGCGCTTCCTGCTGGAGGTGGTCCGCGCGGTGCGGAACGGCCTGGGCGAGACGCTGATCCTGTCGGTACGCCTGTCCATGGTCGATCTGGTGGAGGACGGCCTGACCGCCGATGAGGTGGTTGCTGTGGCCAAAGCCCTGGAAACCGAGGGCTGCTGCGACCTCCTCAACAGCGGCATCGGCTGGCACGAGGCCCGGGTCCCCACGATCGCCCATGCCGTGCCGGCCGGCGCCTGGAGTTGGGCCACCGCCCGCGTCAAGGCCGCGGTCAAGCTACCGGTGGCGGCCAGCAACCGCATCAACACCCCAGAGCTGGCCGAGGCGCTGCTGGCCGGCGGCAAGGCCGATCTGGTGGCCATGGCCCGGCCGCTGCTGGCCGACCCCGCCTTCGCCGCCAAGGTCGCCGCCGGACGTCCCGAGACCATCAACGCCTGTATCGGCTGCAACCAGGGCTGCCTCGACCCGATCTTTTCCGGCGGCACCGCCACCTGTCTCGTCAATCCCCGCGCCGGCCGCGAAGCTGAATTCGACGCTCGCCCGGCCAAGACGCCACGAACCGTCGCCGTGGTCGGCGGCGGGCCGGCGGGCATGGCTGCGGCATTGGAGGCGGGACGGCGCGGCCATGCCGTCACCCTGTTCGAGGCAGGATCGGAATTGGGCGGTCAATTCGTCCTGGCCCGCCGGGTACCGGGCAAGGAAGAATACCTCGCCACACCACGCCATTACGCGGCCGCCCTGGCCGAGGCCGGGGTCAGGCTGATGCTGGGCAGCCGGATCAAGCCCTCCGATCTGGCGGATTTCGACTCGGTGATCCTGGCCACCGGCATTACGCCCCGGCGGCTGGAGCTACCCGGCGCCGACCACCCAAAGGTCTGCACCTATGACGACATCCTGTCGGGACGCCGCAGCGCCGGCCGGACCGTCGCCATCATGGGAAGCGGCGGCATCGGCTTTGACGTCGCCGCCCTGCTGGCCGGCGAGCCGGAGCCGTTCGAGGCCGCCTGGGGCATCGATTCCGCCTTCGTCCACGCGGGCGGGCTGATGGCGGCGGCGGCGGCACCGGCGGCGGCGCGGCGCATCGTCATGCTGCAACGCAAGCCGGACCGTCCCGGTTCCGGGCTGGGCAAAACCACCGGCTGGATTCATAAGGCGCAGCTCCAGCGGCACGGCGTCGAAATGCTGGCCGGTGTCACCTATGACCGGATCGACGACCAGGGACTGCACATCACCCTGGCGGGCGAGGCAAGGCTGATCGCCGCCGACACCATTGTCACCTGCATCGGCCAGGAGTCCCGCCGCGAACTGCTGGCGCCGCTGGCTGCCATGGGCAAGCCGGTCCACCTGATCGGCGGCGCCCGCGACGCCAGCCGTCTCGACGCCCTGGCCGCCTTCGAGGAGGGGACGCGGCTGGGGCTGGAGATATAACCTATCCCGCTACCGGCCTCTCGACCGTGGCTTCCGGAAGCCACAGATGGACCACAGTCCCCTGATCGGGAACCGAATCCAGCCACAGCCGCCCGCCATGGATGCGGGCGATCTTCATGGCCGAGGCCAATCCCAGCCCTGCTCCCGGGAAGATGGAGCGTGAATGCAGGCGCGAGAATGGCCGGATGATGGTCTGCAGGTATTGCGGATCGATGCCGATTCCATTATCGGCGATATCGATACGCCAGCCGTAATCCTCGGCCACCGCGGTGATGGAGATCATCGGCACGACGCCGGGACGATGGAACTTGACCGCGTTATTGATCAGGTTTTCGAACAGGATGAACAGCAGGACCGGATCGGCCGGAACCGAGGGCAGTTCGCCCACTTCGAAGACAGGGGCGGCATCGCCGGTCATAGGTGAACAGTCGGCGATGGCCTGATCGACCACCCGGCGGCAATCCACCGGGCAGAAGGCGGACATCGGCCGGTTGCTGCGGGTATAGTCCACCAGCCCCTTGACCAGCAGATTGAGCTGGTTGGCGCCCTCTTGGATGAACTTGAGGCTGGACGTGGCCCGGTCGGGCAGGTCGGCGCCGAATTCGCGGTCCAGGCGCTGGGCATAGGCCAGGATGTAGCGCACCGGCTCCTGAAGATCATGGGAAGCGGCGAACAGCAGCCGCTCCAGTTCGGCCTTGGCGTCCACCAGCAGGTCGGCGCTGTGCTTCTGGACGGTGATGTCGCGCATGGAGGAACGCGACCCCAGGGCGATGCCGCTGGGATCGAAGATCGGCTGCCAGGACATGGCCAGCCAGACCACCTCGCCCGAGCGGGTCCGGAGGCGGAATTCCGCATCGTGGCCGCAACCGCCGGCGCGGGCGTCCTCCATATGGTGGCGGACGGCCTCGCGGTCCTCCTCCACCACCATGGGCAGGGGAAACTCCTCCATGGCGTAGCAGTCGCGCACATTATGGCCGGTGATCCGTTCCACCGCCGGATTGACCCAGCGCAAGCCGCCGTCAGGACCGAACCAGTTCTCCCAGGCATGGGTATAATCGGCAATGGCACGGAAACGGCGCTGGCTGTCCTCCAGGTCGGCGATGCGGGATTCCACCGCGCTGGACATGGTGTTGAACGCCCGGGTCAACAGCGCGATCTCGTCCTCGCCCTCCAGCTTGAGACGCACGGAGAAGTCGCCACCGGCGACTTTGAGCGAGGCGCGGGTCAGCAGGGCGAGATGGCGGGTCAGCCAATAGCCGATGGCCGCCAGCAGACCCAGGGTCAACAGCACCTCGGCCACGGCGATGCCGATGCTCTGCTGCAGCAGTTCCGACCGGGCTTCACGCAGGAAGGCGATATCCACGCCATAGCGGGCCCGGCCGTAGGTCTGGCCGAGATAGGTCACGTCAAAGCTGCCGTGATAGGTCCGGGACGATTCGTCCAGGCGCGTATCGACGGCAGGCAGCGGCTCGGAGGCATTCCAGCCGACGGCGGCCACCACTTTGCCGGCCGTATTGGTCACCACCATGTAGGTGATGCTGCGGATCGCGCCCCAGCCGTCGAGGATACTTTGCAGCGAGGCATAATCGCGCTCGGCCAACTGCCCGGCCAGGGTGATGTTGAACGACGCCTCCTGCGCCTCCAGCCGGACAACGGTATTGCGCACCAGATGATCGTGGATCAGCCGGGCGCCGTTGGCGACCAGCAGGGTCAGCATCACCATTTCCACCGCGACGCTGACCAGCAGCAGCCGGAAACGCAGGGATTTGATGGACGGAACCTTGAGCGGGCCGGTCGACAGGGCGCTCATCGGCCACCTCCCTGGGTGCGGAGAACCAGATCGGCATAGGGCCTCGCCGTCTCGATGTCCGAAGTATCCAGAGGCACCAAACCCAGGAACCCGCCCTCGGCCAGGAAGGTCTTGCCCTCCTCGGTGGCGGGAAAGCTGGCCAGGGCGGCGCGGATGCGCTCGATGGCCGCGGCCCCGAGGCGTTCATGGGCCAGGAAGAACTGGTGCGGCACTACGAAACGGCATTCGAAAAAATCCACCTTGTCGCGAAGGTCCTGGGTCACCTGGGCCAGCGGCGAGCGGCCGCTGATGGCTGCGTCGGCCTCGCCGATGGCCACGGCGCGAATCGCGGTGGAGTGATTGGAGGCCTCCACCAACTGGTAGTCGCGCCCGGCCACCATGTTGTAGTCGGATGCCAGCCAGCGTTCGGCCACCACCGACAGAGCCGCCAGGCGGTCGGCGGTATAG
>Ga0265313_10000204_pt1 | contig 63894 bp, 60 predicted proteins | sample 4123metaG_FD_203122 | JGI IMG/M metagenome (GOLD analysis project Ga0265313, IMG submission 203122) | Rhizosphere microbial communities from Carex aquatilis grown in University of Washington, Seatle, WA, United States - 4-1-23 metaG | ecosystem: Host-associated > Plants > Roots > Rhizosphere >... | reverse complement strand
GCGCGGTCGCTCGCCCCGACCCCCAGCCGTAAACAAGGGAGCGCGGCTGCTCCCCCGGGCGGGTGCAGCCTCGGCCCGCGGCCCGATTCCGCGCTGGCCGACGAAAAATCGATATGGCCGGCGTCGATTTCCCGTAAGGCATTGATTTCTCGTCGCGAGAGATGGCCTCCTCAGGCCGTGGCGGTGGCTCCTCATCATGAGGCGCCGCCTCCTCATCATGAGGCGGCGGCGCATCGACACAGGAACGCGCCGCCCCAACGCCAGAAAGCGGGCGATCTCGTCGAAGCGGCGCCTTCTTCTCGTGAGAAGGCGGTTTCTGACGCTTCGGCGACGGCGCTCTGTGACGAGGCGGCCACGTCCCCGCATCCGGCGACGCCTCCTCATGATGAGGAGCCGCCTCCTCATGGTGAGGAGCCGCCGCGCGGCGATGAGAAGGCGGGGCCCCACGAGGAGGAGGCGGTGCCCGACGGCGAGGACCGAACGCCCGACAGCGAGGCGTCCTGTCCCCACCGTGGGAGCTTGCTCCCCCCAGGCGAGGAGAGGCCTTCCCCGTGCCGTGGGAGCTTGCTCCCCAGGCGAGGACGGGCCTTCGTGGACGTCGACGTTAGGGCAAGTCCATCTCGGGCCGATACGCGGCGTCGCGAACGGCCGTTCCGACGCCAAGCGGTCGTTCCCGCCAGTGCACCCCCGGCGGCGAAGCGTCGATCCAGTAGAAGCTCGGGTCGCGCACGTCCACGTGCACGAACTGCGTGCCCGGGTGCGTGTAAATCCCGACGCCCACTCGCGGCAACCCGCGCAAGTAGGCGGCGACCAGCCCCGGCCGGATTCCGGGAAGCCGAAAATCGATCGCCTCGCCGGTGGAGTGCTTCCCCGCGTGCTCGCGCCAGCCGGAAACCACGAACACGCGCTCCACGCCAAAGTGGTAGGCCGCCTTGAAGACCAGCTGCTCGACCCGCAGCGACAGGATGTGTGCCTCCGTCTCCCGCGACACGACGCGCTCGAACGACGCGCGCGCTCCTTCGTCGATCTCACCCGCGCGGTCGTACAATCCGATGCGCGCGCTCGCTCCCGTGCTCGCGCTGGTCACGATGAGCGGTTCGAGCGACGCGGCCCACGACGTCACGCGAGTCTCGCGCAGCGCGGCGGCGAGCGACGTCTCCTTTCCCTGACGCGCGGACGCGAGCGTTCGGGCCGGAGCGTCGCGGGCGATGAAGAACGACAGAATCACCAGCAAGAGCATCGAGCGAGGGGCGAACCTCCCGCCGTGTGGGCGCTTTCCTTTCGGCTGCATCGGGACGTGCCTCAGAATCGCCCGCTCGCTCCGAGCGATGCCCCACCCGGCTCTGGGCCGATGGTGGGGGTGATTGGGATCTCGTGCTCGGACGCCCCCAGAAAGTACCACGTCGCAAGGCCGGCCGTCACGAAGGCGAAGCCGGCCGCGCCGCCGACGTCGGCGTATGCCAATGTGCGAACGGTGTTGTAGGCGTCGGAATGGGCCTTGGGCCTCGGGCTCTCTGCCGCGTATCGCGTGTAGAGGTCCCCCTCGTAGACATAGAGCGGCACGGCGGCGATTCCTGTCGCCAGAGCGACTGCGCCGCTCACTGCGATGAGCTGCCATCGGAAGGGGTGGAGCGTCTCGTTGCGCGTCGCGATGGGCGCGGGCGGCGCCGCGAGCACGTTGACGATGACCGGCTCGGGAGCGGGGGGCGTCGACGGTCTCGGTGCGATCTCGACGATCTCACCGGCGCGCACGTTCATGCTCGAAGTCTCGGCGTCCGAAGTGCCCTCCCCGAAAACCACCGTATGCTCGCCGGGGGTCACCCACGCGACGAAGCCCGCCAGTCGAGGCTCGGCCGCGTCGACGCGGGCGGTGCGCGGCGCACCGCCGGCGGCGACGCGAATCCGCCCTTTGGTCGCGATCAGACGAGCGAGGCGCGAGCGCGCGTCCTCCGATTCCCTTTCGACGATCGAGGGGAGACCTTCGCCGCGTTGGCGCAACGCGTCCACCTCGCCGAGGAACGCCTGCAGCCGCTCGGCGGCGTGCGTCGCATCCCCCAGCTCTTGGTACGCGACGCCCAGGTTGAAGGCGAGGCGGTATCCCTTGCGCTCCCCGAGCTCGCGGTAGACCGGCTCCCAGTAGCCGACGGCCTCGGCGAGCGCGCCCGCTTGGTACCGATCCATTCCGAGCTTGAACCGCTCGCGGTACGCGGCCAGCGGGTCGTCATCCACGTGCGCGTCCGCCTCGATGGGCGGCGCGGCATGCGCGGCTCGCGGCGCCAACGAAAGGGCCGCGGCGAGCGCGACCTCAAAAGGGCGTCGGATCCACATCGGGTAGCCTCGTCGGAGCGGGTGAAGGCGGTTGGGCCGAGTCCGGTGGCTTCGTTGGAGCCGCCGAGGGCGGTTGGGCAGCCGAAGGACGGCGGGCCAAGAAGGGCGAAATCGGGGCCGAGCTCCACGCCATAGCGGGCGGGGTCGGGCCGCGGGAAGTGGTGACCGGCGCCGAAGCGGTCGGAGGTGGTGTCGCGGTCGGGTTTGGCGTCGAGGTGGGAATGGGGAACGGGGCGACGGCGGTCGATGTGGCGACCGGGGTCGTGGTCGTGAGCGGGGAGCTTGCCGCCGCGGGGTGCCTGCTCCGCGCCGTCGCAATGGCGGCAGCGACCGCTCCAAGAATCACCAGGAAGAGCACGGCCGGAACGAGTGGCGTTCTCGACCGGTCGGAAATCCTGGAACCCGGCGTCAGCGCCTCGACGACGAACGGTGCGGCCGACATCGGCTGCCCGCCCTCCGCCAGTGGGTCGAGGCTGCGCCGGAGCTCGTCGATGCGCGACGGAGCCGCCTGGACCAGCGACTCGGTCAGCTGCGCGCGCCGCCCCAGCGCCTGCCGGCCAAAGAGAAGATACATCAGCGACCGTACCGCCTCGGCGTCCGGTGCCGGTCCCCGCGCCGCCGCGACGGCCCGAAGCTCCCGCGCGACCTCCATTGCCGTGGAGGGGCGCCTGCCCGGGTCACGCGACACGAGACGGGCGTGAAGCTCGACGAGCCCGCGCGGTACGTGTTTCATCGCCGCGTCGAGTCGCGGAGGGCTCTCGAGAGCGAGCTTGCGCATCACGTCGAGGTCCGTTCCCGAGCCCCACATCCGGTTGCCGGTCAAACACTCGAACAGTACGGCACCGATGCTGAACAAGTCGCTCCGTCGATCGAGCTTCTCGCCGAGCGCCTGCTCGGGCGACATGTAGGCCATCTTGCCTTTGACTTCGCCCGTCCGGGTCTCATTTCCGCCCGCCTCGAACTTTGCCACCCCGAAATCGAGCAGCTTGACGCGCCCGTCGTAGGCGATCATGACGTTGTGCGGACTGACGTCGCGGTGCACGACGTGGAGCGGCTGCCCTTCGCCGTCGCGAAGCTCGTGGGCCGCGTGAAGGCCGTCGCATACTTCGGCGAGAATGAAGGCGACGAGCTCGGGCGCGAGCTTGCGATCGCCATCCTCCGCCGTGTGGAGCACGTGCGAGAGGGGCTCGCCCTCGACGTACTCCATGGCCATGAACAGCTCTCCGCAGAGCTCCCCGAACGCGAACGCGTGAACGACATTGGGGTGCGCGAGCAGGGCGGCGAGGCGCGCTTCGCGCAAGAACATCTCCTTGTGCCGCGGATCTCGCGCCCCCTCGGGAAGGAGGCGCTTGAGCGCGACGACGCGTTCGAAGTCGTCCTGTCCCCGCTCGAGCGCGACCTCGACCGTGCCCATCCCGCCCCGCCCGATGAGAAAGAGGGACCGATACCGATCCTCGAGGCTGCCTGGGCGCGGCGTGCGCCTGGAAGGCGGCTCCCGCCCCGCCTGGGCTGCCTCGGGATGGGGGGCAGGAATCGGGCTAGCCATCGCTTTCAGTCTAGTGCAGGGTATGCTTGGGGCGAGTTACTGGGAGGCTGGAGTTGAACCCGAGCGGCGCGGCAGCAGCGGTCGCGGCGTGGGCGGTGGCCTGCGGAGCCGTTGCTATGGGTTTGGCCTGCATACCCGATCTGCCGGATGCCGGACCCCCGGCTCCGCTTGCCACCTGCGGCGACGGAATCATCGATCTGGCCGCGGGGGAGCAGTGTGACCCCGGCCCGGGGGCAGGCGACGCCGGCATTGGCGGGTGCAGCCCCAGCTGCCAGATGCAGTGCTCGGCGGGGGCGCCGCCTTGGTCGGTCAACCACCACTGCTATCAGTTGGCGCGGCCGGCGCGGGCGAGCTCGTTTCGGTCGGCGAGCGCCATTTGCGCGGGCGCAGCCCACGTCGTGACGTTCGCGAGCGAGGAGGAATTCCAGTTCGCCTTGCCGCTCGCCGGCGGCGGGTCGCCGTTCTGGATCGGAATCAGCACGGGCAGTCCGAGCTCCAGCCCGTACTCCGAGGCGCCGTTCGAGCCCAGTTGGAGCCTGGGATGCCCCGGATGTTACGCGCACACGGTCGTTCCGGACGCCGACCTGCCCGCGTTTCCCGACGCCGGTGTCGAGGGCGGCGTTCTCGACTGCTTGGTGGCGCTCTCCGACCCTTCGCAGCCCTGGCAGCAGTACCCCTGTCGGGGCCTTCCTGGCGAGGCGCTCGACGTCGTCTGCGAGCTCGAACCGGTGGGGCGGCAGTCGAAGTCGTGCGAAGCGGGGATCTGCATCGACCTCGTCAAGACCCATGGTGCCAAAGGCTACGTGTACCACGCGAACCGCGCCACGCCGGACAGCGCCAGCCGGGCGTGCGTCGCGCTCGGGGGGCGTCTCGTGGTGCTGCAATCGCGCGACGAGCGAGAGCAGCTGTGGCGCGAGCTCTCTCGTCTGACGGTAGCCCCGAGCGCCGTGTGGATCGGTTTGTCGCAGGTCAGCCCCGCGAGCTTTCAGGTGCCAGCGGGCACGTGGGCTTGGGACGACCACTCGCCGGCCGACGGTCCCGGCGCGTATCCGTCCGAGTGGGCCATCGGCCAGCCCCGGCGCGCGGGCACTACCCGAGCCTTCCTCTATCACGATAGCCACGCGCCTGCGATCGACGACACGCTGGCGAGAAACGAGCCGACGCTGACGATATCGGGAACGCTGCCCTACGTATGCGAGGTGCCCGCCTATTGAGAGGGGAATCGCGCGCGCTACTGATTGCAGTTGTCGAACAAGAAATCGGCTTCGCCGTCGCACGTTTCGCTGACTTGCGAGCCGTCCGCAAGCCTTTGCTGGTGGGCCGGATTGGCCATCGACGGGCATTTGAGATGGGCCCAGATTCTGCCCCCTGCGATGGGCGGCTTCGTGGGTACGGGCGCCCCGTTGTACGTGAATGCGATCGTACAGTCGGTCTCCGAGTAGCTGAGGCCGTTCGACGTGAAGGAGGCGTTGATGTTCGAGCCTCCGTTCGAAGCGGTGACGTGACCGCTGATCTCCATCGAGCCACCGATTGTGCCTCCCAGCGCCGCCGTCAAGGACACGTCGAAGCTTCCTCGTACCGTGCAGGACACCGAGACGTTCCCGTTGCCGTTCTGGCTCCCGTCGGCTTGGATGTGGGGCCCGGCGCCTCCCGTCGACGTACCGATGAGCAGCACCGGCGTCACAGTGGCGTTGCTGCACAGATTGTTCCCTGCCATGTCCACGTGCGGGCCCAGCGTCAGGTTGACGAACGCGTCGGGAGGGGGCGGGGGCGCGCTCGAGCAGGAAACGAGTGCGAGGGCGGTCACAAGCGCGGGGCCGACGGCGTGACGGACGGCTTTTGCTCGAAAGTCGCGATGGGTCATCGAGGCGTCTCCACGTGCAGTGGGCGGGGCGGGCGCGCGAGCATAGCGCGATCGCCTCTCTGCGTGGGCCAGTATGTCGGATGACGCGACGCGCAGACCGAGCGAAGAACACTCGGCCAGTCGTGCGGGTCGGCAGACCGAAGGCCGGGTCACACGTCCGCAGCGGCGGCGAAGCCACGTTGCAAGTCGGCGACGAGATCGTCCGGATCTTCCAGGCCCACCGACAGCCGGATCAGGCCGTCGCCGATGCCCAGGGCGCGTCGCGCGTCGGCGGGCAGGCTGGCGTGCGTCATGATTGCGGGGTGCTCGGCGAGCGACTCGACACCCCCGAGGCTCTCGGCGCACGCGAACACGCGGAGTGCCCGCAGGAACGCGCTGGCCCCGGCGAGCGATCCATCGAGGTCGAAGCTGATCATCCCCCCGGGGCCCTTCATCTGCCGCGCGGCGAGGACGTGGCCCTCGTGGGACGGTAGGCCGGGGTAGCGGACCCGGGCGACTTTTGGGTGAGCGGCGAGCCACCCAGCGATCACCCGGGCGCTCTCGACATGGCGCTTCATCCTCACCGCGAGGGTCTTCAGGCCGCGCAGAACCAGGTAACAGTCGAACGGACTCGGCACGGCGCCGACCGCCTTCTGAAGAAATCGCAGCTTCTCGCCGAGCGCGTCGTCGCTCGTCATCACGGCGCCGCCGATGACGTCGGAGTGGCCGTTCAAGTACTTCGTCGTCGAGTGAACGACGAGCGTCGCCCCGAGGTCGAGCGGCCTCTGGAGCATCGGTGTGGCGAAGGTGTTGTCGACCGCCAGCGGAACGCCGCGCGTGCGCGCGACGTCGGCGATCGCTGGAATGTCGAGGATCTTCAGCATCGGATTGCTCGGCGTCTCGATCCACACGAGCCGCGTGTTTGGCCGCATGGCCGCGGCGACGGACGAGGGCTCGCTCATGTCGACGAACGTCGCGCCGACCCCGAACGGAGCCAGCACGCGTTCGAAAATACGGAAGGTGCCGCCGTACACGTCGTCGCTGACGAGCACGTGATCGCCGCTCCGGAGCGATAGGAGCACCGCGGTCGTGGCGGCGCACCCACTGCCGAACGCGATCGCGTGGCTGGCCCCTTCGAGGGCGGCCAGGCACTGCTCGAGGGCCGTGCGCGTCGGATTGCCGGCGCGCGAGTAGTCGTAGCCGTGGTGAGCGCCGGGGCCGTCTTGGGCGAACGTAGTGGCGAGGACGATGGGCGTCATCACCGCGCCCGAGGCAGGATCCGGCGGCTGGCCGGCGTGGATGCAGAGGGTGTCGAGCGAGGCGCCCGCGGAAGTGCCCATGGGGCAGGGGACTAGCACGGGGTGGACCGTCGCGGCCGTGCGCTGCCGCTGGACGCAACGGCACGATCTGTTCACGAACACGCCACGGAACGAGCACGGGCGGGGGGTAGTCGATGCAGCCGTCGGCCTATCCGGAAACGAACGGACGCAGTCAGACGACTCGAAAGGACCCCTCCCGATGAAAAAGAGCGCTCTCGCACTCGGCCTGTTGGCAGTCATTCTCCCGCGGCCCTCAATGGCCGCAGAGGGTGCGGTCCCCAGGGGTGTTCCCCACCTGGATCACGTGTTTCTCATCATGATGGAGAACCACGGGTACGGCCAGATCATCAACAACCCGAATGCACCGTTCATCAACAAGTTGGCGAAGAAAGCCAACGTGGGCACGAACTACTTCGCGATTGCCCATCCCAGCCTGACGAACTACTTGGAAGTCGTCGGCGGCTCCAACTTCGGTGTCCAGACCGACAACTATCCGGACTGGCACAGCACGACCTGTACGCCGAACCTCGCGTCGGGAGCGACCGCGACGGACAATCCGGCAAGCCCGCTCATCTGCCCGATCGCGGGCACCGGGATCGACGCGGAAACGCCCGCCCTCGACTCCACGAACGAGACGCAGGGCCCGCCTCCCGAGGTCAATATCGACGGCGTCCAGTCGTTCCCCGCGGCGACCGGCACGATCGGCAAGACCATCGCCGATCAGCTGGTGGCCACCCAGAAGAGCTGGAAGAGCTACCAGGAAAACCTCCCGGTCGACGGCGCCGACGGAGTCAATTACAGCGACGGGTTTTATACGAACAACACGAACTTCAGCACGATCCTGCCGGCGCTCACCCCTGCGCTCACGTCGAGCGACATCGTCGCCCTCTACGCGGCCAAGCACAATCCGTTCGTGTACTTCAAGAACGTTCAAGAAGGCTCCGACCAGGCGATCAGCTTGAACAACATCGTCTCGTTCGAGGGAAGCGACGGCCTCTTTGCCGACCTCGGCTCGGGCAACGCTCCGAACTTCTCGTTCATCGCCCCGAATCAGTGCAACGACCAGCACGGGCGCGGCAACGCGGGCGCCTTCTGCAACTTCGATCCGGTGTCCGACGGAACCCAGGCCGGCTTGAACCCCGCGTTGATTTACCGCGGCGACGTGACCGTGCAGAAGCTGGTGACGTCGATCCACCGCTCGAGCGCGTGGCACGACGGCAACAGCGCGATCGTCGTCTTGTGGGACGAGAACGACTACAGCCTGCAGCCGAACATCAACCAGGTCCTCGTCATCGTCGATACCAACTACGGGGACCATGGCGTCTCCAGCGGAAAGCGCTACACGCACTTCTCGTTGCTGAAGTCGTTCGAGGCCGGGTTCAAGCTGCCTTGTCTCAACCATGCGTGCGACGAGGACGTCAAAGTGATGAGCGATCTGTTCGCCCGCTGACCGGCGTCATCCCGCCTCTGCCCCGCCCCGCCGCAGCGCCGCTGCGGCGAGCGGCGGGAGAATCCCGAGGGTTGCCAGTGTAGACGTCACCAGCCCTCCGATCACGGCCACGGCCAGCGGCCGCTGGAGCTCCGCACCCGCGCCGATCCCGAGAGCGAGCGGCAAGAGACCGGCGAGCGTCGCGAGCGTCGTCATCGCCACGGGGCGCAGGCGGCGCTCGGCCGCTTGCAACACCGCGTCGGCGGCGTCTTCCCCTCGGTCGCGCGCTTTTTCGGCCTCTTCCAGCAAGAGCACTCCGTTCTTCACCACCAGGCCGACGAGCAGCACGCAGCCCATGAGCGACGACGCGTTGAGCGGCGTCGATGTCACGAGCAATGCGCCGAGCGCGCCGACGAGGGCGACCGGAACGGACGCGATCACCAGGATGGCCACGAGCAAACGACGGAACTGCGCTGCAAGAAGCGTCAGCACCAGGGCAATGGCAAACGCGCCGACGGTCGCGAGCTGGTCCACGGTCTTCCGTTCGCTCTCGGCCTGTCCGCCCATTACGAGACGGTAGCCATTGGGCAGCGGCAGCGCGCCGGCGATCCGCGTCACGTCGTCCGCGACCGACCCGATGTCGCGGCCTTCGACGTCGGCGGTCACCGCCACCATCGGCTGGAGCGCCTCGTGCAAAAGCTGCGACGGCGAAGTGCCGCTGGTCGGATCGGCCACGGCTGCGAAGAGCGTCGTCCTGTCTCCGGCGACGAAGGGCATCTGCAGAATGCGCTCCGGATCGAAGCGGACTGGATCCGGATAGCGCACCCGCACACCGACGAGCCGATCGAAGCGTCGGATTGCCCCCACGGGCGCGCCGGCGAGCGCACTTTCGAGCTGCGTGCTGATCTCGTCGGGGGTCATGCCCAGACGGGCGATGGCATCGCGCCGCATGACGAACCGAAGCTCGGGGGCCTCGCGCTCGTCGCCGGAGTAAAGGTCGACGAGACCGCGCACGTCGTGAATTCGGCGCGCCAGGTCGCCGGCGATTCGATGGAGCTCCGCGTAGTCGGGCCCGAACACCTTGACTTCGAGCGGCCGCGGATCGCCCGCCAGGTCGTTCAGCACGTCTTGCAGCACCTGCACGAACTCGACGCGCACCTCAGGGTACCTCTGCTCGACGCGCGCCCGGACGTCGGCGATGATCTGCTCGGACGAGCGCGCCCGGCGAGACGGGTCCACCAACGTCACCATGATGTCGCCGCGGTTCAGAAGGGTCGCCGCGGCTGGCCCGAGCTCTGCGCCCAGGCGACGCGAAAACGTCCGCACCTCAGGGGTCCTCTGGAGCTCCGCCTCGAGCGAGCGCGCGTAGCCCTCGGTCGTCGCCAAAGACGTCCCCGCCGGAAGGAAGTAATCGAGCACGAAGGCCCCCTCGTCCATTTGCGGCAAAAATCCGCGCTGAAGCGCCGGAACGAGCGCGGCTCCGGCGCCGGCGACGGCGAGAAGGGCAACCGCCGCGACGAGGGGCCGCCGGACGACCTTGCGAAGCGCGCGCTCGTAGACTCCGAGAGGTGACCTTGGCCGGCCGTGCGCGACGCCGGAAAGGGCCCATTGTGCCGCGAGCGGCACCAAGACCAGAGCGACCACGAGCGATACGAGCACTGCGGACGTTACGGTGAACGCCAGGGCGCGAAAAAAGTCGCCGACGACCCCGCCCAGGAAGGCGAGGGGCACGAAGACGACGACCGTCGTCAGCGTCGTCCCGATCACCGCCGGTGCGAGCTCGAGCGTGCCCTTCACCGCAGCCGTTCGGATGTCGATTGCGCCGGCGTCGCGCTGTCGCGCGATCGACTCGATCACGACGATCGCGTCGTCGACGACCAGGCCGATGGCCACGGCCATCCCCCCGAGCGACATTAAATTCAGTGTCTGTCCGGCCAGGCGCATGGCCAGGAACGTCACCGCGAGGGTGAGCGGAACCGTGGCGCCTGCGAGGATGCCGGCGCGGACGTCGCGCAGGAACGCGCCGACGACCGCTGCGCAGAGGAGGATGCCGAGCAAAATCGCGTCCCGAACGCTCGCCATCGACTCGCGCACGAGCCGCGCTTGATCGTAGACGGGCGTGAGCGTCACGCCGGCCGGGAGGGACGCCGCCAGGGCCCGAGTGGCGGCGATTGCGCTCTCGACGACGTCGGTGGTGCTCGCACCGGGCAACCGAGCCACGCTCACGAGCACGGTGCCTCCACGCGGCCCGCCGACCCGGACGATCCGGTCGGCGTGCCCGTCGACCACCTCGGCGATCGCCGCGAGTGGAACGGCGACTCCGTCGGGAGCTGTGGCCACGGGCATCTCGCGGATGTCGGCGAGCGTCTTCGGTTGCGCGTCTCCGATCACGGTCACAAGCTGCCGATCGCGGTCGACGCGACCTACGGCGGCCAGTCCCATTGCCGATCGCAGCGCATCCGCGACTTTCGCAGGCGTGAGGTGAACCGCGGCCGCCGCTTCGGGGTCGAGCACGATCTCCACTTCGCGCACGTCGCCTCCCAGCACTTCGATCCGGCCCACTCCGGGCAACCCGGCGAGCGTGGGGCGTACGACCAACTCCGCCAGCTCGCGCAGCTCGCGTGGGTCGATGGCGCCCGCCAGGTTGAACGTGACCACGGGGAAGGAGCCGGTGGTGACGCGCTCGACCACGATCTCGGCGCCCGAAGGAAGCTCCGAGCGAGCCTGGCTCACGTGCGACTCGACCAGCTGGAGCGCGCGCCACATGTCCGTCTCGGGCGCGAGCTGGAGCGATATCTCCGTGGCGCCGCGGATCGTCCTCGAGCGGATGCGCTGCACCCCGAGCACGGTGGTGAGCGATTGCTCGAGCGGCCGCGTGACGTTCGTGAGAAAGACGTCGGCCGGCGCGCCGCCCGAGCGGGCGACGACGATGATTCGCGGGAATTCGACCTCCGGGTAGATCCCGCTCGGAAGCGACCGGGTCGAAGCGACACCCAGCGCCACGAGCGCCGCCGCCGCAAACCAAACGGCTGCGGCGTGGCGACGCACGAGCTCGAGAGTGGCCGTCATTTCTGGTCTACCGGCGAGCCTTGTTCGAGACCGAGCACATGGTCGACTGCGACCTTCTCGCCCTCGGCCACACCGTCGATCACTTCGACGCGCTGGTCGTCGCGCCATCCCACGTGCACGGTGCGAAGCTCTGCGATCGCGCCGTTGCAAACGACGACCTGCGCCCCGTCGGCGACCGCACCCCGCAGCGCGAGCGCCGGCACGACGAGCACGCCCTGCCGCGCGCCGGTGCGCACCGTGGCCAGGCCGAAGGCGCCGAGCAGCACAGGGGTCGTGGGGCCCAGGGCGATCCGCACGAGGCCCAGCCCCGTTGTGGGGTCGAGCGCGCTGGAGCGGGTGCGCACCGTTCCGACCGTCGGAGGGCCGCCTGTGGAAAGGGTGACCGTGGCGGCCTGCCCGGCTGCAATGTTGACGAGCTGACGCTCCGTCGCGTCGGCGTCGAGTTCCGTAAGGTTGGTCGCCGCGAGCTGGACGATCGGCGTCGCGGCCGTCCCGTCGACGAGCGCGCCGGCGCCTCGCCAGACACGGGTGACCATGCCCTCGAACGTCGAGCGCACTTGCACGCGTCCCAATGTGCGGCGCGCCAGGTCGGCAGCTGCGACCGACGCGTTCACGGCCGCGTGCGCTTGATCGGTCCGCGCGACGGCGTCGTCGAGCTCCTGCTTGGCGGCGATTCCACGGGCCACCAGTTGGCGCGTGCGTTCGAGCGTCGCGTCGGCGTTCGTCGCGAGGGACCTGGCTTGGACGAGCGCCGCGTCGGCTTGGCGTAGCGCGTCGCGCGTCGTGCTGTCGTCGATGGTTGCGACCATGGCTCCGGCAGCGATGCGGTCTCCTTCGTGCACCGAGACGCCGACCACACGCCCCGCCACTTGCGAGGCCACTGCCAAGTCCGCACCTGGGGGCGCGGCCACGCGACCGCGTAGCGTCTGTGTGACGTCCACTGCCACGCGTGTGGCCTGCACGCAGTGAACCGGGACGGCGATGGGCTCTTCGCGATCCTCGGACGGATGGTGGCAGGCGGCAACGAGAAGCGCGGCCGAGGCCACGAGCCGGGCACGGGCACGTCCACGGACCCTGGGCATTACGGCGCTCCCACGGAGTGCTCCACGTCTGCCCAGGCGACCGCGCGGGCCGCCTGCGCCGCGAGCGCGGAAACGCGCGCGTCGACCAGGGCTCGCTCCGCGTCGAGCACGGCGACGAGCGGGGCGCGGCCGAGGGTGTACGCCTCTTCGGTGGCCTTGGCCGCCGCCCGTGCCGCGGGGACGACCGCATCGGCGAGGACGCGCTGGCGGGTGGTCGCGGCTTCGAACGTCCTGTACGCCGCCGTCAAATCGGCGGTCTGCTGCGCGCGCGCCGCCCGAGCGCGGGCGCGTGCGACGTCGGCGAGCGATCGCTCGCGTTCGATCTGCGGGCCGCGCTGGTGGAAGAGCGGTACTTCGACCGTGAGCTGGGCGCGGTAGTTGGTCGTGTTGGGAGGGACCAGCGTGGGGTCGAGCGCATCGACGCCCAGGTCGAGCGTCATCGCGGGTCGCGCCAGAGCGCGCTCGCGGTCGGCGCGCGCCTCGGCGGCGCGCACGTCGGACTGTTCTCGGCGGACGGGGGCGCTCGCGTCGAGTCGGGAGAGCATCGCGGCGAGCGACGGCGCCGTGTCTGGTACCGTCGATTCTCCGGCGGCACGCAGCGCGCTGCCGTCCGCGACGCCCATCCACAGGCCGAGCTCGCTCGCGTTCGCGCTCACTTGGGCCGACGCCTCCAGAACGTCGGCGTCCGCGCGAAGCCGCTCGGCGTGTACCCGGAGCGAGTCAATCTCGGGAGCCGACCCCACTTCGACCCGCTGCACGATGGACTCTTCGAGCGTCGCTTCGATCGCGGCCGATTCACGGCGCGCCTCCGCGTTGCCCTCGGAGAGCCAGAGGGCCGCGTAGGCGTGCTCGGTCGCCTGGCGCACGTCGTTCCAGGCGACCTCGGTGTCGAGCAAGATGGTCGCTTCCTCGGCGCGGGCCGCGTCGACCGCCGCGCCGCGCTGGCCGAGGACGACCAGGGGGACCGAGATGGTGCCGCTGACTTTCGCCGTCTGCGTGCTGCTGGCCGCGCTGACGCTGGGGTTGGGGTACTCGCGCGCCACGCCTATTTCGGCGTGCGCGACGGGCTCGCGTGCACGCGCCACGAGCAAACTCGGTGCGGCCGCCCGCGATGCGCGGAGGGCCTGCTCGAGAGACACGCGCCACTCGCCGAGAGCGCGCACGGGAGAGGCCAACGTGAGTAGACTCAGGATCGCAGCGGCGGCTGCGGCGTTCGACCGCATGAGGCGACTGTACGACGGATGGCCGAACCGGAGCTTAACGGCTTGCGGGCGTGGCCCTGGGTGGGACGAAGCTCATGGCCCGCTCCGCCATGGCCGTGATCGTGAGCGACGGGTTCACCCCCGGATTCGCAGACACGCTCGAGGCGTCGATCACGTAGAGCCCCTCGTACCCGAACACACGGTGCCGCGCGTCGATGACGCCGTCCTCCGAGCTCGAACCCATGCACGCGCCTCCCAAGATGTGCGCGGTCGACGGTGTGCCGAGCAATGTCTCGGTCAGCAGGCTCATAGACACGCCGCCCACTTTTTCGGCGAAGCGCTTCGCGAGGTCCGTCGCCTCGGGCATGAAGGCACGGGGCTCCGGCGACGTCCGGTCCAAGCGGGTCACGACGCCGCGCCGGTAGCCAGTGAAGAAGCTCCGACCCAGGCGCAGCGACAGGCAACCTTCGAGCGTGCGCATGTAAAGGAGCACTTGGGAGTGCGCCGCGAAGTCTCGGACGGTCAGCACGTGCGCCCAGCGCAAAGGGTGACTTACCAAGCTTCGCAGAGCACCTCCCAGGCGCGCGAGCGCGGTGGAGCCGGGGGCATGCGGCAGGGCGAGCAGCCGAAAGAATCCGGACCCCGCGGCGTATCGGACAGGCTCGAGGTGGCTGTGCTCGTCGGTGTGCAGAATCGACGTGATCGCAACTCCCTCGGACAGGTCCTGGCGGCTTGGGGTAACGACGGCGATGAGCGACTCGCTGTTGGTGCGCACGAAGTCCCCGACACGCGGCGATAGCCCCGGAAGGCCATGATCGTCTTCGCGCATCCGAAGCAGGAGCGGTACGGTGCCCATGACCCCGCCCGCGCAGACCACCCGCTCGGCGCCAATGCGCTCGGTGTGCCGCGGCGCGCGGGTGCCCTTGAGATCCAGCACGAAACCGCCGCCCGACCGGGGTCGAATGGCGGCGACTTCGGTCTCTGCCCGAACTTCGACGCCGCGCTTCTCGGCGAGGTGAAGATAATTGCGATCGAGGGTGTTCTTGGCCCCGACGCGGCAGCCGGTCATGCACGCCCCACAGAACGTACAGCCGGTGCGCTCGGGTCCCTCGCCGCCGAAGTAGGGGTCCTGCACCCTGCGGCCGGATGTCCCGAAATACACGGCGACTTCGGTCGGATGAAAATGCTCCTTGCGGCCGATCTCGGTCGCAATCTCGCCGAGCACCCGGTCGCCGGCCGTCTCGCGTGGGTTGGTCGCCGCGCCGAGCATGCGGCGCGCGGTCGCATAGTGGGGCTCGAGCTCGGCGCGCCAGTCGGCGAGGTGCGCCCACGACGGCGACGCGAAGAATCCAGCCTTCGGCAGGGGCAGCGTATTCGCGTACGTGAGCGATCCGCCGCCGACGCCGACCCCGTGCAGGATCGTCACGTGCTCGAAGAAAGACATCTTGAAGATGCCGCGCAGCCCCAGCGACGGCATCCACATCCAGCGCCGTAGATTCCAGTTCGACTTGGCGAAGTCGCCCGGCGAAAAGCGACCGCCTTTTTCGACGACGAGGACTCGGTAGCCCTTCTCCGCCAGCCGGAGGGCCGAGACGCTACCGCCGAAGCCCGAGCCGACGACGATCCAGTCGTACGCTACGTCAGTCATTCCATCCCATCACGCGCCCGAACTTCATCCCACCTCCAGCCCGCGCCCGCAGGGCCCGCGCTTCGTCTCCGAGAATGGGCACGGGCACCCAGGGTAGCAAACCCGAGTATCTCTCCCCGTGCCCGTGCCCGTGCCCGTGCCCGTGCCCGTGCCCGTGCCCGTGCCCGTGCCCGTGCCCGTGCCCGTGCCCGTGCCCGCACTGCCCATGCCCGCTTTCAAGAAAGCCGAAATCAGCGGACGGCCTACTTTCAGGCGCGGCCTTGGCCTACCATGACCCGCGCAATGCCCGACCCCCACGTGCTTTACGTCGTGACAGCCGTCGTCGTGGTCGGGCTCGTCGCCTGGGTCATCGCCGTCTTGCTGCGGCAGCCCGCGAACGACGAGCCGCGGGCGTCCGCGGAGAAGCCGCCGCGGCCCCCTCCCGGCGCCGCCGATGCGGGCGAGGGCCGGAGCGGAACCGTCACACCTTCGTAGTCCGGGCGAGCCCGAAGAACTCCTGGATCTTGTCGAGGATGCGCGTTTCTTCAGTGGCCATGCGCATGCGCCCCGCTTCCTCGTCGAGTCCCTCCGCCACCGTGGCCAGGTCCACGCGACGCTTCGCCAGCGTCTTCGAAAACTGCGCGGCGACCTCCGGTCGATCTTCCAGGATGCGCTGCAGCCCCTCCTTGTCGAGTCGATAGCACTCGACGTCGGTGAGGGCGATGACGTCGGCCGTCCGCGGCTCACCCGTCATCAGGCCCATCTCGCCGAAAAAGTCGGGCGCCTCGATCGTCGCCACCACTTTGGCGAGCGGACCGACGGCCCGATCTGGATTGCGCCGCGCCGAATCCGAGGGAAGGGCGGTCTCCGCGTGGCGCCGGATCTGCACTTTGCCGTCGCACAGGATGTACAAGTGATGCGCGATCGCGCCTTGTCGAGTCACCGTCTCTCCGGCGGTGAACGTCGCGTCCCGCAAGTGATCGGCGATGAAGATCTGCTCGTCGGGTGCCAGTGAACGGAAGAGGTCGACCCGCTGGATGGCCTGCACGCGCCTCTCTTTTCGCCGCTCGGATTGCGCGGCATCGTCTTCCGCTTGGGTCACGAACAGGGTCTGCGCGGGACGGGCGAGCGGGATCCCGGCGCGCTTGAGCGCGGCGTAAATGCGTGCGCGGACCCGTGAGCTCGTCGGATCGTCGTTCCCGAGGTCGGTCAGCCAGTAACGCACGGCGTAGTAGCCGAAGCTGTCGCGTCCGTCCCTGGCGAAGTCGTAGCAGATGACGCTCGGCTTCGGCTCGTCGGCCACGCCGTCGATTAGCCCCGCCGAGAGTGCGTCCGACACGGCGTCGATCACCTGGGACGGGGGATAGCGAAAGTCGACGTTGAAGTAGACCCACATTCGATGCTGCACGGGCTTGCCCGCGCGCTTTCCGAGAATGACGATGTTCTGCGCCAGCAGGTTCGCGTTGGGAACGACGATGGTGTCCCAGTTGCGGGTTTCGATGACGGTGTGCCGCCAGCGAATCGCGACCACTTTGCCCTGCTGCCCGTCAGGCAGCTGGAGCCAGTCGCCCACGTGGACGCTGCCGTCGATCTGCAGCGCGACGCCGCCGATCACGTTGCCGAGCGTCGTCTGCAGGCTGAGCGCGAGCACGCCGCTGACGACCGCCGACGTCGTGATCACCGACGACGGCGTCACCCCGGACGCCTTCATCACGCCGAGCGTAGCGAACACGTACGCCCCGAAGACGACAAGGTCGCCGGTGATGGCCACGAGCGAGATGCCGAGAGCGGGAAGCGCCACGTCGAACACGGCGAGCGTGACGAGGTTGACGAACGCGAACGCGGAGAAGAGATCCCCGAACAGGCGAACGTGATCCGTCCACGATTCGAGCGTCGGGGAACGCACGTGCTCCATGACGCGCGACGCGCCGATGCTCAGCGCGAACAGCGCGTAGAGCAGCACCGTCTGCCGGAGCCGGCGGCGCTTCTGCGGGGCGAAGCGGTTGACGAGAAAGGCGACGAGGATGACCCCCGCGCCCAAGAATGCGAAGCCCCAGCTGTTCAGGAGATCGAGCACGCCCATCGACGACCCGGACGCCGCAGACGGCACCGTCGCGTCTTCAGTCTTCGAACGCGCGCGCCAAGAGCATCGCCTGCTCGAGGGCGTGCGCCGCCGTGCTCCCCGTCGCCGGGCTTGCGCTCTCTTCGCGGGACACGAGCGCGAGCGGATGCCGTGCGCCGAAGATCTCGGCCCTGCGCGCGTTGAGGAAGTACCACGCCCCCATGTTGCGCGGCTCTTCCTGCACCCACACCACTGGCGTGCCGGCAGCATACGGCGCAAGCGCCGTCGTCAGGGCGTCGCTGAGCGGGTAGAGCTGCTCGAGGCGCACGATGGCCACGTCGTCCCGCTTGCGCTTGCGCCGCTCGGACGCGAGGTCGTAGTAGACTTTGCCGCTGCACAAGAGGATGCGCTTGACCTTGTTCGGGCTGACCGTGTCGTCCGACAGGACGCGGTGGAACGATCCGGTCGCGAGCTCGTCGAGCGTGCTCGCGGCCTCGGCGAAGCGCAGCAGCCACTTCGGTGTGAACACGACCAGGGGTTTGCGCCAGGGGCGCTTCACCTGGCGGCGCAGGACATGAAAGAACTGTGCGGGAGTCGTCAGGTTGCAGACCTGGATGTTGTCCTCGGCGGCGAGCTGCAAGAAACGCTCGATGCGCGCGCTCGAGTGCTCCGGGCCCTGCCCCTCGAAGCCGTGCGGCAGGAGGAGCACCAGCCCCGAGAGGCGCCCCCATTTGTCTTCGGCCGACACGATGAACTGGTCGATAATGACCTGCGCGGCGTTCGCGAAGTCGCCGAACTGCGCCTCCCACAAGACGAGCTTGTCGGGACGGTCGAGCGAGTAGCCGTACTCGAACCCGAGGACCCCCGCTTCGCTGAGCGGCGAATCGTAGATCTCGAAGCGCCCCACCTGGGCGGGCGCGACTGCGTTCGGGCTCTCGGGGCTGGTGTCGCCGAGGTGTGCGAGCGGCGTGTAAGGCGCGCCCGTGTCGGTGTCGAAGAGCACCGCGTGCCGGTGGGAAAAGGTGCCTCGGCGGGCGTCCTGCCCGCTCATCCGGATGCCGTGGCCCTCGAGCAATATCGACGCGAACGCCAGGTGCTCCGCCGTGCCCCAGTCGAGCGGATTGCCCGCCGCCGCGCGTTCGCGCCGCTGCTCGACGATCTTCAGCGCCTTGGGATTCGGATGAAATCCCTGCGGCATTTTGGTCAGCTTGTCGAGCGCTCCTAGGAGGAGATCTTTCGGGAACGCCGTCGACACCTCCGGCACGCCGGCGTCGGGCCCGCCGCGGTACGGGCCCCACACCCCGCCCATCGCTTCCGGCATCTGATGAAAGTCGCCCTTGCGCGCCTCCTCGAGCGCAAGCTCCAGGGTGGCACGGCGCTCGTGGGCGATCGCGTCCGCCTCTTCGCGGGTGATGTGGCCCGCTTCGACCAGGCGCGCCACGTAGACGTTGCGCACCGTCGGCTTCTTGTCGATGAGCGCGTACATCAGCGGCTGCGTGTATCGAGGCTCGTCCCCCTCGTTGTGGCCGTATTTCCGGTAGCAGTACATGTCGATGACTACGTCCTGCTTGAACCGCTGGCGGAACTCGATGGCGAGGCGGGTCACTTGGATGACCGCCTCGGGATCCTCGCCGTTCACGTGGAAGACCGGGACGCGCAGCATGCGCGCGACGTCCGTACAGTAGCGCGTCGATCGCGAGTCTTCGGGCAGCGTGGTGAAGCCGATCTGGTTGTTGACGACGAGGTGGATCGTTCCGCCAGTCGTGTAGCCCTCGAGCTGCGAGAGGTTGAGCGTTTCGGGGACGACCCCTTGCCCCATGAACGACGCGTCGCCGTGGATGAGCAGCGGCATGGTGCTCTTGCGTTTGCGCCGGTCGATCTTTGCGCGTACGCGCCCCTCGACCACGGGGTCGACGAACTCGAGATGGCTCGGATTGAAGGCCATCGAAAGGTGCAGCGATCGTCCAGATTGGGTGACGACGTCGCTCGAGTACCCCAGGTGGTACTTGACGTCCCCCGCGCCGAAGAACCGTTCGGGGCGCTTGTCGTCGAAGGCGGCGAAGATTTCGCGAACGTTCTTGCCGAGAACGTTGACGAGCACGTTGAGACGCCCCCGGTGCGCCATTCCGATGACCAGCTCTTCGATGCCGTGCTGCGCGGCGGACTCCGCGAGAAGATCGATCATCGGGATGACGCTCTCGGCCCCCTCGAGCGAAAAGCGCCGCGCGTTGACGTAGTTCTTGTGGATGAACTGCTCGAAGATCTCCGCCTCGGTCAGTTTCGTCAGGATGCGCAAGAGCTCGGTGTGGTCGAGCGACGCGTGGTTGCGCGTCGATTCCATGCGCTCCTGCAGCCACAAGCGCGGCTCCGGCTCCTCGATGTGCGTGAACTCGACGCCGATCGACGAGCAATACGTCTCGCGCAATTGCGTAACGATTTGGCGCAGCGTTGCCCGCTCCGGCAGGCCGCTCATCCCCGCGGTGGAGAAGGTCTTGCCAAGGTCGGCCTCGGACAGGCCAAAGTTCGCGAGCTCGAGCTCGGGGTGGGCGGTCACCGGGGTGCCCAGCGGGTCGACGTCCGCGAAGAGGTGGCCTCGCACCCGGTACGCGTTCACGAGCTGCGCGACGCGGCTCTGGAGCTCGGTGGCGGCGATGACCGTCTCGCGCACGGACTCGCGGTAGAGCGCGCCGGTCGCGGCGTTTCCGTTTCCATTTCCGTTTCCGTGTGCCGGCGCAGGAGCGACCCACCCGTTGCCGTTCTTCGGTGGGGCCTCGACGACCCCCGCGGGCGTGGCGACGGCCGCCCGATCCAGGCCGACGGCGGGCGCGGCGGAGGCTGTCGCGCCCATCCGCGTGCCCAGCGCAGCCCCTCGTTCCTCGAAGAAGCTTCGCCAGTCCTCTTCGACGGAATGAGGGCTCTGGAGCCAGCGTGTGTGAAGTTCCTCTACGTAGCCTGCGTTGATCCCAAACTCATCGAACATGTCGGTTCTCTGGCGCCCCCCGAGCGAAACTGGCTCCTGGCCCCTTCTGGCTACTAGATTTAGCGCCTGCGGCCGCCTGCTTCCAGGGGGACCGTTGCTCGGCTCCCCCATGCCCATCGCCGCCGCCCGCGACCTGACGCTAGATCGCCTTCGCGCTGCACGCTTGCCGCGAACGTGGTATGCGCGCGACGCGGTTCTTCGCGCGCGGAGCCTCATCGGGTGCCTTCTCGTTCATGAGGGGCCCGGCGGCCGCGGGTCGCGGGTGTCGCGCATCGTCGAGACGGAGGCGTACCGAGGGCCGCGTGACCTCGCGTGCCACGCTCGCGTCGGGCTGACCAAGCGCACGCGCGTGCTCTTGGGGCCGGAGGGGCACGCATACGTGTTCTTCATTTACGGCATGCACGATTGCTTCAACGTCACTTGCGCGGGGGAGGGGCGCGGTCATGCCGTCCTGGTTCGGGCAGGCGAGCCGATCTATGGGTTCGACGGGTCGGATCGCGGCGTTCGCCTCGACGGCCCCGGGCGCTTCGCCCGAGCCATGGGGATCACGCGCACGTTCGACGGGCACGACTTGACCGAGCCGCCGCTCTATCTTTGCCAGAGGCTGAAGAGGCCGCGCATCGCGGTGACCGCACGCGTGGGCGTGGGGTACGCGGGCGACTGGGCCGATCGGCCGTGGCGTTTCTTTGACGCGAACAGCGCGCACGTGTCCAAGCCGCCGAAGAGCGCCATCGGGCGGCCGCCTTCCGCGAAGTGAAGGCCAGGCTGAACAGAACATGCACGAGACGCGGCGCTACGGCGCCTCCCAGGCCACCCACCGCACCGTGGCCACGGCCGCGTCGGCCCCTCCGGCCTCCGCGTTCACCGTGTCGCCCCTGCGCACGCACACCGGCCCGCGTTGTCCGAGCACGCCTTCGGCCGCGGGAACGTCGCTCGAGGCGAGCACTCCTCCCTCCGAGTCCAAGAGCCTCGCCACCACCGGCGAGCTTGCTTCGAAGGCGACCCGCACGCACGCGTCGCGTCCTTCGGCGCGCACAATCTCCACTCTGTCGCCGGCGCTCTCGATGCGCGCCACTTCGCGCATTCCTGGGGCGACAGAGGCTTTGCGCGCCGCGAGTGCCGCGAACGCCGTGGCGGTCGCCGGCGACGCCTGCCTGGCCGCGTGCCCCGCGCCGCTCGGAGCGCGTGGCGAGGGAGCGGGCCGGGCACATCCGAGCGGCTGGCGCATCACCGCGCTGCAAGCGAACGCGAGAAGCGCGAGCGGGAGCAGCTCACGCACGCGGAGCGGGGGGACTCGGCGCGGGAGCGGCTTTGGCGGCAACCTTTCCATCGAACGGGTCCATGCGGCAACTCCCTTGGAACTCGACGCCGCGGTCGATGAAGAGCGATGGCGCATGCAAGTTGCCCACCATCTTGCCAGGGGCATGCAGCTCGATGGCGGCGGTCGCGCGGATATTGCCGTGAACGACGCCTCCGCGCACGATGACCGTCGCGACGTCGATCTCCGCGTGCACCTCGGCGCCCTCGCCGATGACGAGCGTGTCGTCGCTCTTGATTTCCCCCTTGAAGACGCCGTCGATGCGCACGCGCCCTTCGAATTGGAGCTTGCCCTCGAACTGGGTGCCTCGCCCGAGGAGTGCCGTGATTTCGGTGGCCGGAAGCTGCGGGTCCATGGCTGTTCGAGGGGACTACCAGACGGCCGGGGTCGTGTCATGGCCGTTCGCCCGGCGTTTTGGGAGCGAGGCCAGCGGGGGCGCCAGCGGGGCCGGCGAAAATCGGCGGCAGCCTCGGCCGGCTGGCCGGTTCGGGTCGGGGCGTGCTCTACTTCATAACCATGGGGTCTTTTGCGCGTGCGGGGGCGCTCCTCGCGACCATCTCCTTCCTGCCCGTGCTAGCGGCGGCCCAGTCCCCAGCTCCCGCCACGCCGGTCAGCTCGACCGCCGCAGCCCCACCGACCGACGCGGACACCCCGCCCCCCGGCTCGTCGGCGTCGGCCAAGCCCGTCGTTCCGGCGACGGGGTATTCTTACGGCGGCGCCGCGGCGCCCCGGGTCGAGCGGCCCCACCTGCGCACAGTCCATGGCGGTGCCGTTGGGTCCGACGCGCTCATGGCGGGCTTTGAAACACTCGCCGACGGATCGACGCGACTCTTCGTCGAGCTGAGCAAACCGGTCGCTTACGACACGAAGGCGGGACCATCGAGCCTCACGTACGTGCTCAAAGGGGCGCACGTCGACCGGCGAAACAACCAGAACCCGCTCGTGACCGTCCACTTCAACACCCCCGTGACGAGCGCTCGCCTCACTCCACATGGGCGGGACGTCTGGCTGGTGGTGGACCTTCGCGCCAGCGTACAGCCGACCGCCATGATGGATTCCACGAAAGACGGGGCCGGCCTCTTCCGCATCGAGTTCCCGAAAGGCGAGTACCTGCCCGCGCCCGCCGAAGCCCAGTCGACCGCGCCGCCGCCTTCCGAACGGAGCGCGTCCGCCGCGCCCCCGGCGCGCTCGCGCTAATAGTCGAATAGGGAAGGCTCTCTCGGGCTCGGCCGGTGACACGCCTTCGGCAGCTCTGGATCACTCTCGCGATCGGATCGGCGACCACCGGTGCGATGGCCAGCGAGCCCTCGCCCGGCCTGCCAGTAGCGTTCGGCGCCGACCAGCTCCGGCTCGACCCGGGCGAACAAACACTCGACGCTTCGGGCCACGTTCACGTCGACCAGCCGCCGTTTCACTTGACCAGCGACGGGCTCCGGCTGCGGCGCGTACCCATCGGGATCGAGCTCGACGGCGAGGGCGCCGTTGGCTTCTGCCCCTGCTTGGGGACGCCTCTCGCCGTGCGCTTCCGAGGGGCGACCGTCGCGCCGCCGCACGACCTCGTCCTTCGCGATCCGGTCCTCGAAGTGTTTGGCGTGCCGATCGCGTGGGCGCCGACCATCTGGTTGCGGTCGCCGGGACGGGTGGGCCTCTTGCCCCCCGACGTGGCGTGGCGTGGCGCGGACGGGCTCTTCGTCGGCGGCGGCGTACACATGCCGTGGCGCAACGGCGACATCGCGCGCGGCATTGACCTGCGCGCGGGCGCCTACATCGATGGGGGCGTGGCCGTGCAAGCAGCCATCCGGACGTCGGTGAGCGAGGCGCAAGTGTCATGGGACCAGTGGCATCGCGACGCGGGCGTCGCGCTCGCGCTTCACGGAGCGACGGCGATTGCCAGCGAGTACCGACCGGGCTCGGTGGCGTGGGAGGTGGATGCCCTGCGCGGCGCGCGGGCGGTGAAAGCCACGACCGACGTCGAGAAGGCGGCCTTTCCGTTCGATCGCGCGGAGGCGCAGGCGTCGTGGCGTGCGGACGGATGGACGTTCGCGTCCGGGGTGCGGGCGATTGCACCTCGCGGAGGTGACCTCCTCGATCTCGGTGTGGGTGGGCCGGTCGTCGTGGCTCGGCGCGCGGAGGCAATCGGACACGCGGGCTCGTACGACGCAACGCTCGAGGGGGGGGCGATCGACGGCGCGCGACAGGGAACCACAAGCTTCGCACGAGCGGAAGCGGGCGCCTTGTTCGCTGCCCACCTCGGCCCGACCGCGGTGGCCCTCGCGCTGCGCGCCGTGGGCGACGTCGCGGACGACGGCGCGCGCACCGGCACCGACGGAGCGGCGCAGGCTCGCGTGAGCGGCGGGCTGCCACTCGAGCGAGCCTTTGGCTCGCCCGAAGAGGGCGACCCGTGGGTGCATCGAACCGAACCGCGGCTGGAGGCCGCGGCGCTCGCGACCCAAGCGAGTCAGGTTTTGGCGAATGCGGCGGGGCGCGGTCTGATCGTGCCGGCCGGGGGCGCATGGGTCGCGGCTGTGGGGTGGCACAATGCGATCGGCCGTTGGGGATCGCGCGCGTCCGCGGACGCTGACGTCTCGGGCGGGTCGGTCGGCGATGATCGCGACGCCCGGCCCGTCGTGCGCGCGCGTGGCGGCGGGGCGAGCGAGTGGCTCGCGGTGGAGGGCGACTTTGCCCGCGTGCTCGTTCCGGGGCGCGATGGGGGAGGGGGCGTCCTGGTGGCCCGTGCCCGCGTCGGCGCGGCGTCGGCACCGTACGTGTCCGCCCACCTCGCCGAGCGCGACGGCGTCGATCCGGTGCTCGCCCGGGCCATCGTGGACGCGCCGCTCGAACCGGCCAGTGGCTTTCTCGCGACGCCCGGCTGGACGGGCGGAGCGAGGGTGGGTGTGCCCCTCGGCCCGCGCATTACCGCCCGTGCCGGCGCCGACGTCGACCTCGACGCGCGCCAACTGGTCGCCGCACAAGCCGCCCTCGAGTTGCACGACCCGTGCAGCTGCGTCGTCGTGCGCGCTACCGCCGCGCACCGAATCGGCCGCGACGGCGTCGACGTATGGCTCTCCGTGGACCTACCGAGGCTCTAGTCCTCGTGCGAGCTCCGCTCCCGCCCCTCCTGGGTGGACTTGGTCGGGCGAGCCCCGTTACTTCCAGTATGCAGAGCTGGCCGTGGTCTCCGCGATCTCCACCTCGAGGGCCGAGGCGGCGTCCGAGGTCTGTTCGGGCGCCGACTGGACCCTCTTTCGGTACGTCACGTAGGCCGCGTCGAGGCGCTTCATCGCCGTGCACATGGCGCTCACCTTGTTGACGTCGGCCGGCGATCCGAGGAATGCACCGGACGACAGCCGATCGGCCGTGCCCAGCCGATCCACGAGCTTGGACACGGCGGTACGCAGCGGCTCGGGCGGCGCCTCTACCTCTTTCCATCGGGACACGCGAACGAGCGCGTCGAGTGACTCGATCACGCCTTCGACGGCGCTCCGAAAGACTTTGAGCCGTTGATCTTTCATCGGCGGACCCTATAGCACGCGCAAGGTCGCCCGCCGGGCCCGATGCCCAACGAAGATGGGCCGCCGGTCCCCGCGCGTGCTAGGCTCGGCCCCCTTGTGCAAGTCTCTCATCGTCGGTTTCGTCCCTGCGCGCTCGCGCATCGAGGCTAAGTAGATGCCCACGGAGGCGGCCGCGCTGCACGATACGGTGCGCGCCTATTTGGGGCAGATCGGTCACCTCTCGCTTCTCACCCGCGAGGGGGAAATCAAAATCGCCAAACGCATCGAGCTCGGCGAGCACGCCGTCATCCGCGCCGTGGCGGGTTGCGACGGTGGCGTGCGCGAGATTCGGCTGCTGGGCGAACGGCTGCGCACTGGCGCGGTGCGCGCGCGAGAGCTCGTGCGGGGCGGTGGCGATGAAGATCGCGACGGTCACTGGGAAGAGGCCGAGCGCAGCCGCCTCCTGCGGCTCATCGAGACGGTCGAGCAAATTGCTACGCGGCGCGAGAGCGTCGAAGAGAAGCGCCCTCCGGCCAAGCGCTCGAAGGGGCGAGCGCCAGCCGCTGCCACGCGCAAAGGGGTCGACGAAATCGCCGAAGCGCTGACCGCGATGCGGCTCAATCAGCGGATGGTTGAAGCGCTCGTCCGCGCTCTCAAGGGCATGGAGCGGGGCGCGTCCTACAAGAATCTGCCGCAGCACGAAGCGATCCGGGTCCGCGCCGCGAACGCCGCGATCGTCGAGGCGATCACCTTGGCCAACTCCGCTCGCACCGAGCTGGTTCAGGCCAATTTGCGCCTCGTCGTCTCGATTGCGAAGCGATACGCGAATCGGGGCTTGGAGATGCTCGACCTCATCCAAGAGGGGAACATCGGGCTGATGCGCGCGGTCGAGAAGTTCGAGTACCAGCGGGGCTACAAGTTCAGTACGTACGCCACATGGTGGATTCGCCAGTCGATCTCGCGCGCCATTGCCGATCAGTCGCAGACGATTCGAATGCCCGTCCACATGTTCGAGCTCGTCAGTAAAGTCCGGCGAGCGAGCTACGGCCTGGTCCAGGAGTACGGACGCGCGCCGACGGTCGACGAGATCGCGCGCTCGCTCGAGATCCCCGTCGCCCAGGTTCAGACCGCGCTGCGTTGCATGCGACAGCCGGTGAGTCTCGAAGCACCCGTCGGCGCGGACGACGGCGCGACGCTCGGCGATATTCTCGAAGACAAGCGCACGCCCTCGCCGCTCGAGGGGGCGGCGCACGCGAGGCTGGCCGACCAGACGCAGCGGCTCCTGGAGACGCTGACGCCGCGCGAAGCAAAGGTCCTTCGGATGCGCTTCGGCGTCGGAGAGAAAGGCGAGCACACGCTCGAGCAAGTGGGCGACCACTTCGCTGTCACTCGCGAGCGGGCACGGCAGATCGAGGCGAAGGCTCTCGACCGCCTCCGCCGCGGCGGTCGCTCGCAGCACCTCAAGTCGTTCATCGACCCCTAGGAGGGGTCGCCTCGAGCCGCGGGACGTGACGAATGGGGTCATCGCAGCAGCGAAAAATGAGGCGGCTGCAGGGCCAACAGAGCGGGCTGTCGCCGTCGAACGAACGGGCGGTCTTGCAGCATCGGCATGTCCCCGATCCGCTCGACGCGCTCCTCGCCCAACAAAGACCATTCGGCGACAGCGACTACCTGCACGAGCATTTGCACAGTCGTTACAAGAGTCGCCTGGCCAAGATCGCGCAGAAGCTACCCGTCGCAGGCGAGCTCTGGAGTGCCATCGAGCAAGCACCTCCCCATAGCCGGTATCGCGTCATCGGGGACCCCGTCGTCCGCTATGCCACCCACCAGGCCCTCCGCCTCGTCTCGACCGGCGCGCAAGACGACGCCGGACTTGCCGAATACGAGGAGGTCTTTCGGGAAACGCTCGCTCACCTGCAGCGCGGCAACCTCGATGGGCCGCTCGAGTCCGGCGAGGTCGGCGGGCGCCGCCTGGGCGCCGAGCCCTGCCATGGGTCCATCTGGAGCGAGGAGCACCGCGACGACGTGTTCAGCCGCTCTTTTCGAAAGATCGTTCAGGTCAATTTTCGCGGCGAGCCGATGTGCACGCCTTCCGCCGGCGATCTCGCCAGGCTCGCCAAAGGGGTGAAGCTGCTGAGCACGCTCTTGCCTTTGTGCTCGCGTAGCGTGTTCAGCCACACGCATGTGGTCGTCATCGTCCCTCACGTCGGCACGTGGAAGCAAAAGGCTTCATGCTCGGAATTTCGAATAAGTGGGACGATCTTCCTCAATCGAGACATGCTTCGCAATCCGTGGTGGGTGGCCGAGCATTTGTTGCACGAATCGCTTCACCAGAAGCTATACGATTTGCGCCACACCCACTCCCTGATGGCCGAGGACCTCACGCCCGAGACCCCCTCGAAGGACGACGCGGCCGGCGTCCTCGCGATTTGGAACGTCGGGGGCGCCCTTCGGTCCAACGCGTGGGATACGTTCCGAGCCGTCGCCGCGTTCCATGTGTATGTCCACCTTGCGGTCTTGTGCGTGCAGGCCGAGCGAGGGAAGACGGAGCTCGTAAAGCGATTCGGTGCCCCCGACGCGTCGCTTCCCGCAATGACGCACCGGCGTGAGGCCTTCGAGCGCGCGCAGTATCTGGGCAGGCACATCAAGGCGTCTTGCGGGATGGAGCTGGGGCCGGCAGGACGGGTACTCGTCGACTGGCTTCTCTCGATCCTGAACGCGATCGATCCCGCTCCGCCGCCGCCCGAATCGATATTCCTCCACCACTTGCTCCATCGATACATGGTCGAGGCGACTCTGGTAGCCAACCACAAAGTGTCCCCGGAGCTCATTGCCCAGCTCCTGACGCTCGTCGATGACGAGGCCGAGGTCATCCGTCATGTGCTTCTCGCGAGCCATACGGGAGGCGCCGACTTGAATCGGCTCAACGACGCGGTGGCGCGACGGCCCGATGAACGCGCGGAAGCGAGGCTGTTGCGGGTCCGGAGCCTCGTCACGAGGATTCTGCACACGCTTTCTCCGGACGGCTACGGGCTGCGGCGTACCTCTTTTGCCGACTCTACCGCGCCGGTGGAGAAGATGATCGAGGCCATGGTGGATCGATCGAGTCAGAAATTGAGCCCGGTGTTGGCCAGTCTCTCGTAGCAGCAGGGGCCGATGCATCGCGCCCGACCCCGGGCGGCGGCTATTTTCCCGGCCCTTGGTCTACGGTCGCGCCGCAAATCCGAACCACGAGGTAGGAGGCCACGTCACCTGGCTTGGTCCCGGCGCCGAAGCCGGCGTCGAAGCCGAGCTCGAGGGCGAGCTTCTGGTCGACGCGCGGTCCTCCGAAGAGAAGGGCCACCTGGTCGCGCCAGCCCTGGCGCCGGAGGAGCTCGATCAGCGCTCGGCCGTTTTCCTTGTGGCAGTTGCGCTGGGTGATGACTTGACTGACGAGGATGGCGTCCGCGCCCAGTGCGCGCGCGCGCGCGGCGAGCTGGTCGTTTTCGACCTGGGCGCCGAGGTTGTGAACGTCGAAGCCCTTGTAGCTCTCGAGTCCCTTGTCTCCAGCATAGCCCTTGTAGTTCAAGATGGCGTCGATACCGACCGTGTGCGCGTCGCTTCCGGTGCACGCGCCGACGACCACGATCTTTCGCCCGAGCCGCGACTTGATTTGGTGCTCGATCTCGTCGCGAGACAGGGCTTCGGATCGGACCTCGGGGACGTCCAGGGCCGCGCTGTCCACGGCGACCGTCGACCGACCGTACACGACGAAGAACGAAAACCCTTCCGCGCAGGCTTCCATCGTCGCGACGACCGGGTCGACCAAGCCATGGAGCTCGACGAAGCGCTTTGCGGCTTCTCGTGCGCGCGCGCTCGGCGGAAGCTCGAGGACGAACGAGAGCTGCACCATACCGTCGTCATGGCGGTCACCGTAGGCCCGCAAAGGCCGGCTGGGGACGGTCGAGTGCACACGGTATCGATAGCATGGCGAGCGCGGGGGGAGGCGCGAGAGGCGCGGGGAGCGAAGGGCGCGAGCGCGTCGCGCGTCGCCTCGTCTCGTCGACGCGTCGTCGCCACGTCACCCGGCCGGCCGACGCGATCTGCTTCGCTTCGCTTCGAGCTCCTTGTAGTCTGAACCATCCCGCGTATCCCCCGTCCTCCATGGCTTCGCGACAATGAAGACGATTCATCAGATGCTGCGCGAGCTGACCCGGGCGGACGTCGCCGAGTTCGCGCTTGCGAGCGATCGCCTTCCCTGCGTGAAAGTGGGCGGGAGCTACGAGCCGATTGACGACACGACGCGGTCGACCCGCGCCATCGTCGAGATGCTCGTCGCAGCGGGCGGCCGGAGTTACGTCGACGATCTCGAGGCGAGCCCGGCACAATGGACGACGCGCGTCGAAGGGGTGGGGACGGTCGGCGTGACCGCCATGATGCGCGCGGGCCGCGTGCAGGCGCGCTTCGCGGTCGTGCGGCGGCCGCCGGTCGAGCCGGCCGAGCCGATCGACGTGGCGCGCGCGGGTCTCGCCCGCGTCGCGCCCGTGCCGTCGGGGCTCGAGCGCGAGCCCCCGCCGCGCGCGGTCGTCGTGCAACCGGCTGCTGCGGTGACCGCGGGTTCGACGTCGACGCTCGATGATTTGCTCACGCTGGCGCGACAAGAAGCTGCGAGCGATCTTCACATCGTCGCCGGGCGTCCCGTGCTCGTACGCCTCGGCGGTGAGCTCCTGCCCCGGGGGTCCCCCCTCGACGAGGGGGCGGTCGAAGCGATGGTCGAGGGGCTGTTGCCGGAGAACGCGCGCGCGACGCTCGCGGCACGGGGCTCGTGCGACTTCGCCATTCAGCGGGCCACCGGGCGATTCCGAGTCAACGTCGCACGCCAGCGCACAGGCCTCAAGGCGTGCTTCCGGTGCATCGCCGCCTCCGTGCCAACGCTCGCGTCGCTCGGCCTTCCCCCGGACATCGAACGCGCGACCCACCACCATCAAGGCCTCGTGCTGGTCACGGGCCCAACGGGCCACGGCAAGACTTCTACGTTGGCGGCGATCGTCGACATCATCAACGCGGGCACGACTCATCACGTGATCACGGTCGAGGATCCCGTCGAGTACGTGCACCCGCGCAAGAAAGCGATGGTCAGTCAGCGCGAGGTGGGGTCGCACACGCGCTCGTTCCAGAGTGCCCTCAAAGCGTCGCTGCGCGAGGATCCCGACGTCATCGTCGTCGGCGAGCTTCGCGACACCGAGACGGTACGGATGGCCCTCGCTGCCAGCGAAACGGGCCACCTCGTCCTCGGGACGATGAACACGCCCAGCGCGGCCAAGACCATCGACCGCCTCGTCGACCTCTTCCCACCGGCGGATCAGCAGCAGGTGCGCATGGCGCTCGCCGGCGGGCTCCACCTCATCGTCAGCCAGCGCTTGCTTCCAGCGGCCAACGGCTCTGGGATGGTCGCGGCGGTCGAGCTGCTCCCGGGCTCGGTCGCTCTCTGGAGCCTCATCCGCGACAACAAGACCTTCCAGATCCCGAGCCTTCAGCAGCGCGGCAAAGCGTTTGGCATCGTCCGGCTGGACGACTCGCTGGCCGAGCTCGTGCGAGCGGGGCGCGTGAACCGCGCCGCCGCGCTGGCGGTCGCGGAGAACCCCGACGAGCTGGACGCGGTGCTCTCGGGCAAGCGACCCGCCGCGGTTCCCGCGCCCCCCTTCGGAAAGAGAAGTTGATGCCGCGGATCGACCCGCTCTTCGATGCGCTCCTCGCGGCCGGCGCGAGCGATCTCCACCTCGCGGTTGGCCATCCGCCCATGATGCGCCTTCGCGGCGATCTCGTGTCGATGCGCCCGACGCCGATCGATTCGACGGAGATGGAGGCGTTTCTCTTCGAGATTGCGAGCGCCGAGCAGAAAAGGACGATCGTCGAGACGTTCGACCTCGACTTCGCCTACGACTACGGCCAAAAGGCGCGTTTTCGCGCCAACTACTTCTACAAAGCCACGGGGCTCGCGGCGGTCTTTCGCACGATCCCGACGCGGGTGTTGACGCTCGACGAACTCGCCTGTCCGCCGGCGATCCGTAAGCTTGCCGATCGACGATCGGGGCTCGTTCTGGTGACGGGCCCGACCGGCTCCGGCAAGTCAACCACCCTCGCCGCGATGATCGACCACATCAACAAGACACGCGCGTGCCACGTCCTCACGATCGAAGATCCGGTCGAGTTCGTGCACGTGCCGCAGAAGGCGCAGGTCACGCACCGCGAGATCGGAGCGCACGCGTCGACGTACGCCGACGCAATACGCAGCGCCGGGCGCGAGGACCCCAACGTCATCCTGATCGGCGAGCTTCGCACCAACGAGACGATGAAGCTCGCCCTGCAACTCGCTAGCTTCGGTATCTTGGTGTTCGCGACCGTGCACACGAACAGCGCTGCCGCCACGATCGATCGCATCGTCAACGCCTTTTCGGCCGACGAGCAGCCACAAGTCCGCGGGATGCTCGCCGAGTGCCTCGCCGGGATCGTCGCGCAGCAGCTCGTTCGATCCGCCGACGCCAAACGGCGAGTGGCCGTACACGAGATCCTGGTCGGCTCGGCCGCCCTCTCGTCGATGATCCGCGAGAACAAGACGTTCCAGATCCCCAGCCTGATGCAGGCCGGTCAAGCCCAGGGGATGCAGACGATGGACATGGCGCTCGAGCGTCTCGTGCGGGCGAAAGAGATTACCCAGGAGACGGCCCTGGAAAAGGCCATCGACAAGGAGAGCTTCAAGCTTGTCTAGCGACGACTCGGACTTGAATTTCTTGCACCGCACCCTCCTGACGATGCTCGACGCGTCCGACGAGGGGTACATCGTCGTGGACGGGAGCGGGCAATGCCGCATGATCGGCCGGCGCGCCGGAGAAATCTTCGGTATCGAGCCAGCGGCGTGCGCGGGCAAGACGGGCGCTGAAGTGCTGCAAGCGTTCGCCGACGCGTGTGACGAGCCCGACGCGTTCTTGCGGGCCGCGGCAGCACCGCTCGGGGGTGGGTCCTCGGCGGCTGAAATCGACGTCTGCCGGCCGCTCGCTCGTACGGTCCTCTGCCGGGCGATCGCGATGGCACGCCCGCTCGACGGCGCGCCCGACCCCGGACGCGTCGTCTTCGTTCGCGACGTCACGCTGGAGCGCGCCGCGGAGAGCTCGGCGCGCCAGCTGCGCGCTCGCCTGCGCGCGCTGATGCCCTTCGACGACCTCACCGGTCTGCTGAATCAGCGCCGCCTCTACGAGGAGCTCGGGCGCGAGCACAGCAGGAGCACCCGGGCGTGGGACAGCTACGCGCTGCTTCGCATCGACGTCGACGCAATGAAGGCTATCAATGGCGAGTTCGGCACGTTGTCCGGGGACCAGGTTCTCGAGAAGGTCGCCAGGCGCCTGGAGACGTGCGTGCGCGAGTACGACGTCCTCGCCCGGCTGGAGGGTGACGAGTTCGGGGTCCTGCTTCCCGGGGCCGATGCCGTCGCCGCGCGCGCGGTCGGCGAGCGCATGAGGAAGGCGGTGGCGGGCGAAGCGTTTGCTGTCGTCGCGTCTTCGGCGGTGGCTGCGTGGGCACCCGACGACGAGAGCGCCTTGCGGCTGCCGGAGCCGCTCCTGCCGGTGGCGTCGGAGCGGACGGTGACGGTTTCGATCGGCGGAGCGCTCTGGGTGCCCCCGTCGCGGCAGAGCGCGGAGGCCATTTTTCGGCGCGCGGGGGACGCGCTCCGCGAGGCTCGCAGACTGGGAAACGGCAGAATGTACTTGCACGGGAGCTCGCAAACGCCCGAGGCCCCCGACGCCGAGTAGCCCCCCGAGGCGCCGTGGTCTTATGCTGCCATGAGTCGTCGTCTCTGGCCGCCCGACGCACCCTGCCCTTGCGCGATCCCACTTACTACGTCAACGGTCTGCTCGAGCTTCACAAGCTGAGCGTCCCCGCCGAGCGGCGCGCGTCATGGCGTCAATGCATGGCGGCCCTTGCGCGAGCGACGGCGGACGAAGGGCCGGGGCCGCTCGAAGCGGTCCATCCGGCTGCCCTTGTCGCGGGGGTCCGCGCCGCGCTCCAGTCGGGGCTGGTGGACGATCTCGACTGGCTCGCGCCTCCGGCCGCGGGATCCGCCTTGTACGAGCTGGCCTCCGCGCTCCCGCTCGGACCGGAGCAGCGAGACCTCGGTCGGCGCGTCCTCGCGCGCGTCTTGGCAGCGGACGCGGCGACCTTCGTGGCGGTCGCCCGCCGCATGGCGCTAGGGCCGAGCAAGGGACTCGCCAGCCCGGGGATTCGCGCGCGCGTCGCGCTCGTCACCGAGCTCCCGATCGGCCTCGGCATCGCCGACGGTCCGCTGGCGCTCGCCATCGTGTCGCGCCGCGATTTGGCGCGCGAGTGGATCGCCCTGCCCTCCATCGGGTCGCTTCCGTCGCGGCGTCTCGCGGCGCGGCTGTTGGAACGGGCGGCGCGCGAGGCCGCACGGCGAGCGGCGTACGGCGACGATCATAGCCTGCGCGCGTTCCAATCGGACGCGGTGCTGCCGGCTTGGGAGCGGTTGCTAGGAGACCGCGAGTCACTCGTGTGGCGTCACGTGGCGGTCGCGCGTGGGCTCCTCGCGCCGTGGATTCCCTCGTTCGGGCGCGCTGTCGCCAAGGGGCTGGACCCGTCGATGTCACCGACCGAATGGCGGCGCGCGTCGTCGTCGGTCGCGGCGAACGTCGCCGTCGCGCCCGAAGCGGCGTTGGCGCTCGCACAGCAGGCGCTGGCGCAAGGACTGCTCGAGCGCGATCCCGGAGCGGCGGCGGCGTTTATCTGGGGCCTGCCGCGCGCGGCCGAGGTCGAGCGCGAGGCCGCGCAGGAGCTGCTCGATCGGGTGCTCGATCGCGCTCCCCCCGAAGTTGGTGAAGCGCTGGTCGAGCTGCGAATGGAGCTCGGCGATTCGCCGCTCTCCGACCGGGCCGCAAAGCGCGGCCTCGACCTTCTATCGAGGCGGGACAAGACTGTGCGGGACGACGGGGCGGAGGGCCTCGCACTCGACGTGACGCGCGATCTCGAGGGCACCGCGCGCGACGACGACCCTCTGCGAGACCAGATCGCCCAGGCGCTTCTCGCGTTCGCGACGTCCGGCGCCAAGGAGGCGCACGCGCGGGTTCGGGACGTGCTTGCCGCTGCGCACGGGGCGCTCGACGCGCTCGAGGCCGTCGCGCCGGAGGAGGATGGCGCCTCGGGGCGGGCCGGGTCGATGGCGCGCCGCGCGTCGCTCGCCGTCTTGCGCGATCTCGACGTGAGCTTGCTCGAGCGCGACGTGCTCGAGCACTTGCTTTCGCTGGGCGCCGGAACGGGGACGGAGCGTCACGCGCTCGATCCCCTTCGCGACCGCCTCGCCGATTGGCTGCTGGCGCGCGAGCGGACGCCGCTGGTGGCCGCGGAGGGTGGGGTGGGCCGCCCCGAACACCCCACGCTGTCGCTCCGCCGGCTGCGCGCTCTGCTCCACCTGGTCGACAGCGACATGAACGGCGACGACGCGGACCCGCAGCGCGCCGCCCGGCTGCGCGACCGCTGGCTCCGCGTCGCGCGCGCATTGCTCGAGCGCTTCGAGCGGGGCCCGCCGTCGCCGGTTCGCCGGACCATCGTCGCGGCGCTCGCGCGAGCCCTCGATGCGCTCGTCCGCGCCGGGGCCTGCGACGTGGTGGACGTGCTCCTCGTCGTCGCGCGCCACGCCGTGGACCACTCGGACCTGGAGACCCTCGCCGAGGCGTCGATGAACCCCGATTTGGTTCACGTGCTCGAGCGCTATGCGCGGTTCGCGAAGGCCGTCGGCGGCGACGCGCAGGGAGCGCTTCCCGCCTACGAGGAGCTCACGCGCGAGCTTGCCCCGGATGCATCCGGGCGCACGGAGGCGCTGCGAGCCGTTCTCGTGCGGCTCGGGGGGGCGCTCGGCGCGCTTGCCTCGGCGACGTCGCTACGCACACTGGCGGCGGACTCCAGTCCGGAGGCCGTCACGCAGCTGGAAGGAGCGCTCTCGTCTCTCGCCCAGCTAGCGATCGGCGCGCGGGCGCGCTTCGATCCGGAGCGCGCTCCCAAGGCGCGCAGCGGCTCCGGATTTCGTCCTCTCACCGTGTCGGTCGCGCGCGTGCTGGCCGGTGCGGACCCCGCGATGCGCGATCATGCCGTGGCCGCGGCTCTCGACGAGCTGCTGGCCGGAGTCCCGAAGGCGATCGCCAAGCTCGTCGCGGGTCTGGTGTGGCGCGTCGCCGAACTGCCGGTCGACGGGCCGGCGAGCCAATCGGTCCCCGTGCCGGCGGTCCATGTGTCCGAGGCGCTCCCGACGTGGCTGCCGCCGCGACGCACGATGGGCGGCTTCTACGTCGTCCGTGCGCTTAGCGCGGGGGCGGCGGGGTCCGTGTTCGTCGTGACGCGCGATGAGGACAAGGGGGATGCGCACGCGGAAAAGCTCGCGCTCAAAGTTCCCGAGTACTCCGCGAACGCGGCGAGCCAGCTCTCGGAAGCGGAGTTCTTGAAGATGTTCCGTGAGGAGGCAGGCGCGCTCATCACGCTGCCGCTGCACCCGAACCTCGCCCGTTTCGTGACATTCGACGCGGGAAGCAAGCCCAAGCCCATCCTCGTGATGGAGCTCGTCGAGGGGATGACGCTCGAAAGGCTTCTGGAGACGAGAGGCCTCGACATGCCTCGATCCCTGCGCATCCTCGACGACGTCTTGCGAGGGCTCGAGGCGATGCACGCCGTCGGCGTCGGCCACCTGGATCTCAAGCCGTCGAACGTCGTTCTGCGACGCGGCGAAGAGGCGGTTCTCGTCGACTTCGGGTTGGCGGGGCGGCATATCCGTCCTGGCTGCGCCACGGGACCCTACGGCGCGCCGGAGGTCTGGGGTGCCGCAGACGACCCGCCCGGGCAGACTGGGGCCTCGCCCGCGAAGGCGGACGTCTACGCGTTCGGCTGTGTGGCCTTCGAGACGCTCACGGGCCGCGTTCTGTTCGACGCGGAGACGGAGATCGCGCAGGTCTCGCTCCACGTTGCGCACGACGGATTCCCGCTGCCGCTGCGGATGCTCGCCAAGTCGATCAGCATTCCAAGCTTGCCCGAGCTGCTCTTCTCCACGCTCCGGCGGAGGCCCGGCGAGCGCCCGACCGCGGCCGCCGTCCGCAAAGAGCTTTCGCGCATCGCCCCCGAGCTCGCGCTCCTTCCGTGGCCGCTCGGGGGTGGCTGAGCATGGCGCTCGAAGCCATCGAGGGCCTCCCCGACCCGGGCGGCAGCGATTGCGTCGCTTGCGGCCGCTGTTGCCATCACGGTCCGAGGACCGTGCACCTGCTCGAAACCGACGACGCCCGCGTCCTCCGTCACCCCGGCGGGGCCGTTATTCTGCGCCGGCTCACCGTCCTCGACGCGCGCCCACCCGGTTGGCGGTTCCTCGAGAACACGGGCGAGCGCTGCGCCGCGCTCGATGTCTCGGTGCCGGGCCGCTACCCCTGCCGAATCTATGAGGCGCGCCCGGACGACTGCCGCCTCGTCGAACCCGGATCGCCTGCTTGTCTCGAGGCGCGGAGGCTAGGACGGCTCGGCAGCAGCGTGCAATTCGTGCGGCCAACGTGACCATTCTGCCCCGCCCGATCCCTCGGCGGAGGCGCTGGGCGTCGATCGCGCTTGGCATCCCAACTGCAACGTGCGGCGGAGCGCTTGGGAAACCAGCGCAACCAGCGCGGAGGAGGACCATGAGCTCAAGCTGGACGATCCTACTTGGATTCATCGTCGTCGTGGTCGCGGCGTTCTGGTACGACGCGACGGTGGCCCCCTCGAGCCACCTGTCGGAGGCGCCGGCTCCTGCGACGCAAGCTCGTTGAGCCGGCCGTGTCGGCCTACGATATCGTCATGAACCGACGCGCGAACGAGGTTTTCCGCCAGGCGCTCGATCACATCCGCGACGCCGGCCTCGAGAAGAGCGAACGGCTCATCCTCGGGCCTCAAGGGACGTCGATCCGGGTGCGCCACTGCGACGGGCCGGTGCTCAACTTTTGCGCGAACAACTACCTCGGGTTGAGCTCGCATCCTGGGGTCGCGAAGGCCGCGCACCAGGCGCTCGACGACTACGGATTCGGCATGTCGAGCGTCCGCTTCATCTGCGGCACGCAAGACGCGCACAAGCGGTTGGAGTCGAAGATCAGCGAATTTCTGGAGACGGACGACACGATTCTCTATTCGTCGTGCTTCGACGCGAACGGCGGTTTGTTCGACGCGCTGCTCGACGAGGCGGACGCCGTGATTTCCGACGCTCTCAACCATGCCTCGATCATCGATGGGGTGCGCCTCTGCAAGGCCGAGCGTCATCGATATGCGCACGCCGACCTCGCCTCGCTCGAGGAGCAGCTGAAAAGGACCCAAGGCAAGCGCATTCGCCTCATCGCGACCGACGGGGTCTTCTCGATGGATGGCGACGTAGCCCCGCTCGCGGGCATCTGCGATCTCGCCGACGAGTACGGGGCGCTGGTCATGGTCGACGACAGCCACGCGACCGGCTTCGTCGGCGAAAGGGGTCGCGGCTCGATCGAGCATTGTGGCGTCATGGGACGCGTCGACGTCGTCACGTCGACGCTTGGCAAAGCTCTGGGCGGCGCCGCGGGTGGGTTTGCGACCGGACGGAGGGAGATTGTGGAGGTCTTGCGGCAGCGTTCGCGCCCTTACCTCTTCTCGAACTCGGTCGCGCCCGCCATTGTCGGCGCGAGCCTGTTCGTCCTCGAATTGCTCTCGTCGACGACCGAGCCCATGCGCCGCGTGATGGACAACGCCGGGCGCTTCCGCGCCGCGATGACCGGTGCGGGCTTCCGCATCAAAGCGGGGTTCCACCCCATCGTGCCCATCATGATGACCGGTCCGCGCGCCGACGGTGGCGGCGACGCACGCCTGGCGCAAGACGTGGCGGCGGCGATGCTGACCGAGGGGATCTACGTGATCGGCTTCTCGTACCCGGTCGTGCCGAAAGGAGAAGCGCGCATCCGCGTGCAGCTCTCCGCGGCGCACACGCCCGAGATGATCGATCGCGCGGTTGCGTCGTTCGTCCAAGTCGGACGGGAGCACGGGCTCGTGTAGCCCGCACGCGGTGCTATCGTTTCGGTTCGATGCCCAACACCGTCGTGCTCGTGACGGGGGCCAACGGCGAGATCGGGCGCTCTCTCCTTCGAACGCTCGCGCAACACGGCGGCTACGAAGTCGCCTCCCTCGACCTGACGCCTCTCGCGGTCGAACTGCGCGGGCTCGTTGCCGCGAGCTACGTCGGCAACATCATGGACCGGCACTTGCTCGATCAGCTCGCCGCCCATCACGAGTTCGACGTGGTGTTTCATCTGGCGGCGCTCCTCTCGACGCGCGGCGAGCGCGATCCGGAGCTCGCGCATCACGTCAACGTCGAGGGGACGCTCAACGTGCTGCGCGTCGCGCAGAAGCAGTCTTCGCGCTCCGGCCTCGCGGTGCGGCTGCTGTTTCCGAGCTCGATTGCGGTGTATGGCTTGCCGTCGCTCGAAGTGAAAGCCGCCGTCGGCAGGGTGCGCGAAGAACAGTGGAACGTGCCGATCACGATGTATGGCTGCAACAAGCTCTACTGCGAGCACCTCGGCCGGTACTTCACACTCTACGCGGGCCAGCTCGGTGCGCTCGCGGCGGCCGCTCGCGTCGACTTCCGCGCCCTGCGGCTTCCCGGCCTGATGTCGGCCGAGACCGTGCCCGCCGGAGGCACCAGCGACTTCGGTCCCGAAATGATTCACGCGGCGGCCGAAGGCTTGCCGTACCGGTGCTTCGTCGAGCCAGAAGCGACGATTCCCTTCATGGCCATGCCCGACGCCGTTCGCGCGCTGCTCGAGCTCTCGCGCGCCGACCGGGGCGCGCTCTCGTCGTGCGTGTACAACATCGGTGCGTTCAGCGTCAGCGCCGGCGAGATCGGCGACCGCGTGCACCGCGCGTTCAGCGGCGCGTCCATCGACTACCGGCCCGATCCGGCCCGCGCGAAGATCGTGGGGTCATGGCCGTCCGATGTCGAGGATGGGTCTGCACGCGCGGATTGGGGTTGGCAGCCGGAGTACGATTGGGACGGCGCTTTCGAGGCGTATCTCGCGCCGGGCGTGCGCGCGATGCACTCGCGGCGGTGAGCAGCGCTTGCTCGTCGGCAGCAACCCCGTTCGGTTCCGGAGCGTGGTAGAAGCGCGATCCGCCGCCGCTGTTCAATCGCGCAGGCGCACGCGGCGGTGGAGCATGGTAGAGGACACGGCGAGGTTGGCGTAAGGGTACGAGTTATAAGAAGGGCTGATAGCTCAGTCGGTAGAGCTGCGGACTTTTAATCCGTCCCGGCGTATTTCGCCAATCGCCTAAAAACGCGCCGAACCCCGAGAAAACAAGCGCGAAACGGTGATCGTCCCGAGTCCGCATAGTCCGCACAAAAATCCCGAGAAGCACATCGTGCGGTACAAAAACGACACACCGCGCGGGTAGTCGCGGACACCGCAAGACGAGCACAATTGCCAGCGACGGGGGACGGCCAGGTCAGACAGCGAGGCGCGCTTCCACGAGGCGCCCTAGGTCCTCGGCGCCGAGCTGCCCATAGACGCGGTAGAGCATGACCGTCGACGCGTGGCCGAGGATCTTGGCGACCACTTCGATCGGCACCCCGAGCTGTAGCAGCCACGTCCCGGTCGTCCGCCGGAGGTCGTTGGGGGTGAACGGCTCGCATCCCGCCTTGGCACATGCCTTGGCGACGTCGCGCAAGACGTTCGTCCACGGTGTGAAGAGGTCCGGAGCCTTGCCGTCCGCGTCGCGCTCAACGCGTGCGAGCAGCATCGGCCGGAACATGCTGATGATCGGCACGGTGCGCGCGGCCTTCGCCGTTTTCGTCCCCCGGAGGCGGATCGACGTCGCCCCAATGTCCGCGCGCTGGGCCGACTTGGCTTCTTTGAGTCGACAGCCGGTCATTACGATGAAGGCCAGGAAGGCCGCGCGCCCGGGGGGCAGCTTGTCGAGGACCGCGGCAAACTCGAAGCAGTCGAGGTAGCGCGTTCTCGGGACGTAGCCCGCCGAGTACTTCGGAAGGACCGCGCGCGGGTCGCGCGAGAATTCCCCGGATCGGGCTGCGCTTTTCAGGATGCGCCGGAGCGCGGTCAGCTCCCGGTGGACCGTATGCGTGTGCGCCCCTTCGGCCTCGCGTTGCGCGACGAATGCCTTCGCGTCCGCGTATTCGAACCGCGCGAGGCGGACGTCGCCAAGCAGGCGCACGACGTGGCCCGTCTTGCACGCGTACATGTTGAGCGTCCCGGCGGAGATGTCCTCGCTTCGCAGCTCTTCTAGGAACCGCTCGGCGGCGCTGGCGATCGTGGCTTGGTACGCGGATGCGTGAGCCGGATCCGCGGCTTCTCGCTGCCAACGTTGGGCGACGAGCGTCGCCGCTTGCTTGTCCGTGCACTTCGTTGAGCGCCGCTCCCCTGCGACCCGTGCCCACCAAAATGCGCCGCGCTTGTAGAGCCGCATGGTGCCTCAAGCGTACGAGATTGCCGCCAAGCGTCCAGGCGCGACGCGCGCACGCGGATGCAGCGGGCCGCGAGCTGCTCCGCGCCGGCCGCGCGCATGATGTCGTAAGCGAAGGACCGAGAGACGGACAAGAGCCGCATGACGTCGGAGACGGTCAGGCTGCGATCGTCGTTCGGGGCGCTCATGCTGCGGTCCCAAGAGCCGAGCGGGCCCCGCTCACGGCAACCGCCCGACCTGTAGACGGGCCGCGCCGATCGCTAACCGGAGAGACAGGAAGACCGGACCGTCCGCAGGCCCCTCGTTGGCGCGGCTCTCCCTCCGGACTGTCCAACTCGTTCGCGCCGCGTTCAACGCGTCGACGTACCGCACGCCGTCCGGGCCTTCGATCCTGTACGGCTTGAAAGCCTCAATTCCGTTCGGGGGCTTATTCATGGGCTCCTTCTTTCGGAGCCCCGTCCGTCGGCGCTCACATTCCCCCGCGCATAAAATGACTTTCGTCGGGTCGCAGCCAATTGAGGAGGAGCCGGAGCCAATTTATGCGCAGGAGAGTTAGAAGGGCGCGATTCGCTCCCCTGACCGACGACGGAGAATGACCATGATGAACGAACAGACAGACCAGCGAGACTTGGACGACGTCGAACGCGACGAGATCGAACTTGCACACGGCGCGGCGCTTTTAGGCCTCCTACGCCACCTCGAGAACAAGTCCGGCGGGGACATGATGTTGAAAGCTTTCCGCGCCGCGGAAGCCCGCGCGATCAAGTACGTGCTCGCCGAGTGCCTTGGGATTGACCCGACCCCGCGCCCGCGTCGCTGCGCTTCGCAGGCTGCGCCGGAAGTCTTTGCGGCTCGCCCTCGCTCCGCCCTGCCAACGGAAGGCCTGGTGTCGACATGAAGACGACAACGCGCCGCGCAGCCGTCAAGACCGGCTTGCTGACCATTGGCTACGACCCGACGGAGAGTCTCTGCAACACGAGGACGACCTTTGAGACCTTCAAAGACGATCCCGAGCTGACTGCCCTCTTCAAAGAGAGCGACGTGCCCTTTGCCTTGAAGAGCGCCGGGGTCGATCAAACGGACGGCGGATGCCCGTTCGTCCTGAGTCTGATCAAGACCGTCCGGGACTTGAAGGACTCGGACACGCACGGATGGGGCGTCCCAATGCACATCAGGCTCGCGGCGGTAGTAGCCGTCGCCCGCGAGTTGGGCCTCACGGTCTCCGCCGCCGGGAGCAAGCCATGAAAAATCTCGTTCGCGTAATCCTGCCCGATTCGCACGGGGAGCATATTGACGTCGCGGCGCGAGACGCGTGCTGCGACGACATCGCGAAGCTCAACCCGCATGAGATCGTCATGCTCGGCGATCATCTCGACGCGGGAGGAACGTTCTCGACGCACCAGCGCTCCTATACGAACGAGATGACCGAGTCATACGCCGATGATTGCCGCGCGGCGAATCGCTTCCTCGACATGATCCAGCGCCGCGCGCCGAGGGCGGCGATCTACTACCTGGAAGGGAATCATGAGCAGCACGTCGAGCGCTGGGCGGCGCGCAATTTCCTCAGCCATAAGGATGCCTGCGGCATGCTCGACGTCTACGGCCCGCAAGCCGTTCTGAAGCTCAAGTCGCGCGGGATTCGCTACTTCAAGCGCTCGACGCAATACATGGGCCTCTCGATTCCCGGGGCGATCAAGCTCGGGAAATGCTTCTTCGTCCACGGAGTCTCCGCTTCGAAGCACGCGGCGGCGACGCACCTAGCGCGCTTCGGAGCGAACGTCGTCTTCGGGCACATCCACCGGATCCAATCGGTCAACGAGCGAACGGTGACCTCGGCTGGCTTCGGCGCATGGTGCCCGGGGACCCTGGCCAAGCTGCAACCTCTCTACGCACACACGGCGCCCACTTCTTGGTCGCACGGTTATGCCGTTCAATTCGTCGCAGCGTCCGGGCAATTCATCCACGTCTCTGTCCCGATTCACAAGGGGACGTCCCTTCTCTCCTGCTTGCGCGCGGCGTGACCACGCAATCGCCCCGGGCCGCTCCGCCCGCCCTCTACCCGGGGCGATTGTTGTGGATAGCTAGACCACAACACCTTGAAAACAAGCACGAAGACGACGCGCTGGCCTTGTGTCCACTGAGAAAGACAGCTGTCTAAGCGTCGGTTGATTCTTGCACGATTCTTTTCGCGCCTTGATCGTAGCGCCCGCCGCTTGCCCGTAAGCGGCAGTGGTCTCAGCCGCCACAACAAGCGAATTACGGCGGCAACAATCGAATTCCCGCGGCGTGTCTAGCCCATTAGGCCAGCCGTAAACTTACGGTCGACGCACAACGCGGTCGGCACACTGAAAGGAAGCCCCCCATGTCGACCGCAGATCTTTCCCCGCCCGTCGCCCCCGTCCCCGTCCTCGACCACGAAGGTCTTGACCATGACGAGCTAGCGCGGCTCGTGCCCCTGATCGAGCGATTGCAGTACATTGAGGCAACCGCGTACCAGTCGAACAAGCGCGCCAGGAAGGAGGCCCGCTCAATACGTTTCGTCCTGAGCGAATTGCTCGGAGTCGAACTCCCCCCTCCGCCCCTCTCGATCACGGGCGCCGAGGTCTACGTCAGGACCGCAGCGCCCCCGAGCGGATCGAACGGATCGAATGGGGGTGGCCGATGACCCCGCTCGAACGCCTGAACGCCATGCTCCCGGGCGCCCCCGCGCCCCTTCCTCCGTCCGTCGCGCAAGCTCGCGCCGACGCCGTATGGGGGCGCGCCGAGCCCGCAGCGGCGCCCGCCAATGTCGCCGAGCGCGAGGTCGTATGCACGCGCTTCGGCTCCCCCAGCGCGATCCGAGGAACGGAGCACATCATCACGTGGGGGACGGTTTGCGCGGGGCTTGCCTCGGCCGACGTGTTCGAGGCCCAAGGCTTGGCGCAGACCAACGGCAAGTACGATAAGCCCGCGGGGCTCGCTGGCTTCTCTTTTGCGCGCTTCAAAGAGAACGACAAGCAGGAGAAACGCCGCAACGGCGAGAACGTTATAGGCGCCTACGCGCTCGGCTTGGACTTCGACGGAACTTGGACGATGCCCGAGGCGCGCGAGTTCTTCGAGAGCGAAGGGCTCGAAGCCCTCATACATTCGACGTTCAACGACATCGACGGAACGCGGTTCCGAGTCTTCGTCCTCTTCAACCGCCCCGCGACGTTCGCGGAATACTCGGCGGTCTGGCAGATCTTCCAAGCCAAATGCGGCGGCCGCGCCGACGAGAACGCGCAGGATGCCTCGCGGTTCTGGTACGGCCCGGGCGTCATCGAGGGGCGGACCTTCAGGACCGAGCACGTTCGCGGCAAACCGCTCGACCTGGACGCTCTCGACTTGCGGCCGGAAGCTGCGCCCGCCCGGCCCGCGCGCGAGCCCTCGGCGCCGTTGCCCCCGTGCGAGCATGCGGGGCTCGAACCGAGGCACCTGGCGGCCGTCGCCATCGTTGCCGGCGGGCTCCGCGAGCAATGCCCGGCCGTCGGGGCGGGAGGCGGCCGTCATGCGGCTTGCTTCGCGCTCGCGGGGGCGCTGGCACATGGCGACCTCGCGCGACCGACGCTACCCCCATTGGCGCAGGTTGCGGCCTTCGTTGAGGCGGCTGCGCGCGAAGCGGGCTTTGGCAAGCTCGACGTCAAGCGAGCGGCCGCGGAGGACTCGGTGCGCAAGATGGCCGCCGGCGACCGCGAGGTCACCGGTTGGCGAACGCTTCAAGAGAAATTCCCCGCCCTGCATGCGGCAGTGCAACGGGCCTTCCCGTGCGGGAACTTCCCCAAGGACTTCGCGGGCGGCCCGGGCCCCGCGAAGGCGCCTTCGCGCGGCGACGCGAGCCCGCCGGCCAGACCACGGGAGAGCACGGGCGAAATCGCGAATGACAACGGGCCCTCTGAGCCAAGCGACCCGACCGGAGCGCGGGCCGCGGAGATCGCCGCCGAGGTCGAGCGCATCGGCCGCAGCTACGGACGCGACGGAGGAGCCAACGACGCGGCGATCCTCACGATGGCGGAAGCGGAGGTAGACACGCGACACGCGCTCGCGCCGTTCATGCTCGAACGCAAAGGAGGCGAAGCGGAGCTGGCTTCGCGGATCATGCGAGAGTTTGGCGATCGGCTCACGATCAAGGGCGACGATCTGCGGCTCGACGGACAACCCGCCGAGAAGACGCTGCGCCGCATGCTTTGGGGCTTCGACGGGAAGCTGTACACCACCTCAGACAAGGACGGGTCGCGGCAACCGCTCGCCGTTCACGCGCGCATGGTCGACGGCACGCTCCAAGCGCTTCGCGATCTCCTGCCATCGGCTGCGCCAATCGTTGCCCAGCGCTTGGACATGTCGCAACCGATTCCTCCCGTGGCGTGGCTTGTCCCGGGCATTCTCGTGTCCGCTTCGGTCGGGCTCATCTTCGGGCCCCCGAACGCCCGCAAGACGTGGCTCGTGCTTGAGCTAATACGCTGCATGGCCGAGGGACTCCCATTCAACGGCCGCCCGGTCATGGCCGGAAAGGTCATCATTCTCGACTACGAAGCGCAGAGTCAGATCAAGATCAAACGCCGTATTGCGACCCTTGGCGGATTGACGCCGAAAGGGGAGAGCAACCTTCTGTATATCAATCCAACAATGCCGCTCGACTCGCCCGAGCTTTGGAATTGGCTAGAGCCCGAAAAGCCCGTGCTCGTCGTGGTCGACTCCCTGTCGCGCGGCATGTTGGCGTCCGGCCAGGTCCGCGACCAAAGCGCCGATGCCCGCATGTCGGTCCCGCTTGACCTCGCGGCCACCCTGGGGGCCAAGGTCGGCGCCACGTCGCTCTTCATTCACCACGCCAACAAGGGCGACGCGAAGGGGCGCGCGGCCGTCCGCGGCTCGGACGCAATTTACGCCGCGGCGGAGGTAGTGATGCAGGTTTCCGCCAAGGGCGACTGCAGCACGGTCCGGTGCGATCGCCAGAAAGAAGGGCAACCGTTTCCGGACCTGACCTTCCGTGTAATCGACGGTCAGGGGCTCTTGTTCACCGAGACGGAGGCGCCAAAGACCGCCGTCGACAAGGCAAAGGACCTTCGCGCCGCCATCCTGAACGCGCTGGGGGCCAAGGGAGCAACGGAGGCGGACATCATCCACCTATTGAAGGACGACGGGACGACCTCGGCCGCCGTCAGGGGGGAGCTGAAAGCGATGCTCATCGCGGGCGTCGCGAGGAAAAACGCAAAAGGCAAATGCTACCCCGACTGCGACGAGTCGCGCATGGGGCGGATAATTGAGGGCCCCCGGCACCGCGGTACGGCCAAGGAATTCGCCCAAAGCACGCGCATCCCGAAGGGGCTAATTAGCGCGCTCGTTGAGCAAGGCTGGCTCGAATTCGGCGGCGACGAATACTCCGTGAAGCACGACGTCGCCGCGGACCCGGCCAAGTTTGCTCCGGAGATCTGGGGGGTTCTTTGCAAGGACTACGGCTGGAAGAAGGCTCCCTTTTTCCAGACCGACGGGGCGGGAGACTAATTCGACCCGCCAACTAGAGACCAAAAACCCCAAGCCCCGCAGCGAGGCCGGACACCCCCAAGGTGCCCGGCCTTCGTCGTTTTGCGGACAGCACGAAACCCCTTGTTTTACCGGTTGTCACGGTTGTCACGGCGGTTGTCACGGCGGTTGTCACGCACGAAACCCCTTGTTTTGCAGGGTTTTGCGATCTTTTCGCCGGGCGCGCGACGGCGGTTGTCACGGCGGTTGTCACGGTTGTCACGGCGGTTGTCACGGAAAACGGGTGACAACGACCTCCGTAAGTCGTTGAACTTATTACTCTTCTTTGGGGGAGGGTTTTTGCTTTCCCTTTACACCACTAAGCGGGGGCCCTCCGTAGGAGAGGCCCCTTAGCGTGTGGGGGGTTAGAGATCGCAGAGACGATCGCGCCCTTCGTTTTCAGACCGCGACAAGAGGGGCGAGAGATCGAGAATCAACCGCCTCCGGGCCCCGGCCGCCGCGCTCCCCGAGCGGAATGCTTCGATTGCTCCTGCCCTCGCCGCCCTCGCCGCTGGCCGCCCTCCAGTCGCGTCGGGAGCGCGGGACTGGCCCGGGGGCAGCCGGGGGCGGCAAGGCGCTCCTGAAGGCCAGCCAGGCGCGCTGGCGAATAGAATCGGCCGCCGTCCCCCGCCTCGCCCGTCCCCCCGTCTCGCCGCCTTCCGCCGCTGTTCAGTCATTCGTCTAGGTACGACAATGGCCTACACTAGAGCGCCGCGCCAGAAATCCCCGAGAATCGGCCCTTTCCGAGCCGGCCGCCCGCTCCCCCGCCTTGCTTCGACTTTTATCGAAGTATGCCCCCCCCGAGCCCATTTTCCGCCCCTGGCGGACGCCCCCCCCCTGGGGGTCCCCGTCCCCGCCAGAGGGGGTTATTCGCGGTCGCGTCCTATTCCCGATCCAATTGCCGGGCGAGGGCCATGGCGATCGATTCAATTTCCAAAATCGCCGAGGTCAGGTTCGAAAATGCGGCTGCGACCCTGGCCCGCGCCTCGCCTCGGGGGATCGGCGCGTCGATCGCCTCGGGCGCGTCGCGCGTCTCGTCCTGGCGGTCGACGGGGCCGCTCACGTTGCCCCCCACGAGGAGAAGAAGAATCGGATCAGGTTGACCAGGACGACCGCCGCGACGACGGGGATCACGTCGACCTCCGCGCCTGGCGCACCGCGGCGAGCACCCTGTCCGCGCTCTCGACGGCGGCCGTCGACTCGCGCGCGGTCCGAATGATGCGCGCGATCTGCGCGGCCGACATGATGGCTAGCGCCGGGAGGGGGGTCACGAGAAGGGTTTCTGATAGGGTGCTCATCGTCGGAATCCTCTGTCCAGGGTTTCGGCCACGTGCGGGGCGACGCCAATCGCGCCCGCACACTACTTATTACGGCTCGTCTGGCAAATACCTTATAGCAATCCCTCGCTAGCGCAGTCATCGAAGAGCGACCCGTGGCGGATGTACGTCATGGCAACCCGCTCGCTCTTGTGGCCAGTCGTCTTCATGATTGACGCGAGCGACTTGCCCGCCTTGGCGGCCGACGTGGCCAGCCCGGCGCGCAGTGAGTGACCCGAGTACTCTGCGCCCACCGTCTTCTTCACGATGCGGGCGACGGCTTGCGGCGCCAGCCTGCATCCTTTGGCATCGGTGAAGATCGCGCCCGTCGTCTTCCCCGCGAGCCATGCGCGAAGCGCGCGAACCGCCTGGCCGTGCGGAATCGCGACCTCGCGCCCAGCGCCCGCTTGATCGGTCTTGCTGCGGCGGATTGTGACGATTGCCCCGTCCTCCGTGAAGCGCACGTCCGAGACGTTGAGCGCCACGATCTCCGAGCGGCGCAGCGCAGCGGCAAAGCCAACGAGCAGCATGGCCGCGTCCCTCGGCGACGCCTCGCTGGCCGCCAACTTCAGGGCGCTCGCCATGAGGGGCTCTGCGCGCTGCGGGGCAACGCCGATGGCTCGCCCTAGCGACTTGAGGAAGTTCGTCACCGAGATGAGCGTCGGCAGTCGAGCCCCGGCGCTCGCGTGCTGCGAGCGGATGGCCGCGTAGGCGCGGGCGACCGTCGAGTGTTTCAGTCCTTCATCGGCCAGCGATACGAGGTACGTCCTGATCGTGTCCTCCCTCGCCGGGAGCGAGCAAAGCCCGTACCCCTGGCACCAGTCTTCGAAGCGCGCGAGGTCGCTGGCGTAGGCGCGGACCGTGTTGCTCGCCTTCGCTGGCGCGCTTCCCGCCTCTGCCGATCTGGCAACTAGGTCAGCGTCCAGACTCCGCACTAAGATTGCCGCGCTCACGTTGCTCATAAGGCGTAATAATAGTCGGTTATCGTGCATGCGCCAGGAAGGATCGGAGTCTTTACAATCCGATGATTCGCGCGCGATGGCATGCCTCGTGACGGTCCATATCTTGCCTAAGCCAAGGCAACGAAAGAGGTCATAACGGGCACTAGACGCGGCACCTCGGGCCTCGGGTCGGGGGCCTGCCGGACGTCGCCACGCCGGCTTTTCCCATGGTCCCCCTGGCGCATGGGCGCATGGGCTACGTGTAGTTCCCTATTTCTATAAAAAATTAGCCGGCTGTTTGCGTTTGCAACAATTCGGCTTTTGCGTTTTCCGCGCGTTTCGAGTTTTTAGGCGATAGAGTCTCATAAACCGGCGGGCCGCAAACCGGCCGCACTCTCGGACAGCTTGGATCAAAATGAAAAATCACTTAGCTGTCCAAACTAACCCCCTCGCTGGCAAAATAGAATCCCAAGTCCCTGCCCCAACTAAACCTTCGCGCGCAAAAAAGAAGCCTAACGATTCCGGACATTTGCAAACTAGCGCGAGAGTCCGAGGGATTCGGCGGGCCTTCGCGGGCCTAACCTTTCTATGCGATGCGAGCCCGTTCCCACGCTCCCCCGGCAGGGTCATCTGCGGGCTCGCGTCGCACCATCCTTTTGAGGCTCCCATGACGACTGCACACGAATTCGAGGCCCCCCGATCGCCCGGCCGTCCGCGTTCGATCCCGGACGCGGCGATCGCGAGGATCCTCCAGCTTGCCCCCGGTAGCTCGTACGCGGCGACCGCGCGCATGGTCAAGGCCGAATTCGGCATTGCTGTTTCGCCGGAATACGTGTCGATGCTGGCCCGCGGCAAATGCGCCCGCGGCCGCAAGCGCCCAGCGCCGCGATGAGCCCGGACCCCGAAGAGACGCCACGCGCTGCACTCGATCGGGCTCGAAGGGCCTTGGCCGTCGTTCAGTCCGCCGAGCAGTGGGCCGAGCGAAATCCCCAGGCGAGCGCCGACGTGGCTCACGCCCAGGCCGAAAAGGTGATTACGGCCGCGTTCGAGGTCTGCGACGCCTTTGGCCGGCTTTCCCCTCTTCTCAGCTTCGCCCCGCCCGCTCGGCGAGGACGACGCGGCGGCTTCTTCGCCCGGGTCTTCGCCTGGCTCTTTGGCCGATGATGCGCAACGGCCCCGCACTGGCCCGAGGCGGCCCTTCCGGCGCGTCTTGAAGGCCGCGAAGGCTCCCTTGCCCGCAGCCTTGGCCGGCGCGCCGCGCGGCGTCCAGCGCATGGGCAAGCTGGCTCAATCGCTGCTGGACCGGATCGAGGCCGGCCTAGCGGCCAAGGCTGCTGCTGCATGTGACGCGAAGCTCGCCCTGCATGCGGCGAGGCGCGCGGCTCGGCTCGAACGCAAGCGCGCGGCCGCCCTGCGCCGGGCGGGGGGGCATGCAATCCGATGCAGCCTTTGCGGTTTGCCGGTGAAGGCGGGCCACCTGGCCAGCTGCAAAAGCAACTTCACCGTGCCGCGCGCGATGCAGCCGCTTGGCGCCGATGAGGAAGAGGGCCGACTTTGGAATAGCAAATGGATCTCGGCGCCCGTCGAGCCCCCCGCGCCCGTCCCCCGATATTCGCCGCGAAGCCGCTAATGCCGCGCCAAGAATCGGCTCCCAGGAATCGGGGCCGAACGAAAGCCCTAAACTACCGACAGGAGACGATCACATGACTACTCGATCCACCAACATCGGAGCTATGCGAATTGCAGCACAACAGAAGATGCGCGACGCGTGGAAGCAAGTCGGCGCAGGTGACAGCCTGCCCGCGCAAGCAACGCCCGCGAGCCTGCCCGCGGCCGCGCAAACGGCGCAGCTCAGAACCGACGCCGTGTCCGGGGGCAGCGCGCGCGTGGCCGCCGCGTCGCGCGCAATGTTCCACGCGGCGACGGGCCGAGCGGTGCGCTGATGATCTTTGTCAAAATTAGCTCAGGCTCTTGGCTTCACATGTCCGGGCAGGTTGCCGATGATCATCGGCCGATGGCTCTTCCGCTTATCGAGGCGCCTGCCGATGGCGTTATCCGGGGCGGCGAGGGGCTCGCTGCCTTCGCGCTGGAGGTCGTCTCGCTGACGGCCGCCGAGCAGGCCGACGTGCAGCTTTGCCCTCGCCGCCTCTGGCAAGTCATCCGGGCCGCGCTCCCGGAGGACCACACCGCGGTCGACGCCTTGGAGGAGTCCCATCCGTGCGTTGCTCGAATCGTCGAGCGCTGCGCTCGGATGTCCGGCCAGAAGCCCAAGGATTTTGACCGGGCCGCGCAGTGGCTTGACTGCGCCCGGGATTTCTACCTCAGGGCCGGCCGCCTTCCTGCCAAGACGGTCCTGGCGCTGCTCGGACTGCACTCGAGCGGGGAGACGCCCGCGATCGCGCTGGCGGCGTTTGCCCGAATTCGGCAAAGCGGGCTCGCGACCGCGGGCCTCCTATCGGCGGACGAGATCGACAGCTTCGAGCAGGAGATCGCGACGGCCGCCCGCCTCGCCGCTGCGGTGCAGGAGAAGCGCGCCGAGGTCGAGAAGGTCAGGATTTGGATCGACGATGATCTCGCTGCCCTCCGACAGGAGCGGCGCCCCGCTGGCAGCCATGGGGACGCGGAATTCCACGATCAGGTGCTCGGGCTTCGCACCATGCCGGAGGGGACTTACTACTTCCTCGCAGGCGGATTGCCTGTAAGCAAGGAACCGATCTATCTCGGATTCGGCCGCTCAATTTATCGGCCAGGAACGTTCACGGGAACGCAGGCCGAATACGATGCAACGAGAGAGCCAATTCCGGAACCGCTAAAGGCAGCCATCCTGGACGAGCGATGCCGATCATGCAGGCGGAACGAGATCGCGGCTGAAGACCTCGACGGGGATGGCAGAGATCCGGAGCGCGCGTTCGCTTTCCAGCTCCTTCGCGCGCATGTGGAGCGCTTGGTCAAGACGCTGCTGACCGCTTTCCGCGGCGATGGCGCAGTGCTCGCAGAGAAGAGCCTGTATGGGATCGCGCTGGGGTATTTTCCCCTGGTCAGTATTGATGACGCGACCTTCGCAATCGAAGAAGCGCTCCGGTCGTACTTCGATCGCAACTTCGTCCGAAACCGGACCGTCTACAACGATCGAAATCAGCAAATCCCGGACGATTCGCCCGTCGCATGGCCGATGGGTTGGCCGACGCTCGCCTCGATCCGCGGGCGCGTCGAGCATGAGACCTTGCTGAGCGAAGATCCGCCCTGTTGGTCATTGGGTGAGCGATTGCGTGCGCCAACCCCCGCAGAAAAACGCGCCGTAGCTCTCCAGCTCGATCCCTCGTTCGTGACCACGATCCTCCGCAAGGTCGTCGGCGATAAGGCGAGCGTTTCTACCAAAGAGATCTGGCGTGGATTGCTCGACGCCGACGTTATCGATAGTGAAACTCCCTCGGCTCCGGTCCGCGGCGCGATATCGTCCCTACTCGAAAGCGTCTTTGGCTTCCGCAAGGTTGATAAGCGCCTGGACGATGGCAGCAGAGCGCGCTTGTGGATTCGCGCCAGCCCGGACGGGAAGCTGCCCATCCCCGCTCCTGAGCCCGGCGATGCGGCTCCGCCGCTCAATGACGGCCTCGACTCGATGAGGGGTCCGCTGCGCGTCTCCCTTGGCAAGCCCGGCGAGCTAGGGGGGTGGCAGTCGTGAGCGGCACGACGGTTCACTCGCTCGTCTCAACTGCGACGGGCATCGCATCGCCCAGCGTCGACTTCTTTCTGGCGTGTTGCGATCGAGGCGGCCTGCGGCCGAGCGGATGGGCGCCAAGGACCCTGGCGGACGAAATCCAATGCTTGAAGGATGAGATCTGGAAGGACGTCGATCCGGCGCTGGACCTCGGCGACGGGACCCCTTTCGGCCAGCTCATCGCGATATTTGCGGGCAAGCTCCAAAGTCTGAACGACCTGGGGCAGGCGGTCTACGACGGGATCGACCCGAACAACGCCTCGGGCAACCTGCTCGTCAACCTCTGCGCGCTCTCGGGAACTCGGCCGCAAGTCGCGACGCATTCAACCGTCGTCGGGACCCTGACCCTCGGGCCCTCAACGACGGTCCACGCGGGCGCAGTCGCCGCCGTCGCGGGCGATCCGACGAACACTTGGGTTTTGACCTCGGACGCGGTCAATCCCGAGACGTCTACGCAACCCGTCAACGGGCTCTTCCAGTCCACCCTCCCCGGCATCTTCCGCGCGGGCGCAACGACGCTGACGGTCATCCAGACCCCAACGATCGGCTGGACCGCGGTCTCCAACGCGAGCGATTCAGTGGATGGGCTCGCGGCGGACGACGACCCGAGCTTGCGAGCCAAGCGGGTCAAGGAGCTATCCGGCGAGGGAACGAGCAACGTCGACGCCATCCGCGCCCGCATCTTGGAGCTTCCGGACATAAAGCAGGCGTTCGTCTTCCAGAATAAGACACCCGTCGGCCCGGACGCCAACGGGCTGCCGGGCAAAAGTCTCAGGGGCATCTACTGGGACGGCGCCGGCGCTCCGCAGGATACGGCCGTCCTGGCGCAGCTCATCTGGGACAACAAGCCGGCGGGCATTCAGGCGTTCGGAAACCTGACCTTCGAGGCGCACGACTCGACGGGCGCGGAGCAAGACGTCCAGTTTGATCGGGCGGACGAGAAGCCTCTCTATCTGACGTTGACGACAACCCCCGCCCCCAACAAGACGATCGGCGCGCCCGAGAGGGCCCTCATCCGAGAGGCGCTCCGCGATTGGGCCGTCGCGAATCTGAACCTGGGCGTCGACGTCATTGCGTTGCCGCTCCGCACCGCAGCGCTCGGCGGAGTCGCGGCGGGCCTCGCGAGCGATATCCCGACCTTTGCCCTCGGGTTTGCTCCCAGCCCCGTCGGGACGGTCAACCTCCCTGTTTCCTCGCTGCAGATAGCCACTCTGGCGACGACGAACATCTCGGTCGACGGAACTTTCAGCTGAAAGACGATCATGCTCCCCTACCACGACGAACTCTTGAAGACCCAAGCAAGCATCCGAGCCGAGAGCGCAAAGCTGGCGCACGAAGCCGCCGTCCGCGCCCAGAGCGTGCGCGAGGCGCACTGGGAAGGCTTGGAGGCCGGATGGGCTGCGGACCGCCGGCGCGCCGCGGGCCTGACCCCCGAGGACAGCCGCAGGGTTGAGTACTTCCTTCGCTGGCTCCGTCATGTCGATGGCCTGCGAACGACGCACCCCGAGCAGGCGGTCGCCGCGCATGGCCGCATGCACGCCGAAATCAATCGGCTCGATCCCCCGGATGCGGACGGAAGTCAGCGGCTCTACGCCTTCGCGGTCCGCGAGGCGAACGCCCGATACCGCTTTGGCTCGCCGGAGAAGCGCGTTGTGCGGCAAGATTTCTGGAATTGGTCAATTGATACTCGGCTCGGCTTCAACGGCGCAGCGCCCGCGGCCGCCGCGACGGCAACGATTAGAACCGATGACGAGCCGACGGAATCGCGCGGACATAGGATTTAGGCGACGACCATGCACCAGACGATCAGACAGAGGCTCATCGAAGACGGGACGATCAAGCCGGCCCGAGACGCGGGGGACCCGACCCCACCTACCGAGAGCGACAAGCCGACGCTCAGGCTCGACGCGAGCGGCGCGAAGGCAGCCGCGGCGGCGATCGCCAAGCCGGCCCCGGCGTGGAAGGCCGAACGGGCCTTGCTCAACGGCGCGCCGACCCTGACCCCTTGGGGAGTCGAGCGGGAGCGGGCGGCCTGAGGCGAGCCCCCTTGCGCGCATGCTCGAACGCGCGCCCACATTTGCCCACTGATGCGCTTCTCGGCGGCCGAAAGGCCGTCCGCAGGGCGTTTACTTGCCTGAGGGTTGAGACGCATCCCTCCCGGCCCAAATGAACTTGCCGGCGAAGATGAGCACGACGGCGGCGGCGAGGCCCGCGAGGCCTGGCCCGAGATCGAGGCCGAGGACCGCAAAGACGACGACAAGCGCGGCCGCGCCCGCGAAGACGTAGCAGGCGTTTCGGAGCAACCGCCGTTGGTCGGTGTTCATGCTTTAGGGGAACGCACGCCGGCGAGAACGTCAATCGCCCGGGCTTGCGGCCGCGGCGAGGGCCGGGGGCGCCCTAGGAAATATCGGAGCGCACGGGGAAGCGGGTGCGCTTCGCCTCGTCGGCCGAGGGGCGTCGAAATTCGTCTCGGCGCGGATCGACTTCCGTCCGGCGCTCGTGCTCTTCACCCGAGACACGCGAGCGGAAGACTGGCTTCCCGGGAGGGTCGTCGCCCTCCGTGTCAAAGAGCCCGATCATCTCGACGCCGCCGCGGAGCATGAACACGGGGCCATCGAGCGGCTCGCCGTCCAAGCACCAGCGAGGCTCGTCCTTGAAGGTCTCGATCACGATCTTCTTGCTCACGTGGGTGAGTGTACCAGTGCGCGGCGACGCTGGGCCGTGCTGACCAAAAGCATCGGCAAGCAGGGCACCTTACCGGTACGCCGGATCCTCAGGGGGTGCAGGCGCATACAGGGCTCCGAGCTTCGCCACGACGCCCGCATTACGCCGATCCGTCGCTCGCATGATGAGGAAAAGATCAATAAACCACCACAAGCCGAGGCATCCCAGCGTGAACAGCTTTCCGAGCCCGAGCGCGATTTGCCCAAGGTAGAAACGGTCGATCCCGAAGTGACCTAGAAACAGGCTCAGAACGAAGGCCATCGACCGGTCTTTCTTCTGGCTGTTGTAGGCCATCATGTATTCCGCGCGACGTGCCTCAGGCAGCGCCCGCGCGCTCTCGTAAAGCGCAAGTTCGGCATGGTCGCTCATCTTGATGAGAATCGTAGGGTCGCGGGGTTAGGTCAAGCATGCTCTCGTCCGGCCCGCGAACGCCGACTTGAGCCGCGCGAGCGCGGGCGAGGATGCCTTCGCGGGCGCGGATGCGGTGGCGGGGCGCCTGGGAGGGGCTTGCGGCCGGGGCGAAGCCGTGTGGGAGTCGCGGGATGGCAATCAAAATTCCGTTCGACCGCGCCCAGCTTGGGGGCGAAGACTGCGCGCTAATTCCCGGGCCGACCTTCCCGTCCGCGCCCCATCTGGCGGCGCACTTGCGCGCATGGTGCAGGGCCTTGGCGCGCATGGGCTGGCCCGCGCATTCGCCCGCACCGGTGCGCGCGTGAGTGCCCCTGAGGTAGGGGGTTGGGCCATGGATCCCGTTTCGATGCGGCTTGAATACTTCCGGCTTGGAACCTCGTATTACGTCTCCGGGCGATTCGCTCACTACGCCAATGAGGTGCCCGTCGCGGGAAACCTTTTTCACCACGCCGTCGAGATGTTGCTGAAGGGCTGTTTGGTGAAGGCGGGTGTAACGGAGAAGGAGAGGCGAGCGCTAAGCCATGACCTCGGACAGAGCTGGCTCACCTTTCGGAATCACGTACCGGATCCCCAGCTCGATGCCTTCAGCGACACGATCGTTGCGCTCGATGCGTTCGAAGATCTGCGCTACCCGGAGGTAGCCGCGAGGGAGCACGCGAAGAGCGGCAAGAAGGGCGGAGTGTTGATCGGCGTGGGACCAGGGCCGCACGCGCCGGCGATTCGCGCGGACGGGAAGAAGGTGGCGCTGTACTCGGCCGACACCGACAAGATCGATGCGCTGGTCATCGCCCTCTTCAAGGCAGGGTCCTGCAACCCCCGCGCGTTCCTGCCGCTCGGACAGATCGGCGAGAACTTCCTAGCGCTCCACAACGCGCATGCGGAACCGTGGGGGCTGCGGACCCTCGCGCAACTCCCAGGGGGATGAGAGGGCCCTCGTCGCGGACGCGAGCGCGTCTTAGGACAGCCGCCTGGTGCGAGCGCGGCGCACCGCGCCCCGGCCCTCGACGTCAATGCGCCCCGATGCGGACCGCCGGCACGATGACCGCGAAGACGAGGTCGCCCGCCGCGTTGCGCTTCACGGCGACGCGCGCCTCGCGCACGAGGGCTTGCTTTGCCTCGGCGAGGGCTTGCAGCTCGCGGAGGAAGGCGCGCTCGCCGAGGGTGAGGTCGAGAGGGCGCGAGGGGCGTTCGTAGGGCATGGCGAGAGACTGAGCACACGTTCAGTGACGCGACAAGACGCGGCGGCGCAATTCCCGCGACGACGCGCTGACAGAGGCGCGTGTGCTGTTCGTCTGGCGCACGCCGCACCTGATCGCCGTCGTGCGGTGCGCCGAATGCGGGCGGTCGGTGTGGATCCGCTGGCCGGAGGGCTGGGGGGAGTGCGTCGCGTGCGGGGCGCGTAAACGCTGGGACTTGCCGCTATTGGTTCCCCCGATGGTCATACGGCCGAAGTAGATCTCGGTTCCAAACCGTGAAGAAGTCCTCCGCGTAGAGCGCGTGCGTCGCCACCCAATAGCTGGGCGCCGCGTTATTCACGGCGGTTTCCTTTCTCCCCGCCAGCCGAAGAACCGCCTTGAGCATTTGTGCAAGCCGCACCACATCATCCGCGTGCTGCCTCGGGCCAAGGACCGTGTGCACATCAATGCGAGCATTCGCGTTCTCGCGTATCGCGCCCAGCAACTTCTCCCGCGCTTCGGCGTCGCTCGGCGGGAACCTGTAGCCCACGAAAACGATGACCTCCGCAGTCTTAATCCGCTCCAGCGCTCGGCGCCAAACTGGGCCCAACTCTTCCGTTGAGATCTCCTTCGTGGGGCCGGGGGTAGCGATTCCGATCTCCTCAACAGGACAGGTCAACGCAAATTCGGGGTCCACGGGAGCGCCCTCCGCGTCACCGCGACCTAGCGAATAGACGAAGGTACCATCGCCCTGCTTCTTGCGTGCCCAGTCGACGCTGCCATGCAGCTTGAACACTACCGGCCGGGCACCGTCGGGCCGCGCTTCGCCCGGAACAAAGATGTCGAACGCCTTCAAAAGCTCAAGAACGCGATCGTAATTGAAGGTCACGATCGTGTCTGAGGGGTTGAGCGCCTCGGCCCACGATCGGTACGGCTTCCAACGTTCCTGCATCGGGATTGCGGCGTGCAGGAATGCGCAGCACGCGGCAGCGACAAGCCGCCTACCCGCGTGTCTTAGGCCGTCAACCCTGACATCCCTCACCCCGACTCGTGACGCGACGGAATCCAGGAAAATGTTCGCCGGTACGCCAGACTGCGCTGCCGCGTCCACGTAGTCGAGAAACGCCTCTGCGTCCGACCAAAAGCGTTGATGGTAGTTACCCCTCGCAACCGGGCCGTGGGTCGAAAACAGGGTGCGCACTACCTGGAGTGCGGCCGCGGCGTCCGCGTGCTCCGCGGAGACCGGGCGAGAAGGCTCAATGAGCGTGGGATAGATTGCGTCTACAAGCGCGTTCGTCGCGTCGGAGAGCAGATCGTCCAAGAGGGGGCCGCCAAGCGGTTTGCTGAAGCCCGAGCCTAGAATCCAAACGGTGGGCGGGGGCACGTAAGCATCGTCCGGCACGATCGCGGCGAAGGCAAGCTCCTGGCTCCCGTTCTTCGCCAGCCATGGGGCCGGCGTTCCCGAGGGTCCGTCGTCTACGTGGTCATGGCCGCACGCGCCGCTGGTGGGACGAGATGGCCGTCCGAGACGTCGGCGGGCGCTAGCTCGTCGGGAGCCACCGGCGTCCGCGACCGCGTAGGCGAACATGGTGCGGTTGGGCGCCTCTGGTCAGAGGGCTGGTAATCGAGACTCGGCGCCGCAACATCACCGTCGGGTCTCGGATACAGGGCTACGAGACCGACGGACGATAGCCGTTTACCATTGGCATCGACGATAGTCTCGCCGCCGGGGCCGCCCAGGAAAAAGCCGCTCGACGCTTCCATTCCAATCCGAACGCGGCTCACGTAAACACCTAAGAAATAGTCTCTCGAGGGGGTCGGTACTACTTTCCACTCGAAGAGTCTATTCGGTACCTCAAATTGGGGCATCCTGCGAGGATACGTTGGCTCGAGCCGGCCGCGGCGCGTCTTGTATAAAACCCCTGAAATCTCGTTCCTCTTGAATACGAAAACTTCAAGAATGTAACCGCCGTTCCACTGCCTAGCGGTCGTCCTTCGATAGACGTGGTCTCTCTCGTAAAAAACTATATCGGTCGACGAAAGCCGCCCGGCTAAATCGAAGTCGCTAAGTCCCCATATCGTGAGAGCCGCGGTCGGGCCGCTTTGGACAGGGTTCGTGAGAGGCCTGGCGAAGATCCCAAGCCCCTTCGGTTGTCCCGTGACCAAATCACGACCCGACACTATCCTGCCAGATCCGGCGCCCGAAAACTGTACGAAACCGTCACGGTGAATCGAAATCTTCACTCGGTCGTTGGCGGTATACCCGACTAGCGGACTCTGGTGGAAAGAACCTATCGTACCAGAGTATCGCATTTTAGTCAAATAACCTTGTTGAGCCTTATGGTAAGGAGAAAATATGGCGAATCCGCCGTCACTCAGAAACACAATCTTCGTGACCTTATGCAGGCAACCGTTCGATTCGAGCACGATGGCGTAGCTATCTCGATCGGGCATCGGAGCCTTCACCCGATTCGCGGCCAGCCCGGCGGGTCACGGAGGATCTCACGTAGGGCACGGTACAGACCTTCTTCGCTGGTCTGCTGACCGATGCTTGCACGCGTCATGGTCAGACGGTCTTCGCACTGCCCCTCGACCAAGTAGACGTAGAATTCCTCACGTGTGCCGGGAACGTGCGCGATCCGAGCCTCGCGTAGCTTGTGATCGTTCTCCGGCACCTGGCGGGTCTGGGCGTCCGTGCTCCGTACGGCGCCACGGTAGGGGTGCTTGCCGACCTCGGCGAGTGCGAAGCGGACCCTATCGACGTCACGGCGAGCGTGAGCGCTCAGCCAGTCGCTAAAGGTGCTGAGTTTCATGATGCCCTCTGCGCACCCGTTTCCCTAGCACCCGAGGCCTGCGGCGCCAGCGTGCGTCGCCATACTGGTCACATAGCGTCATATATCGCCATGGTCGTCTCGACTGCCCGAGCCGCGGCTTCGGGGTGTCCGACCGCAGCCGATCCGTGTATACGAACGCCCTTCCTGAGACCAGCGTCCAACATCAGCGGTACAAAAACGACACAGCGGGCGAATTGAGCAATAACGGAACGAGACGAAAAGGAAACGGTTTCAACAACTTGGGCTGATAGCTCAGTCGGTAGAGCTGCGGACTTTTAATCCGTAGGTCGCGGGTTCGAGTCCCGCTCGGCCCACCCCGTTTTGAATGTTCTCCAGGACTTGCGCCTAACGCGTTCTGTCCTGGTCCGTTGGGTTCGGCGGGGGACACGTATAATACACGTACAGGCTTGAGCGCCGCCGTCTGACGCGCCAAGAGCTCGCCGACGGCCTCTTCGCGGGGCCTTCCGTAGACTTTGTGAAGCATCTTGGTGTCCGCGTGCCCGAGAACCTTGGCCACGACAGTGTCCGAGACACCTCCTTCCATAAGCCACGTCGACAGCGTTCGACGCAGGTCGTTCCACGTCACGGCCGGAGCCCCGACGCGTTTGCACGCACATGCCAGCCCGCGCCGCGCGTTGGGCCACGGGCGCACGAGCAGGCCTTCCAGTCCCCCGCCGTTTGTCACTGCGAACTCGAGAAGTTCCCTGCCGAAGGGCGGAACGGTCACGACCCGTTCAGCACGGTCCGTCTTGGTTCCTCGCAGCCGGACCCGCCCACTCGAGACATCTACATCGTCGAGACGCGCTCGGAAAACCTCTGAGCGCCTTGCGCTCGTGGCCAAAACGAAGGCCACGGCGGCTGCCCTGTGAACCTTCAGGTCTGCACACAGCTTGGACGCCTGTTCTGGCGTCAAAGCGACTTTGCGAGGCTCGTACTTCGGTGAGAAGCCGACTGGGAGCACCTCGCCCGGGTCCTTTCGAAACTCACCTCGCCGCCGCGCGCGCTTGAGCACTTGCCGCAACGCGACGAGTTCCTTGTGAATGGTGCTCGCGGTAACGAGACGAGTCGGCGATCCATTCTCGTCGAAAGCTACCGGCTCCTTGGCCCTTGTTTCGATGAAGCCATCCACGACGCGGGCGTTGATGTCGGCGAGCGGAAGGTCCGCTCCAAGGATGCGGTTAAGGACGCCGCATTTCTGTCGATACATCTGCCGGGTGTGGTCTGAAAGTTCCTTTCGGCCAAGCTCGGCGAGGAAACCGACTACCGCGCTACCGAGCGTCGCGGTTTGCGCGGCTGCGTAATCGGGATCGGAACGGTCACGCTCCCAGCGCTGGGCAACGAGCAGGGCGGCCCCGCGCGTCGTACACCGGGTACTCCGCCGGAGCGTCTGCCCTTGCCATGGGAAACTGCACCACCAGTACTCGCCACGTTTGAAGAAGCGCATGGCTCTCTCCTGTCACTGTTGAACCAGTACCAAAAATCGTCCTCGGACACTCGAAGCAGCGCGCCCACCTTGCGAAACCGCATCTCGCGCTTGATGAGCACGTAAGCGTAATCCTCGCTGCATTTGAGCAGTTCGGCCACGTCGGCGGCGGAAAGGACTTGAAGGGTCACGTGGAGAACTCACGACCGCGAGGTCCTTGCCTGGAGGCGGTCGCTGCGACCCGCGCGTGCTGAGTAGAGCGGCAACGAATTCGGCCGCGGTTGACTGAATTCTGACGAAGGAGTGGACCAGTCGATCGACCTCGGCCTTGGGAGGGGTCGACGAACCGCATCACCGAGCCCCCCCGAGCGCGAGCGCTCTAAGCGGAGCGAATTCGGTGCGATTCAGGAGCGAAGGCAAAATTCTTCCGGGGGCTTTGCGCCCCGCAAGAGCGACTCCGACCCGCAGGTAGAAGGCGTCGGATAGAGCGGAGGGGTCCCAGCCGGTCCTCGTCAGATACGCAAAGAGTCCGCGCGCCAACCGAACGCGGCCTGCCGTGCGCAGGGCGACCAAGAGCCGCACCCGCGGCCGAACGCCCGGCACGGACGCCGCGAGCCGGTCGTCGGCGTCGAGCGTGCGAAAGACGAAGAGTCGGGTGCGGCGCTGGGAGCGAAGCCGGTACGCGACGATCTGCCCGGGAGCGAAGAGGGCGATGGGACCGAGGTCGCCCGCCACGATCGTCCGCGGCGCCCCATGGACGAGATCGCACCGAGGCAAGTCGACCGCAGCGATCGGTCGGAGCTGGACGGCGGTGTTCATCGGCCGCGATCCGATCCGCGCTCGCGAAAGGTGCGGCCGAGCCCCAACGGAGCCGGCGGCGTCCAGTCATAGCGGCGCTGTCCGAGCTCCCGTTTGGCCGGGTCCAGGGGGCGCGCGCCGGCGGCCTCTCCACCGGGCGAGGCCGCGGAATTCGGGAGGGCCGGCCGCGGGCTCGCGAGCTCGGCGGTGCGACCGAGCTTGAGGTCGATGGCCCGCTGCGCCTCCTGCCAACGCCGCAGGCGCGCTTGGACCTCGGTCTCGTTGGGATGGATCGGGGCAGGCGAAGGCGCCCAGTCGCCGATGCGGCGATGAAGGGGCAACGCACCGCCCGCGGCGCGGCCGACCGGATCCCGCGCCGCGGGCGCACCCGGTTCGGTCCCGTCGCGCGGCGAGCCGGCGCGCAGCGCCGACGATGGGCCGGGCGCAACGCCGCGCTCGACCTCCTGCCACGCGCGAAGGTGGGCTCGCACTTCTTCGAGCGGAGGCTCCCGAAGGCCGCGGACGCGCTGGCAGTGCTGCACGAACTCCACCACCGAGCCCTGGTCGCGCGACCGCGCGATGCAGTTGCGGAGGCGCTCACGCGCGCGGTCCAGGGGCTCCTCTCCAGCGGGCGCTGGCTGGTAGTCCGGGAGCGACGCGAAGATCCAGGGGCCGCGCGGGGTTTGGGCAACGGCGACGCGGTCGTGGGTGTGCGGGTGTTCGAGCACGGTCACGCCGGGGGTGCTGTCGCGCGCCCGGGGCTCATAGCCGAGGCTGCGCGCGTACTCGGCGAGGTGGACGGAACGCTTGAGAGCTTCGAGTTCGGGGTCGGACATGGGTCGAATCGCTTGGGCAAGAGGGGAGGGGGAGGGAGACGAGGGAGGCGCCCGCGAAGGGCTGCGGGCCATGACGGGGGCCGCAAGTCGGAGGGGGACCGAGGTCAAGCGCCGGGCGAGCGGGTTCGCTCGCGCACCGAGCGCTGCAGGACGTCGTTCCAGTCCTTGTCGGCGGCGGGCGAATCGCGTCGAAAGGAGAGATGCGTGTGCAGGCGGGCCCGCCGTTCGATGTCCAGGACGAGCTTGGTGCCCGCGGCGTCCTGGTCGACCGCCGCGATGACGACGGACCCCGGGGGCAGGCCCGCGAAGATCCGCTCGAGCAGCGCAAGCTGCCGTGGGCTCGGCGCGCCGGCGGTGCTGAGGTAGCGGTAGCGACGGGCCTCTTCGCCCCCGAGCTCGTGGTGGCTGAGGCCGTCGATGGCGCTTTCGGTGATGACGAGCGCGCGGTCGTCCGGGTGCGACGCGCTCTGCCAGGCGGTCTTGATGCCGCCGGGGGAGAAGCGCGTGAAGGCGCTATTCTTGATTTCGAAGCCCGTCAGCGCGCCGGCCTCGTCGCGATGCGCGAAGAGCACGTTGCCGCGCGCGTCGACTCTCCAGGTGCCGGCAAATCGCGGGTCGGAAAGGGTCTCGCGCGATAGGCCTCGCGCTTCGAGGTAGGGGCACGTGTCGACGACGCGCGCGGCGGCGAACGCTTCCGCCACGGCGCGCGGATCGCGTATGGCCGGGAGATAGACGCGCGTCGTCCAGTCGTCTCGCGCGGGCCGCGGCGTTCCGAGCCACTGGCGGAGCTCCTGGCGGACGCGCCCCAGCGAGCCACCGCACATCCGCGCGAGAACGAAGTCGACGATGGTCCCGCTGTCGCGGTCGTCGCGGACCGAGAAGTAGGTCCAGTGGCCGTCGGGATTGGGTCGGACGATGATCTTGTCGCCGGTCGCGGGGTGGCGGAGGACATGGCTTGCGCGGCTGCTCTCGCGCTTGTCGCGCTGGTACCCGTAGCCTTCGACGGCATAGCGCAAGAGAGGGATGTCGCGTTTGAATCGGTCGAGCTCGTCGTCGTGCATGGGGTGCGGCGTCCGGGTGGGAAGGTTCGGTTCTGGCCATGGGCGCGCGGCCGCGGGCGTGAGCCGGTTGGGGCCCACACCCGCGGCGGCGCTTGCGTGCCGGCTATTCGGCGGCGGCCTGCTTCGGGTCCATCTCGCGCATCTGGATGGTGGTGTGGGCGAGCTGCGCCGGCAGGTAGTCGAATCGCAGGTTCCAGGAGCCGTCTCGATTCTCGAAGGCGACGCCGATCTTGGTCCACCAGGTCTTCTTGGTGTCTCCGGTATTGCGTTGTACGGCGCCGACGAGTTGCATGATTTTCGGTTCGGTATTCATGGGTGCTATTTCCTTTGGGTGAGAGAGACC